>Ga0131853_10007696_pt1 | contig 19544 bp, 21 predicted proteins | sample TergutLab28metaG_FD_92764 | JGI IMG/M metagenome (GOLD analysis project Ga0131853, IMG submission 92764) | Labiotermes labralis P1 segment gut microbial communities from Petit-Saut dam, French Guiana - Lab288 P1 (version 2) (version 2) | ecosystem: Host-associated > Arthropoda: Insects >... | reverse complement strand
TGGTCATGTTCTAGTTTAGTTGAAGCTACTTATGTTTCCCCCGCCTACGGCGGGGGAAACACAAGCAACTTCAACTAAACTAGAACATGACCGTCGAAACACCCCCTATTGTGTCGGATGCGCAAGTATGGTACAATATAGGGCAAGCCGCTCGTCTACAATGTGTTAGAAAGGGCGGCGGAACATATGCAAAAAGCAGTCAACTTACAGGAAGTATTTCTCAATCAGGTACGGCGAGGCAAGACAGCGGTGACAGTGTTCTTGGTCAACGGCTTTCAGATTCGAGGTTTTGTCACGGGCTTTGATAATTTCACGGTAATATTAGACACAGACGGCAGACAGCAGTTGGTGTATAAGCACGCCATCTCCACCATTCAACCGGCACGGGCGGTGGATTTTACAGAGGGCGTGTCTGAACAATAGGAGACCCAAATGAAGCGGACGAACAAGCTGACTAAGTTAATATCGGTAATCTTATTTCTGTTTTTGCTTGTCTACTTCGGCGCTTCCTTCATCCGTTCGGTGCAAAACCCCTTACGTACAGTGCCTGTGGTCTATGCACAGGCAGAAGAGGGTTTTTTCGCACCCGGTATCATCCTCCGTGACGAGATGGTGGTCACAGCCGGATATCCCGCTGTCGCAAGCTTAGTGCGAGAGGGGGAGCGGGTCAGTGTGGGTATGAATTACCTCTTGGTGTACGCAAGCGAAGCGGACCGTCAGCTTGATGTGCGGCGTACCCAATTGGAAAACGAGATCGTACAGTTAGAAGCCCGTTTAGGAGTGGACGGCGGACTTGACCAGTCAGCCGGTATTGAGGCGGAGATCCGCACACAGTTGCGTGACCTCTCCCACGCCATCCATCAGGGCGACTTGACAAATCTGGAAGAACAGACGATTTCCCTCCGCGCCTTGGCCTTGGCAGGCGACAGAGAGGGCATAGAACAGCGGATTGAAACACTGCGCACAGAGCTTTCTAATGTAAGCAGTCTTTCCGCCCCGCCCAGGGCAATTCAGGCAGACTATGCCGGGGTGTTCAGCACACGGATAGATGGTTTTGAATACCTGGGGCGGCAGGAGATAGCAGGACTAAGCGTCCAAGACGTACGGGAATTGCTGGATCATCGGTATACCGCCGAGGAAATCCCGCCGGTGGCAGGGAAGCTTGTTACAGGCTCTACTTGGTACTATGTGGCACTTGTGCCGGAGGCAGAGGTGGACGCCCTGCAAGCGCGATTAGAGCGGCGCGATTGGATACCCAATCGTGTCACACTCAGTTTTGCCGGGATGCAGACAGCGGATGTGCCCATGCAAGTATACGCGCTGGGCGAGGTGGAAGACGGACAAGCCAAGGCCGTGTTTTCTTCTAACTTTACACTGACGGAAGTACTGGGCTTGCGCCATACATCGGCACGGATTGTATATAGCACCTTTGCGGGGCTATTTATACCGCAAGAAGCGCTTCATTGGGGCGAGCCCCATGCAGAAACCGGCGCACGTCCGGCTTATGTGTATACCCTCACAGTGGGCATGGCGGAGCAGAAGTTTGTGGTGGTGCTTTATGCAGGATATGACTACTACCTCGTCCGGCCGGACACGGCGCGGACAAGCGCGGATGCCTCTTTGCGGGAGGGGAACACCCTTATCATCCGTGCCCGCAATATCTACGACGGGAGAATTTTCCGCTGATGAACATCTTAGAAAACGTACAGTATCTCCGGGAGGAGATGGATACAGTCGCTGTCCAATCCGGGCGAACAGGGGCAGACATCACCTTGGTTGCCGCAAGCAAGACCCAATCGGCTGAGACGGTGCGGGCAGCAATTGCAGCGGGTGTAGACGCCTGCGGTGAAAACCGGGTGCAGGAGCTGAGCGAAAAAGTTGCCGCAGGCGCGTACGAAGGCGCACCCATCCACTTTATTGGTCATTTGCAGAAGAATAAAGTGCGGAAAGTGGTAGGGGTAGCGTCTCTCATCCAGTCGGTGGATTCCATCGAATTATTGCAAACCATAGACCGGGTGGCGGCAGAGCGGGAGATTGTGCAAGATGTGCTATTACAAGTCAATATCGGGGATGATGTAAATAAATTCGGCATACACGCAAATGAATTGGACGCGCTCTTAGATCAGATAGCGCCTTTATCCGGCATTCAGGTGCGCGGACTCATGACAATCTTGCCGATTTTGTCGAAATCCAGCGAAATAAGAGGGTTATATGCCCAAATGCATCAAGTATATGTTGACATAAGAAGGAAAAGTTGTCATAATATAAGAATGGATTTTTTATCTATGGGTATGAGTGGCGATTTTCAAGAGGCCATTTTAGAGGGTGCGAACATGATTCGTGTTGGGAGCACCATTTTTGGAAATAGGATGTAGTGATATCACACATTGCGCAGGAGGAAATAGATATGGGCATTTTGGATGAGTTGAAAAAACTAGCGAGACCAGACGATGACTATGATGATGAGTTTGATGATTTCTCGCCCAAAGCGCAAGAGCGCATCCCGGCAGAGCCTCGGACACCGAACCGTCGCCGCCGGGAACAGCCGGAAGAAGAGCGTCCCACCCGGGGAAGCGTAGGGGGCGGATACTTCACGCCTGAAATGCAGTCCCGTGATGCGGGCAAAGTGGTGAACATCCACGCAACCACACAATTGCAAGTGGTACTTGTCAAACCAGAGCGCTTTGAGAACGCCGCCGAGGTGGCAGATCACCTGCGTGATAAGCGGACGGTTGTGTTAAACTTAGAGCAGACAAACAAAGAGATCGCAAGACGTCTCATTGACTTCCTCTCCGGCGTTGCGTACGCACAAGAGGGTAAGATTAAAAAGGTCGCCGTGAGCACCTATATCATCACGCCGTATAACGTAGATATCCTCGGCGATTTGATTGACGAGCTGGAAAACAACGGTCTATATTTCTAGGTTTATTTCCACAGAAAGGGTTGAGAAATCGTGTTGACGCCCCAAGATATCAAGGACAAAAAGTTTGAAAAAGCACTGGTCGGCGGTTATGACATGTCCGTGGTGGACGATTTTTTAGAGGCGCTTTATCAGGACTACGCGGCACTTTACAAAGATAATGCGGTTTTAAAAAGTAAGCTCAAAGTGTTGGTCGAAAAAGTAGAGGAATACCGTTCCACTGAGGATTCCATGCGCATGGCCTTACTCACCGCCCAGAAAATGGGCGCGGAGATTACCGAAGAGGCCAACAAAAAAGGCGACGCCATCTTAGCTGAAGTCAACGAACAGGCGAAACAGCGGAGTGCGGAACTGCAAACGGAACTTGCCGTAGAAGAAGCGCGTCTCGCTGAAGCGAAGCGGGAGACCAGCTTATTCAGCAAGCGTGTACTTACCCTAATTGAGGGCGAAAAAGACTTTATTGAGCGTTTGGAAGAGCTTGTCATCGAAGTCCCGGCACAACAGCCTGCGGCTCAGGTGGTAAGCCCGCCGGCTCAGGCGGTGCATGTGCATGTGGAAGAAACATTTACTCCGCCGGCTGTACCAGAGCCAGTTGCCCCACCCATCCAAGAGACACCGCCAGCCCCTGCGTTCACACCGATTGTACCCCTTGCGCCGCCGACACCTGCGCCAAAGCCGGAAGAACCTGCGTTTGAGCTTCCCCCCTCTGCCCCGGTAAGTGCAGAGCCGGAGATTCCCCTTGAACCGACAGAGGAATCCGTTGCGGCGTACTTGGCGCAAGCAGTCAGCGGTATGATGGAAGCGGAGCCTCTCACAGGCACACCGCAAACGCCCCACTCTTTCTTTGATGACGCAACCGCCCCGGCACCGCCTATGGAGACCACCTCTTACACCACTGCACCCAACTATGCCAAAAGCACACCGGGCAGCGCGGAAGAGGTTGAGTTTTACAAACTATTTGACCAAGACCCAGGCCAGCCCCCGGAAGCCTCGCCCATAGACCTCTCTATCTTTGACGAAGTCCCGGCCTCCGCTCCGGCAGCGCCTGTGGAAACGCCCCCTGTACCTCCCGCAGTGCCGGATGCCCGTGCGGCGGAAAAGATTGATATTGCACGGAGCATTTCGGAATCACTGGGCGGCACGGAAGAAATCAAAGTTGATGTAGACGCATTTTGGGACGACGAAGGCCCACCGACAACCAAACGACCCAAGTTTGATTTTGATAATTTGCAATTTGGTGCAAACTATGATGACGAGTAAAGGCTGATTCTAACTTACATCCCGGGGCTGACGCTTTTTGCGCCAGCCCCGTATCATTCTGGAGGACATACCATGCTAAAACTTGCACTTTTCGCCATTGGGGTATTTGCGCTGGATCGGATTGTTAAAATATGGGTTCTGGCAAACTTCACTATGGGAGAGGTACGACCTTTTATCCCGGGGTTTGTTCAATTTCGTTATACACGAAACACAGGTATGGCATTTAGCTTTTTAGCAGACCATCAGTGGGTATTCTTAGTTTTCGTACCCCTTGTGCTAATTGGGCTTGGCGTTGCCTTCAAGCGGGGTGCGTTTCCGTGTTTTGTGCAGCAGCTCGCTTTGGTTGCCGTGATGGCGGGCGGATTCGGGAACTGGGTTGACCGCATTTTATACGGCTCTGTGGTAGATATGTTTGAGTTCACCTTTATGCGCTTTGCCATATTTAACGTAGCGGATATTTTCATTACCTGCGGCGCGATTCTATTTTTTATTGCCTATTTGGTGGGAGAGCACCGCAAGAAAGATCAAGTGACCCAAGTAACTGAGGAGACCCCTAGTGAATAAGGAAATTATTGTCGAAGCAGAACATGCAAGCGTACGGGTAGACGCGTTTCTCTCAGCGCAAATACCTGACCTCTCCCGGAGCGCCGTCCAACGTGGGATTGCGGCAGGGGAGATCACCTTTGCAGACGGGCGGTCAATTAAGAAAAACCACGTCACCGCAGCAGGTGATGTGTTTTTATGCGCCATCTCTGAACCGCAAGAGATAGAGGCCTTACCGCAGGATATCCCGCTGGATGTTGTCTACGAAGACGACTGCTTAATCGTGGTAAACAAAGCTCGTGGAATGGTAGTGCACCCCGCTGTGGGAAACCCGGACGGGACACTGGTCAACGCGCTGCTCTATCACTGCCGGGACAGCCTATCCGGCGTGGGCGGCGCGCTTCGGCCCGGGATCGTACATCGGCTGGACAAAGATACATCGGGCTTATTAATCGCCGCAAAATCCGACCTTGCCCATCAGGCTCTGTCTGACCAATTGCGTGACCGCAGTCTCTCACGAATCTACGAAGCGGTTGCCATTGGACGTGTAGGGCAAGACGCAGGGACGATTGACCGCCCCATTGGACGTGATCCCCACGATCGCAAGCGGATGAGCATAGCGGCCAAAGTATCCCGGGATGCGGCGACCCACTATACGGTTCTAGCGCGGTATAATGGGTACACCCACATCCGCTGTGAACTGGAAACGGGACGTACCCACCAGATTCGTGTGCACTTGGCGAGCATCGGTCATCCGATTCTGGGGGACTTGGTCTATGGCCGGAAGAAGCCGGACAAGGGTGTTTCAGGGCAATGCCTACACGCGCGGTCACTGGCCTTTACCCACCCCCGGACAGGTGAGCGGGTGGAGCTTACATCAGAACTGCCGGCGTATTTTACTGATGTGCTCGGCAAACTGGGGACGGCGGAGATTTTGTAGAGATGGATTTATGTTTAAATGGAGGATGGGGTAGATATGGAAAACAGTACTGGTAAATTTGTAATTCACGTTCGGAAAAGTGTTGCAATCGTCATCCAATTATTGTTAGGGCTGTTTTTCCTCATCCTTGGTGTTCTAGGAGGAATCCTTTCGCCGGATCCGGACTTTCTGCTGTTCGGCATTATGCTCTCTTTGATAGGTGTAATCTTAGCTTATCGTAGCATATTTGTGTGTTGCTGGAAATGCACAGTAGAGGGGGACAATATCAGATATCAATCTCTATTTCGGCGCAAGATCGTGAGGTTTTCTGACATCAAAAAGGTCACACCCAAGTATGCGGTGGGCGGGTCACCGCGGCATGGTATTGGGGGCAGTTTTGTTGGGGTTGATCTTTATTCTGAAGCGGGGAAATTGTTTCACATACACGGAACGAAAGTTGGCTTTCGTGCCTTTGTTGCACGTTTAGAGGAACAAAACATTCCCGGTGCGGAAAAATTGCCCAAAGGGATACGCTGGCATTGAGTGTGTGTGCCGGAAAGTGTATGGGTATATAACACATATGGCGCAAGCAGGGCATGGCTCTGCAATATACAACAAGCGCTAGTCATGTAGGGGCGATTATCAATCGCCCGCGGGCGGCTAATAGCCGCCCCTACAAAGGACGTAGAGTATACGGGATAATATGGGCAGTGCTCTACAATGTACAACAAGGGATGCGGACACGATATATCGTGTCCCTACGTAGGGACGCCATACATCGTGTCTGTTTACTGCGCACCATGGGTGTCGCGCCCTACAATGTGTTGGGTTTTAGAATCCGAATGGTAATCACCGCTTCTTTCTCCGTGCCGCCCTGTTCCACTTCAGCGTCAATACCCGACTGTTTGAGGATGGCAACGGCGCGATTTATGGTGTTTAAAAACAAGCGCACATCTTTGATCACGTACAGCGGCTTTGGCGGTTGGATTTTTTGCTCTCCTGCTGTGGGAACAGGCGGCTCTAAGTACGCGTCAATGTATTCCTCCGTCCGGGCGACGGTGAGCTCGTTTTGGATGATGTGCAGTAGAACCTCATACCGATCTTTGTTCGAGCCAAGGCGGAGCAGCGCCCGTGCGTGCCGTTCTGTGAGACCGGCCTGTTTGATCTGGAGCAGCATTTCCCGGGGCAGCTTCAAGATACGCAGCTTGTTGGCAACGGCAGACTGGCTCTTTCCGACCCGCCGTGCGGCCTCCTCTTGGCTCATGTCAAAGGCTTGGATGAGCTTACAAAGCCCCTCGGCCTCTTCGATGTAGTCCAAGTCTCTGCGTTGCAGGTTCTCCACCAGAGCGATGAGGGAGGAGGCTTCCCCATCCACATCCAGCATGATGCAAGGTACTTTGCCAAGCCCTGCGAGACGTGCCGCCCGCAGCCGCCGCTCTCCGGCGACGAGTTCGTATTTGCGGTTGTTTGAACGGACGGTCAGAGGTTGTAACACACCATAGCGGGCGATTGACCCGGCCAGCTCCCGCAGATCTTCCGGGTCGAAGTACTTCCGCGGTTGTGCCGGATTGGGGACGATGTCTTCCACTGATACGAAATAAATCTGGTCTGTTTGATAGAGACCGTGCTTTTTCACTAGTTGCAAACAAATCCACCTCGATTTCACACATATTGTGTTCATGTCATCAGAATACACCATATCTTGTGAGAATGTGGGCGAAAAACGGCGGGGTGGATGCGAAATATCCCACGACTTGGGGCTACTTTTGTCGATGTGCACGCGGAGGTGTCGATATGATGGGGTATGAGCTATCAAAATTCACTACATGTGGTGGTTGTGCAGCAAAACTGTCACCGGGTGCACTGCGTGATGTGGTCGCGCAAATTCCACCCCCTTCGGATGCCCGTCTGCTAGTCGGCTTTGAGACCTCAGACGACGCGGCGGTCTATCAGTTGCGGGACGATTTGGCAGTCATCCACACCACAGACTTCTTCCCGCCCATGGTGGATGATCCCTACCTGTTCGGCAAAATCGCCGCCGCGAACGCGCTCAGTGATGTCTACGCCATGGGCGGCACAGTGACAACGGCACTCAATCTTGTTGCGTTCCCGGAGGGGGAAGACCTTGCCATCCTAGCCGAAATCCTACGCGGGGGTGCAGAAAAGGTGCAAGAGGCGGGCGGTGTACTCTGCGGCGGGCATACGATCTCTGATAAAGTCCCGAAGTATGGCTTATCCGTCACGGGGACAGTCCACCCGGCGCAGATTTTACGGAACAATACCTGTCAAATCGGAGACAAAATCATCCTGACCAAGCCTTTGGGGGTTGGTATGGTTACGGCTGCGTATAGACACGGGCAAGTGAGCGAGGCCGGCTATCAGGCGGCAATCACAAGTATGGAGACCCTCAACAAATATGCCATGGAAGCAGCACGTCCGTTCCGTGTGAATGCCTGCACGGATGTGACAGGCTTTGGCTTCTTGGGACATCTAAATGAGATGGTTACGCCGGCGTATTCCATCCGCGTGGAAGCAGGAGAAGTCCCGTACATCTCCGAATCCTACCGCTTGGCAGAAGAGTTTATGGTCACTGCCGGCGGGATGCGGAATCGGAAGTTTCTCGCGGACAAGGTGTTCCTGCAAGGTGTTCCCACAGCGATGGAGGAGATCTTGTTTGATCCACAGACCTCCGGCGGGCTTATTTTGTCTGTGCCCACGGAAGATGTGGCGGGGGTGATGGAGGCCTTATCTGCGCTACCCTTGCAGTCGGCGATTGTGGGAGAAGTCGTCCCGCGCGGGGATGGGAATGTCTTGGTATATGGGTGAGTAAGGAGGGTTTCAATGCGTACAGCAGAATATCAATTCAGCGATTTTCTTGCTTTTCTTGGCGAAGTCCATGATGAATGCATGGGTTTTGTTATGGATATCCACCAGCGTTTAATACAAATGGGTTGTAAAGTTAAAATTTCCTCTACGAAAGCATATCCCTATCAACTTGCATACACGATGCCAAATTCAAGAAAAGGTATATTGAATTTCTACCTGCGCAAAAAAGGGCTAAGGGTTCGCATTACGATAGTTGACCCGGAAAAACATGCTGATGTGTTAAACGGTTTGCCTGAAAGCATGGTAAGCCAAATTCATAAAAAGAACGTTTGCAGAAAATTGATCGAAGGGTGCAACTGCTTGGATAGTTGTACAGGATTTGATTTTTATATCGGAGAAATACACCACCAAAGATGCCGCTTCGATTGTTTCAAGTTCGATGTTGATGCTGAGAGTATGCCCTTTTTACTGGCACTGCTGGAAAGGGAACTCCAGGCAAGAGGCGCAGTATAATCATTCCATAACAAAAGCCGCCGGAATCTCAATTGGGATTCCGGCGGCTTTTCTATGTTGCATGTTTTTACAAAGCGGCAATCTCATCCAAACGCTCGATAATAGGCAACTTCTGCGTACAACGCGTCTCACAGAGACCGCAGGCGGTGCACTTTGCCGCATCCGCCGGGGAGAGACACCATTTGCCCGCCAGAGAGGTGGATATATCGCTCAAGTTACCTGTTAAAAGGCTTTTATTATAGGTGGAAAGCATTTTCACAATGGGGACACCCATGGGGCAGGGTTCGCAGTATCCGCAGCTTGTGCAGAGGGTGTTGAGGTTTTCTTTCAGGTGTGCTGCCACAGTCTCAAAGACCGCCTCTCCCATCTCCCGCTCTCTGTCTGCCGCGGAGACACAGGCTTCCAGTTCCGCAATGTCAGCAGGGCCGGGGAGGGTGCAGGTGATCTCTTTTTGACCCAAGAGGAAACGCAGTGCCGCTTGGACGATGGTTTCATCGGGCGTCTCCTTGAGGAAAGAAAAGGCATCTCCATATTGGGGAATCATCCCGCCCCCCAAGGGATTCATAGCCATGACGCCGATATCCGCCTCGTGACAGGCGATGACGCCCTCCCGGCGGAAGGCAAAGTTGAGAGCGTTGTAGCCCAGAATGACGGATTCGATGAGACCGTCTTTGATAATTTGCTTGATACCCGCCCCATCGGCATGTACGCTGCAACAGATGTGCTCGATGAGCCCGTCTTCCTTGGCGCGAAGAAGCCCCTCGTAAAGTCCGCCCGGGGCGATCATCTGTTGATAATCGTCCATGGACTGAATACACCACATGTGATAGAAGTCAATTTTATCCACACCGATGCGCTCAATGGATTTCTGTACGGCATCGTATGCGCCTGTGGCCGTGTCCGCCATCCAGAGGGCGCATTTGGTGGAGACATAGGGCTTCTCCTTGAGCTGTTTGAGGGCGTGGCCTAGGATGACCTCGCTTTGCCCATCACAATAACGGGGTGCTGTATCGAAGAGGTTAACCCCCAACTCCACCGCCCGCAGGACGATTTCAGCGCATTTTTCCGGGCCGTCTTTATAGTCTTCCGGCCGATAGCGCATACCGCCAAGGCTGATGACACTGACGTTTTTGCCGGTTTTTCCGAGGGGTCTGTAATACATGATGGAGACACTCCTTTATGATTGTAGGGGCGGATTCCATATCCGCCCTGCCTATGGCGACGCTTCCGGGAATTGGGCGGATATGGAATCCGCCCCTACGGGTTGATTTGAAAGGTTGCGGGCGGCAGGATGCCGCCCCTACAACCGTTATTTTGAGGTAATATTTTCATCCTTGTGCAACACCTTCTCTACCAAAAACCGGGGACGGCGTTTGGTTTCCATATAGGTCTTGCCCGCATATTCGCCCACGATGCCGAGACAGAGGAGGATAAACCCGCTGTTGCCGAAGATGGCAAGGGTGGGGATACGCCAACCCCAGATAGGTATGCCCAGGGCGTGTTGGATGACGAAGACGATGGTGAGTGCTAAGGTGGTGAGCATCAAAAGGAAGCCCGCCAATGTAATAAGCCGCAGGGGGCGAACGGAAAGGCTCGTGATGCCATCAACCGCTAGGGCGATCATTTTATGCAAGGGATATTTCGTCTCCCCCGCAAAGCGTTCGCCCCGGGCATAATGCACGGTATCTGAACGCAGACCGATCATAGGCACGATGCCCCGGAGGAATAGGGCGGATTCTTGATACTCTGCAAGGGCTTCCAACGCACGGCGGGAGAGCAGTCTATAATCCGCATGGTTAAACTGCACCTCGCCGCCGAATGCGCGGATGAAGCGGTAATAACTCTCGGCAGTATAGCGCTTAAAGCGGGTGTCGGTATCACGAGCCGAGCGGACACCGTAGACAATGTCACAGCCGTCGTCGTATTTTGCCACCATCTCGTCGATGGCGTCTAAATCGTCTTGTAGATCTGCGTCCAGGCTGATGGTGTAGTCCGCCAAGTCTTTTACGGTTAGAAGCCCTGCCAAGAGCGCATTTTGATGCCCGCGATTGCGCGACAGACCCACGCCGGAAAAGAGGGGGTCATCCCGATGAAGCGTCTCGATAAGTAACCAAGTTTTGTCCTTTGATCCGTCATCCACAAAGACAACACGGCTGTCCGGGGCGATTTTTCCGCTTGACATGAGGGCGGTCATTTTCTCTCGCAGCCGTTTTGCGGTCTCCGGGAGGACTTCCTCTTCATTGTAACAGGGTATGACAAGGTAGAGTGTTTTCATGTATATAACTCCTACAAAAATAAAAATTTTTGTACCTGACGACACCTATTATAGCGGAATTTTGCATCTGAGACAAACATTTTCTGCATTTTTTCAAATTTAGCATTGAAAAAAGTGTCAAGAGCGGTTAAAATGGGATAGCACAATTGGAAAAGTTCGGATTACCATGCTTTCTAAGGGGCAACTATGCTGCATATTGTACTCCACGAGCCGGAGATTCCGGCGAATACCGGGAACATTGCCAGAACCTGTGCCGCCACGGGAAGCACCTTACACCTGATCCGCCCCTTGGGTTTCGATGTCTCAGAGCGGGCGGTTCGTCGCGCAGGGCTGGATTATTGGCACTTGGTGGATGTACACGTGTATGATGATTTGGATGATTTCTTCCAGGAGACGGGTGCGGCGGACATTTGGCTTCTATCAAGCTATGCGCCCAATTGCTATGCCGATGTGACCTACAATCCGGGCTGTTATCTCTTCTTCGGCAAGGAGACAAAGGGACTGCCTCAGTCACTTTTGGATCAGCACCGTGATCGCGCACTGCGCCTACCCATGCGGCCCGAGGCTAGGTGTTTAAACCTATCCAGCGCCGCAACTGCTGTGTGTTATGAGGCCTTACGCCAGATGGGGTTTCCGAATCTTAATCAGGCCGGCGTGATGGCTCAAGACGTATAATTGATGTGTAATTTATTGTAGGGGACGCACACCGGGCGTCCCGTCCATATCAGCATGGCACACACGGGACGCCCGGTGTACCCGCAGGGCATGATATGCGTCCCCTACAAAAGAATAAGAGGAGCGTTTTTATGCAATACAACAAAAAGACCATCCAAGACATTGACCTTTCCGGGAAACGCGTACTACTGCGTTGTGACTTCAACGTGCCCCTTGACAAACAGACCGGCGAAATCACTGACGACAAGCGCATTCGGGCAGCCCTACCCACCATTCAATATCTACTCGAGCATGGCGCGTCTATCATCGCATGTTCTCACCTAGGCCGCCCGAAAGGCGAGTGGCTGCCGGAGTTAAGTCTTGCACCAGTGGCAAAGAGATTGAGTGCGCTATTGGGTGTGCCTGTCCAAATGGCAAGCGATGTAGTGGGCGAAGATGCCAAGGCAAAAGCGGCGGCACTTAAACCCGGCGAAGTGATGCTTTTAGAAAACCTACGCTACCATAAAGAAGAAACCAAAAACGATCCAGCCTTTGCGAAAGAGCTTGCTGACATGGCAGATGTATTCGTATCAGACGCATTCGGCACTGTCCACCGCGCCCACGCATCCACTGCCGGTGTGGCGGAATTCCTGCCGGCGGTCAGCGGACTGTTGGTTGCCCGTGAGCTGGAACTTTTGGGCGGTGCGCTAAGCGAGCCCAAGCGTCCATTTGTTGCGATTTTAGGCGGTGCGAAAGTATCTGACAAGTTGGGTGTGATCCAACACCTACTTGATAAGGCGGACGTGCTAATTATCGGCGGCGGCATGAGTTACACCTTTAATAAGGCAGAGGGCGGCAAAGTCGGCAAGAGCCTTTGCGAAGATGAAAAGCTTGACTATGCCCGTCTGATGATGGAAACGGCAAAAGCCAAAGGCGTAAAGCTGCTTGTCCCGACAGACGCCCTAGCGGCTGCCGAATTCTCCGCAGACGCAGAGCCCCATTCTTGCAGTGCATATGCAATCCCGGATGAGCTCATGGGTCTGGACATTGGCCCGGAGACCATGGTAAACTTCGTCCGCGAAGTGGAAAATGCCGCAACCGTTATCTGGAACGGCCCAATGGGTGTGTTTGAGTTCCCGGCCTTTTCACAGGGTACCCGTGCGGTTGCAGAAGCCATGGCAAACTCTGATGCTGTGACCATTGTTGGCGGCGGCGATAGTGCTGCTGCTGCTGCCCAGTTTGGGCTATCCGATCAGATGACACATGTGTCCACCGGCGGCGGCGCTTCCCTTGAGTTCCTTGAGGGGAAAGAGCTTCCCGGTGTGGCGTGTTTGGAAGATAAATAGAGGGGGAACTAATCGTTATGAACAGAAAGTACAGAAAGACCGTCATTGCAGGTAACTGGAAAATGAACATGTTAGCGTCTGAAGTAAAAGCTTTTGCGGACGAGCTCAAAACATTCGTGTCAAAGCCAAAGTGGTGTGATGTTGTCATCTGCGCACCTGCCGTCATGATCCCGGGCGCTGTAAAGGCATTCAAAGAGGGACGCGTAGGTGTTGGCGCACAGGATATGAGCGCACACGCATCCGGCGCGTACACCGGCGAAATCTCCGGCGCGCAACTTGCAGATGCCGGGGCGAAATATGTGATTATCGGTCACTCTGAGCGCCGTGCCAATCACGGCGAAACAGACGTGCAAGTCCGTGCTAAAACAGCGGCAGCATTGGAGCATAAGCTCACACCCATTGTTTGCGTGGGTGAGACCTTGGCAGAGCGGGAAATGGGAATTACCTTAGAACTTGTCGCACTCCAAGTAAAAACAGCCCTATCCGGCCTCACAGCGGAGCAAGTGCGTAAGGTGATTATCGCCTATGAGCCGGTGTGGGCGATTGGCACAGGTGTTACGGCCACATCTGAGCAAGCGGGGGAAGTTTGCACAGCCATCCGCGCTGTGATCCGCGAACTTTACGGCGCGCGGATTGCACGGAGCGTGACAATTCAATACGGCGGCAGCATGAATGCCAAAAATGCCGCAGAGCTTTTGGCACAGCCGGATATCGATGGAGGTCTCATCGGCGGCGCATCCCTGAAGCCGGAGGATTTCTCCAAGATTATCTTAGCGGCCAACCAAGAATAGGAGCTATCTTTGAAGACACCAACAACTTTAGTCATTATGGACGGCTATGGTCTCACGGAAAACCCGGAGGCCAGCGCCATTTCCAAGGCTCATACGCCATATTTAAGTAAGATGTTCACAGAAAACCCAAGCACACGCCTACATGCCTCCGGTGAGGACGTGGGCTTGCCTGAGGGACAGATGGGCAACAGTGAGGTTGGACATGTAAACATCGGTGCGGGACGTGTGGTCTATCAAGACCTGCCCCGCATTACAGCGGCGATTCGGGATGGCAGCCTATACGAAAACCCGGCTCTCCAAGGCGCAATGACAGCGGCGAAAGCCAGCGGCGGTGCGCTCCATCTCATGGGCTTACTCAGTGACGGCGGCGTACACAGTCATGTGACACACCTCTGGGCGCTGCTGGAGATGGCAAAGCGGGAGGGACTTACACGGGTATACCTCCACTGCTTCCTGGATGGGCGGGATGTTGCGCCGAAGAGTTGTGCGGCTTTTGTGGCGCAAGCGGTGGAACAATGCCGTGAAATTGGCGTGGGACAGATTGCGACTGTTATGGGCCGCTACTACGCCATGGATAGAGACAACCGCTGGGAGCGTGTGGAAGAAGCCTATAACGCCATGGTATGCGGCGAGGGGACACAAGACACCGACCCTGTCCGGGCAGTGAAAGCGAGCTGTGCCGAAGGTGTGACAGACGAGTTCGTCCGTCCCATCGTGTGCGACACAGAGGGCATGGTGCAAGCGGGAGACAGTGTGATCTTCTTCAACTACCGCCCGGATCGCGCACGGGAAATCACCCGGGCATTCGTAGACCCGGACTTTGACGGATTTCCCCGCAAAAAGGGATATTTCCCACTGCGCTACGTCTGCATGACCCAATATGACGAGGCAATGCCGAATGTAACAGTGGCATTCCTGCCCCAGTCCATGACTGGTATGCTGGGCGAATATCTTGCAAGCCTTGGCCTCAAACAGCTTCGCATCGCGGAGACGGAAAAGTATGCCCATGTGACATTTTTCTTCAACGGCGGCGTAGAAGAGCCGGTTGCAGGAGAAGATCGGGTACTGATTCCAAGTCCGAAAGAGTTTGCCACTTATGACCTCGTCCCGGAGATGAGTGCCGCTGAAGTGGCGGATGCTTGTGTGGAACGCATCAAGAGCGGAGAATATGATGTCATCATCCTGAACTTCGCCAACTGTGATATGGTCGGGCATACCGGCGACTTTGACGCGGCGGTGAAAGCGGTGGAAGTAGTGGACGAAAACGTCCAAAAAGTGGTGCAAGCAACCCTTGATATGGGCGGTGTTGCCATCGTCACATCTGACCACGGTAACGCAGAGTATATGCGCGAGGCAGACGGTTCACCCGCAACGGCGCACACCACAAACATGATACCTCTTACCGTTGTCGGCGCAGATGTGACGCTACGCGAAGGACGTTTATCTGATATCGCCCCCACCATGCTCGCCCTGATGGGTTTTGACAAACCAAGTGAAATGACAGGCGAGAGCCTGATTTAGTACAAAATAAAATATGAAAAAATAGGAGCAGTGAACATGAGAGATTATTTAGAAATTGTAGACGTACTAGCCAGAGAGATTATGGACTCCCGCGGAAATCCGACAGTAGAAGTGGAAGTAACAGTAGAAAGCGGCGTTGTCGGCCGTGCGGCTGTGCCATCCGGCGCATCTACAGGCATTTTTGAAGCCTGTGAGTTGCGTGATGATGACAAAGGCCGTTATCTGGGCAAAGGCGTGAAAAAAGCGGTTCAATACGTGAACGAAGAAATCGCGGAAGTTTTGGTTGGTCTAAACGCTTACGAGCAAACCTCTATTGACCAAACATTGATCGCATTAGACGGCACACCAAACAAGAGCCGTTTGGGCGCAAATGCCATCCTAGGCGTTTCTATGGCGGTTGCGCGTGCTGCTGCTGAAGACCTCGGTCTGCCGCTATACAGCTATATTGGCGGCGTGAACGCGAAGCAACTACCTGTTCCCATGATGAACATTATCAACGGCGGCGCACATGCTTCTAATAACGTGGATATTCAAGAGTTCATGGTCATGCCAATCGGCGCACCAAGCTTCGCGGAAGCCCTCCGTATGTGTGCGGAAGTGTTCCACAACTTGAAGAAAGTTATCGCAAAGCAAGGCGGCAGCACAGCAGTTGGTGATGAGGGTGGTTTTGCTCCTGATCTTGGCAACGATGAAGAAGCACTCAAGCTCATCATGGAAGCGATCTCTGTTGCCGGCTACAAAGCAGGGGATGACTTCAAAATTGCCATTGACGCTGCGACCGCTGAGTGGATTCAAGAAGACGGCACGTATCTCAAGCCGAAATCACAAGAGAAACTAACAAAAGAACAAATGGTTGCCATGTGGGTAGACCTTGCTTCTAAATATCCCATCATCTCCCTAGAAGACTGTATGGCAGAAGACGATTGGGACGGCTGGAAGCTCCTCACAGAAGCTCTAGGCGATAAAGTACAACTCGTGGGCGACGATCTATTTGTTACAAACGTAGAGCGCCTATCCCGCGGCATCAAAATGGGCGTTGGGAACGCCATCCTCATCAAAGTAAACCAAATCGGCACATTGACAGAAACCCTAGACGCCATCCAAATGGCAGCACGTGCGGGTTACACCTCTGTTATTTCTCACCGTTCCGGCGAGACAGAAGATACCACAATTGCTGATCTTGCAGTTGCAGTGAACGCAGGCCAAATCAAGACGGGCGCGCCGTCTCGAAGCGACCGTGTGGCCAAGTACAACCAACTGCTCCGCATCGAAGAGGAACTATTTGACGCGGCACAGTATCCGGGTATGGACGCGTTTTTCAACTTGGACTAAATTTTAGAGCAACTATAAAAAGGAGACGGTGTTTACACCGTCTCCTTTTTCGTATAGTGCTTGCAAGCAGGTGTTTTTGCTTCCCTCTTTTTTAACTGAGGATAGACGCAATGCCCATAATGGGACATGATAAGCAGATATGAAGGCCAAAGCCTCCTTTTCCAAAGGAGGTGGCAGGCGAAGCCTGTCGGAGGATTACGCCCTTGTAGGGGCGACTTGTAGTCGCCCGCGGGCGGCAGAATGCCGCCCCTACATAGCGATCAAAGCTTGTAAGGACAATCCTCACTCAGCTTCGCTGACAGCTCCTTTGAAAAAGGAGCTTATTACCGAATAATCAATCCAAGATGGAGTGGCACAAACGCGTTGGTTTTGCGTGTAGGGGCGATTATCAATCGCCCGCGGGCGGCTAATAGCCGCCCCTACTCGCTCCAGCTCAAGAAGGCTTCTTCATGTTACAATCTATCTGAACCCCACTCTGTTCCATATATTCGCTACCCCAATGATACATGGCGGTGAGTATCGGCTTGATACTCTTGCCCAAATCCGACAAGCTGTACTCTACTTTCGGCGGCACAACCGGGTAGACCGTGCGTATCACCAGATTGTCGCTCTCCAGTTCACGCAATTGCTGTGTAAGCATTTTTGGTGTGGCTTGCGGGATTCGTTTGTGGAGTTCCCCGAAGCGCAAGGTGGTGTCCAGCAAGTGCCATAAAATGAGCGCTTTATATTTCCCGCCGATCATAGCTAGGCTTGCAACAACAGGGCAGTTGCTTCCGGTGCAGTTTTTATCCATCTGTTTGCTCCCTTACTATCATTTTGGGTAGTATATTACAATAAAGTGCATACTTGTTACATGTTCAGCGTCATGCTATAGTTATACTACAAGGTCTAAGTACTTGTCAAATTTGACTGTTTGGAAGGAGGTGCCGTGACGATGTCAGAAACCAGAATCTGCACAAATCCATATTGTAAATGCACAAATTGTACATGTGACCCATGTGCGTGTACACCTGAAAAGCCATGCGGTTGTGCGTAAGCGTAAGGATTAAGAGGTGGTATACATATTTGTGTGCCGCCTCTTTGGTACTTGTATACCTAGTGCGCAGAACTTACACGCCACCAAGAAAATATCTCCAAGCATGTATAAATCTGTCTCGACTGGTGAAAATAGCCAGTAGAGACCTTGGGTACGCAGGTTGGACGCACGCGTCCGGGTCTGGGTGCTCTATTTTTTGGAGGTAATAAGTATGAATATGAAGAGGAAAGATGGCGCTTCAAAACGAGCCGGTGCGTTTCTGTCAGGGAGTGGATTTTACATTGTCCTCTTGCTCTGTGTGGGCGTGATCGGCGTGTCCGCCTGGGCGATGCTCACCCGGGACATGGGGTATGACACGGGGCTTGACATGCCCGTCATTGCCGAAGCCCCGGACTGGGCGCAGCTCCCGCCGAGCGTGCCGACTTTCGGTGAGGCGACCCCAATGCCGCAGGAGACGGAAGAGCCCGAGACAGAGGACGCCATATTTGGCCGGGATGAGGAAGAGGCCGAAGAGAGCGCACCACCCACCGAAGATCCCCCGGAAGCCCCCGCATACGTCCCGCCTGAGCCTCTCCAGTTCGTTTGGCCTGTGTCCGGCGAGGTGGAAGTGCCTCACTCCCTAGACGAGCTGATTTTCGACCGCACAATGGGAGACTGGCGCACCCATGCAGGGATCGACATCCGCGCAGACTTGGGTGAGACGGTACTCGCTATCACAGGCGGTGTGGTAGAGCAGATATTCCATGACGATCTGCTGGGTATGACCGTAATCATCAGTCACGGACAAGGCATCCGCAGCCTATATGCCAACCTGATGGAAAACCCCTTGGTAGAAGAGGGACAGTGGGTCTCCATGGGCACACCCATCGGCGCTGTGGGTGCGACAGCTCTTGCTAAATCCGGCATTGTACACCATTTGCATCTAGAGATATTTGAGGACGGCGTGAGAGTCGACCCCTTGCGTTTTTTACCTGACCGAAATCTCTAACGTATTGGGGCGATTTATCATAAATAGTCAGTCAAGCTCAAAATAGCCTTGTCTTTGCGATCTATTTTCTGCCTTGCGGCGTTGTCATCCTTGGCGGGCGTCAGCCCGCCTGCGTCTTCCGCCTTGCAAGACAAAAAATATCTTCGCAAATCCTGCGGCGATTTTGAGCTTGACTGACTATAGCGGGGCTTGTTTTGCGTGGTTGCAGAACAAGCCCCAAATTTTTTCATTTTTTTTGGGAAGATGATTGACAAAAGGGGAAATACTCGGTATAATAACAATCGTCGCTTCCGGGCGCAATGCAACATGGCGGTATAGCTCAGTTGGCTAGAGCATTCGGTTCATACCCGGAGTGTCACTGGTTCAAATCCAGTTACCGCTACCAGCTCACTTCCGGCTTGCACCGTTTTGTTTCCGTCGTCGGCCTGCGGCCTTTGGACGAAAACTGCACTCTACAAGCCGTCGTTCGCTCCAAAACAAGACAGAGCAGGCGTCTTGTTTTGCGGGAAAGGTCGAGATCAAGGTCAAGACCCAGGGCGGACAATATATATGCCAACGTGGCGCGTTGGTCAAGTGGTTAAGACACCGGCCTTTCACGCCGGTAACACGGGTTCGAGTCC
>Ga0131853_10007695_pt1 | contig 19544 bp, 22 predicted proteins | sample TergutLab28metaG_FD_92764 | JGI IMG/M metagenome (GOLD analysis project Ga0131853, IMG submission 92764) | Labiotermes labralis P1 segment gut microbial communities from Petit-Saut dam, French Guiana - Lab288 P1 (version 2) (version 2) | ecosystem: Host-associated > Arthropoda: Insects >... | reverse complement strand
GACGCGTGGAGGGAGCACGCACTCTGGTTTCCGTATTGCGTCTACATTCGTTATATCAAGGGAGAAGAATTCATACGCGAATAACGGATTTGTGTACACTCGTGTAATCACACTGCACTAACCTGTTTTTCCGAAACGTCTACTGAACGGTCGCAGGCGAGTCGAAACCTTCCCGACAACTCTTCCACGTAGACGTGCGTGCGTGTGTGTGTGTGTGTGTGTGTGTGTGTGTGTGTGATGGGCTGCAAAGTGCATGTATCAGATTTGGTGCTCATACCTTTGAGGCATTGTAGGTATCCAGCAAACTACGTGGGAAATGCGGGTAATTTTTTTGTAACGGGGATAATGCTTGCTTCAGATGCTAACAATGCCACAGATGTATGACCACTTAATATGAGATATACACCTACCCTGCAAACGGCAAAGACAGCTGGATCCTGGACAAGCGAGTCGATACACCTTCACGGCACCATTTCAGTGTAGACGTGTGTGTGATGTGCTGGAAAGTGCATATATCAAATTTGGTGCTCAAACCGGTCAGGCGCCGTTAGCATCTACGATAAAGTGAGAAGAAGAAAACTACGGGAGAAAAAAATTGCGGCTATTTCTTTCTTTCTTGCGAAAGGATAAAGATTATTGCTCTCTCTTCGTCAAGATGCTAAACGTCGCATGACTGGCTTGACCACTAAAAACGACATATACACTTACACGGCAAACAGCTAGCAGCTAAGCAAAGGGGATACTGGACACGCGTCACCTGAAACGAAATATTATCTTATTCCTTTGTCATGTACGGAGGATAGAAAGTAATTTTCTGGTTCCGCATACATGACAAAGAGAAAAGATAGCATTTCGCTTACTCGTCTAGAGCACAAAAAGAAAGAGAAAGCTATGTAATCTGTATTATTATTAAAAACATGTCAATAAAACATTTTTTTATAAACAGTATTGTACTTACCGAGCAACACCGTCTTCAGGTGCGTGTTCACACAAGTAAGTGCAACCTCTTTAATCTGATAACAAAGTTACTGTCTCCTAGTATTCAGTACGACAGTACTGTTAGGTATCAAACAAAGAAGACGCACTTACCAAACAACCAGGCTTTTCGGTATGCAGGCCGAAAATCGTCCTTACAAAGATGGCTACCATTCGTAACACTAAGCTTTTATATAGCACTTGCGTAGAAATCACCTTATCCTTCAACAAGCGTGTCGAATTTTTCAAATTAGATAATCCCTTCTTACACTAACGTCAGGAGCTTCGAGACACGTTCCACTAACGAGTCTACCTCTACTTAGTGAATGCAACACTGTACTGTAACATGACCATTGCTGAAAGTTGACCGTGACAAATGTAGTTATTCCTTTTTTTTACTAATATCTTTGCATCAGCATTTCAGTACTGCACACTGGTAAACACATAAATCACTTACTCTGCAGGTCAAGCTATATATTTCGAAAACATGTATTGCTTACGTTGGAAGACTTATACTGACGTATGTGTATTAATTGCCACAGGTGTCAAAATGATTCAAATTAAATAATCACTTTTTGCACTTACATACATAGCTGCGATACACGTTCTGCTAACGCGTCTACCTCCATTTCGTGAATGCAGAACTGACCTATCACATCACCCTGTTGAGAATGTGTTTCTACGCTAATATCTTAGATGGCATCAACAAATCAAGGCTGCACAAATGAACCTTGCACCCAAGTTGCAGCACGATTAATTGCACGCGTGTATTAACCCTACGACCTGTGATATGGTCAGGCCTCGGCATTACATCAGCTCGAAGCTGACATCACTCCTCGAACAAAAAATGAACCTTGCACTCGTGTTGCAGCGCAATGTTATTGCACGTGTGCATTAATGTTTCGAAATACACTAACATGAAGAGCTCCAATACATGTTCCAATAGTGACTATACCTCTACGTTATACACGCATATACGAACTATAACATTATGCAACGTGTCCGGGCTACTCCCTAAGAAATGACATGCCACTTTTTGGGAAAATTTTAATTTTTTGTATTTTCATAGGGTCTATCGCATCGACTTTCGAAATTATCGTGCATTCAAATTTGGTTTCATCAAAATTTACTACCAATACTGACGATGTCTTTTCTAATATTCAAAGTTCGCGCGTTATACCCTAAGACAAGTCATGTGGTCTGGCGTCGGCAATACATCCCATGTGGAATGATTGAGATAAGATAATCCCTTTTTACACCTCCATGATGAACTTCTATACATATTCCAGTAACGGGCATACGTCAATGTAGTTCGTAGAAAACTGTACTATATCATTACCCAGGCATCTGGGTCGACCGCACTCCGGTCCTCCTTCCATTACACTACAATCCGCGTAGGGAGGGCCACAGAGGATTCCTCTACCCGACAGTACGGGGGGCGCAGACGGTACCAAACTGTACGGCGGCTTTTTTATTTCCAAATTTTAGGGCTTTTCCACATTTTTTCACTACAAGACTCTACGGAGACACACTACCAAATTGCACGGCGGTTTGGGGGCTTTTACCCATTCTTTTTCACTACCAGACTGCACTGGGACAACCACCCTGATAATGGCAGCATTTTCTCCAATCGAATACCGATTTTTTCAATAATATTATTATGCACTTATTACACTCTTGCACTCACTGCGACTTAGACCACTCTCAATCCATACTCCAAATTCATTTTATCTTTATTTAGCTTCGGGAAGGCGATGTACGTACCAATACCAAACTGTACGGGGAACATTACCAAACTGTACGGCGGCAGCCACCCTGAGGATGGCAGCAAAAATATAGTCGAAAGCCGATCCTTTTGAATGTGGGCCAAACCGCCCCGGGTACTACTTACGTTTACCGCTTATTTAACTAGTACACGTGCGGTCCTCCAAACAGCCCACAATAACTGTGTCGCCCTCTGTCAAAAGAGTTTGGATGTCATGTGTGGATTTGTGTGAACCTTGTAATCAGCACACAATACAAACTTGGCGAAGCCTACTAGTAGTGCTAATTAAATGACAGTGAACCATTCAACGCAATATACACAACCACCAGTGACCGATCAACACAGCGTTTCGTTTTCCGATTGTTCACTGACGGAGACGAAAAGTACGCTGATGTAAACAATGTTCACATGGGCTTTTAAAAGAACCAAAACAAGGTAAATATGATTACTGAAAAATGGCGCCATTAAAAAATGTTAGAATGACTTGAGGACCGGGATCTATCCAGGCGTATCATAACATTTATAGGGGTGCTTATAAGTCCTTAGCCCGACCAGGAAGGAAACAAGCTACATTCCCCGCATTTTATGGAACTTCGAGGTCCATTACCACATTCACAACAGTCCAACACCTGTCCCTACCTTAGACAAATCAATCCATTCCTCTGCCCATCACACTTATAACAGGCGCAGCTTGTTTCCTTCCTGGTCGGGCTAAGGACTTATCAGCACACCGGTACAAGCAGCCTACGTTAAGCCCACAAAACAAAAGACAACAGTACGCTGAAGTAAACGATATTAAAATAAACTGGCATCATTACTGAATTATTATTCATTGTAACATGTTAAGGCCGGCTTCTCCTTCTTCAAAGAATACAAAAAGTTCAGAGTACAATGGGGATAAATTTAAGTTCTATTTAAAAAAAAAAGAAATGAGATCTCATTTTTAAATAAAAGATATTCAATCATAAAAATTCAAGTTTTGTATATAATGTAGTGTATATATACTTGTTCAGCTATCCTAACGACAGCAGTAACCAGGCAGACCCGGCACACATTAAAAACGTTCGGCTTTCAACTTGTAGATTTAGGTGCCTTCTTTAGGGTAGCAGAGCCTGTACAGTTAGGTAGAGGTTCTTCCGTCGCCTTTCCTACGCCAAATGTTTCGCCCTGGGATCTTCATCAGGGTGGTAGGCCCCCGTACAGTTTGGTAGCGTGGCCTTCGTGCAGAATGGTAGAGGTGCGCGGTTGAGTGCAAGAGACCTAAATGCGTCCCGCATACTGCTCGTTCTTGAGCGCACAATATTAAAAAGGTAGGAAGGACACAACCGTACAGTTTGGTAGCGTGGCCTCCGTTCAGACTGGTAGAGGTGTGGGTTGAGTGCAAGAGAGACCTAAATGCGTCACGCGCACTGCTCGTTCTTGAGCATAAGACGGAACGGTGCCCCAAGTAGTTTGGTATTGCGGTTCCTCTGTACCCACCCCTAAGATGATGGAGGAGTTGAGTGCAAGGTGGATCTAAATGCGTCCCGCGCACTGCTCGTACTTGAGCCCACAATATTGAAAAGGATAGGTTGAGTGTGGCAGCCCCCGTAGAGTCTGGTAGCGTGTCTTCCGCGCAGAGTGGTAGAGGTGTAGGTTGAGTGCAAGAGAGGCCTAAATACGTCCCGCGCACTGCTCGTTTTTGAGCCATATTAAAAAGGGAATGCAGTCTCCTGTACAGTTTGGTAAAAGGTTAGGCACTAGTGGAAGAAGTGATTAAGTGCGACCGAGGCTGTACTCGTTCTTGAGCGATATAATTAAAAACGGGATAGGTTTAAGTTTGCCCTACGTACAGTCTGGTGGGAGGGTGGTTGGCATTAGTGCAAGGGAGGGTTTAAGTGCGACCGAAGCTATACTCGTTCTTGAGCGATATTATTAAAGAGTGAGTGCCCCGTACAGTTTGGTTGGAGGTTCGTTCGTAGCCACCAGTGCGGGCCAGTGGTGGGGGCGCGCGCTAATTGTTCCTTCCGCGACAGAGCAGGATGTGGGGGACCTTGTGTGTGGAGGTTCCGTCCGGATTGCTCCCCACCTAGAGCAGCGTGTAGGGACAACCCTGGATGCTGATGGTAGTGGGAACCTTCAGGATAAGACGAGGTGATGTCATTGCATTATTGCACGTTCGTAGAGAAGCCTTGTTCTGCGGACGCAGCAGTATTCTCGGAGGAGGAAACCTTCCAGAAGGGCGAGTAATGCACATAGGTAAGAAACGTAGATATAACCACGTATGGTCATGTCATATGACTAACAGTAGGGCGGGGGGTTTGGAATAAAAATTCCAGTCACAGGACCCTGTGTCAATAAAATCTGTGCGCTTGCTGTAATGTGAAACCTGTGTGCGTGTGTGTGTGTGTGTGTGTAGGACGTGAAGGACGGGGCGTGACACCGTGCAGTTTGGTATGTGCATTACGATACCTGTTAATATACTTTCGTTAGCTTATACTATGCGTCGAAGTATAAAACAATGGAACGCATTAACGTGCCGCAGTGAGCTTACCGGGGAAAACGTATAATTTTGCAGGAAATGAAGAAGATCGTGGCATCGGAAAATTGAATTCCCTAAGGTGGGTGAAGCAATACATTCTCTCTTAATACCTAATTGAAGATGTATTAACTTGAACGACAACCGCACCCTTATACTCTCCTATTGCACGTCGACCCGGAATGCAACAAGCCAGTGTGTGATTACAATCAATTTGACAAACATGCGAAATTTGCATTCTTGGTCTTCGTGCGAAACGCGAGTATAACGATGAGATGTCGTACGATGGTAAGTGACAAAAGACGTAAATGTACCTCTTCCACCCAGGACCCTTGTTTGGAGGATCCAGGCTGCTGCAGGGCGTGGCAACCGATGAGTGAAGTTCTCTCCTGGAAGACGCTGGTGGTGGTGCGGTACAACCCCGAGGTAGATGGACATATTCTCTACACATATCACGCATTTATATTTCGAAGTTATTAAGCGGTAGTGTGAAAAAAGAGAAAATATCAGGTGCATGGAAGAGGCAAAATGACACGTAGGAATCGTGTCTGCGTGCTCCAGTTTCTCGCTCGGCGTGGTTGCAACATCGTCATTGGTGCCGAGGGTTAGGACCCGTGAGAATGTTAGTACCGCGTCGAGAACGAAACCACTGCACGCAGACACATTTCAGTACGTGTAACGTAACCTTGTCCATGTACCGGATATGTTATAATTGTTCACACTATCACATAATGTGAACAGAGGATTAATATGCATCTACATCGGTGACGGCTTGCTGCTGTAGAAAGAAAGAGGGACATAGCAAGTGGGCAACACGTGCCGGGATGAAACAGGTTGGTGGAGAGTTTTTCTTATTTTTTCACAACACTGTCTACACACGAAATAAAGAAAAACAACAAACACAACTTGATAAGCTTTTTATTTAATATTATATATATGTGTCTTACACAAATGTTACTAGTTCCTCGTATAGTTGAGGATAATTTATGTGTGCACTGGCGTTGGGCATCGGTTCCACGTACACTACCGACGTCAAGGACATTGTCACGGATGATAATAAGTCAGGCAAAGCAACAATGTCATCGCACATTTGCTGATGCACGATACTGAACGATTAGGCTAGGTAGTGCAGATCCAGTGACGTCAGACATATGTACTCGCTGCCGACGTAGTCTGGTCAATCCGCGGCGACGTTTCGGGATACCTAAACGAAAGTTACCACTTCCACACTCCTTCCCCTCCTTGCACAATAGCATCGGCGACCGCGGGTAGACACTGAGCCAGCGTGTAGACCTGTTCGTCCGTTAGAATGATGGCCTCGGATCCGCAGCTCCGTATGACACCGAATTCCACCATAGGGAGATAGTCACGGGCGGGGTAGAAACCGACAGACAGGTACTTGTTCTTTGCATTTAGGAAAAACAGAGGCCTCAGCAGCACTCCCTGGGGATCGAATGCAGGATTGGCTGCACAATAAGTGCCAATGTCACTGTAGGTCGAGGGGTCAGGCGGCAAATGCGTCTCCTACTCCTCCGTGTGGAGGTTCCTCTTCCCCTCCACCGCTTGGCAGCAACCGCAACGTCGGAAGCCGATCGTTTACTAGTGGACGCCATCGCAGCAGGAAGCAGAGTGATGGGAGTGGCGACGTACTTGTCCAGTTTTTCCAAAGCTGCAACAAAACTGCCAGTATGACGTGTCATGTCAGCAGGGCATTGGACAAACTCATTCTTTTGCCAATAGTCTTCACAGCTCAGACCGTGATAGACAACTATCTTGTAACCCCAAAAGGAATCTTGGAATCTGACTAATTCAGGAATTCCCTCACCGTTAGATAGATCGATCCCGATTGTCTCGAGCAGGGAATGAACTAAAGGAAGTATCTTCCTGACCTACGCAATTGCTATTACCAAAGCGTGAGCTAAACAATTCTGCTCCGCTTTCACCTCTACGATACTTTGTTTGAGATGCGCCATAACGGAGATCGGTGTGCCTCTGCTCTTCAGGGCACATCTATCAAAACCGACGGGCATCCTGACCGAATGCAAGGTCAGGACCAAAGTGTCCAGAGCATTGAACCTAGAATTCGACTGGGAGACGTTTACAAACACACTCCAAATCACATCCCCGGATAGCTGGTCTTTCCGGCGAAAACTTATTCCTATGGTTTGTCATTTTGGTCGACCTGATTCTGAATCGTTATGCCCACCATAATTGCAACATCAACGTCACGTAACACGTGTTCAAATAGATCGTCCACGCTGTCCAGAAAATGTGCTACAGGGTCACTATTCACCGAAGGGTGTATCAAACGCACTATGATTTGCCTTCCTACAGGATTGTACCGCCTGTGCTGTCTCGTATTTGTGTCCAATATCTCAAATCTGCGCGCCATGTCTCTACAAAAGATACACACCTAGTTAGGAACGACACCACCAACAAAATAACAATTCACTTACCTCATTCGAAGTCAGACTACATACAGTTCCAACCATGGAGTCAGCCACACTGTTGCCGCCATTTTCACGCGACCCCTATTTATTGCTGGCCGATGCTGACGTCATTCTCTTGTTCGTTTTGCCGCGAAATGTTACGTAGCTACTTGAGGTTGTTCTTATTTTTAGATACTTACGTCATGCACTTAATTCTGCTTCATGAGCATAACACAAGTTGGTTTTTTTCCCCCTTACAGACAAAGAATGGATCTAGCAAAACGCTTTCAAGAGGCCGCCGCTACTGCTTCAGTCAATATCGGTTCATTAATACTAAACAGACCGTATCCCATTGTTTTCGCAAAGAGAATAAATACAAAATATGGGCCTACATTCCTGCTGTCCATAAGGGACGTCGATAAGAAACTGTTGATATCTTTCTCCCGAAACGTTACACTAATGTCGTGACGGATGAAGATCTGGAGAACATTAAATCTAGATCAGTCTACCTGAATCTGGTGTATAAAGGCTTTGCGAATCCTCCACATCCTACTTATTGGCGAGAGATTCGTAACGCCTTTTCTGCACTAGGCCATTGTTCAAGACAACACCGAGAAAGATGTATGTATGTATGTATGTATGTATGTATGTATGTATGTATGTATGTATGTGTGCATGTATGTATGTATGTATGTATGTGTATGTATTTATGCATGTATGTATATATGTGTATGAATGTGTACAAATATATGAATGCACTATGTATTTGTATATATGTATATTTCTATACATGTATTATGTATGAACGTATATATGCATGTATGTGTATGTATGTATATAAGTATGTATTATGTATGTGTAAGTATGTATGTGTGTAGGTATGATTTATGTAAGTATATATCTATGTTTGTGTACATATATAAGAATATATATGTATATATGCATCTATATATGTATGTGTATGTACGTATGTATTATGTGCATATTAATGTATGTGTATGTACGTATGTGTATGCATGTATGTATGCGTGTATGTAAGTATATATATATATATATACGTATATATGCATGTGCGTATATATGTATATACGTATGTATGAGTACTTATGTATATACGTATGTATGTATATATGTATGTATGTACGTACGTATTAATGTGTGTATGTATGTATATATAGTACGTATGTATGCAATTATATATATGAATATATGTATATATATGTATGTATGTGTATATGTATTTGTGTGTAAGTAAGTATGTATGTACGCATGCATGTACGTGTGTGAATGCATGTAATTGTGCATTTATGTATGTATGTATATAAATGTGTATGAATATATGGATGAAAGTATGTATGTAAATATGTATGTATGTATATACAGAAAAACTGGTTTAGCGCATCCTCCTCAACTCTTTTCATCCGTGATGTGCCGTTACGGAGGTTGCAGGTTACCCTGACACCTCCCCATACTTTGCCAGGCTACGTGCTGACACATCCGAGGGGATGGCTCTCTCCAAAACTAGACAGTGTAAGCATAGTGTAACTATTGTGGCTGCATCACTCGGGTATTGTATCCTGCATGTTCATTTCATGATTGCTAATCCATTTCCACTTTCCACGCAAGATGCTACGGGCATGCGAAGTGTAAATAAGGAACATTACGATATTCTTGTCAACACCGTTAAATGCTGAATGTACAATTCTGAAATCGGTATGGCGGCTCGCAACGTGCTGGACGGTCCGAGGATCGAATTCCGTTGGGAGGAGAGGTTTTCCGAACTAGTCCAGACCGGCTTAGTGGCCCACCCAACCTAATACGAGGGGGTTTTGGTAAATGCTTACCCCGACAAGTAAGGAAACAAGCTACAGCTACCAAACTCGAGATATATTCAACATACTCCCCACGAATCTCAACACACTTCTTAGCCCGTTGCTATACGTTTGCAATCTACTCGAAAAAAAATCAGAAAACTGTGCGTTCAACTAGTTCTCCATGGCAGCAATGACCTCCGATTTAGGACGGAAAATGGAGACCTTTCAAATTCTTTTTTTTTTCAGTCCAGGGAACAGGTGGTAGTAAGACGGAGCCTGATCAGGAGAATTAGGGTGGGTGATCAAGGCACTTGAAGCCCGGGTAGGGTTCTGGGTTGCAAGTGTCCCGTGAGCCGGGGCATTGTCGTGCAAGAACAAGACACCCTTGCTTAATTTCCCACAGAGATTTCGTTCACAACACCCTTCAATTGCATCAGCAGAGATGAGTAATGTTGCGCGTTGATAGTTCGGTCTTTTGGAAGATAATCAATGAGGAGTATGCCATCCTGATCCCAAAAAATCGAGGCGAGAAATTTTCCAGGGGATTTTTGCACTCGGATTTCTTTGGGGCGGGGTGAGCCGCTTTTCCGCCACTCCACTGACTGTTGCTTTGTCTCCTGGTAATAGTGATATAACGAGGTTACGTTCATGGTCACCAGTCGCGACAAGAAATCATTTGGATCGCGCCTATAAATTTCGAAGATTTGCTCAGACGACAGGCAAAGTTGAAATTTTCAATCTGCGTTAGTAGAGAGGGTCCGCCTATAGCACCCGCCACCCCAACCCTCTGACATCACAGTCACGTGATGTAAATAAACATGGCGGCAAGGTCAGCGAACACGTGACGTCACGTGTAAACCAAGATGACGGACGAACTTGCCTACGGTGGTCACGTGATGTAAACGAACATGGCGGACGACCTAATTTCGACAGTGTTGCGCCTAACCTAACTTTAAACTCCGATTTCCAAACGAAAGGCATCACAAATAAACAAGGATGGTGGACGGCCTTACGTGCTTTGGTCACATGATGTATACAAACATGGCGGATGACCCATTAAACCAGACAATCGGCGCCGGCTATTATTTTGAATGAGCGCTAACCAAATTTTAAAGTCCGCCATTTTTAATGACCGCTACTTTTAAATTTGTTCTAACCCACGTCCGCCACTTTCCAATGTGGCTACCAGCGCGCTAGTTTCGAATTAAGCCTATCAATAAATTTGAATTGGAATTTTTTTCCGTTTTCAAGAAGCGCCACTTTTAAATTAAACTTAACTTTAAATTTCACCATTTTCAATACGTCGACCACAGCGCTAGTGTGATACCTGAAAATAGGTCACCCTAATTAACATGCAAATTATCTAATTGATGCGTACTCTTGTGATATGCAAATTATGTAATTTATATTTATACGGCCTTTCCAATTTTTGGAAGAGACCGCTCTATCTTTTCCAAAATTGAATGCGACCGGGCGTAGTTTGCTAATTAAGTTTAATTTTCCGGGTAAAGAGCAAAACCCCGGTACTTATATGAAGGAATGAATTACTGCTCTGACAGGTTACCTAGTCGATGACGGGCCGGGTAGAGATTTAGTGGGTTTGAGAATCCGCAATACCGTGAACATAGAGGACAAAATGTGTGGCATTAGTTTGCGTCGCCGGTACCAGCTCAAACCTGATGTGGTCGGGGCCGCACACGTGAAAGTGATTCAAAGCAATGCTAGTTTTGTTATGAGTGACCGTCTCGAAGTGCATCTGGACCATATAAGGATGCCTCGTGGTAACTGTAGAGTTAGGCCGAAAGGGCGCTCATTCGATGTGATGAGTGCTATTAAAAACAGTATCATTACAGTTAAGGCAGCTCTCAATTGCTGGCGTATACAATTATTATCCCTATGGCCCGTGTTAATGGTGAACAAAAGTACCAATTATATAGGGATGGCAAGGGCTTGAAAAAAAAACCTGTTCAATAATTCTTGAAGGCTTCCTGTGTTGATGTATCTAAGGGCAGAGGATTTCAAAAACTTCGGCAGTTTCAAGACCAAACATCGAAAACAAAATACCGGTGTTTGAGGGTTTGAACACCGATAGGGTTACGTTTAGAGGAAATTCACATTCGGCTAAAAGATCATATTTACTATATGATCGGGACAATAAGCACTACTATGTAAACCCCAAACTTAAGGCTGCTATGGCGAAAAAATACATGTGTAACGGGTGTGAAACTGTATACGACAAAACGCACAAATGTGACAATGTTTGTACTACGACAACTCCCTGTACTAAGGATCAGAACAAGTATTGAAGTACATGCAAGAGACGGTTTCTCAATGAGAAATGTTTTCCGAATCATTTAACATGCAGAGTGAAAGGCAAGCTAGTATATCAGTGGAGACAACCATGCCGAAATTATAGTTATTTGGTAACAGCAGATTCGACGCATTTTTTTTCGAAATTTTGTAATTTTTTTAATATGAAGCAACCTTCAGGCCACTTTCGCTACGTGGCTCCACTGAAGCCTAGCAAGTTCTCGGACACGTTTTGTACGTTTTCTTCGATACGAATTGCACACACCTTGAGAAGTGTGATGGGTCTTTTGAGCATATGCCGAACATCATATGTGCTCAGCAAAACTCTTCTAAATGTGAAGCCGTGGATGATTTCAGTATCGATTGTAAACAGTGTGGGAAGTGTATCCATGCGTTCTGGCAAGACCCCGTAGGCAAATTTATTATCTCCGGCAGTCCCGACCATTCGCGGATAAGGTATATATTATTTCACACAACTCTCGCGGATACGACGCACAGTTTCTTCTTAGAAGGTTTCTTGAACCGAGATGGGCCCCGCAATTGATAATGGACGGTAGCAAAATTCTTAGTATGGTTGTGGAGAATTTCCAATTTCTGGTTTCTCTTGACTATTGAGTCTCAAGAATTTCAACAGCATGCACAAATCATTCGACCTCACATGCAAGAAAGGGTACTAATCCCACTGCTTTAACACAGCCAACAATTTGGATTTTGTGGGCTCTCATTCCGAACCCAACTATGGGCAGACTTTTTGTCCGGTGACGAGAGAACCCAATTTTCGGCCTGGTATAGGGGGTAAAAGACAAAATTTTCAACATTATGGAGGAAATGTTGGTTTACTGCATGGACGAAGTCAATGTCCTCAGCCACGCATTCTTTTTTAAATCGGTCAAGATGGACCCCTTTCGCCAAGCAATAACGAAAATTTGCAACAAGCTGTTCCGGACCATGTTTCTAAAACCATATTCTGTAGGTATTATAACGAAAGGGGGTTACCGTATGGGGGATCGCCAGTCTTTTAAGGCTCTTCAATGCCTGACGTAGCTTGGTCGGACGCGCAACCATGTTTCTCATGCCGGTAATGGGAGGGAAATTCGTTTGGCTGGGGTACCTCATGTGAAATTTGATGGGCACTGCAGAGACGAATGAAGTCTTTGAGTACCTAGGGTGCTTTTCGAATGGGTGTCTTTGCATGCCCAATCAGCACAAACCCATCGGTAATATCGAAGAAACTTGGAAGAATGAGTATGAAGAAACTAAAACGAGGTTGAAAAAAATAAACAACGCTGGTTATAGGGTTGTTTCGATATGGGGGTGTGAGTTTAGAAAACTGTTGCGCGAAACTCCTGGTCTTGAAAATGAATTTTACTCGTACCCGTATGTGAAGAACACTCCAATAAATATTCCAGACGCCTTGTACGGGGGTAGAACCAAAGCTACAAAAACATATTACAGAGTCAAGGAAGGATCGAAGATCCACTATGCGGACGTTATAAGACTGTACCCCCACATTTGTAAATATGGCAATTTTCCCTTGGACCACTCGAAAGTGTACGTGGGTGCAGACTGTCCCCCTGACTGTTTGCATAGAGAAGGCATTATCAAATGTAAGGTTCTGCCTACTAGGAAACTGTATCATCCAGTTCATCCATACAAAGGCAACTACAATCTGATGTTCCCGTTGTTTTCTGCTTGTGCCGACAAAATTAACCGAGGCAATTGTACACACTCTGATGAGCGGTGTATAGTTGGTACATGGGTAGTGGATGAGGTCCGCAAGGCTGTAGAGATTGGTTATAGCGTAATGGACGTGTTTGAATTTTGGGAATATGAGGAGACTGGCTTTGATTATGTTACTAATTTTGGAGATCTGTCTGCAGAGTACGTTAACATGTTCCTAAAATTGAAACAGGAATCATCCGGCAACCCATCCTGGGTTCAAAGTGAAGAAGACAAGGACAGATAGATTGAGGACTACGGGCGCGCAGAGGGGATTGCTCTAGACAAGCCATCCATTTCCAAAAATGTAGGGATAAACTCAAATTGAACTCAATGTGGCGCAAATGGGCAAAGAACCAAAACAAGACACAGACAATTATTGTAGACTCAAGAAAGAGATATACGAGCTCTTGACATGGCCGGGTACTGAGGTTACAAACCTCATATTCCCGAGCGATTACGTGGCATGGTTCTCTTGGAAATATTCCGAGGACAACGTTGTCGTAAGGAAGAACTTTAACGTGGCGGTTGTTGCTTACGTGACGACACAAGCTCGGTTAAAACTATACGAGTACCAGAGTAAGTTTGCGGGAGTCCGTTTTGTACTGTGACACACTTTCATTCAGAATGACAATGACCACCCAAAATTCAAAACAGGGGATTAAGTGGGCGACCTCACTGGTAAGTTGGAGGAGTACGGCTCTTTCCCCTTTGTAGAAGAATTTGTGTCGGGTGTTCAAAAAAACTACGCGTTTTCGGTATTTTGCCCCTCGACCGGAAAACGTGCAACAAACTGCAAAGTGAAGGGTATAACCTTAAATTATAAGAATTCAAAAGTTCAAAACCTCACCATCTTGAGGGGTATGATTCTAGAAAACACCACGCCGGTGCAAGTATGCAATCCACGGATGATCAAGCGGAAACATGGTGGTGTAGCTGTTTCAGAGCCGGAGACAAAGGAGAACAACATTGCCTTTAAGAAGCGCCGACTTATGGATAATTTTGACTCCATTCTCTATGGATATTAGTTTATTTATTTATTTATTTAACAGTAATGAGTACAAATAGAGTCCTTTTACGCACTACACTTCATTTCATATTATGACAAAGAAGCTGAAACATCCATTCACGCTAATCGTTGCAGGACCTAGTAGTTGTGGGAAATCTACTTTTGTTACACGATTGTTGGAGTGCAGGGAGCAACTTTGTGATATTGTGTTTGAAAATATTGTGTGATGGCATAGCGAAAACAACGTTCCGCATCATTTGAAAAAGTATAATTTGTTAAAGGAGTACGAGACATTGAAAATCCCGAAAATATACCTACCCTTATAGAGTTGGATGATTTGCTGGAATCTACATATTCTACAAAAGTGAGCCTATTACTTACCAAAGGATACCATCATCGCAACATTATTCTTCTACTAATTACACAAAACTTGTTTCACCGAGGTCCGTCGTAGCGTGATATTTCTTTAAATAGCAATCCTAGAGACAAGACTTAAATTGTGCACTTGCCCGACAAGTGTACCACGAAAACATTTCCAGTTTTCATAAGACGTACCTTGAAGTTTGTAAAGATCCGCATACGTATTCATTCGTAGAATTGATAAATCGATTAAGGATCTTTGTGCTTTAGAACAAAGATAATTTCGTGGGAAACTACGGAAGTGTTTGCACCTCCTCGAGGTAATGAACCGGTTGTAGTACAGCTACAATTCCTTCACCCAGTTAAAGACGCTAAATCCCCAAGCCAGACTGCGTCACTTGCATCCGCCGCCGACGATTTGATAAAACGCAATGTCGAGTGTGCAATAAATACGTTAAATGGAAACTATAAAACATCCAAAAAGGGAAGGAAGAGATTGAGTAAATATAAGAATCCTTTACGTGCGTTAATGGAATCCAAAGGTTTGTTTCAAAAGTAAACGGAAATTTTTAATTCAAAAAGGTGGGTTTATAGTTCCACTGCTCACAAATCAACCCTATTCCCATTATAGAAACTGGTAGTACCAAAAAGATTTTTAAAACAAAACCTAAACGGAAACGTATAATCGGTCCAGTACCTCTGTTTAAAACGGAGTCTGAATCCGAAACCGATCTTTCACCTATGCATTCAGTGTATATTCAAAACGTTTTGAGACGTAAAGTGTCGCACGACCCTACGTTTGGCGTGTATCAAGATGATGCTGACGGTTCTTTTAAAATAGGGAGTTCGAGTATTAAATATAACGATAAACACGTATTTGTAGCTGGCAGAAAATGCAAAGCAACTCCGGGTGTGGGATATGTTGACAAAGTCTAAACCTGATAAAAACGCGGTTACTATTCAGGAAAGACAAGCATATAAAGAAATACTCTTGCAGTCTAACGCGCATAGAGTTAATTAAAATCCCTCATGTAAGATCAAAGCCAACAAGTTTCTTAAATATACACCGTTCATTTCGCAACTGCTTAACGACAAAAACGAAGTGCCTTGGGAATCGGTACATTAATAATGTCTCTGGGTAAAGTTTATTATGATCCTAAACACGCAGCAGGTTTTACTTCAGTAGCAAAGTTGGTAAAGGCCTGTAAAAATAATAAAAGGGCTGTTGAAGAATGGTTGTCCGGTCAAGACACGTACACTTTACATAAACCTGTAGGGAAGAGTTTCACTAGAAATCTATATACGGTGACAAATATTGATGACGTCTGGGAAATGGATCTTGCAGATTTAGGCTCCCTCTTGAAATACAACGTATGTACAAATACCTCGCAAACGGAATAGACATATTTCCACAATACTACTGGAGCGTACCTCTAAAGGACACGACTACTATTTCAATCACAACACCTTTCAAATTTTATTTTGAAATAGAAAACCAATTACGATACAATCGGACAAGGGTACTGAATTTGTTAATTCAACTGTGCAGCAATACTTTAAACGTCATTGCGTAAGTTTTCATACGACTCACAATCCCGACATAAAGGGCGCCATTTTCGACCGCCTCCACAGAACTTTAGAACCCAGGACGTATAAATATTTCACCAAGAATAACACACACCGTTACTTGGACGTTATCAATAAACTATTAATAATTTACAACAGTTCCGGTTATTATTTCCCCGCCACCACAATAGCCGACTTTAGAACCAAAGCGGCTAGACCACTCGAGTTCGAACATGATAGATGGGAGGTTGGACTAATCGAGATATCTTACACTAATAGATACAAAAGGCGGTCTTTGCACAATACACTTCATTTCGATTCGGAGGAAATCACATTTCCTGTAAAACACCATGAATCTGTGTTTGATTTTCTCACAAATATACCTCAAAGTTACGAACCGTCTATAAACGACTGTTTTGTTCTATATTTTGCAAATAAATAAACAAATATCAGAGGCAAAGTGAAGAGTTTTTTAATTCAGGTCGCAGGGAAAATTCCATCGTGGTTAACAAAAACTTAGTTTTCTTATTCCCTACGCGTGCATTTAATGGCATTGAAGATTTGGCCGACACAATTATGAACCATGCTAATTGCCATTCTTCCACAGTGAACCTATCCACAAAAGACAATTTTGACTTTGCTCAGCCTGAACCCGTATACAATTACACCGATATTATCAAACCAAATTTGGTTGCAAATTCTCATGTGCGACTACTAACTTCCTTGCAATTCCTATCGTACGCGGGTTACCACAGATTTGACTACCCATTGTACAAGCCAGTGGAACAGTCCTTTATATAGTCAATTTCGAATCCTTTAGTTATGAAAACTGGTGACATTGTGTTGTTTGAAGATAGTGATATTCCATGCCTGGTACTATTGCACCTTAAAAAAAAGTCCTCTGCGTAATGGGTTTCAGTACAATAGTTGCAACGGACTGATATAAACTGTACTACGTAAATCAAAGTGGTGGTGGTGGGATTGGTCTTGTTTACAGGGCTAGTTTGAGGATGCAGCGGGGTAATGCAATAGAGTCCTTCTTCAGAGGGATCTTCCGTTTCATTAAACTCCCCTTGTATTCAGGGCCAAAGGTGCGCGGAAAAGAGGCGCTGAAAACCGGTTCCAATAACTGATATTCTTAATAAGGAACAACAACAGCCTGTAGGTGCTATTTCCAAAAATCGTTTCAGTGAAGCAAAGGGCAACCTCTAAGAAGCTTGGATTTAACAAGGAAGCGCAAGTCGAAAAAGAATGTTTCAAGGCAAACGTAGGAAGGTGAAGGATATTTTCACAGACAAATAACAGAGTGCTTAAATTCAGAGCCTGACATCTTCCTCAAACTCAGTATTAAAACATATGTCGTAAATAGTCACACCGTTACATACAAACCTATTGCGCCAGCAGTCAGCTCTGCCCATGTGGAATTCTGTGAATCTACTCTTACGCATCAATCTTGTCAAAACTGATGGATCAGATAAAAGGTGCTGAGCCAAACACAGTGGGTTGTGTTAACAACTTGCCAAATTGAGTGCTTAGTTCTCTCAGTATCTCGCTAAACGGTAAACCAGTTACTCTTCACGAGACGAAGTATCATTACAAGGCGTACCTGGAAAAGCTTCTAAATTACGGTTCTGACGCGTCTGGCACGCATCTAGTGTCCAATTTTTGGTACCACGTTTCGTCTGGAGAACTCAAAGACAACAGTGGTTACGCGAGACGGTTAAATAACCTCAGCAAAGGCAACAGTATTGAACCATATGGGAGGCTCCATGCTGACTTGTTCAATTCAGATAAAATGTTAATTAACGTTCTTGACATGAATATTAAACTTACACGTGCACCAGAATCGTTTTATCTTTTAGACCCTTCAGACGAAAACAAATTCTTTTTATCACTCAAGTCGAATTTAAAACCCCTCTTCTACTAGCTCAGACGAATGTTTTACCTACGAAGCGCAAACAACATTATCCTGTTACACACACTCCGATTACAACGCTTACAGTGAGTTCTGGGGCCCAACAAGTATCTATCGATAATGCATACCTTGCACAACTTCCCGAAATGATTCTCATAGCATTCGTTAAAAACACCGCATTCGTTGGTTCTGCCAGTACGAATCCATTCCACTTTCATCATTATGATATGGCTAATCTTGTGTAGTTCGTAAACGGTGTTCAGAACCCTTCCAAACAGCTCAAAATCAAATGCTCTTAAACCTTTGGTGCTACCAAGGCTTACGGAACACTATTTTCAAGTTCGGTTATTCATCACGACGACCGTGCTTACATGATTACACTGGAAATGTTCACAAAGGGTTTCCACGTATTAGGATTTGACCTGACACCTCATAGGGAAGCTGACGAAGAGCACATAAATTTACCTCGTCAAGGAAATTTGCGTAGATAGCGACGCTTTAAAAAACCGCTCCCTGAACCTATGACATGCATCTCATATGGTGCATTCCCAGGACACATCGAAACTGACAGCTCTAGGAACGTAACAGTAGAATGAATACCATTCAAATTCATAAAGTTTTAAATAACATGTAAACTATTTTCAAGGTGTGTATCGAATAGATCTTTAACATCCACACTTATAAAGCACTCGATAATTGTCATTAACCTTGATAAGCATTACATGCCCGGTTCGCATTGGGTAGCTGTCTGTTTTTCCGACTCTGGCTACGCGGAATATTTTGATTAGTACGGACTACCACCATTCAAAATATGAAATCATTGCATACCTACAGCGCCACTCAATTTCTTGGACATTTAACCGCCACAGACTACGGACTTTAACTTCGAATGTCTGCGGACATTACTGCTGCATGTACGCACTCCACAGAGCCAGGGTACTATCCATGACGTCATTCGTCAATATGTTTATTAGTGATCGCTACACCTGCAACGATAAAAGGGCAGTTCTCATGTTCCGCGCTCAGTTTCGATTATGTCACGATTGCGGCCGGTTGGAGGAGCAGCAGTCGTGCAAAACACAAATATAAATAATGTACGTAAATCATATTCTATCAGTTGACAATGTCTCCCTTAGTGATTGATTTCACATACTTGGTAAGGAG
>Ga0131853_10007694_pt1 | contig 19545 bp, 13 predicted proteins | sample TergutLab28metaG_FD_92764 | JGI IMG/M metagenome (GOLD analysis project Ga0131853, IMG submission 92764) | Labiotermes labralis P1 segment gut microbial communities from Petit-Saut dam, French Guiana - Lab288 P1 (version 2) (version 2) | ecosystem: Host-associated > Arthropoda: Insects >... | reverse complement strand
TCGTCGTCCTCCCCATCCTCTTCATCTACCCCCTCTTCCAGCGCTACTTCGTCAAAGGCATCATGCTCGGCGCCGTCAAAGGCTGACGCAGCGGCATCCACTCGCATCAACTCCACAATCACCACAGTTAGGAACTTCAATGACGAACTCTGCTGTTCCGCGCGTCTCGCGCCGCGGCTTCATCGGGGGCATCGCCGGCGCCGTCGTGCTCGCCGGCCTGACCGGCTGCTCGCTGAGCAGCAAGTCGGCCTCCACCGGCTCGACCAGCGCCTTCGGCGGCCCCTACAAGAGCAACATCGAGCTCACCGTCTTCGACGGCCTGGCCAACTACCAGGGCGTGCAGAAGGGCTGGTTCGGCCACCTCGTGACGCAGAAGTTCAACATGTCGCTGAACATCATCGCGCCGAACGTGGCCGGTGGCGGCGACACCCTCTACAACACCCGCGTCGCAGCCGGCAACCTCGGCGACCTGATCGTCACCGACCGCGGCCAGAAGTTCGACCAGCTCGTCCAGGGCGGCCTGCTCTTCGACTTCTCCCCCTACTACAAGGACATGACCTCGGCGAAGAAGTACGACGCCGCGGTGCAGTACCTCAACAAGGGCAAGAAGGGCATCTACGGCATCCCGACCTCGGTCACGGCCCTCAAGCCGACCGACCCGTCCGAGGGCCTCGACCCGACCTTCGGCCCGTACATGCGCTGGGACTTCTACAAGGAGCTCGGCTACCCGGTCCTCAACACCCTCGAGGACGTCGTCCCGCTGCTCAAGGAGATGCAGCAGGCGCACCCGAAGGCCGACAACGGCAAGCCGACCTACGCCTTCTCGCTGTTCAAGGACTGGGACGGCAACATGATGAACGCGGGCAAGCAGCCCGCGTGCTTCTACGGTTTCGACGAGATGGGCTTCGTTCTCGCCAAGGCCGACGGCTCGGCCTACGAGAGCATCATCGACTCCGACTCGCACTACGTGCGCTCGCTCAAGCTGTACTGCACCGCCAACCAGCAGGGCCTCGTCGACCCCGACTCGCCCACGCAGAACTACTCGACGATGTACGCCAAGTTCCAGAACGGCCAAACGCTGTTCAGCTGGTGGCCCTGGCTCGCCAAGGCGGCCTACAACACGACCGCCAACCTGAACGCGGGCAAGGGCTTCGAGATCCTCCCGATGAAGGACCTGGACATCTTCTCCTACGGTGCCGCGCCCTACGGCGCGACCCAGCTCTTCGCCATCGGTTCGAAGGCGGCCGAGCCCGAGCGCATCGCCGCGTTCCTCGACTGGCTGTACTCGCCGGACGGCATCGACGCGAGCGGCGCCCAGACCGCTGCCGCGGCCGGCCCCGAGGGCCTCACCTGGCAGCTCGGCTCGGACAAGAAGCCGGTGCTCACGACCCTCGGCCAGCAGGCCCTGCTCGGCGGCGGCGCCGACGTGCCCGCCAGCTGGGGCGGCGGCAAGTTCGCCGACGGCGTCTCGGCGCTCAACGCGACGACCGTGCTGCCGATCGACATCAACCCGGCGACGGGCCTCGAGTACAACTACGAGTTCTGGCCCAGCTACCAGGCGGCCGACACCAACCCGGTGATCACCGACTGGAAGTCGAAGATGGGCGGTGCGACGAGCGACATCGGCTACCTGCAGAAGAACAACCAGCTGCTCGTCGCCCCCGGCTCGGGCTACGCCGCTCCGGCCGACAGCCCGCAGATCTCGACGGTCCGCAACCAGGCCAAGGCGATCATCATCCAGTACTCGTGGAAGATGAGCCTCGCGACGAGCGACAACCAGTTCAACAGCCTGCTCAAGGAGATGCAGTCCACCGTCAAGGGCCTCGGCTACGACACGGTGCTCAAGTTCGACATGGACAACGCGAAGGCCCAGAACGCCGCGCGTCTCGCCGTCACCAAGAAGTTCGGCTAAACACCCATGACCGAGGCGCTCCACACTTCGTCACCGGAGGAACTGCTCGCAGCACTCACGCCCGATGAGCGCGTGAGGATGCTGCATCAGCACTCCCCCGCGGTGGAGCGCCTCGGTCTGCCCTCGTGGCACACCGGCGCGGAGGTCCTGCACGGGGTCGCCTGGAACGGCGTCGCAACCGTCTTCCCGCAGGCCGTCGGCCTGGCATCCTCATGGGACCTCCCGCTGCTCGAAGAGGTCGGCGCCGCCGTCGCGGCCGAGCTGCACGCGATGCGCGCCGACCACCCCCGCCTCGGCCTCAACGTCTGGGCGCCCGTCGTCAACCCGCTGCGCAACCCGCTCTGGGGGCGGGGCGAAGAGGGCTACTCCGAAGACCCGGGCCTGACCGCCCAGTGCGCGACCGCGTTCACGCGCGGTCTGCGCGGGCCGCGCACCGGCCTCGGCGAGTGGCTCACCGCACCGACCCTCAAGCACTTCGTCGGCTACAACAACGAGACCGACCGCGACATCACGTCGTCGTCGCTCAGCGAGCGCGTGCTGCGCGAATACGAGCTCCCCGCGTTCCTCGGGCCGCTCGAGGCCGGCTCGGTCGCCGCGGTGATGGCCTCGTACAACCTCGTCAACGGCATCCCCGCGCACGCCTCCCCCGTCCTCGACCTGCTGCGCTCGCTGCTCGACGACGCCGACGACCTCGCGATCGTGAGCGACGCCGGCGCACCGAGCAACCTGTGGCGCAGCGAGCACTTCGTGCCCGACAACACCCACGCCGTCGCCGTGTCGCTCGCCGCGGGCGTCGACTCGTTCACCGACAACGACGCCGATTCCGAGCCGATCGTCACCGCGCTGCACGAGGCGCTGGCCGCGGGCCTCATCACGCAGAGCCAGGTCGACCGCGCCGTGCTGCGGCTGTTCCGACTGCGCGCGAAGACCGGCGAGCTGGCTGTGCAGGATGCCCCGGCCGGGGCCTCCGCGGAATCGCTCCGCGCGTCCCATCGCGAGCTCGCGCTGCGCGCCGCGACCGCATCGATCGTGCTGCTCTCCAACCCGTCCGGCACCCTGCCGCTCGCCCCGTCGGAGCCCGTCGCCGTCATCGGCGCGCTCGGCTCGCGGGTGCTGACCGACTGGTACTCCGGTTCTCTGCCGTATGCGGTGTCGATCGGCGATGGCTTCGCCGCGATCGCCACGGGCGACGATTTCGACGGGCTCAATCCGGCGGCGCCCGCCATCGCGCACGGCAACGACATCGTGCGCCTCGGTGCCGCAGGGTCATTCCTCACTTCGTCGGCGTCGGGCGGGCTCGTGGTGGGCCCCGACGCCGGCGCGGCAAGCCGCTTCGAGCTCGAGCGCTGGGGCGAGGGCGTCGTGACGCTGCGCGCCACCGCGAGCGACCGGCTCGTCACCGTCGCCGACGACGCGGTCTCGGCGACGGCCGAGGCCGTCGGCGGCTGGTTCGTGCAGGAGGCGTTCCTCGAGTCGCCCGGGGCCGCCGACGCATCGGTGCGACTGCGACACCGCGTGTCCGGGAAGTGGCTCGGGCTCGGCGCCGACGGCGACGTCGCGCTCGTCGACGAGCCGTTCGACTGGGCGCTCGACGTCGTGGCGGGCGGGGTCGAGACATCCGTCGCCGCGGCGCACGGCCGCACGGCCGTCGTCGTCGTGGGCAACGACCCGCACCTGCACGGGCGCGAGACCGAGGACCGGCCGCACGTGTCGCTGCCGGCGCCGTCGGTCGCGCTGATCGAGGCCGTCGCGGCGGTCGCCGAGCGCACCGTGCTCGTCGTCGTCTCGTCGTACCCCTACGCGCTCGGCGCGGTCGCCGACCTCGTCGACGCCGTCGTGTGGACCTCGCACGCCGGCCAGGAGATCGGCCGCGCCATCGCCGACGTGCTCACCGGCGCCGCCGAGCCGCACGGTCGCCTCACGCAGGCGTGGCCCGCCTCGGACGCCGACGTGCACGACCTGCTCGACTACGACGTCATCGGGTCGCGGCAGACCTATCTCTACGCGCAGGCACGCGCCGCGTTCCCGTTCGGGCACGGCCTGCACTACAGCTCGACCGGGCTGGCGGATGCCTCCTCTTCTGTGTCGGAAGTGGCCGCCGGTCCGGTCGCGGATCCCTCCGCCGACGCCGGCACGATCTCGGTGTCGGTCGCGAACACGGGCGCGCGCGATGTGTCCGAGGTCGTGCAGGTCTATGTCGGGGTCGACGAGCAGGCCACGCCGGCGACGACCGGCCCGCGCCGGCCGTTCCCGCGGCGGCGGCTCGTCTCGTGGTCTCGGGTCGTGGTGGCGGCCGGGGATGTCGCGACCGTCTCGCTCGCGGTGCCGCTCGACGCCTTCGCCCAGTGGGACCCGCGCACGCAGGCCTGGGTCGTCGAGCCCGGGGCCTACCGCGTGCACGTCGGCACCTCGGCCGAGGACCTCGCCGCGTCGTTCCCCGTGACCGCGGCCGGCACGCCGATCGCGGCCGTGGCCGCCGGTGCCGAGTTCCCCGTCGCGCTCTACGACGACGGCACCGGCGTCGAGCTGTGGACGTCGCCGGAGTCGCTCGCGACCTCGGTGCGAGCACGCGCCGGCGGCCGCGTGACGCTGCGCTTCCTCGACGTGACCGTGGGCGCCGCGCGGCAGCTGGAGCTCGTCGCGAGCTCGGGCCAGGGCGTCGTGTCGTTCCGCGCTGCGGCGGCCGCCGGAAGAGCCGCGGCCGGGGAGCTCGTCGTCAGCGGTGCGGGCGGCGCGACATCCTCGACCCTCGACGGACTCGTCGCCGGGGAGCCCGTCGACCTCGAGCTCGCGTTCGGCGCCGGCCTCGAGCTGAGCGCGTTCCGCCTCGTCTGAGCCGGTGCGGGGCGGGGCGACAGCCGCGACGTGCGCCGAGAGGCTGCCGGCGACTACTGCGCCGTCTGCCGCAGCCGCGCGCTCAGTGCTGGGCGAAGGCCCGCCCCGTGATGCGCACGATCAGGTACGCCGTGAACGCGGCGGCGACCGTCGCGTAGAGGAAGATGACGGGCTTGAAGATGAGCATCAGCGCCGGCGCGAGCGCGAGCAGCGCCAGGATGCCGATCGTCGTGACCGGGTGCGCCATCGGGAACATCAGCGAGTTCTTCGCGACCTGGCGCACGGTGTTCTCGTACAGCGCGACCTGCACGAGCGCGTAGACGAGCGCCATGAGGCCGTAGACGCAGCCGATCGCGGCGACGATGCCGAGGATCAGGTTGAAGCCGCCGAACGAGATCCAGAACACGGCGCTGTAGGCGAGCAGCAGCACGGGCACGCCGAAGATCGCGTACACCGCCGAACCCTGCCGCCACTCGCGCCGCAGCGCGCCGAAGAAGCCGCGGATCAGATGACCCCGGTCTTCCTCGGCGAAGCGGTGCATGACGTCGAAGAGCGCCGCCGTCGCCGCGCCGATCGTCACGATGGGCACGCAGCACAGCAGATACAGCAGGTTGAGGATGATGAACATCACCAGCGTGCTGATGCCGTCGACGGTCTTGCTGTCCGGGTTGATTTCCATGCTGATACCAGGATGCCGTGCCGCCGCGGCCTGCGGCGACACGGCATCCTCGACTTCTGTCCGCGCTCTCCCGTTACTCGGGAATGACGCCGGTCTCGGCGAGCTTCGTGTACCAGAGCGCGCTGTCCTTCTTGGTGCGCACCTGGGTGTCGTAGTCGACGTGCACGATGCCGAAGCGCTTCTCGTAGCCGAAGGCCCACTCGAAGTTGTCCATGAGCGACCACACGAAATAGCCGACCAGCGGCACGCCCGCCTCGATCGCGCGGTGCGCGGCCACGAAGTGGCGGCGCAGGAAGTCGATGCGCTCGGGGTCGTGCACGGCGCGGTTGCCGTCGGCGTCGGTCGTCACGACGTCGTCGTAGGCGGCGCCGTTCTCGGTGATCACGAGGTCGTACTCGGGGTACAGCTCGTGGGTCGAGACGAGCAGGTCGAACAGGCCCTTCGGCTCGATGTTCCAGCCCATCGCGGTGAAGGGGCCGGGCTGCTCGAGGAAGTCGACGCGGGTCGCGCCGGGGAACGGCGAGCCCTGCGTCGAGTGCTCCGCGCCGCGGGCGACGAGGTCGGTGTTGTAGTAGTTGATGCCCACGAGGTCGATCGGCTGGTGGATCAGCTCGAGGTCGCCGTCGAGCACGAACGACCAGTCGGTGATGTGCTTCGTGTCCTCGACGAGGTCGGCCGGAAGCACGCCGCGCAGCTGCGGGTCGGTGAAGGCCCGGTTGCGGAGCGCCTCGATCTGACGCTTGGCGTCGACATCCTCGGGGTTCGACGGGTCGGCCGCGTAGACCGACGCGAGGTTGTTCGTGACCGAGTACTTCACGTCGGGCTTCGTGACGACCTTGCGCAGCTCGATGAGCGCGAGGCCGTGCGCGAGGTTCAGGTGGTGGACGGCCTGCAGGCTCGCGAGCTCTTCCTGGCGCCCCGGCGCGTGGTGGCCGTTGGCGTAGCCGAGGTAGGCCGCGCACCACGGCTCGTTGAGGGTCGTCCACACGGCGACGCGGTCGCCGAGGCGCTCGCCGACGGCCTTCGCGAACTGCGCGAACGCGTAGCTCGTCTCGCGGTTGGTCCAGCCGCCGCGGTCTTCGAGCACCTGCGGCAGGTCCCAGTGGTAGAGCGTGACGACCGGCTGGATGTCGCGCGCGATGAGCCCGTCGATGACCTTCTCGTAGAAGTCGAGGCCCTTCTCGTTGACCGCGCCGACGCCGTCCGGCACGACGCGCGGCCACGCGATCGACAGACGGTAGGCCTGGATGCCGAGGCTCTTGATGAGGTCGAGGTCCTCATCGACGTGGTGGTAGAAGTCGACCGCGACGTCGCCGGTGTCGCCGTTCGCGACCTTGCCGGGCGTGTGGCTGAAGGTGTCCCAGATGCTGGGCTTCCGGCCGTCTTCGGCGGCGGCGCCCTCGATCTGGTACGACGCGGTCGCCGTGCCGAAGGTGAAGCCCTCGGGGAACGTGAGACCGCTCTCGCGGAAGTCGTCAGTGCTCATGACGTCGTGTGCCTCTCCATTGATGTGCTGGCGTCGTCGCGCGGTGCCGTGCTCGGGTCGTCCCACGCCAACTGAACCGCTTAGGTAAATCCTAGCGGGCGGTCGGCTGCCGCGGGTTCCGCGCGCTTCGCGTCTCGCGCTTCACGCTTCGTATCTTTCGTGCGTTACGGAGTCCTTCGCGCGCTGTGGGGCGCCGCAGCGCGCGATGAACTCCGTAGCGCGCGATTTATCGGCGAGACCGGGGCGGGCCGGGTGGGGGCCGAGGATGCCTCGCGCACCGCGTCTTGCCCAGCACAGGCCGCAGCGTCGGCGAGTTGTCCCCAATCGGGAGTCAGGTGGCGTCGTGCGACCTCCGACCTCGGTTAGACCGGTCGTCATGACGCCCCTCCCGCCCGACCTCTCCCGCATCGTCGACGCCCGCCGGCTCAGCACGGGCGAGCCGGATTCCGCCGAGGCCCGGCACGCTGCGGCCATCGGTGCGCTCGAGCGGATGCGGCGCGGGATCTACCGCGAACCGCTCCCCGCCCTCGGCACTCTCACCGACCCCGGCGAGAGACGCGCCGAGCAGCATCGGCGCTTCCTCGAAGAGGCCGCAGCGGTCGGCATGACTCGCAGGGGGCCGATCGTCTTCGCGGGCGAGACGGCTGCCGGCATCCACGGGTTCCCGATTCTCGGCGGGCCCCCATCGCGGGTCGAGATCCTCGAACCGCTCGGGTCGAAGCGCCGGAATGCACCCCGCATGACGATCCACGCCGATGCCTTCCGCGATGAGGACGTCCAGCCCTGGGGCGAGTTCTTCGTGACCGCGCCCGCACGGACCCTCGCCGATCTCGCGAAATGGGCGTCGCGAGCGAAATCAATCAGCGCACTCGACTTCGCATTCAACGGCGGCCGGGCCAGGCCGGAGCAACGGTCGACCCCGCCGGAGGTCGAGGCGGCGCTCGAGGCATCCGCCGCACACCATCGTCGGGCAGCCGCCCAGGCCGCGCTCGCTTTCGCGTCGCCGCTCGCGGGGTCGGTCGGCGAATCCGTGAGCCGCGTGATCGTCGATGCCTTCGGTTTTCCCGCACCCCGACTGCAGGTGCGGCACCCTGCGCCACCTGGTCTGGGGAAGTGGTTCTTCACGGACTTCGAGTGGCCCGAGTTCCACCTCGTCGGCGAGTTCGACGGGCGGGTCAAATACCTGGACCCCGCGATGCTGGGCGCGAGGGATGCCGCCCAGGTCGTCATCGCCGAGAAGAGGCGCGAGGACGCACTGCGGAGTCAAGGGTTCCGGGTCGTGCGGTGGACGTGGGAGCACTTGGTCGAGCCACTCCTGCTGCGTGATCTGCTCGTCGCGTCGGGGTTGCCGGCACGTCGCGCGCGCCGGGCCCTCGCCCGGCTATGGTGATGCTGCCTCCGTTTTTCGCGCGTTACGGAGTCCTCCGCGCACTATGACCATCCACAAGGCGCGAATGACTCCGTAACGCGCGAAAGACGGACCGCGGCGGCGCGCGGCAACGCATGGCAAGCGGTTGCCCGCGCCCGTAGAGTCGAAGCATGCCGTTCACCGACATGCCGCTCGCACAGTTGCGAGCCTTCACTCCCCCCGTCCGTGAGCCCCACGACTTCGACGACTTCTGGCGCGAGACCCTCGCCGAGGCGCGCGCGGCGGCCGATCTCAAGGGCGCCTCGGCGCAGGCATCCCGCACGCCCGCCGACACCCCGATCACCGAGCTGATCGTCGAGGACCTGACGTTCCCCGGCTTCGACGCCGACCCCGTCAAGGCCTGGGTCATGCGCCCCAAGGGCCGCGAGGGCGAGAAGCTGCCGGTCGTCGTCGAGTACAACGGCTACAACGGCGGCCGCGGCGTCGTGGGCGAGCGCCCGCAGTGGGCGCTGTCGGGCTACGTGCACGTGTTCATGGACACGCGCGGCCAGGGCTCCGGCTGGGGCACCGGTGGCGACACCCCCGACCCGCACGGCTCGACCGCGGCGGTCGCCGGGTGGATGACGCGCGGCATCCTCGACCCGCGCCAGCACTACTACCGTCGCGTCTACACCGACGCCGCGCGCCTCATCGACGAGGTGCGCACGTGGGACTTCGTCGACACCGCGCGCATCGCCGTGACCGGCGGCAGCCAGGGCGGCGGCATCGCGATCGCAGCGGCCGGTCTGACCCCCGACGTGTGGGCGCTGATGCCGGATGTCGCCTTCCTCTCCGCCTGGGAGCACGGGGCGTCCGTCTCGATGTCCGACCCGTACAACGAGCTCGTGCGCTACCTCGCGAGCCACCGCGAGCACATCGACGCGGTCTGGAACACCGCTGCCTATTTCGACGGCGTCAACTTCACGAAGCGCACCACCGCGCCCGCGATCTTCTCGGTCGCGCTGATGGACGACGTCGTGCCGCCGTCGACGACCTTCGCGGCGTTCAACGCGCTCGGCTCGACCGACAAGACGATCGAGGTCTACCCGTACAACGGGCACGAGGGCGGCCAGACGTACCAGTGGGTCAAGCAGGCGGCGTTCCTCAAGGCTCTGCAGACCGCGCGCGGCTGATCGCGACCGCAGCAGAAACGCCCTGGGGCTCACGTTCTCCAAGTGAACGTGAGCCCCAGGGCGTTTCGCTGCAACTCACACGAGGGCGCAGTTCCGGCGGCTCGCTGCACGAGGTGTGCGCCGCAACTCACACCTGGGGTGAGCCGGCGCGGGGCGGGGCGGGGCAGGGCAGCAGGGCCTAGAGCCCTTCGGCCAGGCGCCAGTAGGCCTGGCTCCAGCGCAGCTCGTTCTCGATGTCGCGGGCACGGGTGTGCTCGTCGATCGTGAACAGCTCGACGCCGAGCATGCGCGCGAGGTCCTCGAAGGCCTCGAGCCCGACGGCCGTCGACATGACCGTGTGGTGCGCCGCGCCCGCGGTGAGCCACGCCGTCGCCGACGTCTCGAAGTCGGGGCGCGGATGCCACACCGCCCGCCCCACGGGCAGGTGCGGCAGCGGGGCACGCGGAGCCACGACATCCACCACGTTCGCGGTCAGCCGGAACCGGTCGCGCACATCCGCGAGCGCGACCACGACGGCCGGGCCCGGGTCGGCGGAGAACACGAGACGCACGGGGTCGTCCTTGCCGCCGATGCCCAGCGGGTGGATCTCGAGCGACGCCCGCGCCGACGACAGCCTCGGCGAGACCTCGAGCATGTGCGCGCCGAGGATCGCCTCGCGCCCGTCGACGAGGTCGTACGTGTAGTCCTCCATCAGGCTCGCGCCGCCGGGCAGGCCGATGCCCATGGCGGATGCCGCGTGCACCAGCACCGCGGTCTTCCAGTCGCCCTCGGCGCCGAAGCCGTAGCCGTCGGCCATCAGCCGCTGCACCGCGAGCCCGGGCAGCTGCTTCAGCGTGCCGAGGTCCTCGAAAGTGTCGGTGAAGGCGCCGAAGCCGCCCTCCTCGAGGAACGAGCGCAGCCCGACCTCGATCGCGGCGGCGTCGCGCAGCGCAGCGTGACGCTCGCCCCCGGGAAGCAGGGACGGCACGACGTCGTACGAGGCGACGTAGTCATCGACCAAGGCCGAGATCGAGGCATCCGTGGCGGCATCGACGCGCGCGGTCAGCTCGTTCACGCCCCACGTGTTGACCTCGACACCGAGCTTCGCCTGCGCCTCGGTCTTGTCGCCCTCGGTCACCGCGACCTGGCGCATGTTGTCACCGAAGCGCGCGACCTTGAGCGTCGCGAGCGCGTGCCGGCCGGCGGCGGCGCGCATCCACGTGCCGACGCGCTCCTGCACGCGCGGGTTCGTCACGTGCCCGACGACCGTCTTGCGGCGCACGCCGAGACGGGTGAGCGCGTAGCCGAACTCGCGGTCGCCGTGCGCGGCCTGGTTCAGGTTCATGAAGTCGAAGTCGATCTCGCCGTAGGGCAGCTCGACGTTCGCCTGCGTGTGCAGGTGCAGCAGCGGCTTGGCGAGCAGCTGCAGGCCGGCGATCCACATCTTCGCCGGGCTGAACGTGTGCATCCACGTGATCACGCCGATGACCCGGTCGTCGGCGTTCGCGTCGAGCATCGCGCGGCGGATCTCGTCGGCCCCCGTGAGCACGGGCTTCCAGACGAGCTTGACGGGCACCGAGGATGCCTCGCCGAGCGTGCGCACGAGACCCTGCGACTGCTCAGCCACCTGGGCGAGCGTCTCAGGCCCGTAGAGGTGCTGGCTGCCGGTGAGGAACCAGACCTCGAAGCCGTCGTAAGAGTTGAAGGGGGTGGTCATGAGTTAAAGGGCTCCCTGGGGCTTCTGCCCGTAGACGTTCTGATAGCGGTCGAAGAGGGCGTCGATGCTCTCCTGCGGAATGGGGATCGGCTCGCCGAGCTGACGCGCGAAATGCACCGTGCGCGCGACATCCTCGGTCATCACGGCCGCCTTCACGGCGTCCTTCGCGTCCTTGCCGATCGTGAACACGCCATGGTTCTGCATCAGCACCGCACGCGAGCGGTGCCCGTCGAGCGTCTGGACGACACCACGGCCGATCGAGTCGTCGCCGATGATCGCGAACGGACCCACCGGGATCTCTCCCCCGAACTCGTCGGCCATCGCCGTGAGCACGCACGGGATCGCCTCACCGCGCGCGGCCCACGCCGCCGCATAGTCCGAATGCGTGTGCACCACCCCGCCCACGTGAGGCATGTGCCGGTAGACGTAGGCATGCGCCGCGGTGTCGCTCGACGGCGCGCGCTCCGACCCCGGCGACCCCGGCACGACGTTGCCGTCGAGATCGCACAAGATCATGTTCTCGGGCGCCAGGTCCTCGTACATCACCCCGCTCGGCTTGATCACGAACAGATCGGCGCCGGGCACACGACCCGAGATGTTGCCACCCGTCCACACCACGAGGCCATAACGCACGAGCTCGGCGTGCAGCGCCGAGACCTGCTCGCGCACGCGCCGGATCGCGACATCCTCATCGCTCATCGCTCGCCCTCCTCGGGGTCGTCGTTCAGTGCGGCCACCGCCGCGCGCTCGATGTCGAGGCCTGCGCGGAACCGCTCGAGATAGCGGCGGAAGCCCGCGACGTCCGCCGCGTGCGGCTCTTCGACGCTCGAGGAGGCGTGCGCGAACACGCGCTGCGCCAGATAGTCGGGCAGGGAGAGGGCGGATGCCTCCCGCAGATACCCGGCGAGCACCGCGATGCCCCACGCGCCGCCCTCGCTCGCCGAGGCCTCGACGCCGACGGGCACGCCGAGCACCGCCGCGAGCACGCGCTGCGCGACGACGGGCGTGCGGAAGACGCCGCCGTGCGCGGACATGCGGTCGACGCCCACGCCCTCGCCGGCGAGCACCTCCATGCCGAGCGCCAGCGTCGCGAACACGCCGTAGAGCTGGGTGCGCATGAAGTTCGCGAGCGTCAGGCGGCTGCCGGGCGTGCGCGCCACGAGCGGGCGGCCCGCCTCGAGGCCGGCGATCGGCTCGCCCGAGAGGAAGTTGTAGCCGAGCAGGCCGCCGCCGTCGGCCTCGCCCTCGAGCGCGGCGCGCATGAGCACGCCGAAGACCTCGTCGGCATCGATCGGGCGGCCGCCGCCGAGCGCGCCCGCGAACTCGCGGAACACCACGGCCCACGCGCCGAGCTCGCTCGCCCCGTTGTTGCAGTGCACCATCGCCACGGCGGCGCCGTCGGGCGTCGCGACGACGTCGATCTCGGGGTGCACGTCGGCGAGCGCGCGCTCGAGCACGACCATCGCGAACACGCTCGTGCCGACGCTCACATTGCCCGTGCGCGGCGCCACCGCGCCCGTGGCGACCATGCCCGTGCCGGCGTCGCCCTCGGGCGGGCAGAACGGGATGCCGGGGCGCAGGCCGCCGCTCGGGTCGAGCAGCAGCGCCCCCGCCGCGGTCAGCGCCCCCGCGCCGGCCCCGGCCGGAAGCACCTCGGGCAGCAGCGCGGAGAGGCGCAGCCCGGGCATCCGCGCCCCGACCAGCTCGTCGGCGCGCGCGAGCCGGCCCGCGTCGTAGCCGCCGGTCTCGGGATCGATCGGGAACATGCCCGACGCGTCGCCGACGCCGAGCACCGAGCGGCCGGTCAGCGCGCGGTGCACGTAGCCCGCGAGAGTCGTGAGGCTCGCGATGCGGCCGACGTGCTCCTCGCCGTCGAGCACCGCCTGGTAGAGGTGCGCGACCGACCAGCGCAGCGGGATGTTGAAGCCGAGCGCCGCGGTCAGCTCGGTCGCCGCCGGGCCCGTCGAGGTGTTGCGCCACGTGCGGAACGGCACGAGCAGCTCGCCCGCCGCGTCGAAGGCGAGATAGCCGTGCATCATCGCCGAGACGCCGATGGCGGCGAAACCCGTGGGGCGCGCGCCGTGGCGCGCCTCGCACTCGGCGGCGAGCTCGGCATACGCCGCCTGCAGCCCCGACCACACGGCCTCGAGCGGGTAGCTCCACCGGCCCGCGACGAGCTCGTTCTCCCACTCGTGGCCGCCGACGGCGAGCACCTCGGCGCCCGGCCCGATGAGACAGGCCTTGATGCGGGTCGAGCCGAACTCGATGCCGAGGGATGCCTCGCCGCCCGCGATCAGCCGCGCCGGGGACGCGTCCTGCCGTGCGTCAGTCGTCATCGACTGCGGTCTCCTCGTTCGCCGGGGCTTTTGTTACCGGTAACACGATAGCTGCCGGCGCGACCCCGCGGCAACCGCGGGCCGGTCACGCCGCGTTCCGGGAGTCGGATCCGCGGTGCGAGAGCCGGATCCGGTTCCCGGACAGCGGATCCGGTTCCCGTTCCGGCCTCGCGAACGATCAGGCGCCGGGCGCGACCCACACCGCGGTGTAGCGCCAGAACAGCGAGCGGCGGCACCGCACCCCGGGCAGCACCCGGCGCGCGACGGCGGCGACCTCGTCGAACGTCTCGCGCGGCTCCGCGGTGGGCGCGCTCATGCCCTCGGGGCGGGCGCGGGTCGGCCGGGGATGCCGGATCGCCCCGATCACCGGATTGAGCAGCATCGACGCCACCGCCCAGGGGTGGTCGCGCCGCGTCTCGCGGGCGAGCCCGACGACGAGCAGGCGCCCGCCGGGGCGCACGAGGGATCGGACCGTCTGCAGAGTCTCTTCCTGCGGCAGGTGGTGCAGCACCGCGACGAAGGTCACGAGGTCGTACTCGGGCCGGGCGTGCGACATCCGCTCGAACGGCTCCTCGCGCACGATCGCGTTGGCGAAGCCGCTCAGGTTGCGACGGGCGCGCGCGGCGGTCTCGGGGTCGCGTTCGACGCCGACGACCTCGCGCATGACGGGGGCCAGCTTGCGCATCAGGTTGCCCGTTCCGCACCCGACATCGAGGGCGACGGAGCCGCCGCCGCGACGCACCTTCCGCGCATGGCGCAGCACCCACGGCGTGTACGCATCGTTGTGCGACCAGGGGTGGGCCGTGTTGAAGCGGTCCAACCCGCCGAGCAGCCGCGACATCATGCTCACCCGCGGCATCGTAGCGGGCGGCCCGGCGCGGCCCCGCGCACCGCGATCGGGGAACCGGTTCCGCGGTCCGGGACGCGGATCCGGCTCCCGGGCCGCGGATCCGATTCCCGATTCGGCGAGACGGCACCGGCCTCCACCCACACCGGACATCCCTTTCGCGGGCGTGCACCGGTCACCGACTCAGCGAAAACGCGCCCGAAACCGGCGCATTTCGAGGCGCTGCGACCGGATCGGTGACGTGTGGCGGAGTGCGAGCCGCCGTACCCGGCCGCGATGAGCGCGCCCGGGATGTCAGCCCCGCGGCAACCCCGTCGACTCGCGCACCACGAGCTCCGGCGGCGGCGCGGCCCCGGGCGCCGGGGTGCCGTTGAGCTGCGCGAGCAGCGCGCCGATGGCCGAGCGCCCAAGGGCCGGGAAGTCCTGCCGCAGGGTCGTCAGCGCCGGGGCGTAGTGCGCGGCCTCGCCGATGTCGTCGAAGCCGATGACGCTGACATCCCCGGGCACCTCGACGCCCGCCTCGCGCGCCGCGTGCAGCAGGCCGAGCGCCATCTGGTCGTTGGCGCAGAACACCGCGGTGAAGCCCCCGCGTGCGAGCAGCGCGCGCCCGGCCTCGAACCCGGAATCGGGGGTCCAGTCCCCCGCCTCGACGGCGACGGGTGCGAGCCCGGCCGCCGCGAGCTCGGCGACGAAGCCCGTGGCGCGCGACTCGGCCTCGAGCCAGCCCGCGGGCCCGGCGAGATGCGCGATCGCGGTGTGGCCGAGGTCGAGCAGGTGGCGCGCGGCGCGGCGGCCGCCCTCGAGCTGGTCGGCCGAGCCGGCGCCCGAGATCTGTGCGGCGTGCATGACGACGAGGGGGATGTCACCCGCGGCGTCCGCCAGCGCTCCGCTCGCCGTCGCGCCCGGCCCGACCAGGATCAACCCGGCGGCCCCCTGGTCGAGCAGGTGCTCGACCGCCGCGACCTCGCTGCCCGGGTCGCCCGGGTCGATGACGGCGATCATGACCGAGAAGCCCTCGGCACGGGCCGCGTCCTCGAGGGCGACCATCGTCGACGCCGGGCCGTGGAAGCGGCCGCCGGTCGCCTCGAGCACCCCGATGACGCGCGAGGCGCCGTTCGCGAGCGCCCGCGCGGTGCGGCTCGGCCGGAAGCGCAGCTCGGCGATCGCCTGCTCGACGCGGGCGCGGGTCACCTCGCTGACGTTCGGGTGGTTGTTGAGCACCCGCGACACGGTCATGTGCGAGACGCCGGCGAGCCGGGCGACATCGCGGATGCTCGCGGCCGCAGCCGCCCGCCCCGAGTCGCCCGTCGCCGTCACCTTCGCAATGTAGCGCGGGCCGGCGCTCACGCCTCCGCGACGGCGACCTCGATGACGGCCCACGACAGCGGCGGCAGGGAAGCGCGCACGGCGCCCGCGTCGTCGACACCGGCGCCGGCAAGGGGCGCGAGGCCCACGACATCCTGCGCGCCCTCGGTGTTCGACGAGTGGCGGTCGCCGCCCTCGGGCACCGTCAGCACCTCGGCGCGGGTCACGGCCGAGGCGGTGAAGCCGCGCAGGTCGAGCGCGACGTCCGCCGCCTCGTCGAGCCCGCGGTTCGCGACGAAGAGCACGACGCGGCCGCGCTCGGCATCGTACGTGACGGCCGCGTCGACGACCGTCGCGTCGCCGTACTGCCGCGTCTCGAAGCGGTCGCCCGTGGATGCCACGCGCATGATCTGCCCGGTCGCGAGCTCCGACATCCGCGCGAACGGCCAGAAGATCGACTGGCGCCACGCGGGGCCGCCCTCCTCCGAGCGGATCGGTGCGATGACGTTCACGAGCTGCGCCTGGTTCGCGATCGTCACGCGGTCGCCGTGGCGCAGCAGCGAGTGCAGGAAGGTGCCGACGACGACCGCGTCGGTCACGTTGTACTCGTCCTCGATGAGGCGGGGGTGCTCGCGCCACTCGGCCTTCTCGACCATGTGCGGCTGGTCGCCGCCGTCGCCGCGCTGCTGGTACCAGACGTTCCACTCGTCGAAGGAGAGGTGGATCGACTTCTTCGCATGGCGCTTCGCCTTGACCGCGTCGGCCGTCGCGATGATCGACTCGATGAAGTAGTCCATGTCGTTCGCGCTCGCGAGGAACGACAGGGTGTCGCCGTCGTGCTCCTGGTAGTACGCGTGCAGCGAGATGTAGTCGACCTCGTCGTAGGCGTGCGAGAGCACCGTGTGTTCCCACTGCCCGAATGTCGGCATGTGCGCGTTCGACGAGCCGACCGCGACGAGCTCGATCGACGGGTCGACGAGCTTCATCGCCTTGCCGGCCTCCTGTGCGAGGCGGCCGTACTCGTCGGCGGTCTTGTGGCCGATCTGCCACGGGCCGTCGAGCTCGTTGCCGAGGTTCCAGACCTTGATGCCGAAGGGGTCCTTCGCGCCGTTCTTGATGCGCAGGTCGGACCAGGCGGTGCCGCCCGGGTGGTTCGCGTACTCGACGAGGGAACGGGCCTCTTCGACGCCGCGCGTGCCGAGGTTGATGGCCTCCATCATCTCGACGCCCGCCTCCTGCGCCCAGCCGGCGAACTCGTGCAGGCCGAAGGCATTGGTCTCGATCGTGTGCCAGGCGCCGTCCATGCGGCGCGGGCGCTGGTCGGCGGGCCCGATGCCGTCTTCCCAGTGGTAGCCCGAGACGAAGTTGCCGCCCGGGTAGCGCACGATCGAGACGCCCATCTCGCGGGTCAGGTCGAGCACGTCGCGGCGGTAGCCGCGCTCATCGGCGGTGGGATGCCCCGGCTCGTAGATGCCCGTGTAGACGCACCGGCCCATGTGCTCGACGAACGAGCCGAAGAGGCGGCGCGGCACGGGGCCGACGGTGAAGTCGCGATCGATCACGAGACGTGCACTGGTCATTGCTGCTCCTTCGCAGGCGGTGGTCGTCAGCGATTTTTACATCGTTGTAAAGCTCAAAGCAAGTGAGGGCCCCTCCGCCGGTCGTCACTCGTGCACGGTGACGGGGCGACGCACCCTGCGGAAGTGACGACCGGCGGGTGGGCGCGGCGGAACCCGGGGCGGGCGCGGATGTCGCCGCGCGTCAGTCGCGCGCGACGACGCTCGCCCGGTGCACGAGCGTGTGCGGCACGACGGTGACCCGGCCCGGGGCGTCGCGCTCGGCGATGCGGCGCTCGAGGGCGGTGAGCGCGGCATCCGCGATCGCCCGCTTGTCGATGCGCACGGTCGTCAGCGCCGGGATCGCGAACGCCGCCTCGGCGACGTCGTCGAAACCCACGACGGCGACGTCGCGCGGCACCGCGAGGCCGCGCTCGGCGAGCACGTGCAGCGCGCCGAGCGCCATCGAGTCGGTGAAGCAGAACACCGCGTCGGGCAGCGGGATGCCCGAGTCGAGGAACCGCGCCAACTCGGCGGCCGCCGCCGCCGGCGTCCACTGCGCGACCACGAGCTCCAGCTCGGGGGTGCGCGCGAGGCCCGCCGCCTCGAGCGCATCGTGGTAGCCCTGCGTGCGCAGCAGGCTCGTGGCCGAACGGAACTGCTCGTCGGACGCGCCGATGATCGCAATGCGTCGGCGCCCCGAGGCGATCAGGTGTTCGGTCATCTCGCGGGCCGCGGCGCGGCTGTCGATGTGCACCTGGTCGACGCCGCTCGGCTCGACCTCGCCGATCACGACCGTCGGCGGCAGCTCACCCGCCTCACCGGCCTCGGCGATCGCCGAGCTGTCGAGCAGCACGGGGTTGAGCACGAGGCCGTCGACGAGGTGGGTGCGCGCCCGCGACAACAACTCGGCCTCGCGGATGCCGTTGTTGCCGCTCTGCTCGAGCTGCACCGCCCAGCCGCGGTCGTGCGCGAGCTCGACGAACCAGCGCGCGAGCTCGGCCGAGTACGGCGTGCTCAGGTCGGGCAGCGCCAGCGCGATGTTGCCGGAACGGCCGTTGCGCAGGCCGCGCGCCGACAGGTTCGGCACGTAGTCGAGGGCGGCGAGGGCCTTCTCGACCCGCTCCCGCGTCTCCGGGCGCACGGGGACGACGCCGTTGATGACGTTGGAGACCGTCTTGGCGGAGACCCCGGCGAGGTCGGCCACGTCTCGGACCGTTGCGCGCATCGGGCCGATGATATCGCCACGGCCGATTCCGACCCCGTACATCACACTCCGGCAGCAAATGCTTGACCTGGGATTCCAACGATGTAATAGTCCCTGCTCAGGGGGGCCACGGCACATCGTGGCGGTTGCGCAACGACGCGCAAGCGTCTGACAAGGAGGTCGAAGATGCCACAGGGACCACGGTTTTCCCGACGCGGATTCCTGACAGCGGGGCTCGCGGGCCTCGCCCTTCCCGCACTGGCCGGCTGCTCGAGCTCGGTCGCCGCGGGCATGTTCGGGTCGCAGCTCGACCCGAAGACGCTCGTCTACTGGAACCTGTTCGGCGGCGGCGACGGCACGCGCATGCAGGCGATGGAGGCGGGCTACCAGAAGACCCACGGCGGGGCATCCTCGCTGCAGTCCACGACGTGGGCATGGGGCAACCCGTACTACTCGAAGGTGACGCTGTCGACCGTCGGCAACAAGCCGCCGGACGTCGCCATCTCGCACCTGACGCGGGCCAAGCCGCTCTACGAGGGCGGCATCCTCGAGCCGATCACCGAGGCCGATCTCGCGTCGGTCGGCCTGAGCTCGACCGACTTCAACCCCGCGCCGTGGCAGGCGCAGATCACGAACGGCAAGAACATCGCGGTCCCGCTGGACACGCACCCGGTCGTCATGTTCTACAACGTCGACGTCATCCAGAAGGCGGGGCTGCTCGGCAGCGACGGCCAGATCGTCAACCTCGACTCGATGAACACGTTCGAGGCCGCGCTCGCAGCGATCAGCAAGGTCACCAAGGGGCCGGCCATCACCGTCGCGAACGTCGCGGGCGAGACCGCGACCCCGTGGCGCTTCTTCACGACGCTCTACCACCAGCACGCGAACGCGACGCCGTTCCTGTCCGACAACGGCGCGAAGATCTCGGTCGACTGGGACATCTTCGACGACGTCACCAACCGCGTGCAGAGCTGGGTGAAGAAGGGCTGGCTGAACAGCGGCCTCGACTACGGCACGGCCGAGTCGTACATGTTCACGGGCAAGACGGGGCTCTACATCGAAGGCGAGTGGGAGCTCACGACCGCCCAGCTCATCAAGGGGCTGAAGTTCGACATGGCGCCGATCCCGACCCTCTACGACCAGCC
>Ga0131853_10007693_pt1 | contig 19545 bp, 16 predicted proteins | sample TergutLab28metaG_FD_92764 | JGI IMG/M metagenome (GOLD analysis project Ga0131853, IMG submission 92764) | Labiotermes labralis P1 segment gut microbial communities from Petit-Saut dam, French Guiana - Lab288 P1 (version 2) (version 2) | ecosystem: Host-associated > Arthropoda: Insects >... | reverse complement strand
GGCCAATATCTCCGTAACCATTGAACTTTGGATATAGGTGTTTTGGGTTATATCGTTATAGTTTGACCTAAGGAACACTCTCCCGAAGTTAGGTCCTTTCCTCCTGGGACACCCTGTATATCATAAGCTCTTCATGATGTAATATTCTCCACTCCCCTGTTACCTCGCCCCTCTTAGGCCCAAATATTCTCCTCAGCACCCTATTCACAGACAACCTCATTCCACGTTCCTACCTCAATGTGAGCAACCAAGTTTCACACCCACATAAAACAGGCAAATTAATAGTTCTGTGCCTCTTAATCTTCATATTTTTGGACAGCAAACTGCAAGACAAAAAATTCTGCACCAAATGTTAGCAAGCATTCCTGACTTCAATCTGCTTTTAATTTCATCCTGTATGGAATTTTGGTTCGTTGGGGCTGTTCCCAAATATCTGACCTGTTCCACCCTTTCAAAGGATTTATCATCAATTTTTATATTGTGATTGTTCTGCATTCTGATCTTGTGATGTGACCACGCACTTAGTTTTATCTGCATTTACTTCTAGACCAGTCTCCTTACTAGTGATCACTAAAGCTTCCGTGTTTCTGCGTATACTATTTACGCTTCCACCCAATACATTAACATCAGCACGAAACAGAAGCTGATGTGTACCACTTAATTTCAAGCCCTCCTGGTTTACCTGAACCCTCCTAATGGTATATTCTGAAACAAAGTTTCAAAGCAATGGCAATAAAGCACCCACCTGTTTCAAAACATTCTTAACAGGAAACATGTCAGACAAATATTTGTCTATCCAGACTCTGCAATAGATTTCATTCAAACACATTCCTATTAGCCTTACTAGTTTCATGGGGATAGCAAACTGAATGAGAACATTATAGAAGACCTCCTTCCTAACTCAATCACCGGCTCTCTTGAAATCTATAAATAGCTGATGCACTGCTTCATTGTGTTCCCATTTTTTCTCAAGTATTTGACGAATGCAGAATACCTGATCAAACGTTGACCTGCTACGTTGAAATCCACACTTAAGTTCCCCAGTAACTTCTTCTTGCCAGCAAGAAGATGGATAAAATTTTGTATGTAGTTGACAAAAGTGATATACCTCTATAATTCCTACAATCCATTTTATCACCCTTCTTATAAACAGGTACAATGATCAACTGTTTCCACTGCTCAGGCAGTTCCTCCTTATTAAAAATAGAATTTGTAACTTTCACTATTGCACCATGCATATTGATTTAATTCACTTTATTTTTACCAACTTATGCACTTGTATATCAGTTAATATTAATGCTAATACATTAAAATATTAAAAGATAAAACATAAAATTATTTAAAACTCCGACACGTTTCGGTTTCTTTATAAAACCATCTTCAGGGAGTCTCCTGTACCTATTAAAGTTACTTGTTATCTGATACTACGTTGAGGTATGTTGGAAGCATGTCCTATTTCTTATGTGATGGAGCTGGATATGATATTACGTGTATGCCTTGTGTTGGTTTTCTGTGTCTGCGTCTGTAGGTCGTGGTATGATTCTTGTTTCGTTTATTATGTTGTAGAGGGGGTTGATGTCGTTGACCTGCTGTTCTTTGACTAATAATCCATGGTTATGATAAGTTTGTATGTATATGTTTTTCCACCAATTCATCCGTGCCCCTTTGGTGCATTCTTTTAGTAACTGTAGGGTTTCTTTTGCAGGCCCGTATTCATGTCTATTTTGTAATATATGCATAGCATATGCTGATTGTGGACGTTGTTTTTATGTATCTTAAGTGTTCCTTAAATCTTGTAGCTATGGGTCTGCCGGACTGGCCAATATATGCCATTTTACATGTATTACATTGCAGTTTGTATATTCCACTGGGGTTTGTACTATTATTAGTTTTTCTGGTTAGTTGCTGCTGAATGGAACTGGTTGTTTTGAAAACTATGTTTATATTGGTATCTTTGAACAGGTTGGTTATTCGTCTGATTAACAGGCTGAAGTATCTGAATGTTGTCCATTTTTTGTGTTCAGTTTGGTGCTTTTGTGTGTCTTTTTTCTGTATGCTGTTTTCCATCTTTTGTCTCAAGTTATATATCATGCTTTTGGGATAATCATTGCTGGTAGCTATAGATATTATTGTGTTCCATTCTTATATTTTTGATCTTTCTGTTATAGGTAATGTAATCATCCTGTTTATGTAATACCTGAATGCTGCTATTTTTTGTTCATGTGGATGATTGGATTGGTAGTGGATTGTGGTGTCAGTGTTTGTCGGAGTTTTTAATAATTTTATGTTTTATCTTTTAATATTTTAATGTATTAGCATTAATATTAACTGATATACAAGTGCATAAGTTGGTAAAAATAAAGTGAAAGTGAATAGAATTTGTAAGTTCATGAATTTCAGAGTAAATAGTCCTACTTCCTGTTTTAATCAGTTCTGCTGGAATTTTATCAATACCTTGCGATTTGTGTCTTTTTGGCTCTTCAATAGCCATCTCAACCTCAATGGTACTGGGCTCAGGCACTAGCAGCTCTGGTGCCTGTATTTCAGTCTAACATCATTAATACCATCTGCACTCAGTAGTTGAGAGAAATGATTCCTCCACCTATCCAAACTATTGAGGGAGTATGTAACCAGACCCCCATCTCATTCTTTACTATACTAGTTCTAGGCTGGTAACCCTTCTTAAATTCACTGATGCCCCTACACAAGTCTCTGACATTCTTGTTCTTACTGTTAGTTTCAAATTCTCTAATTTTATTTTTCATGTATACTTCTACTTTTTGTTCTTGAAATGTCTACTAGCTTCATGTATTACATAGTTTACATTGTCTTCATTGCTTTGCATTTTTCATTTTGCATTTTGACCTGCTTCCTTTTATCTAAAAAACGTGAAAATTCTTCCTCAAACCACAGTTTATGTTGCATCCATTCATACAGACCTAGACTCTTTTCCACTGAGAGTGATATTCTCTTGAATGTTTTAACAAGCCCTACTTATGTCCTAGAATTCATCTAAATTTTCATTTCTTAACTCTAAGCATTTCTAGGCACACCCAACTACCTGTAAGTCACATCTAATTTTACTCACTGTAGCATGGCCTTTGTCTTAATGGCTGGATCATCTGGCCGAAAATTTTTGTACTGTTCGACATCCTTCTCAAGAGTCAGAAGTTGTTTCTGTATACAAGAAAACAAGTCACACTGCTGTAGAGTTTAATATCAAAACTGGAGAGCACAGGAGATTCATGTCTTCTGGAATGTTTCATTGTGTCAGCTGGAAAATGGTAACCATATACAAGCTGACACAGCACAACATTCCACAAGACTAGAATGTTTTACAACATCACTCTGAGAACCTCAAATTTAACATGTACATGTACAATTTAGCATCAGACTAAATGACACAATGAAAACATAACATCCTTCATAAAACATCTCTCCATTGTATAGCACTGTTCATTTGCTTACCAGCAGCCTCTCCCTGTCTATTACAACTGCCAGACAATGCCATATCATTCAGCTCCTCTAATAAAAGATCAGAAATCTAGTATACCTCATTGCTGATTTGAATCTATGAAGACTCGCTCAATCTCATTATGTTGTACGATGAGGATAAGTCCATGTGTATTCAATGACTGCCGTAATGTGTGAAAACTGTGCTGTTAAAAACTACATCTTATGATACAGCAAAGTTAATTAATCTAATGGCATCACCAGTGCTGCCATCAATGCCGTCATCATCACCACCACCCCGGCCACTGCTGCTGCAGCAGCAGCAGTCAGCATCACTGTCATCATTGTTGCTTCACATAAACTCTGATTCCCATGTCATTGATTTCAGAATACCTCCTTTCTCTACTATTGCATAGAGATTTTTTTAACATACAAATAACTTCTACACATCTTTTTGCTAAGAAACTGTTCTCTCTTGAGTGTTCACAAGATCCTGTTATGTAAGAAAATACTGCAATTATGTGATGATTAGCCTTTTGTATGGAAAGTGTATGATCATATAAAGGTTCAGTACTTGGGTAACAGACTACATCAAATTTACAGAAATATAATGAATTTTCACATTTTTCTTCATTAAAAAATAGTGTTTTCTCATGTCAGGTAGTACGCAATAGCTTCACCAATTTAGACACGTTTTCACACTTTACTTCAAGTGTAAATCTATTTACCTGCAACTTATCTCTTAGGCCAGGTAATGTGTCTCGGATATGATTGGTAAGCTGCTGATTCAACACTCGTTGTAAGTACGGTGTACCCAAACGATCTGCTAAATGTCGATATGATGGATGACTGAAAAAATGTGCAATGAAATACAAATTTGTTAATAAACAATTCCATCTAATTTTCTGCATTAGAACATGCATGCTCCTCACTGTCATCATTACTTATACTAGTGCACTACTGTGGGAATAATGGGAATGAAGTGCCGACAAAATAAATTTCAATATATTTCAATGAACATATACAATGACCTTAAAAAGTGTTCCAAATCATGCACAGAAAGGCAGATGTTACAATCAGGCTGTATAAAAAGGTCGCTACCTTGGTATGGTCACATTATGAAAGCCAATGCATATCTGACTGTTAGTGCACAGTGGACACACAAGTATCTTGCCATATATGGTCACAAGGGTACTCATTAATACAACATGTGGGTGTAACTAAATGCCTAGTGAAGTGACAAACTCTACAGAGTGACTTTTGACATAAAGGGCAGTTATTTGGTTACTGCTTTGGTTTCTGCTATTGTTAACACTGCTTGTGCCGCACACATCGATGTGCCCACACAGATGAGCAACTATCTACCACTATGGTGTCTTAATATCTGTCAGTGCACCAGGCATGGGTCATCTCTGATCATGATCAGTTATGCTTCCAGCAATATATTTTTTACAAAATGCATGCAACTAGAATCACAAAATTAGAGACAGACAAGATACAGGGCAGCATAAATTAATGTCCACATTCTGAACTGTATGTATATAATGTAATATGGATTATACAACAAGCAGACACTGAGTTTCATCGTAAGATTGCAATATGCCTGCACTGTAATTCCTCCCTTAAAACTCACACCATGAAATGGAAGCAGTAAGCTTTGGGGTCTGAACAAATATGGTACTAAGGGACAGTCTTGATAAAATTATGCAATGATGATGGCAAAACACCATCATAACACAGCAATGTGTTGAAAACTTAAAAGCTTCAACACAAGCATACACAACCTGGAGTTCACAAATAGGAAATTCTGTCTTCTCCCACCTGTCTGGCTGAACACAAAGTGTAACAGAAATAAAACTGAATAGAACATAAAAGAATAAATATCATGATGAAGAAAATTCCAGTAATGTGAACACATGGTTCCTCTGTACCTTAGGTATTTCTCTTTTCTCAGAGATAAGCATCCAAATACTAAACCTAAGGAACAAAGAACTATTGTGGCCTTAATGTTACATTCCTGTCACAGATGTGCAACATTTTGTCAGGGCTTAGTGTCTCCACCTCAAGGATAGAAAAGCAAAAAGGTAAGTCTCCAGGTAGGTTCACACAGAAAGCAGGCAGTCATACACTGTAATATTCCATCCCCTACACCTGCCTGATCAATAACCCATGATTCTATGCTGGCTTCCTATAAAAATCTGTCCCTGCTCCAGTACTACACACCACCGCAACTCAGCAGATTCTATAGTGCAGTTAAAAAAAATCAATTGAATGAACTTAGCAATGCAAATTATGACAGCAAGTACCAGCTTCTCAAGGACTTTTCTTGAGGTAGCTAGATGCAGCTACATGGAACCTGCCTGTGAATAATTCATGTAGCATTCACACTCTAAGCATCTGAGAAGTCAGTGTCCTCAGAGCAAAAACAAAAGTCTCTGTGTCTTATAAAATTATGTCATCCATTAATTTAAGTATAAAACTACTCTTGTACCTTAAAAAGAATTTTCTTTCTGCACCAAGAGCAGCTTTGATGTCTTTACGACCCTCGATATCTTTTTGACTGCGGTTTACAACACCAATGTAACCCCTTCTCAAGGGTAACAATTTGTTTTCAAGAATATCACGGGCATCTGTGCCTTCGTCCATCAAGTCCAGCTTTGTGATAACACCAATAGTACGTATACCTGTGACACAATAAATAGTTATGTAACTCATTTCAGCACAAAACAGATCATTATACAACAATATCCTTGCTTAATACTTGCAAACATTTCCAGTTACAGAATCTCCCTTCTCACATCACAACAAAAAGTATTATAGTTGTGAAATTATGGGATTCTGGCCAAAAATAAATGTTTCTATACCATCACATGTTCATATGCCACTTCAGTAACTGACCACATTCCCTTAACAAAGAGTTTCCCAAAGTTTAATCATACTAGCTCATTACCAGTCTTTTATAACCTCAGCAACAAATACCTGAGCCTAATAATATTAAGCAAAATTCTCTGACTCAATATGTAACAATGAAATTCTAAAGGACCCTGCTACATGGAATGTATTAGTATGATCACTTTCACTTTCCAGACACAAGTGTTAAAAACGCATATCTCTGAAGCCTACTTCACACATACAAGACTCTGCGCCTACCATGCACTGACAGAGCACTGCACAAGTCATGTCTCTATAAATTTTACTGCATTATTCCCATATGAATTACACAGTGAGGCCATGTTTTATTCAAACATACAGAACTGTGTGCCAGTTGTGCTCCCATTGTGTTGCCACTGACTGCTCTGTAAGTGATTTCTGAAGGCCACAGTTTGACACAGCACAGCACAGTCAGGGCACAGTCCTGTATGTATGAATTGAAATGTGGTGGTCTACTGATGGTAGGTGGGTGGTCTGTAGACTGTCAAAGCCTGCCTCCCAGGTTCAACTTCTTCCATTTACCCTGCAGACTACCACAAAAGTTATTTCCAGACTGTTCATCAGTCCGAAGTCAAACTGTACCAGGAGACCACCAAACTAAACAGTGCTTACTATGGATTATGCACTGCTGATTACTCTGGTACAAGTATGCATTTTCTGTGTGACTTACAACAAAGGACTAAAATAAAGAGTTAGTTGAACACAATTTTTGGAAGCAGCCAATTGGAGAAGATCATGACAAAAAATTATGTATACTAAGGCAATTATTTTTGTGCTGTTCTCTCTCTTCTTATGGCTACCAGTTTCTGATGGCCTCACCGAATAATTTAAATGTAACGCCAGCATTCTCTTTACACTTGTGGCTTATTAATTTGTGTCTCATCCTGAACGACATTTTGTGACAATGTGTGACGGTGTAGTTGCATCTTTGTTTTATACTACAAAAGTTTTGCACACTCAGATTATTTCTTAGACAGCTGCGCAAGATTCAAACAGCCAAAATTATTTGGCCTGTTACCTTCATAACTCAGTTACATTCAGTCATAAAATAACCTATATGTTTTCATGAGAATACCAAAATCATTCCCAGCAATTCAAGAACTCGGTTTCCCCTTCACGGTTTATAATTATAAATTTTCTTTCATAACCTGGGGTTCAAATTGTGAAATAGAGGTATGCAAACTGCGGTTTGGTCCAGAATTTCCCTTCTCCTATCTAAAACATACAGATTAAAGAACACAAAATTATAATTCTGCCCACTGTTTTGTACAGGTGTGACATTTGGTCTTTCATATCAAGGCATGAACAGGCAGAGAGTGGTTGAGAATAGGGTGTTTAGGAACATATTTTGGACTAAGACAGAGAGGTAAAAGGCTGCTCCAGAAAACTGTACACTGATTATCATCATAATTTACACTGTTCACCAAAAATGATTCTGGTGATGAAATCACAGGAAATGAAATGAGCAAAGTGTGTGGCAAGTATGGTGGAGAAAGCTTAAAAAAAAAACACTAGTAGGAAGACCTTGGGCATAGATAGGATTGGAAATTTGGACTGGACCAATCTGCCTCATGGCAGCGAAAAGCAGCAGGCTAACTTCAACACGGTAGTGAGCTTCTGGAGTGCATAAAATCTGGGGAATTTTGTGACCAGTTGAGAACTAGTAGTTTCTCAAGAATGAATCTATCCCTATTACATTAAACACCACCAACATAACATGGCCAGAGCACTGTCCTGTATGTGTGAATTACCATGACATGACAGTCAGCAAATGATCAGTGCATGGTAGTAGCACAATCCTGTATACAAGAGTTAGCATGACATGACAGTCAGCAGAAAGTCAGAACAGACAGAAGCACAATCCTATTATGTGTGAATTAGCCTCTAATAGTCACTTACTAAAATGCTACCGTGTGTAAACCAATTTACCTCAAAAACAATTCATATGTCTAGACACACAACTGACAAATAATAAATGTCACACAGTGGAAACACAAGCAGGATGTGCCAGTTGGTTACCCACGCACCTCACTGAAAGATAATGAAAGCACATACCACATCATGCATCACCAATTCATACAGACGAAAATAAATACATTCCAACAACTAGGTAAAGCAATCAAGATAAATTCCTAAATCAAAATACAATTCAAATTACAATTTCTGTTCTAACAACCCATGAATCAGAAGAGCTCCAAAATTAGAGGTCTGAAATTTGAACAAAACATTTCTTGACATCTTAAAACATTTCTTCATGCGTAACACATACATTAATGGATACTGGTTTTATTTATAAAATTTTCCATCATACCCTACTACTTTCTTATGGTCCTGTAATGCTACTTACAAAATTGGGATGAATTTTATACAGTTGTGGATCTTGGTTAGTATGACATTTCTTGAAGATCACCAGGAAATTTGCATGATTTGTTATTCCTACCTGCAGAGTCAACTTCTTTGGCCACTTTGAGTGCATCACTGTTTGCAAGGTCTGTATTTGCTGGTGTAACTGCCAAGATTAGAGAGTTATCTCGTGTAATGAACTGCATGATCATAGTACGGATCTGGTACTCAATATCAGGAGGCTGATCTCCAATAGGGACCTTTGTAAGACCAGGAAGGTCAATAAGAGTCAGATTCAGAACTGAAACATAATGGAAACATAAAACTACTGTATCTAATATAAAACTACAGTGCAATGCAACTTGCATGCAAAGCTCACGTGCTTGACAGCAAATACCTGTGAAAATCTGGTACAGAATACATGAATGCATAAAAAGCACTATTTGACATGAATTGAAAAACAAAGGATAATAAAAATATGAAACTGACATACACAAACTTGCAAACTATACAGTCATGTTCATTCCTGAAATTTAAAATTGGGTACTACAACATAAGACTTGCAGAAAAATGGCGTATAATAATCATGGATAAATAAATGGTTACAAATACAGACAAAGAAAGCATGACCAATTGAATGGTTTTATCCCAACATTTTTTTGGAAGTGATGATGACAGATGAAAAAGGACTACACCTAGCCCTTGTTTTATGCCCATTTCTTTTATGTCTTTTTGCTTTAACGCCCCTTGCCAATTTAGAGCATTTCATATGCGCTCTCTGATGGGACACAACACAGCTCTAATATACGTCTGAATTATGACAAAAGTATGTATGAAAATCATCATTACTCTCCACACCATACTCATCCATTACGTGCAATTCAAATACTCTGGACTACAAACACCCTACATCAGCTGACAGTCTCACTACAATGCAGGCTAATGAGAACATTAACAGTTATACATGGTGCCATATCTGCACATTTAACATCAATAGTACTGCCAGTCATCATTCTGATATATCAGAATGGTGTGACAGCCAATTTACCATCAGGATCAACACTCTTGGCAAGTTGTAGAGCATCGGATGTAGCAAGGTCAGTATTAGCTGGGGTGACCGCCAGGATCAGACATGTTTCTTTTGTAATAAACTGAAATATCATGTCTTTAATCTGCTGCTCAATATCAACAGGTTGATCACCAACAGGCACCTTCGTCAGTCCCGGTAAGTCGATAAGAGTGATGTTCAACACTGTTGGCAGGTGCAAACACAGCCTAACATACCTATATTTACCAATGGTATGTTTGTATTTGTCTAAGAGATAACTATGGCTAACAATGTAAACAATAAACAGCATTACTTCCAACACATCAAGTTCTCTTCCGAAAATCAATATCACAGCTTTGTACACAAAATGCACCTCTTAACCTTTTGGGGACAGAATTTTTTTTTTTTTTAAATTTTAGCACACCTTGTATATAAAATGTGAATAATACAGGAACCAAATATGTTAGAATTATGAAACAAACTGCATTTTGAAGAGAAAAAAACAGAGGGTATACAACATGTTTAAAATATTCGGTACCTATATTTGTTGAATAAATATATAAAATGCAACATTGGAGGTTAGCGGTGCGGTACGTCAACTATAGCTGACGTTAGGCATCTAAAGTTTAATACCCTGATACTGAGTTTTCCTCTGCAAAAGAGCTGATACCTATCTGTATTCACACACTACACCAAATTCCTGAACAAGGATATGGTCTTGTGGCTTATGACATTGGACGGCCGTCACTGACAGTATGCAAGAACCTCTTGCCCCCACCTTTAATACAGTAAGACACAAAAGCAGCTTCTGATGATATGTCAACAACCAACAAAAATATTCATGCTGTCAAAACCCAGGCACCCACACAACTACAATTTTCACCAGCATAAAAACCTCAACTTACATCTCAGTTATGTTCTTCAAGAGTATAAATTAACAGCATGTATCATGTTTGGCATCTGGCTACATGAGAAGTCAGAATAAACAACTGCACTGGCATACATATTATTACTATGGCAATGAAAGTGGACTGTTCATTTTCTGGTCAAAATACAACATTCTAAAAAAAATGTTTTTGAGACTGCCTGTTCCCCCCATCCTCATGTTAATAAGAATATGGTGAACATACTCTGTCAGACCCATTTGACAAAGCTCAGCTCCACTGTGAGGCCTAGAGACAATTCAAAAGAATGATACAGTGTACTTCATGTTTTAATATCTCAATATCAGCACCTTATTCCAAAGATTTCCTGTCAGAAACTGCATATAAAGGCACGTCCATTTCTCAGAGGTTATGGCTTTATCATTACCTGCTACACAGCACAAATACAGTAAAGGTAACGTGCACAGAAGTACAGACCATGAAGGCCCAGAGGAGTGGAGGTATAGCTCTACTCTTTCTCTAACCTCAGCACTAGATGGGGGTGGGTGGTCAGCGCCATGCCCTGGCCGCTTTAACCCTAGGAAAGAGACCCTGTATTCATTGTATAGGAAGCTGGGTGGGCCCCACAGCTATTCAGGACAGGTGTGGAAACTCACGCCCCCAATGGGGTTCAATCCCCAGACTGTTCAGCCAGTAGCAAGTCTCTATACCGACTTCGCCAACCCGGCCCACAAATGGCACAAATAATTTGTCAGAAAAAATTTACATTATTTTTTTCTATTCTATTTTCAGCGTTAAAAATAATGGTAAAAGAGGACTCCCAACTATTTCCCTGGTGATGGACCAAGGGACTGAACGTGCGGCATGCAGTTCCTCAGTTGAATATGAGATACCCACATGAAGCTCTGCAAGTGCAGTAGAATTCATTTAATCTGGCACACATGGGAATGGACATGTGCTGGATTATCAAATATTCCAGGTTACTAGACAGTGCCTAAGTATTGCAGCCAGCCAACCGAGGGCATGTACTTGTCAGCTATTTTCATTCCAACACAAAAAGACCTAGCTTTTTTAATTATCATGAGCCCACTCATGGGTTTTCCTTGGGAACACATTTCTCCAAACCACTTACACTACACCTTGTCCCATTGCAATAATTTAGGTGGTTTCAATGTGTGTTGTTTGAGAAGACCCTTTACACTTTCATGACTGGCCCTTCTGTTTCTTTATATCATAAACAGTCTGATCAAATGTTGCAGGAAGCCATAACCACACTTTGACTTTCACCACTTTCAAGCCACCTAATTATTTCAAGTTACAGAAGAATTGGTAATGTTACATGTTTCCTCTTGCCAGCAGTATTGTTTACTCAAGTAGGAATCTTCTGAAGCCATTATAATAGCAAAAGAGGCTCAATATATTCCAGATAACACAAGATATAATTACTGTATCAGTTATTGATGGCAAAACTTCCAGACATAAATGACACAGATCACAGTCTTGTTACTATTTCCCTCAAGTCCCAAACTAGCAGTATTTCTGGATTAAAGGAATCATACTGTAGTGTATGTCAGAGTGGGCTGGATTTCTACCAAATCTTATATCGACAAATACTACGGGTAAAGGGTCATATAGTGTTTCAATGGGTAGTGTTCACTGCCACCATATCAGAATACTTGTCTGATAAAAAGGACTCTAAGACAATATAGTAAAATTGTTTAACTATATATTCTAAATTATTTTTTTCACAAGATATACAGTGGGAATGAAGAAATAAGTTCACAAATAATTTTGTAAATACTGAAGATTAGCTTGCCTGAAATATAAACCGTATTACACGAATTTAGAATTTAAAATAGATTAGTTCCGAATTCAGTCTGAATGTACGCTACTCAATTTAGTTAGAATTTCCAAAACAATCAGCATGGCTTACCTGGTAAGATCAGCAGACTGATGATCATTGCAAGCTTCACAACTAAATTACGCTCTATCTTCAATTAAGTGCTTCTTCACAACTCAGGATACGTAACTGCCATAATTAATTAAGTATGTGTACGTTGCGTAAAATATGCGTATTGAGGGGTTGTTTACCATGCTAATGGGTTTATTTAAAGGCGAAGCATAACGTCAGCCATTCCAGAGGGTTTAGCGAACTGTCACGTCACTTTCAGCTGTACAAATGCCTCTAAGTCCAATGAATGTCATCGGTATTTGTTTAATAAATGAAAGTGTGTGGCAGTCACTTCCTGCCTATATGTAAAAAATAAAATTTCTATTCCAAGTTACAAATTACAAGTTTTAAACCAAAATGTTAACTAAATATACATTGCAATACTGTATAGCCTTAAGAGTATCTTCTGAACTTGCAGATTTGGTTAAATTACATCATTATGTGACATTTTTGATACACTTATAACAGCAGTACTAATTACATCCTTTGGTGTAGAGGTGTGAAAATTATTAAGTATTCGTAAGATTAAAAAATAGAATGTAAGGTCAGTCTGTTAGCATCCACACAAAGATTTAGCCACACATCCCTTAATTCAATGGACTGAACAAAACCAGATCAAAATTAGCTGTAATGGAATTATATGGCAGCAAAACATGCAAATATCAGAAGATTATAATCTAAGTTTGTTTGTTGTTCACGATGATGATGATGATGATGATGATGATGGTGGTGGCAGCGATAATAACCAACAACAAAGCAAGGAATTCAGTTCATGTATGGCACTCATCCGTGACGCCCTACAATACATGTGGAATATTCTAACACTACTGCTTTAGCTCCATGACTACTCTTCATGTCCACATCATTAATTTTAGGCAATAAAACGTGAAACAAACATTTCTTCAATCATTCCTGTTAAGAAAACAGCATAATTTCGCACCACGAAAGATCACCAGCCTGCAAGGAAATGCTGAAAGATAATCAGGAATTGTTTCCTTTGCTGTCCTCATTTTGTATCCTTGGAAGGCATCATGTAGAGAGGCCCTGTGAAACATGTCATTCTATCTGCTCAAGATGTTCTTATTAAATTATAAGTTATATTAAAAACAGGCATAACACTAAGTCAACAATACAAAAAAAATATGTTTCTAAATTCTGACTTACCATTTGGGGAATAAACTCTCAAGTTGATTGGAATGTTAGAGATGCCTTTGTTGGAACCTGTGACACGATCTGTTTCTGACTCAATTTCCTTACGAACTTCATCAAAATCAACAAACTTCTTCCCTTTGCAGTGCAGAAACTCAGCATACTCTGTCAATCAAAACCCATAATAAAATGTCACAAATGTATCAAGAACATGAAATTTCTGCACTGTGATTCTAATAATTCCTGCTTTGCTAGCTACCTCTATGGGGCACAGTCCTCCTTCAGAATCTACAAGTTACTCACATAGTCAGCAAATTCGCTGCCTTTGATGGAACCTGATGGATTTCTGCCATGTACACAAAAGTCTGCCACCAGATTGTCCTTAGTCAAATGACTCCAATCCACACCCTCACATTCTAGTTCCTAAAGAATGAAAATACCCTCCAAACTGACATGGGACACCTTAGAAGCAGCCTTGGGCTGACAGTAAGAGCCCTTCACCATGAACAAAAACCATCACGTTACTAAACACACAAATTTTTGGCTTATTGTATGAAACAAACATCAGCCTATCCCTTCTGTATACTACAAATCTGAGAATAAATTGTCATGGTCACTATCACAGAAAAGGGTACACTAACAAAGACTCAAGACTGCATGTTGCATGGCTAAGCTGTTCAACAAGAACGCTCCAAACATCCCTCACATTAGTGCTATTGATTGTAAGAATTATAAAGCATGAAGACTGCTGTCTTCTGTGATGTGATGCCATGTAGTATGGTAGAAATTTACTTACATTTTGGAGAAACCTGCCAACTCCATCTTCCCTACCCTGAAGATGGACGGAGCAAGTCCTTCAAACACACTGGGAATCACGTACCAGACTATGTGATGCCAGTCACATCACAGCAAACAGTGCTCTTCATAGTTCCAATCATAAGAACTTCCACTATCACATAGGAAATACGTGGTTCGGATAGCTTGAAAGTCATCACGCTCATGCTAGTGTCTCAAGAAGTGACCCAACAACCAATACACACACAAAACAACATGCTGATCTCATAAAATTTCTTTTCCTTCCTGATGAATAGAATGCACACTGTACATATGATCAAAATCATAGGTTTTTCAGGGAATTTTATCATGCAAAATCTGCAGGTTGAGCCATGCAGAGTTTCTAACAGAACTACACCAGCTAACTATAAATATTGTAAATTTACACACCCGCAGTGCTATTGATAAGCTGCAAAATCAGTGGTCTTCTGGTAACTATTCCTGAACCCCGGGGAAGAAAGTCTCTGTAATCATAATTACAAGAGTATATTAATCCTTCCTAACAACACTAATTACATCTCACAAGCAACAGAACAACTCAGGGAACAGACGCTCCTTACATTCATATGAATATACAAATGGGACAAATGTTCAAGCCTTCAAACATTTAGGAACACCCATTGTACTCCGGCTGCCAACAATCACCACAATAGCAAACAAATATTTTAACAAAAATATCATATAAAAATATAAACATCTACCAATGAATAAACATCACAAAATTGGTGCTGCAGGTCAGAAAAGAAGTGATCACACACGCAACGACACAAACTGACAATACACACAATAATTTCAAATTATGACACAGTGAATGCAAATTCAAAATCAAGCTGGCCAAGACCTATTTGGCACAAGTATGAATGCAACACTCTCCCCTGGTGATTCGCACATAAGATATAACAAATCAGTTAGCTCTTCCTCATAGCAACAGAGGTGGTCTTGATCAAATTATATGCTAGAATTTCAATCCACAATATATTTCACCATAAATGTCACCAAAAATTTCCTGATGTTCATGTACCTTGCAAGTTGATGACAATCAGCAAAATATTTTGTAATGCAGAATCAGTGTGGCGCATAAAGAACTGGTGTACTGACAGAAGAAAATGCTGAAAGACAAAGTTTATGAACAATCTGCATACAGCAAATACAGAAGAAAATATTCTATGAATCATTTCCAACATTTCCCAAGATGCACTTCATCCAGCATTTTTAAATGCATTAATGGAACATGAAGCATGCCAGCAAGCATAGAACTATCACTTTTGAAACTTCTTATCTAAGATAAGAATAATTAGTATAATATTGAATAGTGATGAGGAATACTCATAGTTTGCTAGCAGACAGACTGACTCAGAAGTTCTCAGCTCATGAGCTGGGTTTATCAGTGGAAAACTTCAAACAGGCACATGGGCATGTATGTGCAATCCATTATTCAGGAAATTTTATCACTCAAAAGGTCTGGACATCAGCTGAGAGGTGTGAAAGAGATCCATCCAGAAAACCCACATTTGTTGGCATGTTTGAACATCACTATTCTCAAACAACAAGGAAAGTTCATCTTGCAAAAAATACAAGATGCACTTGTAAACTGACTTTGTAGTTTCAAAGGTCCTAATACATTATCAGCAATTACTCCAACTGACATATTTATGCAAAATCGACAATGGCGATTTGCAGCACTAAGTGCTTGAGGAATGTTCCCAGCCTTCCAGTGGCTGTTGTATTAGTTCAAAATTCCATTTTCTAAGTACCCAGCCTACGTTATGAACAGTCACATGACATACACATCATTATTGACACACAGCTACAAAGCCACTGACAGTATGCTAATGGATTTATCATGCTGTTCCGCATGTTCCACCCACTGCAAATAATAAGGACAGAGAATGGTAAAACAAGGAATGTTCATTTGTGAAGATGCACTGTGAACATGCTGTCTTGAACTGTGAACTACAAGACCTACAACCTGCTCTGCTGAACATTATAAGGATGTCTGCAATTAGCAGACATCTCACAGCTGCACAAGCATTTCCTCTTACTGCACCATAGGTCAAATGCATATCTGCCAATTCATAAAATGAGGACATGTCCACTGCAATTCACAAACAGAATTACTCTACTGTACATGCATCTCATGATAACAGTGACCTACAACTGAACAAATACTGTGAGAATCTCAACAGAAACAAGGCATATTGTAGGCAAGTTTAAAAGTGTCCAACAGTCTGATTCACCATTTATGGACACACACCTATGCATGCTCAGAAACATACAATATACAAATATGCTTATATTAGTATGTTCACTCACAAATTCTACGTTTAAGGAAACAAAAATATTTCAAATTGTCAGTGAATAAACAATTGTAAACAATTATCTTTGATTGTAAATAAAGGGGTATTATTTTACCTGATAACTATCATTTGCACATCCCATGACTACTATGTCAAACTTATGGATAGAAAATCGAGTAGGTCATATTAACACAATATCCTGGCTGACAAGATGTGGCAACCAATAGCTATCACATAAAATAATTTATTCCAATTTCTAAGTTAGCACTAAAATATCCTGTTCCCATAACTATCCAGTCAACGATTAAGATTATTAAAAAATCATCATTTGTGATATGTGAATATGATTTAGATTAAGCATATAATCATTTATGTGAATTTAAAATAGCCCCTCATACTTAAACCCCATTGTTAATTTTGGGAATATACACTAAAGATATCACTCACATGCTGTAAATCGAGATATGTCACCTTAAAAATGTATGCTTGCTATCTTACACAATTAAGTGTCTAAATGCACAGAACATCCTAATTATCACAAGGAAGAATACTTGACACAATTCCTTCAGAGCAGTAAAGAAACTGAACTCAGTAAAACTTAATCACCAAACGAAATTCCAACACAACACTATAGTTTTACCAATATATCACTTCTTGATGGAGCATAATTTGCTGGGACACAAACACTTTTTAATGTAACCTAAAATTTCAGAACTGTAACCTCCAAAACATACGATACCACTACATAGGCACAATCTCTTTTTATGTCCTTGCACATCCCTTTCAATGGGGAGGGTAAAACGTGTACTAAATTTAATTCTGAACAAACCCACACTCTAAAAACGGACAAATGTACCTGTCAAACCTGCGACTCGACAGACTAATAATGACTGTCGTGTCATTAAACCTGACACGCGGATTCTAAACATCAACTAAATCACGAAATACCCCAACATGTGGTAAATCTAAGAATGGCATGGTACAGAAAACACACAATCTGAATCCCTTATCACAACACACTTACCTTCCCACAAAATTTTCCAGTACTGAACTTTTCCCAGCACTTTGTCCGCCCACAACTGCAATTTGAGGAAGATCCAGTTGCATATGAACACCCAACTGTGTAAAGGCATCTTGGAGTTTATTAACGATTGGGATGAGCTGTTCCATCCCAGTATTTCCAGCCATTATAGCCGACGTTCAATTCACAGTACCCCACTGCCTACAACGACTTCGGTTTGTCAATGAGGGGTGGAAAACCAATATGGCAGACTACCCATGATCCTGTGCGGCATATTACCAAGATCGAAGTTGTGTACGGCTGTCTGAAAATTATTGACGCGTTGTATATACAGTACATGTGTACATGTAGTTAAAAATATGGATGCAAAACATTCATATAATTGGCATGAGTATCATCTTAAACACCCGAGATTTTACGCATTTACAGGTGACACTGTCCTATCTTTGCTTTGTAGTGGAAAATCAATGCGAGATTAGTGGCTCTCACAGCGGTTTTACTGAAGATGTAATTCTGGGATTAAACTTATTTATTGTAAACTTACAATATGAGTTCAGCCAACTGTTGACTGAACACATATTATAAGTTTACAATAAATAAATTTAATTCTTTATAACACAAAGGGATGATTTCCTTTGGATTAATTCTGGGATGTTAAAGCGGTGTCGATGGGTGAACAATTTCCGACGTTTCGAACGATTGTACTACGTTTCATCTTCAGAAGCAAGCAGCCCAAGAAGCGCAACCGCCTCGAGTCAGAGTCACGTTACGGCTAGCAGTCAGCCATGGAGTCGAGCTCCGGTTGGGGTCTTGAAGAGAAATTAGTCTAGAGAAAGTTGCTAATGCACTTTCTAGGAGCGTTCTTTCTGAAGACTTACTGGGTTCGTCTCTTGTCAGGCGTCGCAGTGTTTGTAATACATACTCATATTTAAGGAATATATGTAGACACATCGAAATTTAAAGTTTTCAACAATGCACAATCTGCACGTGGCCTCGGTCACTCCAAGCCTTCTACAGCTGTTCGTCCCTTATCTTACGTAGCTTTGTTATAAAACAGTCTATTCCTTTTTGAAAGGTCTTACGCTTCACCGCGGTCACGTTGAGCCTCTGATAATTCTTATCAAATGCTTCGCCGTGACCAGCCCTGATAAAATTTTCATTCCAATGATTTTGCTGCTTTAGTGATAAAAACATAAACGTAAGGAATTCTGGAAACCACATCTATACTTTGAGTCAGTGTGCTTCTAGGAAATTGCCACTCGTGCGGAGAACCTCGTTTTAAAGGCGTTGCAATTTTAAAAGTTAAATGTCTGTCATAAATTTCTTGGGGGGACAAACATCTGCATCATACACCTAATAAGTGCATTATAGAAGGTTAAATTGCTGTTAGTGTTTCATTGCTCACCCTTCAGTAGGGAGTAAACTCTCACGAATGTTCTGAAGACATTGGCTTAAACAGCTTCTATATGGATCCTCTGTGTAATCTTTCTGTCAAAGATTGCACCGACATATTTTATGGGGTATGCAACCAATGTTCTGGCTTCTTGATGCAACACGACGCTAGGCTGGTCGGTCCACGAGTGAAGCAGATGGCCGCGTGTCTTATTTTCATTGACTTTAATATTCCAGAGTTC
>Ga0131853_10007691_pt1 | contig 19548 bp, 10 predicted proteins | sample TergutLab28metaG_FD_92764 | JGI IMG/M metagenome (GOLD analysis project Ga0131853, IMG submission 92764) | Labiotermes labralis P1 segment gut microbial communities from Petit-Saut dam, French Guiana - Lab288 P1 (version 2) (version 2) | ecosystem: Host-associated > Arthropoda: Insects >... | reverse complement strand
TCGCACCGTGTGACTTTTTCCTATTCCCAAGGCTTAAGAAAGTTCTGAAAGGACACTGATTTGAGGCAACGGAGGACATCAAACGAAATTCGACGAAGACACTATTAGACATCCTGAAAGAGGAGTTCAAAAAATGTTTCCAACAGTGGCAGAAACGTTGGGCGAAGTGTGTAGCTGCGGAAGGGAGCTATGTTGAAGACAATTAGGGTTAAAACCCCGTAAGCCTTATCTACTTCATGTACTGTGGTCAGTCCGGATACCTTTTGAACAAACCTCGTATATTGAAATTCTACAAAATGCACGGTACATTCTGCAGTATTACTTCGTATAGCTTTACTTTGCTACAAAGAAAAATTTAAGAAAACTGATGCATTAGGGTAAAAATATTTTCAGTTCCTGGGTATTTCCTGCGTCTCGACAAGCAGGAAGGGAAGCCGTCAGTATGAATACATATAGTAATTCAGACCCAACGCTATTTAACTGCCTACGTTATACAGGATCTTCTTCGAAAGTACGATGCTTCTTCAGTAGGCCAAAAAAATTTCGGATTCTGACTTGGAGGTTTATCCGGTTTCTCGGTAATCCAGAATTTGGCCCTGTATTGATACATAGCAGCCCTGTTTACACATATACAGCATTTTTACAAGACCTATTTTAATTGTCCTTTGTCTGCGCCTTTGTGTCCCAAGTGCTTGTGTCCTTTTTGTGTTTCCCACCAAGAATACAACATTTTTTGTTCTGCGTAGTGTATGTCCAGGCCTCTTTATCTCCATTTATGGTGTAGCTTGAACAATAGGAGATTAAGAGCACAAATTATGACAATCTCTGTTATGTAATTTTAGGCAGCCTTTTATTAATACGGGTTTTCTGAACTGCGTAACAAATTAATGGGGGCCCATCCCGGGTGTGGGCACATTGCCCTGCATGGAGGGTCGAATAACGCCAGCAAGCTGCCTACATGTCGGATCGATGAATCTAGCTTTACTGCGCATAGTCGCACTCCCGCTTTACGGGTTTTATTTTTGAATTCTTTTTGTAAAGGACAAAGCACCGTGCAGTGAATGAAGTGTGTGTTAGCTTACACAAGGCATTCAGTTATTCCATACAACGCGCAGTTAAACTGACAGGAATCTTTCATCCGGAACTGCATCTCAATGTGCTTCGCATCTCCGGATCTAGTGTTTGCTTGAATTTGTTTGTATGTTATTGCTGCTAATATGCTAGCGAATTCCAGTCGGCAAACATGACACCAAACGTTTACGTGAAATTAACAGCATACAAGAATAGTCTCAATACGGCATGGCCCACAATACGTCTGCGTTACTTCGGCTCAAGGACGAATAGCTCCATTAAGTAGTCGACAGCGTCCACGACTACAGAAAATAAGCGTACCTGTCACCTAACTGGTGGGTGTTCACACGTGGCACGGATAAGTCCGTTGTTTCAGCACTGATAGGAGCGATCATCTGGAGTTGACGGTAGCTGTGCGAGGGGGTTGAGGGAACGTCCGTTGTTTAGGTAACATTTTTCACTCTTTTAAGCCTATGTGTAACAACCTGAAATTTGGCCGGTGTTTTCGCGGGACACTTTGTACGCGAAACTTGAAAGTGCACTACATTCCAACCCCTGTCCACGCAGCACATTAATTGCAATCAAGCAGGTATTCCCTGCTTATTACAATTGCACACAAGCCAAATTTTGATGCATTATTTGTTCAAAGTCATATTCGTGTATTTAATGTCAGTATCTTGCTTTCGCTTAAAATATTCGCGATCAAGTTCAGTCACGTGGTTCTCAAACATGAAGAGGTGTGCTTCGGATGGAAGTTTTCTGTCTGAACGTTTCATGGAATAAACTGAACGCCTCGTCTAGCACACTTGAATTACGCAGCGTCGCATTCCCTGAAAATAAGTGACACAAAGACCGCGCGCCCTCATACGTTTCTGTGCGGATAGAAGCAGTCCGGTTTCTTTAGCTGTCTCATACTTCGCATGTACTTCTCTGTTCACCGCTCCTTTCCACTTAGATACTGTAAGGAAACTGATAAAACGGAAACGAACGAAGGAATACCACAGGCTCCTCTCTGATTTTAATCCTTAATTCTCCTGATTCATGTTCTTGCATAAAGATACGTTATTTCTCTCTGTGTCTGCTAGTTCAAGTTAGGAGCGGCAGATAAATGAGTTGTTGCACGTATCGTGTGCAGGGGCCGTGCTGGGTTGGCTTTGGAATGTGTCACCGGAAAATGAACAGCAGGATTTAATTTCCCGGTTGCGGCCTACGCCTGCCATGTCAAGACATTTGTCCCATTTCCTAATCAAGTTGAAAGCCGTAGTTACATGCAGGCTTCGTGCTCAAAACGATTCGAAATTATTGACTGGAAGTATAAGGAAATTTGAGTGAGACCTGGCCTTCGGGGGGTTGAAGACATTCCCCACGCTGCCCCATTCGGTTATTCAATCAAGTGAACGTGTTCTTCGTCCTTATCTTGCGGGGGCAGTGCACTGCGCACTTCCACAAGAGACTGATGCTACATGCGACTTGAGATTCTTATGGCGCCACTTTGAATTGTCATTTCCTGTGATGTGAGCTAGCAGTCAGTCAGCTTCGACAGTAAGACCCAAAACCGCACAAAATGCGTACGTCAGTGTATACAGAAATATTTTTGACAAATTTAAGTAAGTGTTCGGTAATAGTACATACATTTTTTTATGGCTTGACAGCCGTGGTAGGCCAAGGCCTCCACGGTGCTGAGGCTTCACGATCACACTCATTTACACCACAGTCGGTAAGACTGCTCTGAACGAGTGATCAGCCCGACATAATCACAACATTCACAATAGACAGACATCCATGACCCGGCGGGATTCAAAACCGCAGTCGCAGACCCACGCCCAAAGCCGCGCGGCTACTGGGAACGGTTTAGTATAGCGATACTTACCGTATTTTATGAAGGCGTATGCCATCATGCCGGCGTGAATGTCAGCCTGTACTCCGTGCGAGGAGCGGTCGTGTCAATCATGTTAGCCGAGCGCAAATGTTAACGGGAGCGCCCAGCCACTGATGGAACGGAGTTAGAACACACATAAGACTAGCCATGGCCTCGTACAAGGGCTCGTTTGGTGTGTATTTTCAAACTGTGTTACATTCAGTGGTGGAGCCTACGTTTGAACCTCAGGAACCACAGTAACATGCTGATTGTGAAAGCCCTGTTTTAGCACAGTCTAGAGAGGCCTCTGTAGACTGTGCAGTACACACACGCACCACGGGCAAATATGCTGCCATAACACCGACTACGTCCATATCAACGGACACGATAGAACCGTTACTGTAATTTTAGCCAAGCATTGTATAGGGCTCCCTGATGATGGATCCCTTGTGATCCGAAACATGTTGGAGCAATTTTTAAATATTTTATAATAATTCTAATTTTATCTACGAATTGTATATTTGTGCATCTGTTGGATATTAAAGTGTTTTCATCGTCATTGATGCACGATACAAACATGAACACTGATTGCTTTTGATTTGATGACGATAACTTATTTAATATAGACAGATGGTATTTCGTAAGGAGATGGGTCGTACACATGACTATAGCACTGCACAAAATAGTTCTTTTTAGACTACGCCACCAATTAAAAACATGTCAAACATGTGAAACCAAAATTTTATGTGTGAATTTCACATAAAAATCGGAATTTGTACTTGTGTAAATTGTAATTGTATTATAATGCAGCATTGCATAATTAATTATTATAGTTTTTCTTCTGTCACCATATAGATTTGAGCATTTGAAAGAAAGTAGGGGTTATCTTCCCAGAAGCCTTTGTTCACATATCTGAGGGCCGGTACAGATCGATATTAACTAATTAAGGAGACCATGTTAGACTCCTGCTGCATTAGTGTAAAAAACAGCAATTTTCATTTACTTAAATTGGCACTGATCCCCCGAACGCCACACTAGAATTTTACACTTAACCGTCGTTTTTAAGTGAGCTGAAGCTACCTGTAAGCCTATACTTGGACACCAACGGCTCATCGACATAACTTTTCTGGCAAAAATGTTGCCGGAATTAATGATACTGTGTTGATACCACCGAGCTGGTTCGCGTCAGTTTCTTAAGGCTTGCTTGGTAACTGTACTGTATATTGAATAAATTTATTTCGGCTTAGCGCACATCCTTTGTTTTTGTTTTTGTTTTTGTGCACAGTTCAGTTGTGTTTCTTTCTACCCCACATGCTTAGAGGACTTTTTGTATCCAATTGCTGTATAAAATCTAATTTAGACCTGTATGGTCTAAGTTAGCCGCTGCACTCAGTTCTTAAACAGGTCTTTAGACCGACCCCATTACACGTAGCAGCGCAGTCTTCCGGTTTGTTACACAGTATCGTATAACAGTTTGTCTTGACAAAAGTTGAGACCGGTGTCCACTGCGGTTATTTCCAAATAGGTATGTGTATTATCGTGTGTGTGATGTACTTTAACCCTTTAGATACTGATTTATGTCTTAGACTGAAATGTTTGAAGAAGGTCGAATGAATTTTCAGGTGTGAGATTGAGATGAAAATCCGTAATATGATGATGTTTGGAACAATAAATTTGAATCTGCAGTAATACATTATCAGTGAGGTATTACAAAGATTTAAGGAGGGCAGTTTCGAAATGCCTGTGTGACCTGCCTACTCTGTGGCGTTCAGCTTCTCATTCCTGTAGATGAATTTGTAAAAGGAATTTCGTGAACCGGTGGAATGTAAATAGTATGCCTCTGGCGTTCTTTCTGCAGAATCCATTGGAATTTTGTGTTGGTCGAATAAACTTTCAAACCAACTGGAATTTTGTGCTTCCACCCTGCACCTGGGTCTAGCAGGAGCTGTACAGATGTGTCCAGTTTACAGGCAGTGCTGACAGTTCTGTCGAGTGAACTCGTTCTCGTGTTATACGGCATACAGGAAAACAGAGGTGCAGTTTTTATCAAAGAACTTGTTTTGTGGTGGTAGAATTGATGCATTTGAACAAACTCTCAGCTCCTGGTGCAGTACCGCAACCGTAAAACGGAAACAAGGCTGCTGCTGATAGAAGAAATGAAAGTCATTCCCCGAGTTACGTCATTCCGCACGTACATCGTTTGCCCACAGACCCAGACGCGCAAATTCGTACGTAGACGCCTTCGAGTAGCTGAACTACGATGATCAAGATCTGACATTGGACCATGTTGTGGAAATTCGGAAGCAGTGAACCCATGAAGAAGCTGAGGAACCTGAGCCTAAGAAGAAGACCATGACGGTGTCAGAGGCTAGGGTGTGGAACTAATCAAGTTGGCATCAAGGCGTTTGAGGACACTGATTCGAATGAGCAGCAACCAGTAACAACTAGACAATGATTTGTCAGTGTGCGTACTTGCCGTGAGGAGATTGTGAAGGAGAAAAAACCTGTGTCTCATTGGGTGATTTCTTGACGTAATCTTAAGCGACTCTTGCATCGCCACTTGTACTGTTGGACACTGAAGTGGCAATCCAGAAAACGCGCCTCGAACTGTTTAAAATTGTAACAGACTTAACCTTTTTTAGTACAGAGACATGGTCACATGCAAAGACACTTCTTAATTCTCTGTTCCCGCAGTACTATAATTTTCAGGGCATTGGAAAAATTAAGAGCAACTCCAGTATGTTTTCTGTTTATTTCAGTAAGTCTTGAACCTCGTTTTGATTCAAGCTCTTGTTCTCAAATGCAGTATGAGGGTGTGCAGTTGCTGCATGTGCCTCAGAACAGGGTCCACTGACAGTCTGTGAACATGCACTTTATGTATGTAAGGACTCCACTCTGTAGAATTAGCTGAGTCATGTAATTCCCAGGCAGCAAGTTTAAATTTTTGAGCTTATTGAAGTCACCTTTTTAGCTATATGTTAGTGCATGTTATGGTTTTATAATGAAATCTTGCACTTGATTTTATCACTGTGTGTTTTATTTTTTAATTTCTACAAGAATTTCTGCATAATTTTTCCTGGTATTTATAGTAAGCCACCAATGAGTTAACACTATCAACTTATACAAGCACCTTGTTTAGACCTTCCATACTGCCTGGACTCTTTTTTTTTTTAACATATTCAGCGGCAGAATAAAACATCAGTTGATTGGGCATGTTGCTGAGTATAACGTGTGTGCGTGTGCGTGCGTGTGTAGAAATTTGTTATTTGATTCAATACCAAGTTCACCAGAGCCCATTATGATACAGTTGAATCCGGTCCAAGCCTTCACACCTGTGTCTTTAGGATTTATAATAGTATCTTCCCATATATGTGTAGGTCTTCAAAGTGGTGTCTTTTTGTGAGTTGTGATAACCCTTTAATTATGTTTAATTTTCTCTATACATGTTACATGTTCTTTCTATCCCACACTCTGGATAGGTTTTCACCCTTTTTATAGGCCATGAAGGCCCCAGGGTGAATAGAGGTATAGCTCTACTCTTTCTAGGACCTCGGCACTAGGTTGGGGTGGGGGGGTCAGCCCCACGCCCCGGCCGCCTCTACCACCGGGAAAGACCCGGTACCCCCAGGGCCGGTCTGGACGGGCGGAAAATCTCGTCCCCACCGGGATTCGATCCCGGACCATCCAGCCTGTAGCTCAGTCGCTATACCGACTGAGCTACCTGGCCCACCCGTTCCACACTCTTTGGTTTAATAATGCTAAGCATATTGGTACCTAGCAGTTTGGTGTGGTGGTAACTCTGTGTACTTCTGTTCTGAAGGTGCTCAATTTGTATCTCTAATTGAACACTTGACTGTTGTAGCTGAAATTTCTATGGTTTTCTTTGCTCCAGGAAAATTTCAGGATAGTACCTCAGGACATGACAGCATTTTTCCAGAGCCTTTCCAGTTTATTAGTTGTCCTATCATGTAGTGCTGAGCAGTGTTGGATATCAGGCTGTTGCACCATACAATGAGAAGTGTTGGGTACTAACAGAATTGTAAAATAAACTGCACGAAACAGTATTAGTACATTGTTTCAAGATGTGAATAAATAACTCACTTTTCTTGCAGGTCATAAGGAACTAGCCATTGAACTATACAAGAAAGGCATATTTGAGCTGGAGCAGGGGATTGCTGTCGACTGTATTGGGGGGAAGGGAGAAGTGTGGGAGAGAGCACAGCGCCTGCATGACAAGATGAAGACAAACCTGGTGATGGCCAAGGATCGCCTGGACTTCCTAGGTATTGAGCCTGCCAGCGACACGCTCCTGCAGGAAACATTGCATGTTCCTGGTAGGCTTCCCCTTGAGTGTTGTCTGTCTCATGTCACCCCCCAGCTCACAGTGGTCAGTGCAGGGTAAGGAACTGTGCATCGCAATGCAGTCTTATTTTTTCAAAAGTTGTGTTTTTTAATATTACACAAATCCACGTCAAAACTTGCCACGTGATTAATCTTAGACATTTTATTCACACATCAAGTGAAGTATTACTGTGACACATTGTATATAAATATAGATTTCCTGTACTTGAGCCTTATCAGACATCACCTGAAAATGTTGCCCACTTGCTTTGGTTGTAATTTTAAAACACAAAATAAAATGTTTACTATATTTCTAGACTATATTATACCATACTTTATATCCTAATATGTAGTGGCACATTTTGTGTGGTCATCAAAGTAGATGATAAATATGTATGCTGTTGTAAGTTGTTCAGAAGTTGTTCATGTTTTGAATTTCTTTGTCACACAATTTCAGAACACTGCATTAAGTGATGCTAGTATCTTGCTCACACAGAAGATTTGGCAATATTACTGATGGTTTGGAATTGAGGGGTATGAAAGTAGTATATAGTTCCATTTTATAAAAATCCATGAATTGATTAAAAATATTTTAGAGAGGATAGATTGATTATGGATACAGACATAATGATATCATGAGGCTTTCTTTTTTTAAATGGGAGTGGGCAAAAAGATTGTGAAAAAAAGTTGTTTTACCACTGATATGATTTTTCTTTAATTTAAATGGTATGAAGCCTGTAGCTGCATGTAACTAATAAGGAAAAATTATTTAGATGGACCTATTTTCAGTGATTCAGGTAACATACTTTTGTCTTTGAATACGATGCCCATGTATAGGCATGAGCAAAACTGTAAAAATATCTCTTCATTGTCGTACTTCTGTGGAAAGCGGTGAAAAGTGGCTGGGACAACTTATTTTCTGCCATAACTGCAGTGACCCAGTTTCATTTTTGGAAGGTTAGGTCTTTGAAATAAATTAAAATAAAGAAGTAAGTTGACATTGTACCACTTGTATAAAGAGGATGGAAAAAACGTTATTGTGGTAAAACAAATTAAGAGTAGAATAATTCAGGTCCTCAGGGTGTGAGATATGTGATGTGTGTGTGTGCATTTAAGTATTCATGTACATGTTATGAAGGTTTAATTTACTGGATGAATGAAGTTGGCCCTTGTTAGCATTATGTGTTGGGATCATCAGAGTATGTGGAGTGTGACAGGGTCACATTGAAGCACCTAGCACTGATCACACTGAGCTTCAGTTGTCAGATGAAGTGGATTGAAAAGATTTCAGCTGGTACTCACTCCATTGTGCTGGTAATTATCGTACTTGTTTACTCTCATTCATATCGGGATAACATCTCATTCATGTCCAGACAACATTATTGGGCGTAATCTCTGAATATTTAGCTTCATGTTATGTCTACAGTATGAGGCCATTGGTTGTCTTTGTTTTCACATTTTTTCATGTTGTTACATGTGTTACTAACATACATCTGTAGTTGACTTGTAAAACTTTAAAGCATAGTATTGTTCTAGTGTGGATCTATATTTTATATTTGTGAAGTAATTCAAACAGCAGATTTTATTTGCTTAGGTTAGTTCAGTTTACTTTGTTGTTTAAGTCATGTTATGTTGGTGTTTTCCCTGTAAATGCAAATAATTCTCTGACATACCTGATTGTATGTAACAGTGTATAGATGTGTTCTAGAAAGTCTGAATGCATGGTGACTATATGTAACGTTGTTCCGAATTCTCTTTACAACATATCATTTATTATGTTTATGCAGGGTGATTAGTGACACATGTTAATACTGTTTCCAGAAGTCATTCCCTCTCAAAAATATCATATGACCATGATTTCAGTTCAGAGTGTTATGAGAGTTGTGGATGTTTGGAATTCAAGATGCTATGAGCAGTCATAATTCAGCTTTACTGCGAGATGGATATTAAAGTGTAATTTAGTTGCATAAATGTTCAGAATGGCCACCTTTGGTTTGGTTACACATTGGGTGTGATTTGACCACGGAATTTGTTCGTGCGCGGTGTTTTTGTGTCATGCCACATAGGTTTCTGTTTCAGTACATCCATGCGTGCTTGCATGCACATGCCCTCAGATATTGCAACAGGAAACGTCCATAGCTTCACAGTCACTTAGAATCATACCCATGTTCACATGATACTTCTGACCTGGAGTGGTCTCGGATGTGGAATGTTGAAGTGTATATATAAGAATACAGGGCATTTGTATATGAGGATTATTCGAATGAAGCCTGAATGGGGACTTCTTAGGTTGGAGCAGTAGAGGCAGTTGGGGTAGACTGTTGACACGTTAGCTGATGGATCTCCTCTACAAAGAGCTTTTTGGCCGCTGCTGGAACATCTGTCTGCTGTGGGCTGAACACCTTTGTGTCACTCATAACCATGGCTGTTGTGCACTTCAGCATTCAAAGACCCTCACATTAGCATAAATGTGCAACACTGTTATATATCCCTTGGAGACATACATACGCTGACATGAGTGGTATACTCCTACAGGGTGTTAATGTGTCACACAGCAAGTCCTGTCCCTATGTGACTTGCGCTGTTAAAACATGCTGCCATCCATGCACTGGAAGGTGTTGGGTGATTGATCCCCAATATGGCCAGAGCTGCAGTTTGTGTGACATCCTTATGTTCAGTCCCATCATGAGCACACTGGAGGACTGTAGGTTCAGGTCAGAGCAGGATGTCAAGGTTATGGTGGTTCTAGCAGTAGCTCAAGCAGTTCTTTCTGGAGAGGATCCTGTGATTCATGTGTCAATTCAACATCTGCCTCACTTGTCATAGGGACTGCTTTTAATAGACCAGAACAGTCCTCAGACTGGTTAATTTAACTTAACATTGCTTGTAGTCACAGATTATCATCAAATAAAAAAATTTATAACCTCAGCATTGAGTGTGATGGTGGGCATCATCAGCAACATCATCACCACCACCATCATTGTCATCGTCATTGTCATCATCATGATCATCAAGTATAATTTCAATTGCATTTACTTTTGGCTGCTAGTAAATGAAGTTGTAATCCATGATAGTACATGACTGAGATCCTGTGTGTGTTGTCTGTTGGCATGTTGCTACGAAATGTACAGGTGCCCTTTGCACGCATAACAACAGTTGTAGTAATGATGATGGTATATAAAAATAACATACTTGTTTCTCAGTAAAATAAAACTAAACAGAACAGTAAGAGGGATGGCAGATGACATGTGGACATTTTAATATTGTACATTTTGTGCAATGTGTTCTAAGCTACCCTTATACTTACCAACTGTCATGCACTACGCTGTGTTTCTTTGCTGACATACTAGATCTTGCTGCTATGCATTTTGGTTTGTATTAAGACCATCTTCAGGGAGCTTCAATCCAATTGTAGTTCTTTCATGGCACATCAAATGTTTATCATCATTTATTTGCTGTCTGTTAAGAACTGTAGTTATTTCCCAACTACTGCACTTCCTGTATCATTCAAGTTTGTCTTTCAAATGTGTAACTAGTGAAGCATTAAAAGTTAATATTTAAGACCACAGTCTCACTATTGTGTAACACCATAACACTTAACACTTCTTCAGTTGTAGAGATGTGCAGTGGTAACACAAGTGGAAGGTTAAAATACTTAATTATCCCTCGGACCACTGGTGTTAAAAATCTAGGTGGATGTGTAATGTGCAATGGCAACCATTTTAGTATCATTATCCTTTTTTATCTTGGAAAATGTAAACGATCCCTAATTGGGTGTGGTCACATCTTTTTTTGTATGGTTATCATGTCATGTAGATAGATTTTAGATTTTAACACCAGTGGTCCAAGAGATTTTGAGTATTTTACCCTTCAACTTGTTTTACCTCTGCACATCTGTACAACTGTGGGCCGGGATAGTGCAGTCGGTGTAGTGACTCACTACGGGGTGGACGGTACGGGGATCGAATCCTGGTGGGGGCGAGATTTTCCACACCCATCCAGACTGTCCCTGGGGCCCACCCAGCCTCCAATACAATGGGTACCGGGTCTTTCCTGGGGGTAAAGCGGCCGGGGCGTGGCGTTGACCACCCACACCATCTAGTACCGAGGTTAAAGAAAGAGTAGAGCCATACCTCTACTCCACCTCTGGGCCTTCGTGGCCTGTTAGAGTCTGACATTTACCTCTACCTTTACATCTGTACGACTAAAGTCGTACATAGTGTTAAATAATAGTGAGCCTGTGGTCTTAACTATTAACTTTTAACCTTTTACTAGTTGTACATTTAACAGGAAAACTTTAATGGTACAAGAGGAGGTGTATTTGTGAAAAAACTACAGTTTTTAATGGACAGTTAATAAGTGTGCATAAACATTTGATGTGTTGTGAAAGAATTGTAGTTGGACTGAAGCTCCCTGGGGATGGTGTTAATAACACCAAAGCACGTAGGATCAAGAACTAATATGTGAGTGAAGAAACACTGTGTAATGTGTGACATTTGGTAAGTAAAAGAACATCTAGACGTGTTGGTGAAGTACCAAACATTAAGATTCACCACACACAAGTGTGTGTATGTATTCATTCAATTTAATTCCTTTCATGGTCTACATTATGTAGAGGTCTGAATATATTTCTGGATGAAAATCCCTTTAGTGTTCCCTTAAGAGAAAAATTAATGCTAAAGCCTTGGATAAAGGCTGTGTGTGTTAATAAATACATCTGTTGTTTCTGATTACAGAACTTTTTAAAGCTGATTGATTTCAAGAAAATCAGTATAGTAATAACAATATATGTACAGGTGTGCCATTAAAACTGTTGTATGACATTCCTGCATAGATGTTGTGTATTCACTTTACAGCATTCTATCTCCTATTTACATGACAGATAGGTGTCATGCTTAATCAAAATACACTTTCTCGGTGTTCTAAAGCATGCATTTACCTGTTGATATCTTATTATTGCTGTTTCTAGGACCATGTTTGATCAGAAATCCCTCTTCCTTCAATTTATTTTGGTCACAAAAGACATGTATTGTTGTTCAGAAAGCTTGTTATTCAAGATATTGCATTTTAGAATTGTTCTTGGGCCCTGTGCAAGTTGTGTGGCTGCACTGAATCCTGTGTACAAACTTCTGCTTGATTTGGTACAGAATAGAATTTAATTTGTTATGTTTATTGCACTGTGTTTTTTTGTTTTCTGTTTTTTATAGTCAGTCTTGTGCATCTGGGCCAGTTAGCAGTGTCGGGTGAGACAAACTCAGACCCTCGGGGGAAGACTCAGCGATCCAGGGTAGCTCCCCAAACCCTGACCATCCCTAAAACAGAATCTAAACCATACACACTAGTGAACAGTAGGGGCAGCCCCAAGCCAAAACAGCAGGAGTTTAAATTTCCACCTCTGCCTCCTCCCATTCATACACCCTCAGAAGGTATTTCATCACTTTTCAACATAATTATTATTACTAACAGATAAATCATACAGGGATCTCCAGATTGTTGTGTCAATGGCTACATGTGTACAACTGAAGGAGGTGGTTATGATTATTTTATGTTTTTTGTAATCTGTTTTAGAAATCTCTAGCATAGACCATATAAAATGAGTTTCTTCATAGGCTGCACATGAATCATGTTTACGGATCGTGGTTCTGTAATAGACTGTTAAAAAAAAACTAGCACGTAGTCGAAGGACCAGTGCTTTTTTTTTAAATTGTGCGGTGTCAATTGTTAGAATATATAAACATGCCTGTTGGACAGTATAACAAGATAGGCAATGTGCATGTAATATAACATTGTGGCACATTCCTGTGTTGGAGCTTCATGTGACTTCTAACAGTATAAAAATATTGAGTGTTGCACAACAATGCTTTTATGGCAGATATATGACACAGGCAACAACTAGATATACTTTAGTCATCTTGTAAAGTGCCCAGTAGTTCTGTATGATTTTAACCAAATTTAAATTTTGTTGACCGATTTTTAGAAACATCCTCAGTATTTAAATTGCTTGGAAATCCAACTGGTGGGAGCCATTGTGATACATAAGACATACAAACGTAGTGATGAAGCTAATAGGCTCTTTTCCCAACTGTGAACACACCTACAAATTGAACATTCAATAATTTCAGTTGTCAGACATAGGTGTGTGTTATGTGGCTTATCTCCCTTATTCCCATATAAACCACAAGTGCTGACTGGAATGTTTAGAAACTTCATCTTCAGCACTCACCTTTTCAGTAGGGAAATTCTATCATGGAAGCTGTGGTCGACTGGATGTGTAGCATAAATTCATACCGTCTTTTGTTAGGAAATATTTGTGGAAATTACTTATTGAGGACCTTGAGATATAAACCATGTTCCAATATGTTGACTGTTAGATTGGGCTGGTTCAGGTTACTGCTTATTGGTGTGATTAACATTTGGGTTACAGTTATGTCAGGTAATTAATGTTTGTCCTAAAGTGTTCTTTTGGGGGTTGAGGTTAAAATAGATTGGCCATTCTGTTTACCTCATGAAGTCTGACATACATTCAGATGTGAGTGCATTGAATTCTTGGAAGACCTCACACATGGAGTAAAATAAAGAAATAAGAATTGCACAGTGCTGTGGAATAATCAGCATTTTCAGAGCTGAAGGGTTTATTGTAGGCCATTTACAGGCTTTTGGCAGCAATTTGAGGTCCCTGTGATACTGTACCTGGTTTGTTTATTTCTTTGTTTCACAGTGAATCATATATGGTATCTCTGTGGAATGCTCGAATATTGAAGTTAATATGCAGTAATGTAGACTGTGTTATGACTAACAATACAGCTTAACTTAAATTTAATATCAACATTTTGTACCTATTTTTGAGCTTAAATTTTGGAGCTGCTTGGTACTTGTTATGGAATGGCAGAAAGCTTTTATGAAAATTTTTCATTTAATTAATATTGTTACAAGCTTTCACTCCAGTCAGCATCTTAGTGAAGTATGTTTTGAGTTTCTCTAAGCAGTGCTTGGTTATGAAATCTCTCTAGTTACACAACTTGAGCCAGACACAATTTGAAACCCAAATAATTAACCCATTGTTTGATGAATATGATGGAATCATTATATTCATTTTTTCCCTCTGTACACTGATGTATTTCACAAAGTTTTGTTTGTATGCGGGGCAGATTTCCTTTCAGCAGTCCTTGAAAACCTATAAATTAACAGACTGAAACTTAAATGTACCATTTTTGGTCATGCTGAAGATCTTTATTTTGTGAGAAGTGAATTAACAGATTGAAACTCAAATCCACTATTTTTTATCATGTCAAAGATCTTCATTTGATTAGAATTGAATTATTAGATTGAAACTTACAGCTACAATTTTTATCCTATTACATTTGGAATCAGGCTGGGATAGTGCAGGAAGTATAGTGACCTGCTACAGGCTGGACGGTCTGGGGATCGAATCCCAGTGGGGACGAGATTTTCTGCACCTTTCCAGACTGGCCCTGGGGCTCACCCGACGTCCTGTACATTGGGTTTAGGGTCTTTCACAGGGGTAAAGCGGCACGGCATGGCATTGACCACCCACCCCTTTCTTGCACTGAGGTTACTCCCCCTCTGGGCCTTCCGGCCTGTTCTAGGGTGAACTTTATGGTACCTTTAAAGATGGAGATCATGTTTGGTATCAACATTTATTTTGATTGTTTGCTCTCTCACAGAGTATTCATTTCAGTTATTCCGGCTTTTGGTGTAATTTCTCACGTCATGAAAGAGGAAAAACTTGCTAATATAGGTGTAATTTTTCCCACTTGAAGATAAAAAGACACATTTTTCTGCTGTGGAGAGCAATTCCAGATATGTGAACTTAGGATTTACGACAGTGTAGCGTTCCTGTGTAATCATTTGGTTCCAGACCATTCATTTGGGCCAAGATTTGTAGCACAGTGGTGTAAGGACACAATTCATGATGTAAAGAATGAAGCCCAACTTTATGATCTGCCTCACTATCACAAATGAGACTGTGGTGACTGAATCATGGTAATTTATTTATTATACCTGGTTTAGAAGGAATGATGCTGTGGAAATGTAGTTTAGTTAGGATGTCAGTGTTTTGCACATGCTTGGGGTGTAGAGGGCGTAGAGGGTGGGAGGTGTTGACAGTTGTGTTTTAACCAGGGAAGGGTCAATCACCTGCAGTCAATAACCATCCCATCTGTAACTCTTCACAGAAGGACTTTGTACTACTTATTTCTGGTACTGTAATTTGAATGCTTTGTGTCTATAATGTATGCTGTTAATTTGTTGCTTTCAGGAATTTTATTGAATGTGAACAATTCTGATGTTTTATACTTAGCCTGAGTGCAGAGAATAGTAGATTTGTATCATGTTTGTTGTGCATGCACACTAAACACTGTACACTGTATTTTAGATGTAGTGAAGCTGTTGTCCACAATGTGCAAATTCCAATCTCCACACTTTATATACTCTTGTGGAAAATATATGTACAGTCAAACTTGGTTATAATATCGTATAAGGAATCAATTAATTTGAGTGGCATTCTAACTGAGGAATATGGTAACAGAAAGAAAAAACATTTCCTGACAAATACAGGCCTGTTGGCTTATTACTTAAATTTTTACATTGTGATTTGTTTTAAATTTAAATTACAGTTAATCTGTACTGGTCCCCACTTTGAGGCCAAGATGTGGAAAGATAATATGAAACTAAGTGTGAGGAAAATTGTATGTGAGAATGGCAAATGGCTGGAACTAGCACAGGACTCTGTCTGGTGGCAGGCTTTGTTGCTAGTGGTTCTGAACATTCAGTTGCTGAGAAAAGGCATTTTTTTCTTTGGTCAGTTAATGAGTTTCAGGGCTAGATTTGTGGAATACAGCACAATAATATGTCTTTGTAATTAAACGTTGCTCCATTCTGTAAACTGCCTGTTCAGAAACTCACATGTTTCACATTGAAATTATAGTGTATGAAGTATGACACAATTTGTCTGCCCTTTGTTTACCTTCATCTATACAATTAGACCTCCACTGTCATTAGAAGTTTAATGTATTACGTAGGTCATTTCAAAAGTTCTGCACACTGCGCTTGCGCGGCCAGTAGGATGATACATTCGTTCTGATTTTCACAACAGTTGTGAGCCAGACTTCAGTAAATAACAATGTGTGCATATTGGCAGGCTACGAGGTCCCTGTTCTGCAATATGGAGTCTTGAAATGAAAGAAGAAACTGACTGGAGTCAGATCTCATGCAGTGACCAGCAATCATACATTAACGCGTGTCCTCATGCCTCAGGTGCAGTATCGGTAATTTTGGAAAAGTATGGATGGCAAGTGCTTTCCTACCCGCCGTACAGTCCTGACATAAGCCCACCAGACTTTGACTTGTTCCCAAAATTGAAGAAACCACTCTGTGGGAAACACTTCAGAAGCATTGAGGAGGTGTCTAATCAGACACATCAACAACAAAGGCGCCTTGACAGGAATACAAGACTTTCCTGAACGTTGGACCACTGTGATAAAGCACAATGGAGATTACATTGAAGGCCTGTAAATGTGTTTTGTAAAATAAATTCATTTTTAAAGAGAAAACGTACAGTGTGCAGAACTTTTGAAATGACCCACGTAAATATTTGTTTACTGATGAATCATTTACCTATTTAAAGAAACAAGAATTTTGAAATATATGATTTATAAAAATTGTCAAATGTTATTTTTTCTCCAAGTTTAATAATTTTCTGACAAATCAAAAAAATATATATGTCAGTGTTTTAGTTTGATTTTTTAAAATAATTAGCTATTTAATCTTACATTTAAGAAATATTTCAATATCAACAGAATCGATAGTTTGTTGATTAGCTTTCCACCATATTCCTAGTTTTTATTAAAATGAAAACACACAACCTTTTAGAAGTTGCCTTTTCTTCTACTGTCAGGTAAAATACAAAAATTTGGAACATACTCTGTTAGGTGTACTGGATGGAGCTCAATTCTAGGGAGAGAGATTTTAACTTAATTAAGTAGCCATCATAGTAGGTTTGAAAATTATTGTGTGTTATCTGATGATGGCAACAGATCCAGTTTCCAAAGTGTGTTTTTAAAATAGACATGAAAAGTGAAATTTTGTGTATTACCTTAATAATGTGTCATTGTTGCGTGTCTTGTGAACAGAACTGTTATTTTTGAGCACTCATGGCTGATCTAGAAACTGCCATCTCAGTATAACACACTACCAAAAACCAATGCATAGTTCCTACTGCTTGTAAGCCATGTTGTTCTAAAAATGGAAACTTGTGCAGGTTGCTGTTCAGGAGAATAGGAAGGAACACCAATAAAAAATTCACCTCTTGAGGATTTAAATCAGTCATCTTTAAAGAATTATTTTCTTCTCTTACAAACTTTTTAATATCTGTAACTTGATTTTAATGTATGCTTGCTTTTTTGTAACCTAGTTGTAACATACTAAATTACTTTTTTCATTCATTTGGAACTGAAATAAACAAGTAGAAGTGTGTGATATTTCAGGTACTTGAGGCATTGGCTGTAAGGATATTGTCTCCTGGGATGTAATGCTGTGAAGTTCACTAAACATTTACCAGCATTTCAGAAGAACTTCCTGTCTTAACCCTGAAGATACAGGTAGCTCAGTCTTCTGAAATACTGGTAAATTTCTGCCAGATTGCGCAGCGTCACACCATAATAGACCGTATTCTTTAAGTAGACGTTCATCTTATTTTAAGTCCTGTGCTTGTTGTAAGCCATTCAATGTGATCATCTAACAGGTGGGTACTCAGTGGAATAAGCCAGTGCTCTGGTGTACATAGTGCAGTGGTATTCCGTACTGTGTGTTATAAATAGTTGCTTTGATTTTGAAATTTGTGTTCTGTATTCTGGACTTGAATGATGAATCTGAAGATGCATGAAAGGTTGTGTTTTAATATCTATGTACATTGTTTTTAAAGCTCTGAAGGGATCTTATAATCAAGGTATCTGCTTGTGTAGTTCCCTTTCTCCTATGTTCCTGTTGCAGGTGTCAGCAGACCAAAACTGACGTATTTGAAATATGGTGTAAATACCTTGCCTGTAAAGGTTTTACTGCCTTTTTAACTGTCATCAGCAGCACCACCATGACAGGCATGCAAACTTATGAGATGATAAAAACAGTAATCTCATTTTCAGTGTAAGGTCTAGGCATTTTGTATAGTTGTATATCTCTGAAAACATGTGACTTTCATTAAGGTAACATTTTGGGTGAATGTAAAATAACCAGATTGTTGCCACACAAAATAGGTGGTGGGTGATGGTGAGAATTGACATTTATGTTTTGACCTGTCTTGAACATAGATGCTGGTAGCATGTGTGATACTAAGAGCTGCTTGACCATATTCTTCGAAATATGAAGATGTACCATTCCAAGCTTCACACATTCAGCCATGAGCATATGTATTTGTTTCCACACACTGTATCAGAGACAGTTTGACTGTTGATGTTTCAGCACTTGGGAGAAAGCTGAACATTCCAGGGAAGAGGACAGCAGGCACAGGGATGAACAAGAGCCAAACCTTGCCACGCAGCATGGGCCGTTCCCACAGTAACATTACCCCTCCTCGACCCAACAAGCCGGCCTCCACACCTCCAGCTATCAAAAGGCAACTTTCTGTAAGGATTAATTACATTGTTTGTTTGTAGATGAATAAGAACTATAGCAAAGTTAATAATAAAGGCTAATTTGTCATTCTAAAAGTTTGTAAGTATGTCATTTTCTTTGGATATTGTCTACTGTCTGTATAAGAAAGAAATATGTTTCAGCATATGGCTATGTGTCTATCTTCTGATGTGGATGGACATCATCTGGACAGTAAGAATCAGTAACATTTTCTTGCACGTGACGACAGAGACAGAGGTAGACAGCCAGCTATTTGCTGACTACTATTCTGCACCAGATTTTGTTCGCTCTCTCAGTCTTGTGAGTGGGTGACACCACAAAAAGGACCACCTTGCTGTTGTAATGCTTGGAACTCAAGCAATTTCCACGGCTTTGAGATTTATTTCTCATTGGTCTGTGTTTAACTTATTGAGTTCTGTCTGTGTCTTTCCTTTCCTTTCTCTCTCTCTCTTCCCCCCCCCCCCCCCCCCCCCCCCCCCCCCCCCACTTTCCTTTTTTACTTTTTTTTTTTTTTTTTGTTTTTTTTTGTTTTTTTTTTTTTTTTTTCTTTTTACTTACTTTTTCTTTTTTTACTTTTTTACCCATATATATACTTATTTTTTTACTAACTTTTCTACATATCTTCATTTACT
>Ga0131853_10007690_pt1 | contig 19550 bp, 23 predicted proteins | sample TergutLab28metaG_FD_92764 | JGI IMG/M metagenome (GOLD analysis project Ga0131853, IMG submission 92764) | Labiotermes labralis P1 segment gut microbial communities from Petit-Saut dam, French Guiana - Lab288 P1 (version 2) (version 2) | ecosystem: Host-associated > Arthropoda: Insects >... | reverse complement strand
TCAACATTTAACACAGCGCCTCTCTGAGTCATTTTATTTAAGTTAGCAGGATACTAAGGAGTCTCGGTACGTCAGCCAACGAAATGAGCGATTACAAATTCCTCGGCAGAAACTGTCTTACAACAGCTTTTCTTTTCACCGTTACATGTAGACCCGCATTTGGCCAGCTGCCAGTAAAAATTTCCAGAGTTAGGGATTGGAAAATGAAAATAATACTCTTGAACCCAGCCGTGCCTTTATGAATAAATGGAGGTATAACCCTGCTGCATAATTACAGGATGAACTTCATCTCCTTGTAGCCTACACGAATTTACGGGACGAATATTTGTAATTACCTTAGCTGCAAGAATTGAATGGTGTACGGGAAAACATCTAAGTGCTAGCAGGAAATATAGGTGACGGGACAAATTGTTATTACATCAGTGTGCATTCTGTTCACCAATAAACGTACGATTATGGGTCTGAGTATATAAGTTCAGATGGAGTATAATTCCGTAACTACAGAGATCTTGGAATGTTGCACACACAGCAGTGAACTGGCGCCGTAATTTACCGCCTGTTTGCAGAGCTAACACAAAATCATGGCAACCACAACTTTAAAGACAGCAGGGTGGTGTGGACTTCCGTCAACTAGGAACAGAAAGCATTGTTCAAAGGTAAGATAAATGCCTCAGACTTAGAGGATACCAAGAGTGAAAGCAGAGGAATTACAATGTAATTGAATCTGTACTGTTCTTGTTGGGGTTTAAATAAAGAATTCAAATTTTGTGCAATGTAAACTCACTTTCCGACCACATTTCTCACATAATGCCACATCGGCCTTGTAAAGCGACTGATTTGATAGTTTTGATGGTTACAAAATCAGGTACAAAATTCATATTGTAATAAATGAGGAAACGAGGGGAAAAAGTAATATGTACCTTACTTTACGGTCTTCTATGTTGTGATGCCATTGTGTGCAGTAGACGTTTGAAGAGTTATGGGTCCTCAGCAGTTCCTAATTGTTCATAGCACGAGGGTTCATTTTCAACTTCAACAATCCCACGGGCACCCCAATGCTAATGATCTATTTCAGGCACCCTAAACTGAAAAAATCCTTGGCGAAAAAACGATTACGAGGGAAGTAAATGTATTCACATTTTATTTACCAGAATCTAATAAGAGAAGGAAAGACATTCTGACTAAAGAACAAAACACTTCGAAGTGAATTAAAGAGCAACTGAAATAGACCCGCTAACCTCCCCCCCCTCCCCCTACATACCGTGGCCCATGGGTCCCACGACCTCCCGTTTGAACTATTTTAATGTGTAACGAATGTTTGACGATTCCAGAAATAAAACTTATTTATATTGCAACATTAAATTTATTGCCAGTGCAACAGTGGCGAACTGGACATTTTAAATTTCTTGTAATAACTAATTTGTCCTACGAACCTGTCAAATATTAATCCATGCCCCTGTGTAACTACTTATCTGTAATTATCTAACAAGATTGCCGTTTCTGTAATTCTTGTTATGACGATGTCACCGCCCATACTGTCCACACACAAACTCCGTGTTTGGACAGCAGTATTTCTTTTTAAAGTATTGACCTATAACTGGCCACATCTCAAGTTCGGTAACACGAGCTCCACCCAGGGAATATTACGCGAGGTGGTCACAGGAATTTTTAGTTCTACCAACTATATAACAACAAGGATATTTGTGGCTTGGAGTCATTAGTTTTATTAACACAGTCACTTAATTCTTATACGTTACTATTCACAATCAATCTAGTCGTGTCCGGCACTGTTACACATTGTACCAACCAATGCAACTCTTTACTATCGCACATTTTCCCTTTCAATCTGCTCACACAAGCGTCAGCTAAGAAGTCACTCACTCTGCCTGTACAAGCTTCACGGCCTCTACTCTTCTCAATCATAACAGCTGGCTGATTGTTGTATGCCGAAATGGGTATGGGATGTACCGTTCCCAGGGAGGCAAAGCGGCAATATAGTTCAACCCTTAGCTAAAAGCATGCCGCATCCCTTCGCGTGACAAAAACAGTCATAAACTAAATACCATTAACCTTGAAGTCCATAACCTCACAACGTACCAGTGTATAGCACACAAAAGAAATCCTTTTAATCCAAACCCAAAATTTTTCTTTATTCTTTCACGTACTTTTGCCTGTCTCTCCGCCAAGCAAATTTTGATCTGGCTTCAACCAGGATCAACGGTAACAGAGTCTTGAAATAGAACCGACAGGTTGTACCAAAACGTTTGTAAGAAATTACCACTACTCGCTTCATAATAACTCAGAAGAGCCCAGTTCTCAAGAAATAACAACACAATTAATTTATTATATACGTTTGACATACATAAACGAATATACTCGAGTACGCACCGAAGATCCGACTGCTGTGTTGAAGATCTTGTTGGAACACCCGACTCTAAATCACGTTATTTCCCACCTTCGTCTTTAGTCACTGGCGACTAACGATCCTGCACGGGTAATACGAAAACGTTTAATCGGTTCACGGATAATAAAGAGTGCGCACTGTCAGTTTTTCTTCGAATTCCAAAAATGTGCAAAATATTGAGCCAATGGCTTGTCTCGACCCCTTGGGCCATGCAGTCAAAGGCGAGGGTCTAAGACCGCTGGCTTCCTGGGTTTGTATGTTCGAATCACGCCGGGGAATAGATATAAGTGTCCTGAGTGTTGGGTGCTTTCAGATAGAGATCTCTGGGACCGGCCGATCCCTCGACGAGAGGTATCCTACCGAGTACAGCGTATCTTAGTATAATGGAGGAAAGCCAGAAAGGAGGCTTAAGCTCACTAATGCTACCAATTCGTGAAGAAAAGTCTCTTTTACACCTACAGTTCTATACATATAAGACATATTGGTATTTACTGATACCATCAGAATTTCAGAAAAATAAAGGCTTCTGAGTGCATGAAGCTCGTGCTGTATTTCTTGGAAATCGTTCAGCTGCTTCGCTGGTTTCTACAGAAGATAACCGCTGACTGATACGAGAAGATTGTTGTTATAAGCTTGCCTTAAAGCAGATTGCGAATTATAGGCATGGTAAATGCATCTGTTCATTTCATCTCGCAGAGTGTGTCAATATATTAATCTAGTAACATTACTAAATATCCGGTCCCAGTCTCAGTCTGCGTTGAACATCGATACGGCGAGGTTGTGTTTGAGCGAGCTTAGCGAGTGATACGAGTTAGTAGTAAGTGAAGTGGTGTGCTCACACCGGAGTGTAGAGAGTGGAATGTGGAAGAATGGCCTCAAGTATAAGACAAAGGCAAAACGCCATTGTGTGCAGCTTTGATCCCAGGAGTCCTCGGATAACGGCATTCAACATACTTGAGTGAATGCACGTAAATCTACGACTGGCAGAAGACGATGTGGTCATGATTCAGGTTGATGGACCATATAAATTTCACGAATAAGGAAAGTTTGTAGGAGGTACTACAGGCTACAAGTAGACAAATGGAATACAGGCATTATGACGGAGAAATATCACAGGTATTTATAGACTTAGCGGGAATGGGTATAAAAAAGATTCGCATAGCGATTCTGCCACCTGATGTGAAGGAAATTATGATAAAGGAATGCCTCTCGAAGTACGGTGAGGTTAAAAGCATAAGAGTCGAGCTATGGACATGAGCATACAGATATAAAGTATACAATGGGATCCGAAGAGTGGAGATGAAACTTAAACAGCACCTGAGAACCCACATCTCAATTGCCGCTAATGACGCACTCATCTCCTACGATGGGCAGCCTTCAACCTGCTATAGGTGTAACGAAACGGGCAACCAGCAAATTGAATGCCCTCGCAGGAAACGTTTGGACCTTCCCTTCATTGACAGGCTTCACTCGACAATGGCGTACATTGTTTCTAACACGGCACAGGCCGTACAACCTGATATGACAACACACCAGATAAACCAAATGCATTGGAGTAAGACTGAGAGTACAAGTAGGTCTCTAGATAACACAACAGACACGATACGACGTATGCACCCCCAGGAATTGTAGGGAGCATCCGAAGAAATTGATAAGGATGAATAACAGTTTGCACCCGAACGTAAAGGGCAAGGAACATCAAATGGAAACCCCCCGCAAATGGATACACAAAAATCCTCCGAAAGGGATAAAATCTTAACTAGAATCAACACTGAAGTTGATAAAACGACGGACTCACAGTATGACACAAAGAAGGCAATCGCCTAAAGCACAGCATCAGACGAAGTCAAGCCGGTACTGTGATCACACGCTGAAGAACTCGGTAGATGATAGCTTCATCGGGTAGCCACCTTTAACCCGGAAACCAAAGTGTTGGGGTCACTCCCGAGGCTGATATACTCATGATACCAACACTGCTAGATACCCTAAGCCCAAAGAAACTCAAGACAAATAGAGACGATACCGTTACGAAGGTAAGAATTCGTAGCAAATCGAGACTTATAACCGTACAAAACAGGGCAATTAAAAGCCTAGTTGCCCCTCCCCCTCCACCGGGATGAACTATACATACCGGATAATGACACTAAACATTAACGGGATCGCCTCTGCACCCAGACATCAGATGAACTACACATACCGGATAATGACACTAAACATTAACGGGATCGCCTCTGCACCAGACATCAGATGAACTACACATACCGGATAATAACACTAAACATTAACGGGATCGCCTCTGCACCCAGACATCAGATGAACTACACATACCGGATATTGACACTAAACATTAACGGGATCGCCTCTGCACCAGACATCAGATGCTCGAAGAATGTTTACGAAAACATGACATGGACATTTCCCTTTTACAGGTGGTAACCACAGAAAACATCACTTTCAAAGGCTACCAAACCCTTCTAAACATAGGCACAACAGCACGCGGCACTTCCATAATGGCTAAAGTCGATCTACCACTACATGGAGTAGATCGCATAATATCAGGTCGAGGACTAGTGGCATACTACGGCAATATATGCATTTTAAACGTCTATGCACCATCTGGAACTTCGAACAAGACTGACAGGAAAGCGTTTTTCAATACTGAAATACTGGATCTGATACCACACGTCCCAACGGAGCTGATAAAAGCTGGCGATTTTAATTGCGTCCTATCTAACAGCGATTGCACACGGCACCGTCCTAGTGGTAGAGCTTCAGAAAGACTGATTCGGGGTCTTCCGCTGTTAGGTGTTTGGGACTAGTCAAAAAATAAACAGGCATATGCACAATATAAGCCTACTGGGGCCGCGCGCCTCGACAGGATCTACGTGACGGAAGTGTTGCGACGTAACAAGCAAGGATTGGAGACGTTAGCGGCTGCATTCACTGACCATTTAGCGGTATTCGTACGCGTAAAGTTGTCGATTCCCTTCACTTGTAGAGTACAAGGAAGGTGGTGAATGAACATCTCCCACATGTCTGACCTACCATTTGAAAGAAAGATAACAGAGGCCTGGAATGGAAAAAAGTATGCATCGATACCCTGATAAGGTCCGCTGGTGAGACCAATACGTAAAACGTATGATTAAACCCCTGTTCATACGAGAAGGCATTGGAAAGAACACTAACTGTACCCACATGGAAAACATTTACTACGCAGCCATATATGACATATTGCGTCAAAACTGCTCGCGTTGAAGAAATTCAAGGCGAGATTCATACGTATTAATAATACTCATCGACAAATAATACTGGTACACTGCAGAACAGGACAGAACAGCAGGTGAAGACCCCTCCTTGTATCACCTCATTACAGCACGAAAACGTCAAGCTAACCGACTGATAAATCATACAATCGATGACGATGAAAATGTACAGATATCATCAGCTTCCACGCTAAAGGCTTTCTCCGCACATTTTCGTAAGAAATTCCAACCCATAAGGATAAATGAATGGAGTGTAGAACAACTGATGAAGTGCGGAATTCAAATTGTAACACCTGAAATGAATGCAGCATTGGTCGAGCGTACGTATAACACTACGGGAACTGTGGATCGCGATATCAAAAGGTAAACGAAGCAAGGCCCCAGGGCCCGATGGTGTTTGCCTTGAATTCTACAAGACAACATAGGAAGTAATAAACTTAGGTTTCCTGTGCATAATAAATTGCATGTACCTAAACGGCGCAATAATGGCAAAGCAACTGCAAGGACATATCGTCTGCCTACCATAATAGGCCCATTCCAAGAGAAGTGATGACTATAGACCTTTGATGCTGATGAATACTGATTAAACGATCATGATACGAATAATAGCAAACAGGCTCAAGCGTTATTTATCTGTATTACTCCGTCCTAGCCAGCATACAAGGAAGTTGTGTATTTGAAGCTGTGGCAACGGTGAGGGATGCTATCGCGTATGCGAAGAAGCCATTGTGTGTGGTGTCACTTGACTTCAGTGCCGCATTTGACAACATCTGGCATAATATCTACAAGAAATTCTAAGATGTAGTAAATGGCTCTCGGAGTGCAAAATAGTACTGTAGACCAAGGCAGCATCTGAAGTACAAATAAACGGGTTTCGATCAAGCCTGATCCCATTACGCAATTCGATCAGGCAGGGTTGCCCGCTCAAAATGCAGCTATTTGATTTGTGTCTCGACACCATACTCCAAACTTTGGAGACAGGCCTTCGAGGAATTAAGATCGGTCTGAATCAAAACAAGGTAGTAGGAACTGCGTACGCCTATGACGTCACCGTCTTGACCTCACCGGCGGATGTCCAGAAGTTACAAGAAACTGTGCACATATATGAGACAGCCACAGGTGCAAGAGTCAACAGGCACTAGCACTTGGTGACTGGGATATGAAGACACAGATATGGACATCCCCTATCAAACTGACGTAAAAATCCTGGGATTTAAATTCACGAATAAAATAAATGTAGATGCTAACGAGAACTGGTCAACTGTTACGTCACGAGTGCGTGCTCTAGCCCAAGGTACATACCACAGGGACCTTAGCATGGAGAGGAGAATACACTTTGTACATGCACATATGCTAGACAGGCTATAGTATATTGCCAAAATACTCCCCCCACCATTGGAAATCATACGACAAATTAACACCTCAGTTATGGTTCATCTGGCGAAGGGAAATCTTCAGGAATCCCTTATCCACACTTCAACGTAGGAGAACTGATGGATGATGGGACCTTAAAAATGTGTGGGCGCAGCGCAGTCAACGTGACGGATCCTTTTCTGCCGCTTGGCTGAGGAGATGGAACTTAAAATCTGGGACTGAGACTCCGCCTTTTTATGACAGGATTCAGTCAACACTGGGATACTTACGTTACTATATTGTAGACGTTGCATATATGCCTAGCCGAGGATATACAGAGGCGATAAGAACCTACAAGAAACGCCTATACTTAACGATAAAGATGATATCAGCTGCGGCAGCCCCGCTACAGGAGATGCGGACCGTGCGGCTGTGGCCAAGAACAGATTGGATAACAATGTGGCAAAACTTAGCTGCAGCCACAACATCTGAGATAGACACGGCCAATTGGTACAAAGTGATACATGACATCATTCCCACAAACGAAACATTGCACCGGATCAGGATGTCACCTACAAACAATGGCAAAGAATGCGGAAGAAAAGACACTCTCAGACGCCGCTTAACCGAATGTGGAGAGGGAAAAGCAACGTTGATTCAAACAATGACAGTCATTGCAAGAATGTTGCAACGACTTCTGCGCACATCCCTGATGAATGGCTGTTGCTCCCTTAATCCCCCACAACGACATCTTGCGACTTGTGGGTGCTATCGCGGTATGTGACCTTCTGGACACACCAACACCGAAAACTGACAACACACGACTTAATGGATTTTTTTGCCATGTTCGAAATGGAAATTATAGCAACTGCTAAATAGACGCAACAGAGTTACGAATTTCCTTACTGTATTAGACTCATCCTATGAAGAGACCAGTATGTGAAAAGAAACCTGGATGAGCAATAATCATTGTACCGAAAGGGGCTAGGCAGCGAGTACACAGCTTTTACATTTCATTGAGCATCGAGAGGGGCGCTCCTTGCCGTGACTGACAGCACGGTGCCATCAATTCAGGCTTATGTTAAGGAAAACAAATCATTTTCCATTGCGCTTAAACAGCAAGGACACTCTTTGTTCATTGAACTCATACTACTTAAGTTGATAGCATTTTCAGTGGTATCTTGAAAGACGTAACTGCTGTGTTTACCACAGATTATTGTATAATGTGTTACATACTGTCTCTGATCACATAACAAGTTCCACCTGTATATTGTAGAAATGTAGTTAAACAAGCACAAGAAAAACAAGTGCCTCAGCAGTCTAAGACGTTGTTCTGCGGTCGATCGCCTTTTGAAATTGTGTTTCGAATTCTGCCGGGGGCATGAATGTCTGTATGTTGTGAGTTTTTGGTGTTTTCAGGTAGTATTCTCTGTGACGAGCTGATCACTCGACGAGAGAAGTCCTACCGAATGTAGTGCGTCGTTGTTTGTAATCTAAAAACCTTATGAATTAGAAGGTCAAAATCCACGTTACGTTGCTGTGTGAATGGAAAAAATACATATTTTTAAATTGAATGTTTTAAGTGTGTTATCTTAATTTTATGTTTTGATTAATTTTACCTTGGTTAAAGAGTCTACCTAGAATTTACATTTTCAGAATATATTTTATTTTATTAGCGTTTCCTAGGGGTGTATTGGTTTCGTCTGAAAAGTAAACAAAAGATATCCGCATTCTGTATACTTACAATTGTGTACATATGTGAAAAATCACGGGAACTGAGTATATATCTGATCATAAAAGACGTCCTTTTATCTGTGACTAATAAAGCAAGATGTCGGTCCGTATACTGTGTGTTGGTTGTTCTTGAGATTTCCCCAACTTATTGGTGCCGGAAACCCGGGACGTGGCGAGGAAAGACAAGATTAGGGAACAACATTTGTTCGAAAGACACATGCTATAGCTTCACCAAGGAACTGGACGCCGGAAAGGCTGGAGGGGGGGAGATCGCGATTACAAGACGCCGTAGTGGTGTGCCGACGATATTCTGGGACGCCATCAAGACAGCTAAGTGCTCAGCGTTTAAAACGTGCCAACCAATCTGTTAAAGTGCATGAAAACGACGTAAGAACAGATTACATTTGGTAGAATTTGTTGAGATCAAGATACAACTGTTGTTTTGTCGCCTAATGCGTGTACGCACTTGGTAGATAACACAGACCCTTTCACATCGACTGACCACCTACAAACAAAAACTACCCTTAACTCATGCGTGACCCAAGGCAACAAGAAGCACAGCCGATAATACAACTGCCTTCTTTACGAAAGCCCACTACAAACAATAACCATCCTTCATTCATCCGTGATCGACGGTAACATCTCGGTTGATGGACCCCTGCAAAAGATAACTACGTCTAACCATCAGACTGATTAGTCAATAGTACACCTTTTAGGCTCAACAAAGGCCCCGCACGCTTCGAAATGGCAGAGAAAGAACAGCCTAGCTTGGAGACCGTGGAAAACTGACGAAACTGAAGCGTAAATACGCAACGCAGCGCGCCCACGCTACGCGTTTCACTAATGCGAATAATACATTTGAGGATTCGATGGGAATTGAAGAGCTCCAGCACTATAGGGACAGCCTTCAGGAGGTCTTGCAAAATTTAATTGTTCTAGACGAATCCGTTCATTATTTACTGGATGATGAAGAGTAAGCAACAGACGCGGAAAAATGAGAGGAATTGGTGGATGGGGCGAAGAGATCTGTGCGCAAGGCCGAGAGGATTGTTAAGGACGAACGAGAAGAAAAAGCGCCTCATACTACAGGCAAATCGCAGAACACGCCCTCACCACCCAGGTAATTCAGGAGTTCAAGTTTGCCCACTATAAAACTGGAAACTTTCGCGGGGATTATCGAAATTCGTATCTTCAGTTGACAAGAAACAGTCATATCCACTATTAACAAGCACGTTTTCCTCCGCGGGTACTTAGAAGGGGAACAATAGCGTCCTGTAGACGGCATCGCCGTGACGGAAGAGACGTATGAACAAACAAAGAAAATCCTCCAGGCCCGGTATGGGAATAAAAACCGAATCATCCAGCCTCACTTAGACTACTTGGAGGACCTGCAACCCATCCGGTTAGACAGTACTTAGGCGCTTAACTCCACGTACATTGAATGCCACCGCCGAATCCAAGGGGAAAACGTAGACGTCTAGGGGCGCGTAGTAGCACCAAAACTCCTGTGTGCCTTTCCGGCCGACATCTGCCGAAGTTGGCTTATCTAAATTCCGAAGCTACAGTTCGCGGATCCCAGGGATCAAGAGGACCTTCCCATAGAAATCCTGGTCGGAAGCGACCAATACTGGAAGATTGTAAAGGACAGTCCGTCAATGCGCATATCACCGTCCTGGTGCTCCTGCCTTCAAGGCTTAGATGGGTACTTAGCGGAAACCGATCCGTTATTTTGGTCATCGTAGCTGCGGAAAACCTCCTTCACTTAGAGGGACTCGGTCCGCTACCCGAAGCTGAGATCAAGCAATTCTGCGATTTGGAAACTATAGGAATTGCAGCCCACCAAGATGAACTGTGAGATAACAAGGATTCAGTCGTTCTCCAAGTCTTTCATTCCACCTTCCGAATACAGGATGGCCGAAGAATAGTCTCACTGCCCAAAAAGCAGAACGTTACTCTTCCAAGCAACCGACAGAACGCGGAGAACTGGTTCAAGTCGTTAGAAGCTAGGCAAAAGAAGAATGGGAACCTGCGACACGTGTACTACACTCACATGCTGGACTACATACAACGTGGATAATTGGAGGTCGTCGACACGAACGAAGAAGAGGGGGCGAATTCTACTTACCTCATTATGTGGTGTCTAAAGGAAAACGAGGAAATACTAAGTGGCGAGCCATATTCGACGCATCGTCCCATGAGAAAAGCACCCTTCCTAAACGATATTCTGGAAATGGGACTAAATCTGCTGCCAAAGATATTCGCAATGTTGTTACGATTCCGCCTAAACCCGGTGGCTATTTTACGAGACATTCAGCAGGCTTTCCTTCAGTTACGGCTTGACGAGAAAGACAGGGATCTTACAAGGTTTTTCTGGTATCGCGTGACACGAGAAGACGGAGGACACGACAACACAACAGATGAAATTATGTGTTACCGCTTTACTCGACTGCCCTTCGGTCTCACCTGCAGTCCATTTATTCTTTAGGCGTCATTACGGGAACTAGCCACCATGCACAAAGACAGTTTTTCCACCGCGGCAGCTCTTGTTGATAGCTCCACATTAATGCACGATCTTGCAGCAGGTGCGGAAGACTGCAACGGTGTCCTTACTATCTACTACCAACTCACAGCGATTGTGCGGCAAATAAGTCTCCCGATAGGGAAATGGGCCTCCAACTCGGAAGCATTGAGGAACACATGGAGAGTCGGTGGCCTTGAATACAAATCTAAAACACAGGGTCTAGGAGTAAACAGAGACACCGTACGGGATACCATGTTCCGGACCACAGAGACGTTACTGACAAGGCACACGAGGTGCAAACAACGAAGAGAAACTCCTTCAAGCAACAAGAAGATTCTACGGCCCATTGGGTTTCATGTCGCCAGTCCTCATAAACGGGAAGCTAAATTTACAGGACTCATGATGTAGGAGTGTGGACTGGGACAAGCTCCTGCCAGACGACTTGGGGACATGCTAGCTCAGTTCGATAACAATCCGGACCCATCTACAGTACAACAACATTCCAAGATGAGCAGGAACCAAGCGCAAATATGATGGTCAAATCCACGTACTTTGCAATGCTTCCGAGAGAGCATATGGGGCTGCGCTCTACATCCGGTCACCAGACGGGGCAGTAATTTCGGTACGACGTTTATGCAGGAAGAACAGGCCGGCTCTCTTGAAGAAAGTCACCCTTCCCAGGAGGGAGCTTATAGCGGCGTTAGTTGGAGCACGTTTTCTGAATTACTTCTGCAAGGAGACGGGGCACGATATCGCGGATGCTACATTGTGGGCGGATTCAACGGTGGCGTTGGGCTGGATTCGTAATGACCCCAAAAGAAGGTAGACGTTTGTCGGAAACCGTGTCACGTAAATACAAACGTACACTACGCCCACGCAGTGGAAACTCTGTCCAGGGGAGCACAATCCGGACGATTACGTATCACGTCGGGTTACCGCCGAACAATTGAAGGGGGTGCAAACATGGTGGCATGGTCCTTCGTGGCTGTCGCGAGAACCGCATAATTGGCCACGCCGAATGGCCCGAACGCATCACCAATTGCCAGATGAAAGGAAAAAATCCCTCCTTGTTGTGTCCACTAAAACCCCCGGCCGCCTTATCAAATCCTCCGGATTCAGTTCTTATTGGAAACTGCTCCGTGTCACGGTCTGCGTTCCTCGTTTTGTGCGACACGCGAGACAGCAGAGGAGATAACCAGGGGTACTGGACGTCTCAGAATTAACGGAAGTGCGCACGTATTGGATCAGGGAGTTGCAGAGGGACTGCTTCGTGCCAAAGCTTCAGGCGCATCAAAGGAGCTGCCCCCTACGCGTGAATCACTGATAGCACGCTTCAAACCCTTCTAGGAGAACGGATACTTACGCATCGGCGAAAGACTCCAGTTTGCTGATCTGTCAAAAAAACAGATTCACCCCATTCTCTTTTATGGGGCGCACCATTTCACACCTCTGTCGATTATGCAGACGCACGTCCTTCACCATCACTTGGGAGATCGCATTGTGCTGTCGGAATTGCGAGAGGAATTTTGGATGATGCGGTCTCGGCATTCAATCAAGAATGTCCTGTATAAATGCCTCCCCTGTAAAATTGCAAAAAAAAAAAAAAAGCTTCGGGCAGGAGAGTGAAGCTCCTATGCCGGCCGATAGAATAACTGCCACCAACCTCTTTCAGGTTACCGGCATAGATTTCGCCGGACCCCTCTATGTCAAAGGGACACCCCTTTTGAAGCAATACTACATCGCGCTGTTCACCTGCGACACAATACGCGCAGTACACTTAGAACTCTACAGTGACATTACTACGGAGACGTTCCTCTCGGCCTTCCGGAGATTTATTGGACGCCGCGGCCTACTGCATATTATTTACACCGAGAATGCGGAAAAGTTCCACGCGGAAAACAGGGAGCTCGCAGAGGTGTAGGGTGCCCTCCTGACCGCCAAAACACATCGACTCATGGCCTAATACAGCGTTACGTGGAAGTTCATCGCTCCAAGGACGGCTTGGTGTGGAGGATGGTGGGATAGGATAGTAGGCACTACAAAAATATGCCTGCGAAAAGTAGTGGAGCAGTCACAAGCCGCGGGCGAAGATTTGGCCACCACTCTCGTCAACATCGAAGCAGCCCTGAATTCGAGGCCCATAACTCAGGACACCCCGGACGCATTGACACCAGCACATTTCCTTTGTGGCGAAAGACTGACAGCGTTACCCTCTGGAACGGATCCACAAATGGAGAAAAATCTCACGTAGGCACACCAAAGGACACAAAAACTGACAGACGCCTTTTGGAAACGTTGGTAAAAGGAATTCCTCCTAGACTTAAGAAACGTCCATGACGGCTTTCAGCCAAATAAAAGATCAGGAAATGTTCGAGCCGGAGACGTCCTCCGGCAAGTGGATCGCCACCCCAGGCACATGTGGAAGAAGGTCCGGGCGGAGGAGCTACATTTTGGGAGAGACGGAGCCAAAAGAACAGCCGTACTCCGTGAAGCAGACGGAAGCGTTTTAGTCCATCCTATTCAGCTGGTCATCACCCTGGTGAATGACCAGGGGGGGGGGGAGGGGATGTGAAGAATAAGGGGAACTGAGTATATCTCTGAACTTAAAAGAAGTCTTTGTATCTGTGAGTAATAAAGCAAGGTGTCGGACCGTTTATTGTGTGTTGTTTGTTCTTGAGAATTTCTCAACAACACATACAGGTATGAGTGTATAGGAGTGCTGTGTTTTCTCAGAATGTATTTATGTAGTTTTATCTGTACATAGTGTAAGCAGTGCGTGTATTTTGTATCTGACAGCGGCATATTAGGTTTCTGACCTTATATTACCACAAAAATAACTAGAAATAGTCCATCATATGTTTTGGAGTATCCAACCTCTGTATAAATATGATCCCTGATTGATAAGTGAAATGTTGTAGGCCTGGTAGTAAAAATAAGCCAAGAAAAGCTATATTTATGGCATGCTGCTGTGGGCAACGTGCAAACCGTCACCGCATGGACTTCCGCCTCTCCAGCGAATACCAGGCCAGGACGTCTGCCAGCCACAGGCCCGTTCATCTTAATATTGGAGGAGGAATCCTTCGGCAGATATTTGTCCGCATACTGAAAAAGTTGATCCTCATTGTTGCACCGTGCATTTCGTAGAATCACTTTAATTATTAACCAATATATATACTATATAAAATTTCGTATTAAAACACTTAAAATCGCTTCGACATGTTTCGATCCTAAGATCATCCTCAGGGAGCTACGTTGTTCCTTGCTAAAGTTATTTTAAAATCATTCACAAAATAATTCCATTATACTAACAGGGTGTTTTTGCAGCATATCATGTTGTGTAAGAGTACGTTGTTAGGTATGTGTCTGGCTATGCTGTGAGCCGTGTGTTACGTAACACACGGCGCACAGCATGACCAGACGCATTCCTAACAACGTACTCTTACACAACACGATATGCTCCCACAGCATCCTGTTAGTATAATGGAATTATTTTGTGAATGTTTTTAAAATGACGTTAGAAAGGAAAAACGTAGCTCCCTGAGGATGATCTCAGGATCGAAATACGTCGGAGCGATTTTAAGATTTTTAATGTGAAATTTTGTATAGTATATATATATATTGGTTAATAATTAAAGTAAAGGGAAAAGTGGAATTCAGTATACAGAGCGAAATGCGATTGAGTATGCGTGTAACTATATGCATATATTTTTTCAATTATGTTCTAATATATCGTGCACAATTTCTGTACCCTGATAATAATATTGATATTTTAATAAAAATGCAACTTAACACCATAGTCTAAGTTCTCAATAATTTTAGCATTTTTTTACAAAACAAATTAGTAATAATAGGTATATATCCATAAATAATCACCTCATAATTATTTAAGAAGGCGTTGATATGCTATTTCGAATTTGCCATTGAAAGAGTTACAGAATTACGTCGTTTATTTAATATATATATATATATATATATAGACATACATACATACATGTATACATACATACATATATACAGACACGTTCAGAAACACTCGTGTATAAATAAACAAATAAATAAATAAATATATATATATATATATATATATACACACACACACACATACATAAAATTGTTTTATGGGGAAATGAATAGTTATGGGATTGAGATTCCTAATATATTTGTTTTGTTTTGTTTGTTGCATACGTTTTTGAGAACTGGAAGCTGAAGTATGAACCATATAATGGACGCGACAGCGAGAACTTTGTTCTGAACTGATGTGAATAGATGCATTTCACTGCAGGTAAATTATACCGTACAGTGCGAGGGAAAGTGCAGTGTGTATAGTTGCTAGAACTGTGAAGATTGTGGAGAACTCATTGCGTGTAACGTTGTGTAGATATTGTGCTGAATGGGCTTGCTAAATATTGGATATATTTGATATTTTCTCGAAACTTTTGAGTCCATTAAACAAATAATTAAAGACAAAACGCAGGAGTTAGAACCAACAAATGACTGCGTAATGTATAGTCCAGGATTCCAGCCCTCCCGTTGCCATTCCTTCGAGACGTAATTTATTACAAATTTTTATTCAGTAATGCCTCTAAACATGATTGCTAAACAAAGAAATATGTTACATTAAAGGAAATGGCAAAGAAGCAAAAGTAATATACAGTTAGATGCTGAATTGCATTTGGCGAATTATGTGATGCTGTTCCAAATTCAACATCGTGAAAAAACAATGTAATATTTTTAACTAATGTATTGGATCACAATTTCTTACTTCATCTCCCATTTTCCCCTTCCCGCTTCCCTCTGTCCCTTTCCATCACCATTTTATTTTCCGTTTGTTTTTTCGCCCATCTGCCGTCCTGTTTATCTTTTCCTGTTCTGTGTCATCCTTTTTTCTGGGTTGTTTTACCCAAAGCCTAGTCTGTGTACCCACAAAGTAATCCCGGCCCAATGTCTTACTCACTAGCAGTTTCGTATGTACTTCATAAAATATGTTTTGCTTATTCCTCAGTATTTGCTTTAATTATGCTGTTATTGGGCTGCATTTAAAAATTGTTGTGTTTAGTAATATCCGTGTTATGGAGGGTTAGATATCTGATGTCTGTGTTACATGCACCACAGCTGGCCAGTTAACCCAGCTCAGAGGCAGCACTAGAGGATACTGGACATTGCATGTGGTGAGCGACATGGCGACTGTTTGTGTTGACCAAAGTGGAGCTGTGTTTATTTAAGGCCAGGACAGCTTTCCTGAGATGCGGTCGAACCAGAGGTTGAGAACAGCGTCTTTCTTCGCTCAGCTGCTGTCAGTTCTGACTTCAGCTGGAACTCGTGATAATGGAGGTTAATCTGTTGAACCGTGCAACTCAGATATCAGATAACCTGATCTCCCTAGTTCAAAGCAGCGTAGTTGCCTAATTTCCTTCGCTACCGATATTAGTACTTATCATTTGGATTTGTAGAAATAAAGGGTACCGATCACGCTCCTGCAGATATCAGGGAGTTGTGTTCGAAGAATGTGCAGGCTTTTATTGATGACGCTAGAAATGAGTGCCTTCATTTTGCATGGATGCTTGTATTTACTGAATTTCCAGAAAGTTTCCATTGTTGTAGTTTTAGACGGTGTTTGGACCTGAAATAGCATTTTTAGGCGCGTTCGCAAACTTTTGAAAGGCGACTATTTTCTTCGTAATGTCTGTCATTCTGTCCGTCCTCATGGAACAACTTAGCTCCCACATGACGGATTTTCATGAAATTTGATATTTGAACATTCTTCGAAAATCTATACACAAAAGCTATGTTTAATTAAAATCGGACAAGAATAATTGGCACTTTACATGAAGTCCCATGAATTGCATTTTTGATCATACGTCGCTCAGTTTTTAGAATGAGAAATATTTCGACAAATTTGTAGAGAAAATCGAAACTGATTTTATGATTCGGACAAGAGTTGTAGTGAATGTTGTAATACATTATGATACAGTGCGGTATGCGACAACGAACAATGTTTCAACGAATGAATGGCACAACGAAGAGTTTTTATCAATAACATCAGGATGCTACAAAGAATGCGGAGGAATATTATCGGCCGATGTATCACGCGCGTGCACTTGAAGTGTTGGGCAATCCCGCTTTGAATAGAGTGTCAGTCATCATCTTTGTCATTGTTTGTAAGGTTCAGTTAGCTGTTTTTTCCTGTTGCCTGCTTATTTGTCTCTTTAGCAGGGAGAGATGTTTTATGTCTTTCATGTGCGTTATATTGTTTGTGTTTTTTTTGGGGGGGGGGAAGTTTGTTTATTATTTTATGATGGAAATTCTCCTACTTCCATAGAAACGTAATATTTCAACCTCCTGATATGAAATATGTATGATAATTTGTTCTGCTCAAATTCCTTTGCATTTATAAATGAAATCACTCATAACTTCTCCGTCGTGTCTTACGGAAGGCATCTTGATGTCGTTAGTTCCCTCACGTTGAAATGACATAAATTATCTCTCAGAAATGTTGAGAAGTAACAGATGGATTGATAGAAAAAAGAGCACCCTTCGATTAAACAACACGTGACAGTAGGTTAGGAAATTTGACAATCGTAAAATTTGTCCATCGAATATCTACGTAGCTATACTTGTTTCTAGGAAGAGCTAATCGTTAAGCAAAATGAGTACAACATAATTTGCCATAAGATATTACCAGCACAATTAACGGATTAAGGCTGAAGGATATGATAAAATTCGATAAGAATAAATAAATATGAAAAACAGCGCTTAAATGTCCTTGAGGTTGTGGAATGGATTCATTCAATACACTGTTAGATTTAGAGTGAACTGTCATATCAAGATTACGGTTGGCATTATTTGTGGTCATAATTCTGTCTGAATACAGTGACACAACTGAAAAATTGCCATTTTTATTTAATACTACGATTGAGCTACAAAAGATAACAACTACATCCCACAATCCCGACACACTCGTTATTTGAAACATAACCCGCAAGATGTCATTATTGTAACAGGTAGTTGTTATAATTTTAACTCAAGCAGTTCTGCCTTCATTCTGTTATAATGACCTGTGGGTTGGGGTTGGTTATGACGTCCTCCACCACCGACGCCTGTTTGTTGTCAAGTTGTGAGATGACGCAGTAGAACTGCACTTATTCACGGCACTACGCAGTCTCCTATCTGCGGTGTTACCAGTGTGATGGTGTAGGTACAAATTACCAGAAACACACAAACATTTTTATGTGCACACAACACTATTCCTCTCTGTACTTACAATCCCTGTAGCCGACCGCCTGCTTGCTGTTTGTCACCACTTTGCAGTTCCCACTGCCACTCGCATCTGTTGTGTCACTGTTTATAAGGTTCCAGTGCTCGGTTTAAAATATCCCGGCTAAGTGGGTGGGATAGTCAGTGGGGACTACAACAACTGCAATTGGTCTATTTTGGGAATCTTACATTATAACTTTCAGTGAGCGATGTAGCCAAATTATTTTTATATCCATAGCCTTGGTGCGAAAGTAAATATCGGTGGTAAATATTTGTACCTGCTGCAACAATTCAAATCGCTGCACATTGCCCGCGGAGTTTAGGCACTTATTTGTGTCATGATTCTCAAATTCAGTGATGATTCTTCCCCTGTACAGCATAAGTGCTTATTTTTGGCAGTGGAGATGATGTTCTGGGTGAGGTAGCTCAAATGAATTTGGGCTTCAAAATTTTAAATTAGGAGAGAGTTTTATATCCTGTTTTAAGCAAGGAAAATATTTATTACGAAGTGCTGACGATTCTTCGTATTCCCAATCCAAGTAAAATACACGGACAAGAAATACACAGATTTTATATATTTAACTGGGGACCAACATTAGTCAAATATTTTATTCTGCTGTTTGCCTTTTTAGTGGAGTTTTTAAGAAACGTCTAATTGAATCAGCACGTGGGCACCAAACCATGTTTAAGAACTACGAAATACTATTAATTGTGCCGGAGAAACGAGCGTCAGGTTAAGAATTGTTGTTAAATCCACACACACACACACACACACACACACACAATCACACACACACAAACACACAAACACACACTCACACACACACACACACTCACACACACACACACACAAACAGACACACACACACACTCACACACACACAAACACACTCACACAACAACACAAACACACTCATTCACACACACACACACACAAACACACACTCACACACACACACACACACACTCACACACACACACACAAACACACACACACACACACACACACACACACACACAC
>Ga0131853_10007689_pt1 | contig 19550 bp, 14 predicted proteins | sample TergutLab28metaG_FD_92764 | JGI IMG/M metagenome (GOLD analysis project Ga0131853, IMG submission 92764) | Labiotermes labralis P1 segment gut microbial communities from Petit-Saut dam, French Guiana - Lab288 P1 (version 2) (version 2) | ecosystem: Host-associated > Arthropoda: Insects >... | reverse complement strand
GAATACCGTTGACCGCCTGGTGGATTCTTTCCGCGCCGAGCAGCAGGCTCAGGTGCGCATGCAGCTTTCTATGGTGCTGCAAAGCGTAATCTCGCAGCAGCTCATCCCGGCGGTGGACGACTCTATGGTTCCGGTGTTTGAGATCATGCACTGCATTCCCGCCATCCGTAACCTCATACGCGAGGGCCGCACTCACCAGATGTCTGCCGTCATCAACACCTCGGCAGCCGAAGGCATGGTGAGCATGGATGCCAGCCTACTCGCGCTCTACCGCGAAGGCAAGATCAGCAAGCAAGAGATGGTAACGCATGCCTTGGCACCGGAGACGATTATCAAACAAGCAAACGCTTAACAAGTAATGAGGAGATATTGAAAGTATCCCGTCTAAGAAGCAGAGCTACAAAACCGCTACGAAGTATTGTCATCAGTTATCTATTGATGGTGGCGATACTTCTGGCTTTTCTAGGCGCATTGTATCTGTTGGTGGTACTTGAATTCTTGCTCATAGGCTGATGTGGTACCGCTTTAACAGAGACGATTTAAGAATCATCGCCCACTATCTGGGCCTGCTCATGATGACCTTTGGCGCCATCATGGCGGTGCCCTTGGCAGTGAGTATCATCTACGCTGAATGGGCCGTTACCTCTCACTATATCTTTGGCATGGGCGTGGCTTTGCTCTTGGGTACACTGCTCAGGCTGGCTAAAATCGAGCCACAAAGCATCAAGGCAAAGCACGCCATTGCAATAACCGGCATGATTTGGATAGTTGGGGCCATCCTTGCAGCGGTGCCTTTGTATCTGTCGGGTCATTACGCAAACTTTTTGGATGCTATTTTTGAAGGCGTAAGTGGCCTCACCGCTACCGGGCTTTCCCTGGCGCAAGACGTTGACCACATGTCAATGGCCGATAACATGTGGCGCTTTACCATGCAGTTTGTTGGCGGGCAAGGCGTGGTGGTTGTGGCGCTCTCGCTCGGCATTTTCACGCGCACCGGCAACAAGCTGTATACCTCGGAGGCGCGTGAAGAGTCGGTTGTGCCCAATGTCAAAAAAACCGCCCGATTCATTTTGCAGTTTTCAACGGCTGCGGTGATCATTGGCACCATCGTCTCCACGATAATCCTCGTGTTCATTGGCGTGGAGCCTTTGCGGGGCTTTTTCCACGGGCTTTGGATTACTATCGGTGCCTACGACACGGGCGGGTTTGCCCCGGTGAGCCTCTCACTTATTCCCTATCACTCCTGGCCGCTTGAGATTGTTGCCATGATATTCATGATGCTGGGCGCCATCAGCTTTGCCGTGATAGCGCAGGTGCACAAAGGCAATTGGCGCGAGTTTGTCCGCGATATTGAGGTGCGCACCCTGGCGCTCTGGACCATTGGCATGGTGGTGGTGTTTGTGGCGGCGCTTGCTGCGGGCAACTTTCTCACCGAGTATTCCGGGCTGCTGCGCCGCGGCATCTTTACCATTATCTCTGCTACCACTAATACGGGGTTTCAGGTTCTCACTAATACCCAGATTACGGCTTTGCTGCCCTCGGGCGCCCTTTTGCTTTTGGTGGTGTCTATGGCAATTGGAGGCTCTTCGGCTTCTACGGCCGGCGGCATCAAGGCTTTGCGCGTGGGTCTTGTGTTCAAGGGCATAGGTCTGCATGTGCGGCGGATACTGCAACCGCGCTCAGCCCAGGTTACCTCGTACTATAACCACATCGGCAGGCACCAGCTTACGCCTGAGCTTTTATCGGCAGCCCTCATCATTGCCGCGCTGTATGTGATCAGTTACGTGCTGGGTATTTTGGTGGGCATTGCCTATGGCTACGAAGCGCTGCACGCCACCTTTGAATCTATCTCCGCGGCTTCTAATGTGGGGCTTTCCAGCGGCATTGTCCAGGTAGGCATGCCGGTGCCGCTTGAGATTTTCTACATGCTTCAAATGTGGTTTGGGCGCCTAGAGTTCATCACGCTGCTGGCGCTCTTTGCCGGCCTGTTTGCCTCTCTCCTACCCAAGCGCAAGCCCAAGACCTCTTCGCGGAGCACCCTGGGCAACCTGCTGGGCACCAAGGAACATCACACAAAAGAACACAACAAAAAAGGCTCTGTCGGTGCTAGGGCCGTTGTGCTGCTGGCTGCGATTGTGGCAGCAACTCTCGCTTTTGCACCTCTGGCAAGCGCTTCTCCAGAACCTGACAGCTTATTGACCCCTCTGTCAGGTTCCGTCCCCCTGTCAGGTATCAGTGACACAGTTCCCCAAAAAGAAGTCACCGTCACTGAGCTCACTGGGGCAACTGAGGGCTATGAAGACTCCCTGGTGGTATTTGAGGGCGAGGTGGTTGGCGACAGAATCAATGCCGACAAAGACCATGTGTGGATTACCCTCAGTGACGGCAACAACGCCATAACCGTGCTCCTGCCACGTGAGTTTGAAGAACTCATACAGCATTACGGCAGCTATGCCTACGAGGGAACCCACCTCAGGATAGTCGGCGAATTCAGCCTTGCCTGCAGTCAGCATCAAGGCGCCAACGATGTGCATGCAGCATCCGTCGTAGCGGTGATTGACCCGGGTCACGCACGCGAGAGTCAGCCCAACCTTGCGCTCATCGCAGGAGGCGTGGCGCTCATTGCCGCCGCTGTAGGCCTGTTTGCCCTCTATGGCTACCTCAGCAGAAAGAGACGCTGATGCCACTCTCCTCTCCTCTCCTCTCTCTTAACTCTCCACTCTCCAAGGGTCTTGTTGTTTCGCTTGACAGAGGGTATCCCCTGGTGCGCACCGAGCGTGGCGAAGAGAGGGCGCAGCACTCTATCGCCCTGGTCAAGAACGAAGGCATCAGAGCCGCAGTGGGCGACATCGTTGAGCTCTACGAAGAGCCCGGTCAAGACACGCTTTTGATTACCGCGATTAAAGACCGCACCAGCATTCTGGCTCGACGCGAGCTGGTGGAGTCCATCCACGATGGCGCCGGCAAGCTCAAGGAGCAAATCCTGGCCACCAACTTTGACTTTGTAGTGGTGGTACAAAGCCTGGGCAAGCGCAAACTCGACCTGGATTACCTGGAGCGCCAGCTGGTGCTAGCCAATGAGAGTGGGGTAGAGACGGTAGTCCTACTCACCAAGGCAGACCTGGCTCGCCATTTATCAGATGATATCGCTGCTGCTGAGGCGGTTGCCGCAGAGAGCAAAGTGCTTTGTGTGGAACAGGGGGACGGGGTCAGTGTACCAATTTGGCCCAAGGGCCAAATTGGTACACTGACCCCGTCCCCCTGTTCCACGTCCCCCTGTTCCACGTCCCTCTGTCCCACACCAGATGAAGTGCTCCGTCTCTTCTCCCCAAATCGCTTGGGTGTCTTGGTGGGGCGGAGCGGTGTGGGTAAATCCACGCTCGTCAACCTTCTGGCAGGTGAAATGAAGCAGGCTGTAGGTAAAGTGCGCGAAAAAGACAGCGCCGGGCGCCACACCACCGTGGCAAGACGCATGGTTGACCTCCCAGGAGGCGGAGCAGTAATCGACACCCCGGGCATGCGCGCCCTCGGCGTACTGGGTGCTGAGCTGGGCCTCAGCAGAACCTTCCCGGAAATTGTCTCTCTAGCAGCAGAGTGCCACTACCGAGATTGCACCCACACCCACGAACCAGACTGTGCGGTTATTGCCGCTGTTGAAGCAGACACTCTCGATCCCCGCCGCCTCAACTCCTACCGAACCCTCGCTGCCGAAGTCATTGACTAGTGTTGGGGCTCTAAAAATGCCCACTTGTCACTGATTGCAGGATTATTGTGCAGAAATTGCGTTTGTCTATCCAAAATGGGGGTAAAAGTCATTAAAAACCAGGGTATTTGTTGCAATTGCAACAAACTAGGCCGCTTAAGAGCTTGCAAGGCGTCAGAATGACCTCAAAAATATAGACAACCGCAATTTCTGCACAATAATCCGCGAAAAGCTGTACAACACCCCTGCGCCCCCACACCCCCACGCCCCCACACCCCCTGCACCCCCCTGTCACCTGAAGAAAACATGACAAAACTCCCATTTGTCTCGAGACGGTCACATTTACTAGTTTTTCAGCAGCAATTGTGTTTTTTTGCGAAAACACGTCGTGAAAAGGCAATAAATGGCGTTTGTTAGGCACTTTATGTATGAGAGGCTTGAGAAGAGTCCTCAAAAAACAGTGTGGAGACAGGTGACGGTACGGAGTCTAGTACCGTGCGTATCAAGGAAAGCAATCCTTGGCACGCAAAGCAAAGCAGACACCGTACCGTCCCTGTCTTCACAAAACTAACTGTCAAGCTGCCTACAGACTTACACAATATGTGCCTCAGAGCTAAAAACTGCTAGAATTATGGTAGACTTTCGCAAATTCGCAGAGGGCCGCCCAACTAATTTGGAGATAAAAAAACTTTTGTTACTCCCTCAGGGTGCCAAATCACAGGAGAAATCATGAATCCGTGCATCATCATCCCTACTTATGTAGGCAGCAAGCGCCATAGAGAAAACACGGATGTGTTAACCATCTATGACCATGTGACACCGCTCACTCATCAAGGCGAGCTGCCTCGTTGTTTGCAAAGCCTTGTTGACGTAGGCATTGAATGTCCTATTTTTGTGCTGGTGGTGGCTGAGCAGGGGGTAGAAGCAGCTGCCTCAAACAAGATTGCAGAGATACTTTCGGTGTTCACTGAACAGCTTGATTTGCGCATGATTGATCATGAGGTGCTCAATCGCCTCAATTTGCGCATCGACGCCCTGGGCGTGAGCAGCCTCAAAGAAGGCGCAGGGTTGGCAGGTTACGGGGCAATCAGAAATCTGGGATTGCTCATAGCTGCCGTGGGCAACTTTACCGAGTGCATCTTTATAGATGACGATGAAACGGTCGATGACCCTGAGTTCATAGACAAAGCTGTGTACGGGCTTGGCAAGCTTACCAAGACCGGCGTGCCGGTGTTGGTTAAAACAGGGTACTTTACCGACAAGAAGGGTCAGTGGAAGTCCAGCCAAAAAAGCGCCTGGTATAACCATTTTTGGCGTCAGGGAGAGCTCTTTAATGCCTGGATAACCAAGGCTATGAAAGGCGCGCGCCTCTCGCGCAGCAACGGCCTCTACGGAGGGCTTTGCGCTATACACCGCGAGGCATTCCTGAGAGTTTCATTTGATCCCTGGATTCCCCGTGGGGAGGATCTTGATTACCTGCTTAACGTGCGCATGTACGGGGGCGATGTTTGGTTTGACAACCAGTGGCATATCAGGCATGCGCCACCGCCCACACGCAATGAATCACTGCGTTTTAGACAAGACATTTATCGCTGGATTTACGAGCATCGCAAGCTGGAGTTTGCCAAAAGCCAGATTGACCTCATTCAGATTGCACCGCATTCCCTTGACCCGTATCCTGGCCCCTTTTTGGAGCACTCCATTGGCCGCAGGGTCTTCCTTACGGCAATACTGCGCATGATAGGGCGCGCAAGCGACCGCAAAGGCTACTTTAGGGCTGCCCTCAGCGCGCAACGTGAGGCCAAGGCCTATGCAGAGTCTTTTTGTGACCGCTACTACGAGTTTCAGATTGGCTGGCCCCAGGTTGTCAACATCTTGGCCAGCGATCCTCTTTCCGCCAGTATACTCGGCGGCATCGTAATGGAGCCGCTGCAAGGCGAGCTGGAGGAAGAAACAGCTCAGGCTTTTAACTGCGCGGAATAATTACTTGCAATTACCAGCTATACTGTTTTCATGGAAGCATTAGACTTTGTCTTTGTAATCATCTGTGGCTTTGGCATTGGAGCCCTTTCGGGCATGTTTGGCATAGGCGGCGGGGGCATGACGGTGCCGTTGCTCTTCATCGGTTTTAATCTGCCTATCGTATCAGCCACTTCAACCTCTCTTTTGACCATAGCCCCTACGGGCATCTCGGGTTCTATCAGGCATTTTCGCCAGAAGACAGTGTCGCTCAACACCGGCTTGTTGATGGGCGGCTTTGGAGCCATAGCTTCGATGGGAGGGGCGCTCTTAGCTGGCTCACTGCCTCCTTATATCACCATTATCCTCACTGCTGTGGTGATTCTTTTTTCGGTGGCCATGATGCTGCGCAGTCTCTTCAAGGATAAAACCCTGGGAACAAAAGAGGCGGAGCCAGAAAAAGTGGAGGTGCCAGAAAAAACCGCGGGGCGGGTCACAGCCGCGGCAGAAGATGCAACGGCAGAGACCATCATCGGCAAGGCTGATGCTAATGCTGAAGCCAAGGCTCAAAGAGAAAAGGGCTCTCCTCCACTTCCCTTAATCCTAGTTATTGGGCTTATCGCCGGGCTCATTGCAGGCATCGTAGGCGTGGGAGGCGGCTTTATCATCGTGCCGTTTTGCGTGGCCTTTTTAGGTTATTCTCTCAAGAAAGCGGCAGGCACGTCGCTGGTTGCCATATCGCTCATTGCTATTCCGGGGATTATCACGCATGCAGTGCTTGGTCATATAGAGTGGCTGTATGGTGTTGCACTGATGATTGGCACCATTCCGGGAGCACAGCTGGGATCTTGGCTCATTGCAAAACTGCCCGAACGCCCCATGCGCTTTGCCTTTGCGGGGCTCTTGACCTGCATCGGCATACTGATGCTTGCTCAGGAATTCTTTTTTTGGTGAAAAATGTGCTTGGTGCAAAAACCCCAGCGGCTTACAGCACCTCGTTGACAATCCAGTCAAGCATCTCAAAAACCGAATTGAATCCGGCGATAAATGCAGAGATAACCAGCCCCAAGGCAACAATCACCAAGGCAACCACAATCCAAATCAGCAAGTTGAGCAGCAGGTTGGATCTCTTCTTTTTGGGCCTGGGTTTGTCTTGCGGTTTTTCAGGAGCAGGCTTAATCTGGTCAAAGTTGAGACGTACCGTTTCTTGCCGGCTTCCCGGCTCAGGTGAATCTGCTTTTAGCTGAAAGGACTGCTCGTCATTCATAATTCTTTGCTTTTCTCTACAAAAGGGCTAAAATATCTACGTCTTATTCTACCGCAGTTTTTTGATTCCACCGCTGTGGTTGAGGCAAACGTAAGTGCTTTTCAGGTGTACCCCAAGGACACCTGATGCCAACAGCAGTATAGCATACTACTGCTTGTTCCAGTAAAGACCTAGAGAAAGGGCTCAAGTGAGCGGTTTAGACCATCCTCACAGTTGTTAGTCCCCAGGGGAGGCGCCGATAGCTGATCGGCACTTCCCATGCCTCGTCTCCTTTTGACGATGGTTGCGGGACAACGCCGCCATAGGGAAAGGAGACTCTGTCTTGCCTTATCTATCCCAAATGCTTTCACGCCCGGTGATTGATGCCGAGGGTGTGGAAATCGGTAGGATCAACGACCTTGCCATTCAAACCGGCGAGCTGTTTCCGCGTATCACTTCCGTTGCTTTCAAGGGCCTCTCCAAAACGCCGCTCATGGTGAGCTGGCGTAAGTATGTGAGCGAGTTTGACGGCAGCCGCGTGGTGCTCAATACCGCCAGCTACAACATCCGGTTTTCGTATTTGCAGCCTGATGAGCTCTTGCTTGCCCGCGATCTTTTGAATAAGCAGATTGTGGACACGCAAGGCCTTAAAGTGGTGCGCGTGAACGACCTCAAGATTAGCCTGAGCGGCAAGCAGCTGCGTTTGCTGGGCGCCGAGGTGGGCGCGCTGGGAATTTTGCGCTCGCTGGCACCGTGGCTAGAGAGGCTGGTGTCCCGGGTGTGCAAGCTGCTGCGCCGTCCGCTGGCAGAGAATATCATTGCGTGGAATTACATGGATCTGGTAGACAGGGATCTCTCCGCGCTCAAGCTCTCGATGACGCATAAGCGCTTGCATGAGCTACACCCGGCTGACGTAGCCGACATCCTCGAACAGCTTGACCCACAGCAGCGCATCAAGGTTTTTGAGCATCTGGATGCCCAGCATGCGGCTGAAACCATGAGCGAGCTGGATGATGAGTATCAAACAGACCTCATCGACGACATGAGCGATTCCGATGCCTCGCTCCTCCTTGCTAACATGGATCCAGACGATGCCGCCGACATCATCGGCGACCTGCCTTATGAAAAGGCAGAGAAGCTGCTTTGGCTCATGGGCGTGCAAGACAGCCGACGTATCCGCACCTTGCTGGGCTACAAAGAAAAGACCGCCGGCGGCATCATGACCCCGGAATTTGTGAGCATCTTAGAGGATAAAACGGTTGCTCAGACCATCGAAAAGCTGCGTGCCAGCGGCGATGATTGCCCAAAGGTCAACTACATCTATACCGTGAATGCCCAAGGTGTTTTGCTGGGCGCCTTGAGTATGCGCTCTTTGGTGCTGGCCTCTCCCGAGACCAAGGTGCACGAGCTGGCCGAGCGTGACCTCGTAACGGCCGGGCCAGACGAAGACCAAGAAGAAATTGCCGACCTCATTTCAAAGTACGGGATTTTAGCCCTGCCTATTGTGGATGAAAACAAAAAGCTCCTGGGCATAGTCACCGTAGACGATGCCCTGGAGGTTTTGGAAGAAGAGCACTCCGAGGACCTGCAGATTGCCGGGGCATCTTCCGGCGGTCAAAGCGATGACCAGGGCAATGTGGGAACACTCATGAGATGGTTCCTCAGGCGCATGATGTGGTTTGTGATTTGGATAGTGCTCACCTTGATGATTGTGATGGCCGGCGGATTTGAGCTCTTCATTGGGGCTTTGGCGCTGGCTCCCCTTGTGCTGCTCATGGCAGACAGCGCCGTGTCATTTGCGCTGAGCGACCTGCTGGCCTACGGAGGCTCATCTGCCAGCGCTACACTGGGCAAACTCTTTAGGAGGAATCTCATCCTTACGGCAGTGATTGCCTGTTTGGGAGTGTTGCTGACCGTAGCCTTGAGCAGCGCCCTCGATGCCAATATGCTGGCGTTTATCCCCAGCGCTTTTGTGCCACCCGTGCATGATGAATCTTGGGTTCAAGGACTGGTGGTAACGCTTGCCCTGATTACTGAAATTAAAAACGCCTGCCTGCCTGCGGTGATTACCGCCTGCTTGGTGACGCTATCCTCAACGCTGGTGTTGCTCTATGGCAGGCGGCGCCTTGATAAGGATAAAGAGCTCTCCAACACGGTCATCACCTTTGTGGTGATGCTCGGTGCCGTGGGCGTGCAGTTTGGTTTGACTTATCTCGTTCAGCTCCTCGGCGTAATGTGACAAGCGAGCAATCATGCCTGAGGAAAAAGGACGAGTCATCAAGCCCGAGGAAACAGCGGTAGCAACCAAGAAAAAGCCGCTGCTCTTGCTCGCCCTGGCTGCGGCCGGGCCGGGCATTCTTGCCGCGATGGCCGGAAACGATGCCGGCTGCATCTCCACCTTCTCGGTAGCGGGGGCAAAATTTGGCCTTAAAATGCTCTGGGCGATTCCCGTTGCCATGCTCTTCTTGATGGTGGTGCAGGAGAGCGCTGCTCGCCTTGGAGCCAAAACCGGCAAGGGTTTTGCCGCCTTGATTCGCGAGAGTTATGGCATCAAGCTCACCGCGCTGGCCATGCTCGCCTTAGCCGTTGCCAACAGCGGCACCACCTTTTCTGAGTTTGCCGGCATAGCGGCGGGCATGGAGCTTTTTGGGGTCAACAAGTATATTGCCGTGCCCGTGGCAGGCCTGGCCGTGTGGGCGCTTTTGATGGGGGGCTCATACCGGCGCACCGAGCGCATCTTCTTGATTATAAGCCTGGTGTTTTTGGTGTATGTGGTCTCCGCCTTTGTAAGCAAGCCCAACTGGAGCGCAGTAGCGGTAAACACGGTGGTCCCCACCATGATGCCGGACCCCAGCTTTATCTCGCTCATCATCGCGATAATCGGCACCACGATAGCGCCCTGGATGATTTTCTTTGGGCAGTCAAATGTGGTGGAGAAAGGCTCCACAATTAAGGACCTATTCTTTTTGCGCGCAGATGTCTTCACCGGTGCTCTGGTGGCCTGCCTGGTGGTTTGGTTCATCACAATTACCACGGGAACAGTGCTGCATGATGAGGGAATCGAAGTAGTTGACGCCGCCGCCGCCGCTCTGGCGCTCAAGCCCACGGTGGGTTATGCGGCGGACATTCTCTTTGGCATTGGGCTGGTGGGTGCTTCCTTCCTGGCTGCCTGTGTGCTGCCGCTGGTCACTTCGTACGCTATCTGCGAGGCCTTTGGATGGGAGAGAGGCTTTAACCTGTCTTGGGATGAAGCCCCCATGTACAAGGGCATCATCACGGCCATTATTGTTATCTCGTGTCTGGTTGTGCTGATACCTAATATCGATTTGATCAGCATCATGCTCACAGCGCAGGTTGTCAATGGCATTCTCTTGCCGGTGTTGCTGGTATTCCTGGTGCTTGTTGCCAATAACCGCAAGCTCATGGGAGCGTATCGCAACCGCAAGATCGCTAACTCGCTCAGCCTTTTGACCATCATTACCGTTATAGTCTTGACGGTGGCACTACTGATATTTCAAGTCATGGGATATGTTTGGTAATGGAACAGGGAGGACGATTCTTGTGTCTTTAGACCCCCAGACAAACACAAGAACCGTCCCCCTGTCCCATGACCAGACCTCGATGTAGTGCTACCCCTGTGTTCTTCGGTTCCTTCTCCTGACAGGCACGCCCCCCCACAGGAGAAGGTAATAATACCGACAAACAAGAACGTATTATCGCTGGTTTTTCTTTCGCAAACATCGTTCAAACGTACATTAGTGATATGCCAGTAAAGGAGACGGTGCGGCCCCTCATTAATATTTACGAGGGAATTCAGGTATAATCCTGAGCTTGTCTCAAATACTTAAGCCCTACAAATAACTGAGAAAGGAGGGAGAGACATGCAACAAGAACCGCAGATACAAGAGGTGGTCACGCGCATCAGATCCTTGAGAGAGGATAGCGACATTAGCCTGGAACAAATGGCAGAGGCCACCGGCCGCAGCGTTGAAGAATACAAGGCGCAAGAAAGCGGCGAGCAGGACTTCTCCTTTACCTTCCTCTATAAATGTGCAACTACCCTGGGCGTGGATGTTATTGAGTTGCTGACCGGCGAGGCGCCCAACCTCACCGGCTACGAACTCACCAATAAAGGCGAGGGGCTTGTCATCAAGCGCCGCGCGGGCTTTGAATATCTCCACAAGGCTCCGTTTTTCAGGAACAAGCTGGCTGAGCCTTTTGTGGTTACGGCACCGTTTTTGCCCGAGGAGCAGGACAAGCCCATCCACCTCTCCTATCATGAAGGGCAGGAGCTTGACTTTGTCATCCAAGGCAAGATGCTTTTTGCCTATGAGGATCACGTGGAAGAGCTTGAGGCCGGAGACCTGGTTTACTACAACTCAAACCGAGGTCACGGCATGATTGCCACAGGCGGCGAAGAGTGCGTCTTTCTTGCGATTGTTCTCAAGCCGGGTTCACAGATTAGCTAGGCGTAGATTGCTGGCAGCGGGCAGCTTATCCTTTCACCTTGGCTCCTCACCAGCATCACCAAGCGCCCACCTTTCCTTTTTATTCTCCTTGGTTGCCGCCGGGCAGCCGGCATTGAGCAACAAAGAACTCAACAGCCTAACCAGGTAACAGACTGCAAAGAAAGGCAGATCATGCGAAACATAAACCTCAGATACGTAGAGGAGCAATACAACAAAGACGGCGTGCTGGAGAAGTTCTCTGTGCATTGCCCAGAAGACTATAACTTTGCCTACGACGTGGTGGATGACATTGCCATCGCTGAGCCCAGCCGCCCAGCCATGATTTGGTGCAATCCAGAGGGCGAGGAGCACACCTTTACCTTTGGAGATCTCAAGTATTGGAGTGACAAAACGGCAAACCTGCTCACTGAGCAAGGCATAGAAAAGGGCGACGTGGTGATGGTAATACTGCGACGTCACTATCAGTTTTGGTTTGTTGCCCTGGCTCTGCACAAGATAGGCGCCATCTTGGTACCGGCCACCTTCATGCTCAAGGAGCATGATGTGGAATACCGGGTGAATCAGGCAAAAGTCAAGGCTGTCATAGCTACCAATGTGGGCGAGATAGCCCAGGTCATCGACAACGCGCTTCCTCAAATCCCCACGCTCAAAACCCGCATCCTGGTGCATGGCGGCGGCGGTGGCGTTACGCCGGGCCTGCCGGCGCTTGACGAAGCCGAAGCGCTTGGTTTGGGCAAAGCGCTTTCAGGCAAAGAGGGCCTTTGCGCACTTTCTGCCGAACGCGAGGGCTGGGTTGATTTTAACACCAGCGTGCACGCGGCAAGCCCCGAGTGGGAGCGGGTGCCAACGGTGGCCTCTGAGCCCATGATTGCCTACTTTACCTCCGGAACCTCGGGCAACCCAAAGCTGGCGCTGCACGACGCGCGTTATTCGCTGGGGCATTTGGGCACAGCCAAGCACTGGCAAAACGTTAAAAGCGACGGAGGCGTTCACCTCACCATTGCCGACACCGGCTGGGGCAAGGCGGTTTGGGGCAAGCTGTATGGGCAGTTTCTCATGGAGGCCTGCGTGCTCACCTACGACTACGACCGTTTTGATGCAACAGAGCTGATGGGCCTGGTGGATAAGTACAACGTCTCAACGCTGTGCTGCCCTCCCACGATGTTTCGCATGTTTTTGAACGGCCCCAAAGAAACCTACAAGTTTCCTTCGCTTGAATACTGCGTATGTGCGGGCGAGGCACTGAGCCCCGACCTGCTTGAAGGCTGGCGCGAGCTCACCGGCATCACCTTGATGGACGGGTTTGGACAAACGGAGACCCCTCTCACCATAGCTAATATGCCCGGCATGACTCCCAAGCTCGGCAGCATGGGACGCCCCATGCCGCTCTACAACACCCGCATTCTCGACGAGGACGGCAAGGAGTGCAAGGTGGGGCAGATAGGCGAGATTTGCATTGAGTATGATGTGGCAAACCGCCCGCCCGGCATCATGATGGAGTACTATCGAAATCCGGAAAAAACTGCCGAGGCTATCTATGACGGCTGGTACCACTCCGGCGACACTGCCTGGCGCGACGAGGACGGCTATATCTTCTACGTGGGTCGCAACGATGACGTTATCAAGTCAAGCGGCTACCGCATAAGCCCCTTTGAGATAGAGAGCGTGCTGCACACTCATCCGGCGGTAATTGATTGTGCCGTTACCGGCGTGCCGGATGAGACGCGCGGAACAGCCATCAAGGCCACCATAGTGCTGCAAGCCGGCTACGTGGGAAGCAACGAGCTCACCAAAGAGATTCAGGCCTTTATGAAAGAAAAGACCGCTCCCTACAAGTATCCTCGACACATAGCCTACGTAGACGCGCTGCCCAAGACCATCAACAACAAGATACGCCGCGCCGTCATCCGTGCCGAAGACGAACAGGGCGCAGCGGCAGCAGCAGCGAGACCCCCCGAAGAGCACGGCGGCTAAGGGCTCTCTCTGAGAGGCATCTTGGCATTCAAAACAAAATCGAATCTCAGTCACTTATTATGTATAAGCTCCTGTCGATTCGATTTTGTTTTCAAGCCAATCTGCTCTCTCAGAGAAACCCCCTTGGTTTACTCCTTTAAATATTCGTTCGCCTGAGGGCTGCCTGCAAAGGCAGCCCTAATCCGTAGATTACTACGGATTGCCCAATGCCTATCGCAACCACTCCAAAGAGGTACATGAGGGGATAGCTCTCAACGAGCGATATGTCAGTAAAGGGGATGGTGTAAAAACCCAGAGCCATTAAAAGTATGGGGAGGTAGGCAGCAACAATCAGGGCATTTGCCACTATGGGACCGAGCAAAGCTATGCCTACCCTGCTGCGCATACGCCAGCACCACCAGGCGCCTAAAAAGGTGGCAAGCGAGCCGCCAAATACGTCTAAGAGCCCCAGCGCGCCGCTTCCAAAAAGCGCGATTCCAACGAGATTGGCCAACGCGCAGCCAATGGTGAGCCCAGGTATGGCATTGCGGGTAAAGAGCGCCAGCACACACACCGCCTCAGAAAGCCTGAATTGCACGGGCCCAAAGGCAAGACCACCCAATAGGGTAAGGGTGATGAGCGTCAAAGCCGCATAGAGAGCGGCAATTACCCCGGCCTGGGCAAGGTCTGTTGTGCGCCAAGAAGAGGCGCTCGTGTCTTGGTTTTGCATGTTTATTCTCCTGATAAAACTGCGCTCGTTACAATGAACGGGCTCGGGCAACGGATATTCAACCCAATAGCAGGACCCGACGGTGCTATCAGAACAATTGTACCACGACTCAGAAACCTGACGGGGGTCTGTGTCAAGGGGACCCTGAGCGGCGTGATAAAATATCACTATGAAAAGAAGCCTTTCACTGGTTGAAATCGTTGTTATCATCGCGGTTGCGGTTCTTTTTGCAGTTGCGGTTATTGCGCTGCTCTCCAATGCTCATCCTGTTGTTGTGGCTTTCTGTACCGTTGCGGCGCTGTCCTTGATTATGCTTATGCTGCGTCTCAATCTCAGCCCCGACCGACTGCGCGCTCGGCAAAGTGAGCGCACTCTCAAGCTGGCAGCGCAAACGCTCCCCTTTATGCAAAAGGGGCTCAGCATAGAGAGCGCCCAAGAAGTGTGTAAACTCCTTTTGCCTGCAACGGAGGCCAGCGCGGTTTCCATCACCGACAAGGAGATAATTCTCGGGTATTTTGGGCGCGAGATGAAGTCGCATCGCATTGGCAGTCCCATCACCACGGAAGCCACTAAGCGCACCATAGCGGAGGGCAGGGTCCAAATTGCCCGCTCCCACGAGGAGATTGGCCGCTCCAAGACCTTCAAGCTCTTGCAGGCGGCAATCTGCGTGCCGCTCTTTCAGCACGAGGAGGTTGTGGGCGTTCTCAAGTTCTATTACCGAAATGCGCAGCAGATTAACGCCAACCAGCTTGCTATGGCAGAGGGCCTGGGCGGCCTGTTAGACATGCAGTTGCGCCTGGCAGAGCTTGAGCACCAACGTGAGCTGGCTGCCAAGATGAACCTCAAGGCCTTGCAGGCCCAGATTAACCCTCATTTTCTCTACAACACCATCAACACCATTGCCTCGCTGATTCGCACCAATCCCCAGCACGCTCGTATTCTGCTGAGGGAGTTTGCTGTTTTTTATCGCCAGACCCTTGAGGGCTCTATGGAAGAAACCACCCTGGATTGGGAGATCAACCAGACCTTGCGCTATCTGGGCTTTGAAAAGGCCCGCTTTGGCTCTGATCAGATCATCGTGGGCGTTGAGGTGGATGAGGAGCTGCTTAACATAGACGTACCCGCCTTTATTATCCAGCCTCTTGTTGAGAACGCGGTGGCGCACGCAAGGCGCGTGGACGAGCCGCTCCATGTGTACATCAGAGGAAGTATCACAGGGCAGCGGGTAGTGATAATCGTTGAAGACGACGGTATTGGGATGCCCGAGTCTACGCAGATGATGGCGCTCAAAGTGAGCGACCCTGAACGCACCGGGGTGGCTCTTAAAAACGTTGCCGAGCGCCTGGAGGGGTTTTTTGGTAAAAACGCAGGGCTTGAGGTACAATCAGAAGTCAATGTGGGCACACGGATAATCCTTAATTTGGGATTATGGGACTCATGCAAGGTGGTCAAAGATGATAAGAGCGATAATAGTAGATGACGAGGCTCCCGCCAGAAGCGAACTTCACTACCTCTTAGACGAGACCGGTCAGGTAGAAGTGGTAGCCGAGGCCAGCAATGTGAGAGAGGCCATAGAGCGCCTCAAGGACCACGGCGGCGACTTGATGTTCCTAGACATCCAGATGCCCGGAGCAACCGGCCTGCAACTGGCCGAGGCGCTCGGCAGCCTCAAGTACCCGCCCGCGGTGATTTTTGTGACCGCCCACAGCGAGCACGCCGTTAAGGCTTTTGATGTCAATGCAATTGACTACCTGCTCAAACCCGTGCAAACGGAACGGCTTTTAAAGGCAATCAACAAGGCCAAGAAGCACCTCACCGCCAACTCAAAAGGCGTGCAAGTTGAACGCATCCCGGTGGAGAAGGGCGGTAAAAAGCTACTCGTGTCCACCGATAAAATACGCTATATCATGGCAAAGGATGACTACTCTTATCTGCATACCAGCACTGATCGTTATCTCTCAACGGTTTCTCTGGCGCAGCTTGAAGCCAAGCTTGAGCCCTACAATTTCTTCAGGGTGCATCGGCGCTACCTCGTTAACCTTGACTGTGTAGAAGAGGTAACCCCCATGAGCGGCGGCACACTACAGCTGACTTTGGCCGAAGAAGAAGAAAAGGTCCCCGTCTCAAGACGCAGGGTAGCCGGCCTCAAAAAAGCCCTGGGTTTGTAAACGAGAGTAAACAAGCGGGTTAATCTGGGCGAGCAGATTGGCTTGATAAGAAAATTCGCCGAAACAGGAGCTTATACTAATAAGTGACTGAGCGGCGAATTTTATGAGAAAGCCAAGATGCCGCCCAGATTAAGCCGCTAGATGCGGGCCATTTCGCTGGATACTACGTTATACCAATGCTCCCAATTAGGCGGGCAGTACTTTTGGGCTGCGGCTATTGAGATGGTGTATCCGTAACCAATTGAGAGACCTCTCACGTGTGCAAAGATGGCGGTTTCCCAGTCTGGCCAGGATATCTGTCCCCATCCCCAGGCGTTGTGGGGCAAAAAGCAGTAGCGGCCCTTGCTGCTTTCGAGACAGGCGATAGCCGGGCTCCAGCGAGGATCTACATTGTAGTCGTAGGCGGCGTTAGCAAAGGCATAGCCAAATCCCTCCAGAGGGGAGCCGAGGAGGTAGGCATCGATGCGCGGCGTCCAAAGATCAACAAACGCCTGTTTTTCTGAGGGTGACTCAGGCAAGCCCGGGTTGACACCAGTGACAGGGCTGGGATTGAGAGGGGCTTCAGGGGTATGATTGATAGCTGCCGCAGCTTCTGCCGCTGCTGCCGTTGCCGCTGCTGTTGCCTCGGCAATCCTGAGAGCAGTTTCCTTGGCAGCAGTTTGTGCATTGCGGGCATCAATCAGAGCCTGTTCGGCACGCTCTTGTTCTAATACCAGGGCTTCATTAATCTCTTCCAGCTCTTCAAGAGCTTCTTTAAGCTCCTCGTTTATACGGGTGAGCCGGGATATATCGTCAAGAAAGCTCTGATTGAGACGAGCTGAGTACTCAACCTTGGCAAAGAAGTCTGCGAGCGAGCTGGCTCCCAAAACCACCTCCAAAAACTGGTTAGAGGTAGAGAGAAGACAGTAGTATTCCTTGGCAGCGGCATTTGAAACCTTGCGCGCCTCGGGTAGCTCCTTGCGAATCTCCCAGATACGTTCGTTGAGCTCATCAATCTCTACCTGGAGGTCTAAGATGTTCTGGGTAGCCACGTCATACAGCGCAGAAGCCTCGTCAACTTTAGCCTGAAGCGCCACAATGTCGGGAAATGGGGTATCAGCAGTGACCTCATCATTGGCTAAGGCACTCTGCATGGGCGGAGCAACCAATAAGAGGCACACCATAACAGCTGCCAACATTGTTTTGAAAAAAGCACGCATAAAGCCTATAGTTTTCCTTGTCTCACCAGGCGGTAAGCCGGGCATCAAAGGGGATTAACTGAATAAATCAGCACTTCCCGGTTGATAAAGAAACAACCAATTATATCATAGGGGCAGAAGAGAACTAAAATGTTGCCTGAGCGATGACTCACTGCAAACTTACTGAGGCAGCCAACAGGAAAGGCAAGAGTTATGAGCGAGGATAAAACAGTATCGGTAACCAAGCGAACCCTGCACTATTACTGGGCAGTTACCTGCAAACACTGGGGATTTTTTGCCTTGGCTATGCTCTCTACGGTGGGATTTGTGGGACTTTTGACCTTTGGCAACCCCTTTGTCATGGGATTGATAGTTGACAAGCTCACCACCGAGCCGCCCTGGCTTGAGGAGAATGTGCTGCAAGCCTACTCACCTTATATCCTGGCGCTGGTGGGGATAAACCTGGTGGGGCAAGCCTGTTCTAAGGTGCAGGATTACAGCGTGTGGAAGATTGAGATCCTTGCCAATTATGACCTGGCTACCAGCACCTTTGACACGCTCTCCAATCAGTCCATGACCTTTCATGCCGCACGCTTTGGTGGCTCTTTGGTGTCTCAAACGCAAAAGTTCATCAGCGGTTACTCCATTTTGATGGAGAGCGCGGTGTATGCGGTGGTGCCCATTGGACTCACCGCCATCTTCACCCTGGTGATACTGGCTGCGCCGCTGCCGCTTTATGTGGCCGTTTTAGCCGTGTTGCTGGCTATCTATACTACGGCCGCCTGGCTGCTTTTCAAGCGGATACTGCCCTTGAACGCCGCAACCGCCTCTGCGCAAAACGCGCTTTCTGGCGAGCTCTCCGACTCAATTACCAATATCCTGGCAGTTAAGACCTACGGGCGAGAGGCCTATGAGCGCGGCATTTTCAACGAGGTCAACAACAATGTGTTTGCCGCTGACTCCCGCCGAATGCGCTCGGCTACCATGAGGGGCGCAATTACCAGCCTCATCATCGTTTGCATCATGACCTGCATGGTAGTGCTGGTGACGGGCGGCAGCGCGTGGTTTGGCATCACCGCCGGCACGCTGGTCATGGCTTTTACCTACACCACGGCGCTCTGCATGCAGTTCAACCGGCTCAACATGACTTTTGCCTCGATATACCGCGGTTTTGGCGAGGCGGCTGCCATGACGTCAATCTTGGACGAGCCGCGCCTGGTGAGCGATGCACCGGGAGCGCCGGAGATAGTGGTGAGCGCCGGCGCCATCGACTTTGAAGACGTGAGTTTTGCCTATGTAGAAGACGACAGGCTCTCCACCAAGGTGTTCTCGGGTTTTACCCTGCATATTCCCGCCGGTCAGCGCGTGGGGCTTGTGGGGAGAAGTGGCTCGGGCAAAACCACGCTGACCACTTTGTTGCTGCGGCTTTCTAACCTGCAAAAAGGGCGCATCTGCATAGACGGCCAGGATATTGCCTCTGTGACGCAGGTGAGCCTGCGCTCGCAGATAGCCTATGTGCCGCAGGAGCCCCTGCTGTTTCACCGCACGGTGCGCGAGAACATAGCCTACGGCCGCCCGGATGCTACGGAGGCAGAAATCCGCGCCGCCGCCGAAAAGGCCAACGCCTTGGAGTTCATTGAGGCGCTGCCGCTGGGCTTCGATACCATAACCGGCGAGCGCGGCGTCAAGCTGAGCGGCGGCCAGCGCCAGCGCGTTGCCGTTGCCCGCGCCATCCTTGCCGACGAGCCCATCCTGGTGCTGGACGAGGCCACCTCCGCCCTAGACTCCGAGAGTGAAAAGCTCATCCAGGACGCAATGGCCAATCTCATGAAAGGCCGCACCTCTATTGTGGTTGCGCACCGGCTCTCAACGGTGGCATCCCTCGATCGCATTATCGTTTTGAGCGAGGGCGGCATCGTAGAAGACGGCACCCACGCCGAGCTCATCGAAGCAGGCGGGGAGTATGCGCGGCTGTGGTCCAGGCAGTCCGGCGCCTTTTTGGGCGACTCTTAGGTTTTTTTTGGTACAGGAGGTGGAACAGGGGGACGGGGTTAGTGTGGAACAGGGGGACGGGGTTAGTGTTCCAATTTGACCTTGGTCAAATTGGAACACTAACCCCGTCCCCCTGTTCCACACTAACCCCG
>Ga0131853_10007688_pt1 | contig 19551 bp, 13 predicted proteins | sample TergutLab28metaG_FD_92764 | JGI IMG/M metagenome (GOLD analysis project Ga0131853, IMG submission 92764) | Labiotermes labralis P1 segment gut microbial communities from Petit-Saut dam, French Guiana - Lab288 P1 (version 2) (version 2) | ecosystem: Host-associated > Arthropoda: Insects >... | reverse complement strand
CCGCCGTATTGGGCAATGATTAATTTGGCCAGGCTCGGGTTGCACTTTTTGATTTTAACGGGATATTCTAGCTTCTTCTCATAAATCCACATTAGAGCACTTCCCCCTCGAGTAAGTTGAAATTGCCTTCGCGGCACCATGGCCACGGGTCACAGGGCCATATCCATGTTGGAGCGTGGTTCTTCGAGCGATAGGAGCACAGCGGTCCGAACAAATTTTCGTAGCAAGCGCGTACTTTGTCGGCCTCGCACGCTACCTTGTTATATTCCTCCAGCGCTTCGCTTTCGCCGGGATGCGTGTTTAGGAACAGGGCAAGGTCTACCAGCATAAAGTCGAGAGCAGTCAATTTTTCCAACAGTTCGTGGCGTTCGGTGCTTGGGTGATGGTGGTGATTTTGTGTCTCCATGCTTACCTCCCTGATTGTGTTAGTCTGACATACGGACTGAGCAGGTCGGGAAATATCGTCCCGTTCCTGAGCCCAATCTCCGGCCTTGAGATCTCGCCAAAGCCTTGCATGGGAACATATGCGCGCGCAAGTTCCTTGCGTTCGTGGCATCTGCAGTGATTTGCGGCTTCTACGTTCTGCCTGTTGACTTCGCTGTTAATATCTGACAAAGCGATTCCTCCTTGCTATAATTACATTCTCTGTACATACTATGCCTTTGTACAGTTTTTGCTACGCGAACAAAACGCTTTGCGTTTCATCCGCTAAAGCGTATGATTTGACTTTATCAAATTATAGTCATTACATTTAAGAAAGAACCAATATTTTCTGGAAGCGTCGGTCTATTGCCGCCGACGTTCCACAGAGGAGGCGCTTTAGTGCCGAGCTAATATTGGTCTGAATTAAAGTGTAATGACTGTAACAAAAAAAGAGAACGTCCGGGTTAGCAGACGTTCTAAAAAGGAGGGGAATTTTCTCGAAACACGTTCGAGAGGAAGAACTCAAATTCTTCAAGGCTATGTTAAAGCTCAAATAGAACTGTTAAGGCTAGAAACTTGTGTCGATCAATCTGTCCAGAATGACGCTTATGCTCAGGAATTCATTTCCGTTTCGGATTATTCTGAGGTTGACGGTGTCGCCGACGTCTCGGGAAGCTATGCGGTTTTGGAGAGATTCCATGGTCATGACGGGTTCGCCGTCCAAGGATGTGATTATGTCTCCGGGCTCGATACCGGCGACCTGAGCAGGAGCGCTGTTAAAAACCGAATTAACGAATACGCCCATCTCCGGTAAGCCATACATTTCGGCGATTTCTCGGGGAATTGTCCGTCCCTCTATTCCAAGGAACGCTCGGTTGGAAATGCCGTTCATAAAGCGTTCGATCACTGGTCTGGCTGCGTTGGATGTTATGCTGTAACCCATGCCTTCGACGTTGAACGCGGTAGATATCTTGGCGGTGTTGATTCCGATTACCTCGCCGTCCATGTTTATGAGCGGCCCGCCGCTATTACCCGGATTTATGGCTGCGTTGGTCTGGAGCACGGTATACTGCCGGCCTTCGACTACTATTTGCTGTTCTCTGGCTGATATCACGCCGTTTGTAGCGGTGTTGCCGCCGCCAAGGGCGTTGCCTATAGCCATTACCATTTGGCCGACCTGCATTTCATCGGAATCTCCGAATTGTGCAAGCGACCAATTTGCCAAACCTGCTTGCTCAAAATCGTCCTTCATTATGGAGATAATCGCCAAGTCTTCGTCGGCGTCCATCCCAACAAGTCTTGCCGTTACGGGCGAACTGCCCATCACGCGCACTTCGACGCTGCTTGCGTTTTCTATTACATGTGCGTTCGTCACGATGTAAACCCTGTCTTCGTCGTCTGCGAAGAGTATGCCTGAGCCGGATCCGATAAGGGAACGCTCACCGGGTCCGCGGAACGGGTTGCTCCCGAAGAAGTCAACTACCGTACCGGTTGTGCTGATAGCCGCAACCGACGGCTCAATATATGCCACAAGCTCGACTATGTGGTTGGAAACCATCAATGCCGAAGCAATGTAGTCGCTGTTAAAATTGCGATGTTGACCGGGTCTGCTTGTTTCAAGCGTGAAATGCTGAGCCGGCTCGTCTGTAGGTTCGACTGACATTGGCGTTTCTGCCACAGCGGCATCAACAGCTGTTTGAGCGCTTAGCGCAGGGTCATTATTCACCCTTGACGGAACCAATATCGCCGCGCCCATACCTATCAAGACGCCCCCGAAGAGGAAGAATACCGCTACGACCAGCGCGAAACGACTTGGGCGAAAAAAGCTCTTGTCGCCATCTTTACTGCGTTTCTTGCTGAGTATTGTTTCGCTGTAAAATCGTGAGCCTTCCACAGGGCAGCAACTTGGCGTCCAAGATGCCGATTCGGTACTTTTGATTTCGATTTTGTCTACGACATTGTTTATATCGTCGATCTTATCTATATCTTCTTCCGCCTCGGCGTCTGCGGGCTGCGCCATGTCCACAAACGGCAGATACAGAGGCTGGAAACATTCGGGGCCGGAATCTTCGGATTTTCTTGATGCGTCTTCGTACATGCTGCTGCCTCCAAGAGAATCTATCAAGAGGGTACTTCTTTTTAAGCTGCTACTCTGTGCATGAGTATACCAGCCACATTTGAATAAAGTATGAACTAAATGTAAACATTTTCACATTTTATTAAATTTTATTGAGGATCATAGAGACGATAATGCGGGAAACTAAATCGTATCCAATTAGGATACAAGGCTACATTATAAATAAGGGGGAATTTTCATGGCCATAGATAGAATTGGCGGCGCAGGCGGTGTAGGCAACACTAGTATTTATGCCCAACGCAACCGCTACAATTCGACCCAGAGTATTTCCGATGTCCAGATGTATGAAAGAATGACGTCGATGATTACCACAGCGCCGTCGACGCGAGCGCAATCGACCGTACCCGCCGCGCAAAACTCTAACCAAACGTTGACAAATGGCGGCAGGGATATTATACTAAATTCAAGAAACAATACGTTCTCGCACTCGCGGGATGCAGACGCGCTTAGGCTGATGTCGGCGCGCAACCAGTTGGCCGATACTAATATCGCCCATGCGTCCCTGGTTGGAAACCGTAACAACATCGTCAACCAGTACCAGCATTTCATGCGTCAGGGCGCTCACGACAGCGCCAAACACGCGCTTAACAGGATGGCATAAGCTAATTGGGGAAACCAGCCGTGGGGCTTTGCCCCACGGTACCTAATAGCAAACAATCGGAGTCTTATATTCGGCTTCCCTGCCGTCTAATCTCGGTTGTCCTTGTTTATCGGCGCTTAAGGCGTAGATGTCGGTTGTGCGAAGCTCAGACTCAAGGGATTGGCGAGTATAGGCATCCATGTGCTTGGCGTTCTTGATGTTCGTAATCATCGGTATTTTGGAGTTCGCCTCGATGTAGGCCAGGAGCGCCTGACTTTCCTTGCGGAACCCCAGAATCCGCACGTACGCGGGGCCGTGTTTCTGCGCCATGGCAAACGTGTCCTTGCGTACATTCAAAATAATATTAAGAAAACATCGTTTAATTTTGCTTAGGGTATACCTTTTTGTCTTTACTTGTGATATAATGCCTTCAAGAGATGCAAATTGGCGAGAGAAATGGGTGATCCTGTTCTCCAGACCTTCGGATATTTCAGCGATTTGACAAAGCTCTTCAGAGCTTTGCGTACGAATTCGGTAATGGAGCACGTCGCTCAAGTTGTTAAGCCTGTGATAAGCGCCCGCGCGCTCCAGTATGTCGACGGCAAAGCCCGGCATGAACGAGCCGGCATCTTCAAGCCTGCCGCTTAACAAACTCTTTCGTATTTCAGACGCGCTGGCGAACCTTCCCGCACGGCCGCCGATGTGCGGCACGGTGCGCTCTATAGCAACGGCCGACATCTTGGAGCCAAGACGCGCGATAGAATTGATATATTCGATACCCAGTACGTTGTTTGGCCCTTTAAGGATATCAAAGCTGTCATCGTAGGAGCTCAGCGCCCGCGCCCGCGCGTCGGGGTATGACAGCCCGAGGGAAAGATTGCCGCGCAGAGCAGACTTAAAGTCTTGCGGTTCGCGTCGCAAAATGTTTGCAACTGCCTCAAGCTCATTTACTTTGGCTTCGGCGCCGAAGGCAATGCAGTTCACAACGCCCATGTTGTGAAGCAGGCTCACAGCTCCGCCGGCGAAGTAGCCCGCAGAGCTAAGCGCATACATGTACGGCAGTTCCACCACCACGTCGACACCGGCTCTAAGCGCCATAAGCACGCGAGCGTTCTTATCAATTATCGCCGGTTCGCCGCGCTGGACAAAGTTGCCGCTAAGCACGGCAATAGCGTGGCTTGCGCCGGTCTTGGCACGTGCCTGTTCAAGATGGTACAGATGTCCGTTGTGGAACGGGTTGTACTCCGCAACGATACCTATTATTTTCATAAATTCCTCCGGTCGCACAGCATACGGGGCTTACTACATGACCTACATATGTTACTACGCCGCGGCGACTTGTTCAAGTATTTTCATTTATGAAGGTGTTCTGATGAAAGATCTTACTGATAAAGAATTTTACATGCTGCGAGACTACATCAAGGCCAACTTTGGCATAAACTTGGGCATTGAAAAGAAGTCTCTGATATATTCTCGCCTCAGGTCAACGCTGGTGGAAAAGGGATTTGCCGACTTTACACAGTATTACAACTACCTGGTTAATGACAAGTCAGGAATGTCGGTCGTCACATTTATCGACAAGATAACAACAAATCACACATTCTTCATGCGTGAGACCGACCACTTCTCGTATCTTCGCGAGACGGCGCTCCCGGAGACGGAGCAAATCTTTGGCCGGGAGCGTGACCTCAGGCTGTGGTGCGCCGGATGCAGCTCAGGGGAGGAGGCCTACACGATCAAGATAATCGTCGAGGAATATTTCAAGGGCAAGGGCTGGAATACCGACATCCTGGCCACCGACATCTCCACAACGGTGCTGACAAAGGCGCTGAACGGCCAATACCTAAAGGAAAACATGGGAAACATGCCGCCGGACTGGCTGAAAAAGTATTTCGTGCCGCAGGGTGAAAATTACGCCGTGTGCGATGATATAAAAAAGGGCATAATATTCCGCAAATTCAACCTCATGAACCCAAGCTTCACATTCAAAAAAAAGTTCCATATAGTCTTTTGCCGAAATGTAATGATATATTTCGATCTAAACACACGGCAGGAACTCGTCGAAAAGTTTTATAACGCAACAGAAGACGGAGGCTACTTCTTTATAGGCCATTCCGAGTCGCTGAGCAACACAAAGACCAATTACAAATATATCATGCCGGCAGTGTACAGGAAGGAAAGCGGCGGATAGAGTCAGGCGCGACAAACGTGTGTTCCTTGCAGGTATATATGCAATGCAAAAATCTCTTGAAAAGGTGATGACATTGGCTGATTTTGATAGAGAATCAATGTTGGAGATGTTTAGCTACGAAATGGCGCAGCTAGTCGAACAGCTGGAGCAAACCATCATCCAAGCCGAGGCCGGCTACGCGATTGAGCAGATAAACGAAATATTCCGAATAATGCACACAATCAAGGGCGCCGCGGCTATGATGCTGTTTGAAAACATCGCGACTTCAGCCCACGCCATAGAAGACCTCTTCTACTTCTTGCGTGAGGAGAACCCGACGGACGTAGACTATTCGACTCTTACGGATTTTGTACTCGAGGGAATGGACTTTATAAAGGGCGAACTTGACAAAATCGAGCAGGGCTTGCCGAATAACGGCGACGGCACCGAAACCAACCTCAAGATCAACGCCTACCTCAAGCAACTGAAGGGCATCGGTAGCGAACCGGCCGATTCCGGCGGAGGGTCTTCATCCACGCCCGGTTTTGGCGAGAGCGGCGACGTTTCAGCCGGAAATTACGCGCGTTATAAGGCAGTGGTATTCTTTGATATAGGCTGTGAAATGGAGAACATCCGCGCATACACTATGCTTCACAACCTGGGTAGCCAGATAACAAGGATCATCCACACCCCGGAGAACATAATCGACGAATCTTCTATCGAACTGATCCGCGCAAACGGCTTCAATTTTGAATGTGACAGTAAACTTTCGTACGACGAATTGCACGCACAACTTATGGAAACAATATTCTTGCGTGAACTTAGTCTTGAGGTAGTCAGACCGGCTCAGCCGGCCGCAGCGCAGCCGACGCCCGCCGCGAGTCCCGCCCCGGCGCCGGTCGAAAGCGGCGTCGCCAGGTACGAGGCCTTCATACGGTTTGAAGAAAACGCGGAAATGGAAAACGTACGCGCCTACGCTTTCATTCACAACCTTGAGGACTATTCGTTCGACATAGTTCACATACCAACCGACATCGTAAGCGAAACATCTATTGAAGATATACGCAGTCACGGCTTCAGGGTAGAATTCAGCAGCGATAAGAGTTACGACCAGATTTATTCCATACTTAAGAACACAATATATCTGCGCGAGCTGAGTCTAAGCGTCGTTGACACGGGAGTATCGGCGGAGCCGTCCGGTCGGATTGCAACGGCGGCTTACGACGACTCGGTCGTTGTCAAAGCTACCGATGTCGCGGCTGTTTCCGAGCCGGAGCCTGAACCCATACCCGTATCAAAGCCTGAACCCGCACAGGCTCCAGAGCCGGCAACGACAACTTACGACCAGCCCGCAGCCGCCAAGAACCCGGCAGATATGGAGGCCAAGATGGACACAGCATTAATGAGCGTAGGAGCTGTAGATCAGCCCGCTAAAAAGGCAGCCACCCAGAGCGTAATATCCGTAAGCGTAAGTAAACTCGACCAATTGCTTAACTTAATGGGTGAGCTTGTAATTGCCGAGTCCATGGTGACGCAGAACAAGGACTTGGAAAACCTCGAGCTCGAGAGCTTTTATAAGGAAGCGCTTCAGCTTCGCAAAATCATCAGTGACGTGCAGGACAACGTAATGTCCATGCGTATGATTCAGCTCTCCGCCACGTTCTTTAAGATGCACCGAATTGTGCGCGACATGTGCAAGCAGCTTAACAAGGACGTGGAGCTCAAGATAATCGGCGAGGAAACCGAGGTCGATAAGAACATAATCGAACATATAGCGGATCCGCTGATGCACATTATCCGCAATTCAATCGACCACGGCATAGAGCTGCCGGAAAACCGCGCCGGCAAGGGTAAACCCCGCAAGGGAACCGTAACGCTGGAGGCCAAGAACTCCGGCGGAGACGTGCTGATAATAGTCAGCGACGACGGCGCCGGACTTAACCGCGAGAAAATAATCGCCAAAGCGCGCCAGAACGGCCTGCTCCGTAAACATGACAGCGAGTATACAGACAAGGAAGCCTACCAATTCATATTCCTTCCCGGCTTTTCCACCAATGAAAACGTGACGAGCTACTCCGGCCGCGGTGTCGGTATGGACGTTGTCTCGACCAACCTCGAGATCGTAGGCGGTTCGGTCATTGTGGACTCGATACCGGGCGAAGGCTCCAAGTTTACGCTTAAAATTCCGCTTACCCTGGCCATCATAGACGGAATGATCGTCAAGTTAGGCGACGCCAAGTACACTATACCGATAATATCAATCCAGCAGTCTTTCAAGGCTAAACAGGAAAACATCTTTACCGACCCAAGCGGCAACGAAATGATAATGATCCGCGGCGAAGTCTACAATCTGATACGTTTATACGAGTTCTTTAATGTAGAATCCGCCACAACCAATATTGAGGACGGCATCATAATCATGATCGAAAACGGTGAGCAGACTATCTGCATACTTGTCGACGAACTCATCGGCCAGCAGCCCATTGTCGTCAAAACTCTTCCCAAGTATTTCAAGAAAATACGAGGCATAAGCACTTGTACGTTGCTGGGTAACGGCGACATAAGCCTTATCATCGACCCCGTCGGCTTCTTCGATAAATAAGTCGAAGATTGCTATCCATCATGAAAAGGAGCCCGTGAAATGTCAGATAAACTGCAAGAAACACCGACGGCCGCGCCAATCGCGCTGGCATACCAGACGAACATTGAAGACACAACAAAGGACAAATTTCTTACCTTCATAATCGACGACGAGGAGTATGGAGTCGAGATCGCGAAAATCCGAGAAATCATAAGCATCTGTAAGATCACAAAGGTGCCTGAAAGCCCGGACTATGTGGAAGGCATCATAAATCTGCGCGGCGATATCGTGCCTGTTATCAATGTGCGCCGGCGATTCAGCAAGCCCTGGAAGGAGTACGACGCCCTGACGTGTATCGTAGTTATTGAGTACAACACCTACAAGATCGGTCTGATCGTCGACAGCGTCAATGAGGTCGCTTACATCCAGGAAGAGAACATCCTTCCGCCTCCAAGCTCCAAAATAAACTACTACAACCAGTTCATCCGCAACATCGGGCGCGTTGAGGAAGACGTCAAGCTCCTGCTCGACCTCGACAGGCTGTTGGCGAATTAATCAAGGATGACTTAGCGTAAGTGACGGAAATGTCGGCTGACAATACCGGCAACAAACCCTAGCAGCGGCAATTGATTAAGGAAACAGCGATAGCAAGGAGGAACAAGAAATGTTTAACGGCAAGACCTTCCTGAAAAAATTTATGGCTGTAGCGGCAGTCGTTGCGCTTGTAGCCGGCTTTCTTCCGGCGACAGTGTTCGCAAACGCGAATGTCAGCACCAGTCAGGCCACCGATGTTACGCCCAACGGCGCGACCATCAGCGCTAGTTGGAACTTGACCAACAACGACATTAACATGGCTGAGCTGGGCATCATTTTCTCAACCCACCGCAACGACGTGATAAACGGTCAAGGCCAGAGCTTTGTGCACACAAATATCCCGGCCGGAAGCCCATCAACCCAGCGAAGCGGCAATTTCACGGTAACGCTGACCAATCTGGCGCCCAATACCGAGTATTTTGCCAGAGCATATGTAAGTACCCGCGCGGGGATAGCGCTGGCTCAGTCAGAGCGTCAACTCGCCCCGGGCTATATAAGATTTACTACGTCTCAGCACGGAGCCGGAACCGGTTCACAAACAGGAGTCCACACAAATACCGCCACTTTCGCAAATGCGGTCATCAGTGCGCGAGGAAGCTTTCCGACCGGGCAGTTCGTCAATGTTAGCGAGCGTGGTTTCGTTGTGTCTTCCTCTACATCCAGCCCGACGACCCAGAGCGGTACGCGCCGGCATACACAGAGTTCTCTCGAAACTTCGGCAAACAACATAGCGGCAGACTGGCAGGTTACGTCAAGCGCTTCCGTATATTACGTCAGGGCATATATCATTAATAATGGTCAGCCCGTGTACGGTAATGTGATAAGGGTCGAAATAGGCACAGAAACGCCCCTTGTGTTCACCCGCAGCGCCGAAATGACCAGCGGAACCGAAGCCCGCGTAGTGATCGACGTGGCGCAGTCAGGCCGCTCGGCTGTTTTCGAGCGTGGCGTCGTCTTCTCCACAACCGTCCAGCAGCCGCAGCTTGGAACGGGCAATGTTCTTTCGCGTTCCGTCGCCGGAACCGTCGGCGAGACCGAGGTCATACTTACCGGACTTACCCCCAATACACGCTACTTTGTGCGGGCATATGCACGCAACGAGCAGGGTATAGCCTACGGACAGGTTATTGAGCTGACGACCATTGGCACAGATACAATACGCACATCGGCGGCGACCAACATCGCCCAGGACAGATTCACCGCCAACGGCAACATCACTGGCATCACTGCCTCGGATATCCGCGAAAAAGGCTTCGTATTCTCGTCGACCAACAACACGCCAACCCTTTCGGATCAGCGCGTTTCAATGTCATCTATAAGCACGGGCGACTTTTCAATGGAAATCACAGGCCGTGCGCGCGAAACCCGCTACTTTGTGCGCGCCTTCATGACATTGGAATCCGGCACAGTATTCGGACAAACGGTAGAAGTTACTACAGCCGCGCAGGACGTTACGGTGGCAATAACTTTCCAATCGATGGACGGGCTGCAAACTGTCGGCACACAGAATATATCCGTATCCCAAGGCGCCACCATTACCGCTTCCCAGCTTAACATTCCCGAAGGCTTCTCGCTTCAAAACCCAAATTGGTACGTACAAATAACCAACCAGACCGCCGTCAACGTTCTTGTCCAGGCGGACCAACGGCCGGAAGCGGCTTTTATATCAGGAACGGGAAATTTCACCTTCTCGCCAAACCGCGACTCAACCCGCGGCGAGGTCGCGCAGATACTCTACAATCTCTCGACGGACAGACTTATCAACAACCCCATGACCTTCTCGGACGTAGCCGCAAACCACCCGAACCGCCGCGCGATCGACTACGTTTCGTCAAAGCTGCACATGCGCGGCGATGCAGGCGCTACGACATTTAGACCCAACGATCCAATCACCCGCGCGGAAATAGGCGTCGTGCTGATGAATTTTTACTCGCTCACCGGCACCGCGGTTTCAAACTTTCCTGATGTCGCCCAGGGAGCCTGGTATCACCGTCCCGTGTCATTGGCGTTTTCCAATCAGATGGTAGCTGGGTACGAAGACGGTACGTTCCGGCCGCACAACAATATTACACGCGCCGAAATCACAACGATGTTTGTAAGAGCTGAGCGCCGAAGCTTACAGCCGTTGGGAACCACGCAATTTGTAGATGTGCCCGCCTCCCACTGGGCTCATCAGTTCATAATGAATGCATCGGTTCCACACTAGAGATAAAGAGGTCGAAAATGGAAAAGTATGGTGTAAATGAACTCAGAAGCATGTTCACGTCGTTCTTTGAGAGCAAGGATCACCTGAAGATGCACTCATTTCCGCTTGTCCCCATTGGGGACAAGTCTTTGTTGTTGATAAATTCGGGTATGGCGCCTCTTAAACCTTATTTTACGGGCGCGGAAGTGCCCCCGCGCAAGCGTGTCGCAACGTCCCAGAAATGCATACGTACAGGCGACATTGAAAACGTCGGCAAAACGGCGCGCCACGGAACTTTTTTCGAGATGCTCGGCAACTTCTCCTTTGGCGATTACTTCAAGAAAGAGGCCATAGCCTGGGCGTGGGAGTTCTGCCTCCAAACCCTGAAAATGCCGGTTGACCGCCTGTATGTATCTGTCTATCACGAAGACGACGAGGCGCTGCAAATCTGGAACGAGCAGGAGGGCGTGCCCGTCGAGCGCATTTACAAGATGGGCAAGGCCGACAATTTCTGGGAAGTTGGACTTGGGCCATGCGGCCCTTGTTCGGAAATCTATTTTGACCGCGGCGAGTCCTACGGCTGCGACAGCCCAAGCTGCGACGTGGGCTGCGACTGCGACCGCTATATCGAATTTTGGAACCTGGTGTTCACTCAGTTTAACAAGGAGGAAGACGGCAGTTACTCGAATCTTCCGAATCCAAATATCGACACGGGAATGGGACTGGAGCGCTTGGCCGTAATAATGCAGGATGTAGGCTCTATTTACGATATCGACGCAATGAAGGCCATCCGCGATAAAATATGTGAAGTCTCCGGCAAGAGCTACGGCAGGAGCGTAAGCGACGATGTGTCGATCAGGGTTATAACCGACCATGTTAGATCGGTCACGTTTATGACCGCCGACGGCGTGCTGCCCTCTAGTGAAGGGCGCGGCTATGTAATGCGCCGCCTGCTCAGGCGCGCTGTGCGCCACGGTCAGCTTTTGGGCGTAACCAAGTCATTTCTGTCCGACGTGGCTCAGGTTGTTATCGACAACTTTTGCGGCGAGTATCCCGAGCTTGGAGAAAAGGCCCAGCTCATCGGAAACATCATAAAATTGGAAGAGCAGAGATTCAGAGATACAATCGGTCAGGGGCTTGAACTGCTTAAAGCACAGGTAGGTAAGCTTCGCGAGAGTGGGGGAACAACCCTTGACGGAGCAGCGGCCTTCAAGCTTTACGACACATTCGGCTTCCCGCTGGAGCTTGTTCTTGAGATATTGGCTGAAGATGGACTTGATGTGGACAAGTCCGGCTTTGACATGCACATGCAGGCGCAGCGTGAGCGCGCCCGAGCCGCCCGTGAAGAAAGCACCTTCATGGGTACTGACGAGTCTGCATTCGACAAGCTGGAGAGCGTACCGCCGACCGTTTTCGAGGGCTACGCCGAGGTTGTGGTAAACGGTGCGCAAATATTAGCCATGACCGTAGATGGGAACCTGGCTGACGAAGCCGGAAAAGACGCCGCCGTCGCGATAATTCTTGACCGTACCCCGTTCTACGCCGAATCCGGCGGACAGGTCGGAGATGTGGGCGTTATACGTACATCGGATGCGCTTGTGCGCGTCAGCGACACACAAAAGGTTCCGGGAGGGCGAACCGCACATATCGGCGTAGTGGAAGAAGGCCGCGTAAAAGTTGGCGGCAGCGTGTCGGCAGAGGTAGACGCCTCGGCGCGTATGGCCACCAGCCGCAACCACTCCGCCACACATCTTCTGCACAGGGCCCTCAAGGACGTGGTCGGAAACCATGTGGAACAAGCCGGTTCCCTGGTCGCCCCCGGCAGGTTGCGCTTTGATTTCACCCATTTCTCATCCCTTAGCGCGGCTGAGTTGCAAGACGTCGAATCGCGCGTAAACGCGAATATACTTGCCGCGTTGCCCGTCACCGCGTTTGAGACTGGGCTGGACGAAGCCCGCGCTCTGGGCGCCGTCGCATTCTTTGGCGAAAAATACGGCGATACCGTACGCGTCGTGAAGATGGGCGACTACGCCGAGCTTTGCGGCGGCGTACACTGCGGAAATACCGGCCAGATCGGCCTGATAAAAATATTGTCGGAGGCGTCGGTGGCGTCAGGTGTTCGCCGTGTCGAAGCCGTAACCGGCCTTGGCGTACTGGCGTTGCTAAACGACAGTGAAGACCGTCTGGCCGAGGTCAGCGCTGTCCTCAAGACGACCCCGTCAAACCTTGTCAAGTCCGTCGAACAGATTGTACAGTCCAATAAGGAAAATCTTCGTCAGCTTGAACAGATGCGCGGCAAGGCCCAAGCCTCTTATCTTGAAGACGGCGGCCTCGACGTAGAGGAAGCCGGAGGCTTCGCAATTATCACGGGCTGCGTAGACGGCATGGACGGCGACGCTCTCAAGGAATTGGGCGATCGTGCGAAAGACCGCTACAAGTCGAGCGTTATAGCGCTCGTAGGCGTACAGGAAGACAAGGCGACGATGATAGTAATGGCTACGGACGACGCGGTCGCGTCCGGAGTAAGGGCCGGAGACGTTGTAAAGGACGCGATTGCCCTCCTTGATGGACGCGGAGGCGGCAAGCCATCCATGGCAATGGCAGGCGGCAAGGATAACGGAAGGATCGCCGAAGCCATCGCGTTAGCCAAGACAAAGATACTGTCGTCACTAACGAGCTAGTCTCTTTGAGAATATGCGGGGAAACCTCTTTCAAAAGAGCATCCCCGCTGTTTTAACGTCTTACAAAATTTGTCTAAACTATTTACATTTAATTATTAATATGGTATACTTGCTCTGAGGGGAGTAATTGAATATATGTCAAGCAATACAACTTACGAAAAATTCGCCCGTGCCGCGTTGGTGATAAATTTAGAACATCTTGCGGGCAATATCAAAAGCGTAAAGAAATTAATTGATCCGAAAACCATGATTATGGCAGTGGTGAAAGCCGATGGCTATGGTCATGGTATTCTTGCCGTTTCCAGAGCGGCGCTTGAAGCCGGGGCAGCATGGCTTGGAGTGGCCACCGTAAAGGAAGGGTCGACTCTTCGCGAACACGGAATTGATGCGCCTATCCTTGTGTTAAGCCCTGTATTTGAAGAGGAATTTGAAGATTTGCTGCGATATGGGCTTACTTCAACCATATTTAGTCTTGCTGCCTGCGAAAAGCTGTCCCAAACGGCCCAAAGCTTGGGAAAACACGCCGGGATACATATAAAGATCGATACGGGGATGAATCGAGTAGGTTACAATTCTTTTGACACGGACACCATCGTTCGTGAGTTATCGGTTATTTCCCAGCTTCCAAACATAGAGGTCGGCGGCATATACTCCCACTTTGCCACGTCTGATTCCGACGCAGCTTCCGATCTTGCCTTCGTAAAGGAGCAGTTTTCCCGCTTCATGAATGTGTTGCAGACGCTTGAGGCTGCCGGACTGTGCATACCGATAAGGCATATATCGAACTCCGGCGCCATACTTAACCATCCCGAGTGCAACCTGGACATGGTTCGCCTTGGAACTACGATGTACGGCTTTTCACCATGTTCCACACCGGAAGGCGTGGCGGAGCTCAGGAAATCCGGGATATATCCGGTGTTGACGCTCAAGAGCCGCGTCGCTCACGTCAAGACGGTGAAAAAGGGCGAAAGCGTGGGCTATGCTCGCAACTATACGGCAAAGTATGACATCGTTGTAGCTACCGTGCCCATAGGTTACGCTGACGGGATAGCTCGTCTGCACAGCAACAACGGCAAGGTTCTCATCAATGGACATTTCTGCGACATTATCGGCAACGTATGCATGGATCAGCTTATGGTGGACTCAACCGGCTCCGGCGCGAAGCTTCGCGATGAGGTCGTGTTTATCGGCCAAAGCGGCGACCACCGCATAACTGCCGAAGACGTGGCCTTGCTGCGTAAAACAATAAATTACGAGGTCGCCACGACGTTATCATTGCGCATACCTACATATTATATAGATTAGATAGATATAGATATCGAAAGGAAGTGGGAACCCTATGTCAACATATCATATTTTGGGAGGTGACGATGCTTTAGTTCTTAGTATATCCGCTTACACAAAAATTGGGAGATGATGAGAATATGGATATGCATCAACTTGAAATGAGCATACGTGCGTTTGCCGGTATTGTTTGGGGGCCGCCTTCTTGGGGATTACTGCTGCTGGCAGGTCTTATACTATCGTTTAAGCTTAAATTCCTGCAAGTAACCAAGTTTACAACTTATATCGACAGAACTATCGTAGACATGCTGCGCAAGCCGGAAAACCGCAAGTATGCTACGGCGAAGGGCGATGGTGACATAACGCCCTGGCAGGCGATCAATACTGCTTTCTGCGCTACTATGGGCGTTGGTACGCTGGCAGGTACGGCTACGGCCATCGGTTTTGGCGGCCCCGGTGCTGTATTTTGGATGTGGGTTGTTGGCTTCTTCGGCATTACAACCAAATTTTCTGAAGTTACGCTGGCTGTGCATTACCGCCAAAAGAACGAAAAGGGCGAAATGCTCTCAGGTCCCTTCGCTTACATGGAAAAGGGACTGGGGCTCAAGTGGCTCGCCATGTTCTTTGCCTTTTTCGGTACTGTAGCCTCATTTGGTATAGGAAACATGGTACAATCCAACTCAGCGGCATTTGCCCTGGAGTATTCTTTCGGGGCCCCACGATTATGGTCGGGCCTTATAGCCGCCGCACTCATCGGCGCTGTAGTCATTGGCGGTATCAAGCGTATCGCGCAGGTTGTGGATAAGCTTATCCCATTCCTTGCCATGACGGCCATCATATCTTCTTTCTTAATCATACTGACAAACATCGCAGGCGTACCTAACGCGTTTTACCTTATTTTTGCAGGCGCTTTTTCCAGTGAGGGCCTTGTTGGCGGTGTCGCGGGCGTAAGCGTCATGTACGCGATCCGCTTCGGACTTATGCGCGGCGTATTCTCCAACGAGGCCGGCCTTGGCTCCGGCCCGATAGCTTATGCCGCCGCTAAGACGGATCACCCCGTTAAGCAAGGTCTCTGGGCTTCCTTTGAAGTATTTCTGGATACACATGTAATGTGTACGCTTATCGCACTTGCCATACTTACAACCGTGCCGCTGGCGGATATCGTTCCGGGTACGTCTCCCGCACTTACCGGAGCTGTGCTTGTTATTACTTCATATTCCCGTTCGTTCTTGGGAGAATTTGGCGGGCCTCTTATGGCGCTCCTTATCGCTACCTTCGGATTCTCGACTGTTATAGGGTGGACTTTCTATGGCGAAAAATGCTTCGAGTATCTGTGCGGCAGCACCAAGTACATTATGTTCTATAGAATCGCTATGTTGCCGATCTGCGTATTTGGCGCAATGGGCGGCGTTGGAATGATTTGGGCCATCGCAGACAGCCTCAACGCATTCATGGCCTTGCCCAACATAGTTGCGGTGCTTCTTCTAAGTGGTACTGTTGCGGCCTTAGCCAAGAGCTACTTTGCCGACGAGCCGTATAAGCAGCCGGATTGGAAGAAATAACAAGTCAACAAATAGCCTGTCAACAGGCAATTTTCGCACAAAATACACTATTAGAAAGGGTTATGAACGTGAAAGTTGGAACCGTGAAAGAAATCAAGAGGTATGAATTCCGCGTGGGTCTTACTCCCGCGAATGTCCAGGAGTACGTGAGCAACGGCCATCAAGTCTTTGTACAGACCGGAGCCGGTCTTGGAGCCAGCCTTACTGACGAGGAATATGCCGCCGCAGGCGCTACAATCCTGGGAACAGCCGAGGAAGTCTGGGCTACATGCGACATGGTCGTAAAGGTAAAAGAGCCCCTGCAGGAAGAGTACGGCCTGATAAGGGAGAACCAGATCATCTACACATATCTTCATCTTGCCGCCGACAGGCCGCTCACCGAAGTTTTGCTAGAAAGGAAAGCCAAGGCCGTAGCATACGAGACAATCCGCGACAAAAAGGGCGGACTGCCTCTTCTTAAGCCAATGAGCGAAGTAGCGGGAAAACTGTCTGTACAGGCCGGCGCACGCTGCCTCGAGAAGATAATGGGCGGTCGCGGAGTACTGCTGGGTGGCGTTCCCGGTGTGCCAAAAGCCAATGTCGTAGTGCTGGGCGCAGGTGCCGTCGGCATCTCGGCTATGAAAATGGCTCTTGGACTTGGAGCCAATATTACTATTATTGACAGAGACATCGACCGACTCACATACCTCGACGATCTTTACGGCCAGCAGATACAGACCCTTTATTCAACACAGTATAATATCGAGCAGGCAATCTACAAGGCTGACCTGGTAATTGGCGCGATACTTATCCCGGGAGCCGCCGCTCAAAAGCTTATCAGGCGTGAGCACCTCAAGAAGATGAAGCCGGGAGCCGTCATCGTAGACGTCGCTGTGGATCAAGGCGGATGCTGTGAAACCACCAGGATGACGTATCACGACGACCCCGTCTTCGTGGTTGACGGTATTGTCCACTACTGTGTGGCCAACATGCCCGGAGCCGTAAGCCAGACCTCCACCTTCGCACTTACCAACGCAACATTGGGTCATGGCGTAAAGATCGCCAACATGGGCCTTGAAGCCGCGTGTATGAGCGATCCTTACCTGGTTCCGGGCGTCAACTGCTACAACGGCAAACTTACATGCGAAGAAGTCGCCAGAGTCTTCGATATGGACTACACCGATCTCAGAGCGCTCCTTCAATCCTGTAACTAACCCGATAATAAGAGGCTGCCAATCGGTAGCCTCTTATTATGTCATTTTATGTAGAGACAGGATTCTGCAATTTATCATTAATGAACAGAGAACATTCAACCGATGTATTTCCGTTATACTGATATATCCAGGATTTTGCCACTAAATATCACCTTCCAAACAGTCTTGATGAATATTCTCAAGCTTAACGATTTCTTATTAAGTTGTCAACGAACGGATTTACCCTTTGTCAAGTGCTTTGAGAAAACAAATTTATTTGAAAGCATTTTTTTGTAATTCAAGGCGGCAAAAACCGCCATTGGACTGCGGTTCATTGTCCAGTGGCGGTTTGCTTTATTGCTCATTTGGTTGTGTGTGAACTACGTGGGCGTTAGATTTCTCTCGAACCGAACTCATTCGGTGCTTCCCGCGAGAGCAGCCACGCCAGCCGTGCCGCTTTGCGCACCTCGAAGTCGGGTCTTGGCTCGTCATCCTCGTTATCGGTCATCAGCGCCAGTTCGATTTCCTCGATGGCGCGGCGGTCGATATAGGCTTGTGCTGTTTGGTTGGGTGCGCTTGTTGTTGGGTTGTGGCTGGGCAGGTTCACCAGACCGGATACATATACCGCCCTGTTCGCTTCATCCCAACGGACATCACCGCCGAGTATTTCGGTTACATAGCGCAGTGGCACAAATGTACGGCCGTTTACGATGACCGGAACGCCCATGCCGTTCGGCAAGGCTTCACCTATCGTCAAGGATACTTGGGCTGTGCCTGATGATATAGTCACGCTCCGGGTATCATTCTGCCAAGCTACATTCGCACCCATCGCTTCGGCTATCAAGCGCAGAGGAACCATCAGCCTGTCATACGCCGGGTCGATGAACGGCGTGGCGTCGCTTTGTAATGTGGTGCCGTTGTGGGTGAAGGTGTAGCTGCCCACCACAACGCGCAGTAATGATACAGGCGCGGGGGCTGTTACCGTCACCGTTGCCGCTTGACTAAACGCGCGGACAACCCTGTCACCGCTAACCCTTGGGCTATTGTTGGTGTTGGTGACAACAACACGATAGCGGTTCACACCTGCTGACCCTGTGCCGGGGCTGAACGTGCGCTCCGTCGCGCCCGATATTCTCACGAAACTGCCGCCACTTGCTCCTGTTGCTCTGTACCATTGGAAGGACAGAACGCCGCCGTCTGTTGCACTTGCCGTTACGGACAGGGTTGCGGATTCGACCACATATACCGTGACGTTTTGTGGGTGCTGAGATATCCACGGACTTTGGGCGTGGGTGCGCCAGTCGGTGTCGTTTCCGCTATCGCTCCAGCCGCTATCGCCGTCTTGATTATGGCCTTGATTGTTGTTGCCTTGGTTGTTATTATTTTGATTGTTGCTCGGTGCGTTCACCGTCAGAGTGAACGTATGGTCATCGCTTCCCTCGCTGTTGGTTGCGGTCAGTTCAACGGCATAAGTACCCGCCGTTAGTCCTGTCGCTATGTCGAGCCAGTTTTGCGCGGCGTTCCACGTGATTCTGCCGCCGTGGTCATTGTTGATTGTTACTGTGGGCGCGGGGTTGCCTGTTAGGGCGAAAGCTCCGGTAAAAGTTGCGGCGTAGCCTTGGGTTAGGGTCATTGTGGCTGGGCCGGTAATGGTGGGTGGGGTTAGTGTCGCGTTTATCGTGATAGAAAGTGCTTGCGTATCATGCCCCGCAGCGTTTTCTGCTCTAACTGTAAAGTCTGACGTACCGCTTGCCGTGGGCGTGCCTGTAATTGCTCCGGCATCGCTTAAAGATAAGCCGCTAGGCAATGCGCCGCTGTTAATCGTCCATGTGATGGGTGCTGTACCTGTGGCTTGTAGGGTTTGGCTGTAGACTGTGTTTACCATGCCGTTTGGTAGGGATGTTGTTGTGATGGTGGGGGCTGTAGTCACTACCGTCCATCTGGCGTACAAAGTTATAGGAGCGGTGATTGCGGTGCCGACAAAGTCAAACGGGGTGCCACCTGTTCCCGCCGCTTCTGCTTCTGATGTAAACCACCCGCCGAAGTCATGGTTTGCTAGGGTTGGATTGGTTGGTGCCGTGGCAACGCCCCCGTGCGGGATATGTTGCGTGCTTACGGCAGAACCGCCGCGGGGATCAAAGGTTACGGCGCGGGTCTGCAATGTCCAACGAGCGTAAAGTGT
>Ga0131853_10007687_pt1 | contig 19553 bp, 15 predicted proteins | sample TergutLab28metaG_FD_92764 | JGI IMG/M metagenome (GOLD analysis project Ga0131853, IMG submission 92764) | Labiotermes labralis P1 segment gut microbial communities from Petit-Saut dam, French Guiana - Lab288 P1 (version 2) (version 2) | ecosystem: Host-associated > Arthropoda: Insects >... | reverse complement strand
TTTTGCGAAGAAACATTTCTCCTATCTCCGCAAACGCAGATCTGTCCCTCACAGGATTCCCGTTAATTATCAAGAGCTAGGTCCATTCCCACTGAATACCCACTGAGGGGGTCAGTTGCTATGACACAGGATTTAGTGGGGCGACGAGGCAAATCAATAGATTGGCTGCCACAACAAAACACAGCAACACAAAAATGTCCAGACCACAAATTTTTTATTACGGGAGCGTAAAAACATGGGTCAGGTAAAGGACTTAAAAACGAAAAAGACACACACACACACACCTACATACGTACATACATATTTACCACAAAAAAATGGAAATAATTGCCACCTACGATATTGGAAATTCTGACGTCCGTTGCTCTTAAAAAAAACATTACCACATTTTCAAAATAAAAAAAGTTAGTGACGTAGTTTAGGCGACAAACATAAAGTATCTCCGTGAACCGCGTTTGAATTTTTTATGACTGATTTTGTACGCTGTGTGTGTGTGTGGGAGGGGGGGTGGGTGGGGGGGTGGGGGGGGAGTCCCGTTAGAAAAGCTGTTTCCGGGTCATTTTCTAAACACATTCCTTTCCATTAACATTAACTGGAAGGTTTACTGCTTTATTTATTTTTTGGTAGTGCAGTCTGTATAGTGACAGTGACAAAAGGAACGGGACGAGCCATCCGAGGTTCGGATCACGGAGGGGGCAACAGAGTTTTCTCTTCTTCAAAACGCCCAGTCCGCCTCTGGAACCCAACCAGCCTCCTATTCAATGAGTATCTGTCTTCTTTCAAAAGTTTAATGCGGCCGAAGAGTGAAACTAACCACTGATCTCAATCTAGCGTTGAGGTTGAGAAAGAAAAAAAGCCACATATCTCCTCCCCTCTGTGTCTTTATGGTTTCACAGGGATAAATTTATCTTTTCATGTCTGTAAATGAAATTTTATGCAGAACCTTCGGATGATCCATGTAGAAACTTAGGATGATTTATGCAGCGCCTTAGGATGATTCATGAATAACAAATTGGAAATGATAAGAAAGGAAGCGTTCGTTGCTTAATTTATGATAATATCTCGACATTCGTCTCCGTGGTACATGGACGAATAATTCAAACCTCACTTAAACTGGTCTTCTTCGCACACGGGACCTTCCGAAAACGATAAAAGAATGCCACCTGATCCACCAAAACATGAGTCAAGATTTAGTATCATGTTAGGAGTTACCGGAAACGCATTTCCATCTTGTATGATGAGAGAGGCATAATATCTTACATGGAGCAGAAGAAAAATTCAGTCTCAATTTTTTAGTGGAAACTGAAAGAGACAATTTGGTTAACGTAGCCGTTGAGTTGAGAATATTATTAAAACAGATTTTAATGACGTAGAATGGGAAGGTGTGAAGTGAATTAATTTGGCTCGGGATAGTTCAAAGTGGCGAACTGCTTCTGAACACGGTAATTAAACGTCGGAATCCACAAACTGTGGGAAATTTCTTGATTCGCTCAGGGAGCACTCGCTTTCCAAGAAGAAATCTGCTGGTAAATTAACACGGTTCATGCTTGCTCCTGTCTTTACTAGGTAGTTGAAAATAATGTCTCTTCTAACTCAGACATGCACATCTGGGTTCCCTCTTTTCGGACCCGGAAGATATTAGAGAATAAATATAGGGGTCATCTGGAACTTTTCTAAAGGAACAGGGGTCCTTTAACTTAGTACAGAACATGAGGCACAAAGGGCCTGCCTTAAGGCCTAGGTGCATCGGGCCTGGAAGCACCCGAACCCAGACACCATTCAATTCAATTCAATTCAAGGCTCTTCTATCTGTGAACATTGTTTTGGGCACTGTAGATTTCCGAAACTGCTAGGAAGGGAGGCTGGGCATGGTGGTACCCGCAGTTAATTCTTGTAAATGTATTTTCATGTGTCAAGAACTGGCGTCATTACCCCATGACAAGAGAGGTCGTTCAAACGTGTTCTAAATTTTAGCTGTAGGAATCAACCTCCACCCATCGTGACTAATAATAAAGAAATGATCGTAGGATCCCGTATTTTAGTTCCCGTCTTGATCTGGTAGGCTGCCCCGTTAGCAGATGAGCAGAAAGTGTTGTGAGGAATGACGGATTTGATAAATGTTTGACATCTCTACCATCCTTCTATTCTTTTACAACAACACGATTAGAATGTGGATCTGTTCTGTCTTAGAGCACCCTGCTGTATCCTTCAACACGGCGTCACACCCCGGACAGTAACCTTCACAGTAACGACATTGAGAACCCACATTACATTTCTTTTATTTATCATGACGCTGTACGTATTTAAGAATATATAAAGCGTCGAATTGTTTGAAGAGTTATACCAAATTGAAAAGGGTATGGAAGGACGATTTATTGGCCTAATGAAAGGCATTATAACGGGAAGAACTTGAGACAATGATGAAAACTACAAAAAAAAATACTACGAAACTCTAGCGAATGACGCGTCACAGGCTCGAACCAGGAGTCTTCCTTCTACAAATACAAGGTTTCAACGTCGTATAATGTGGTAGACAGATATCAGGGTTCCGCAGGAAGCTGGTACCTCAAAATTCAGAGTACATAACGTCAAATACAGGCAGCAGATTATTCCGAAACGTTCTTATCTAACTACTGCCACCGCGTTTCATACTAATTGCAGTTAACAAAATATATCATATATGAAGTACACGGTGTCACGTCCCAGAAGACGGCAATTTCATTTGTCCAAAAATGCTGAATTTGGTTTTGTTAAAATCACAGGTCCATAAATTCTCCAGGAATCTGAACCATATCGAAATTCTATGCGCCAAAATTGTGACATGAAATAAAGGTCCATCTTAAGGACCCGTAATTCTGAAAATAACCTATGACCCTCGCTCATCGTCACCCGGCGCTCTCTGATTGGTGCAATTCAAGCTGATACACAAGTATGTGTGTAAGAAAAGAAAAAAAATTCATTTTGCTAAAAATATTAGTCCTCAAATTACAAAATCTATTCTTCCGGGCAGTCAGGCGCCTGGGATTTGTTCACCCCTGGTTAAAATTATTTAATTAATCTGACCAAAACTCATGAGGAGGTGGGCAACTAGTGACGTTAATAAAGAATGGAGAGACCGTGAGAAAGTGCGACAATGCGTGATAAATATCGAGTAGAAGGAATACAGCTTTATGTACCGCTTGTTTTCCAGCGGCGTAAATACTTGTTATACAATACAGTCGTCTGATTACACAGTGTTCAAAAATAGAACACTGCTTACACGTTTTTTTAACACAGAAATGCCGTCACATAAGCACCCAAAAAAAAAACACTGTACAATACACAAAGATAATTACATCACATCAAAAGCGAACGAGCGAAAGACGAAACAAATATTAGAGTTATAATACAATTTGACTATAAACACATACATGCTGCAATACAGACAAGACCGCCTGAAATGTGCAACTGTCAAACAATACACAGGGTGATTAAAAAAGATGGACTCAAAGAGCCTGTACCAGCTGTAGGCGGTATGGCTTGAACAGTAAACGGCGCCTCAACACACGCCAGACATTTGGTTGCGGTATTCCAAGTTCTCTGCTCGCTCTACCGGTTGACTTGCGTGGGCTACGCTCAAAACTCTCTTGAATTCGTCTCACGTTCTCCTCTGATTCACGTGGTCGGCCGGAGCTTTTGCCTGTACACAGACAGTCTATTTGCTCAAATTGGTGATTCCAACGACAAATGCTCTTCCTCGTTGGAGGATGAATGTTTAAACGAAAACGAAACGCACGCTGCACAGCAGTCGCTGACTCAGTTTTAATGAACTCACGAACGAAAAAAATCTTGTGCTGCATAGTTGTCATGTTGCTCTCAACTGACGCTGCTGCACGGCTGTGCGCCAGATGAGCGCTCTAGCGGTGGTATTCGACAATTTAGGACCTCCGCTTTCAAATGTTATGTAGATCATTCAGATGCCATTTATAATTCAGGAAATACGGACGTACGAAACTGAGTCCCTATTTTTGAAACATGCTGTATGGAAAGAGGAGAAAAAGAAAACCATATCGTTAATCCTAACACACGGGTTGATTGAAAAGTTAATAATTGATAAGATTATGATTAAAATTTTGCTGTCACAAACCAAATATTCGTTAGGACGCATGTTAATTAGTGCCTCTATATTAACAGCGAAGGTAACAAATCGGCAGCAGATTACTTCAACCGAAATGCTAGTTCTGTATGGGGTTTAACGTGCTTAACGTCATAATTGTTTGAAAATATCGTGTGCCCCCTATGTATTAAGTTTTATTATTCCAAAATTCTTTCGTCTTACAATTTATAACCCCTCTTAGCACGAAATTTTCGGGTAGCCATGACACCATTCAAACCAACAGATGTGTTTCATCGTGAGAGTTTGTTCTGAATCCAGAGTAACAAATGTGTAACTTTTAATGGGGAAAGTGGGTCTAGACCAGATTTTTAACTGACAGCTTCCACTCCACTTTGTCACGTGTTATTTAATTATTCTCCATTAAAAAAAACTATCAAAGAGGCTGCAGTAATGCCGTTGGAGGTACCGCATATTATGATCTCCATGTGATGAGAGGATGCAGGTTAACACGAATTCTCGCGGAGTCTTAACACATTTATGTCTTACATACTCACTCCATGGTGCAGAGTCATTCTTGAGAAGCTAACTGGTTTGCAGCTAGTCAAGAAATTCCCCACATTTCATGGAACCCGAAGGTTCATTACCACAATCACAAGCGTCCGCCACCTGTCCCTATCCTGGACCAGCCCAATCCAGTCCATATACCCACATCCCACATCCTGGAGATCCATCCTAATATTATCCACCCATTTACGCCTAGGTCTCCCCAGTAGCTCCTTCCCTCCGGTTTCCCCACTAAGACCCTATACACCCCCTTTCCTCACCCATACGCGCCATAAGCCCAGCCCATCTCATTCCCCACCAAGACCCTATACACCCCCTCTCTTCACTCAAACGCGCCACATGCCCAGCCCACCTCATTCCCACACAAGACCCTATACACCCCCGCTCCTCACTCATACACGCCACATACCCAGCCCATCTCATTCCCCACCAAGATCCTATACACCCCCTCTCTTCACTCAAACGCGCCACATGCCCAGCTCATCTCATTCCCCACCAAGACCCTATACATATCCCTGTCCTCACCCATAAGCGCTACGTGCCCAGCCCATAACACATTCATGTCTGCTTGTCTTAAAATGATTTTAACAATTACGTTTATTAAACCTAGGAAGATGTTTTCATAAGAACTTACACCAGTGCGGTTTACGTAGTGAAGTACAGTTCATAAATTTTTGCTCTAAAACACAGCATTTAATGTACAAACGCCAGACTAAAGGCACAAGGTCTCTGCAATTTTCTCATAACAAACATCAACCCCTTCCCTACAGATTGCCAATTGTATTTTAGAAAAGTTGCTTATTAGTGAGGCGATATAAAGGTTTTTAATTATTTAAATTAATTTCATATTTCAAAAGCTTTTGCCTTTTAACTAGTATTGTAGGAATAAACTTGCTATATGTTACTTTTTTCGCTAACTGTGGAAAGTAATTAATTCATTGGGGGAATAAGTGGAAGGCTTTGGGCTCTATATAGGGAAATGTCTGAATGTTATAAGCCATAATTCACTAATATAAGGCGCACTGTATCCTTCCACCACTAATAGCTCTAACAAGATTTATTGTTACAAACCTTAACAAATTTCCCTCCCTGAACCTGCTCGCAAGCTGTCAGCAAACCTGTATAAAATATACCATTGCTGTGTTTACAGTAAAAAAAAAACTCCTGATGATGGATAGAGGAACTGTTCGAAAAGTGTAGAGTTTTATTCCAAAAATAAATTTGAGAAATTAGTGCATCTAGTTGGTTTTGTTATAAGAACAAACGCCTTCTACAACCAACATGTGAATGGGAGATGAAACCAAAATGCCTCAAGATTTGCGTGAGAGAGTGTGAATGGATCCACTGTGTAAGGAGGGAGTGGCAGACTTTCTGGTACCTCATGTGTGGCACTTGCTCGATTTTCTGAGTGACTTGGGACCATTGAGTGACTGACATTCGGATTGACTAAGGAGCATTAAGTAACAACTCTGAAGAAGGATTATATTTCGAATTACACTAATTATTGGCAATTGATATCGATATATCGATATATTGATATATTTTGTTAACTGCAAATGGGTTTAAAGCCTTTGGCATTTGTAAGTACTCATTTACACACAAACAATGCACAAAACAACACAACGAAACAGACTACAACACATACATAACAATAAAAATACATAAATATACAATAAGGCTACATAGAAATAAAGATACATAAATTACAGAATTAAACAGGAAAAGAGCCATTTAAAAATAATGAACCCCTTCACTGCCCTAAAGAACCTCTCACCATTTCAATTCATTATTTTTTTTTTACTTATCCTTTCAATCCTTCACTTCACTTTACTTTGCTATTCATATCTACAACTCGCTTCCCTTAACTTCACTTCCCTTCACTTTTTATCGTCTTCACTTCCCCCGCCTGGCTTCCACTTTCCTAACCCCTGTTTTGAAAGGCGGTTTAAAAATATTCTCTTTTTAACTGTTAATTTTTAGAAATGAAGTACCGGCAATAATATACGTCTAGTAGTTCTCGTTTAATTCGGAAAGAAGAAAGAAGCATTCAAACAAAGGTCAATAGTTGAAGAATAAGAGACCAACTTGATGTCACTAGTTATTAAGTATTATTTAACTTCTTCTATGCTCAACATTTTTCGGACATTAATACATCCATCATCAGGAGCCTGCGACTTTTCTATTCTATCACCACAATGGTCGTGTGTTCTGTAAAGAATATTGAGAATAGAAGAAGTTAAATAATACTTAATAACTAGTGACATCAAGTTGGTCTCTTATTCTTCAACTATCACAATGATGCACGGTCCGATATACGTAACATTTAAAGGTCAATAGTTCAGCAAATAACAAAGATATCCTCGTACGATGTAATTAATCATAATACGTGTCATGTTGTTTCCAATTCGAAGCCGGATTTTCAAAATGAAATACAACACACACACACACACACACACACACACACACACACACACACACACACACAATTATGACGTAAGAGAATTATCGCCTCATCTAACCGGATTCTCTAATCATTAATGCGGTACTTCTGTGCAAAAGGAATTACAGTTTCATATAACGGCCAAGTATTTGTGCTCATAAAGGCTTGTGCCATCTTAATGATCATTTATTCGTGCAGTATCAGAGTAGCTCATCAAAATGTTCACGTGAAATGCTGGTCTACACACGGCGCGAAAACACACACACACACACAGACAACAACAGTTTGTTTCCTTATCCTATTGTTTAAACTCTGCACAGAGATATTCGTAATGACATTGCATCATTGGAATGCTTGTGCCAGTCTCTCTGACCCATTTACACCCTCGGACTTTACACGAGTGTCTGTCTGTCTGTCTGTCTGTAACACTCACAAAAACCCAGACATTTTGTTGTTTTGTTGCAGATGTGAATAACGGATCCAATGTACCACATCACAGTACCATTACTATTTTGTTCCCTTTGAAAAAACACAATGGCTCCTATATATACCTACAATATTACAACATATATATGTGTATGTAGCAGCCATTTCGCAAACACTGCCCTTATGTCCTATACACAATTTCAGTTTAAATTATGGCGAACATTTCTACACCACCCACGTACGGTGTGCGTTTACTTTCAAGATTGACCTGAATTGTATTTAAAGATATACTTTGTATCGTGCAGTAAACGTAATCAAGGTGTTATAAAAACTAATCAGTTAATAATACGCTTTTTTTTTCGAAGATCCATAGAAAGAGAAGCAATGAAGGTGTAACCCAACAATGATGCGAGTTCGCGGAAGCATAGTTGCCATGGGAAAGCAATAAATACGACACATTAAGAGTGTGGGTCTATAATCCTGCCATAGTTACCCGACATGCAAAGCGCATCTGTTCTGTGTCGTACTGTATTGTCATCTGTGGCCTGTCCGGCTTTACCGTAGTTTTGTACATCACCTCATAAACGGCACGATTTTCGGGGGGGGGGGGAATTATTGACCATACAACACATATCTACCAACCTGTGTCTAAAACATTTCTCATTCTAGGAGTAATAAAGCCAGATATCATAAACACACATGGGGTTTCATGTGAAGTAACCGCTGTTCTTGTCAGGTTTTAATAAAATCTGAGTTTTCTTGAGAGATTTTCGAAAAATTCTCCGTAAACATGGAGAGACAGATATGACGAAGCGATTCTAATTTGCGTCATCCCCGTTGTGTTTTGTACAACAGTAAGCAGTTAGGTATGTTAACACTTACAGTCGAACACAATATATTTTTTTTTATTAGAGGAGTTTACATCAACGACATGTTTCGGCCCTATATGTGGGCCATCATCAGGTTGTGGTTAGACTTACAGCTTAGGCTTTACTAGCATGCGTGTAGTGGTTATGCGTTGTAATGGGGCGGGTTCGAGATCTCATTATATCACAGGGTACCGTGGTACCGGGTGTATCTGGTTGGATATCTTATTCTTTATTCCCCATGGGGACTATATCTTATGCTAGGGGGTGTAATATAACATACTTATACATATATATATAATAATTATACTTACATATTACATATTATATCATATTACACCCCCTAGCATAAGATATAGTCCCCATGGGGAATAAAGAAAAAATATCCAACCAGATACACCCGGGACCATGGTACCCTGTGACATAATGAGATCTAATTATATTACAGGGTGCCAGATACACCCGGTACCATGTTACCCTGTGATATAATGAGTTCTCGAACCCGCCCCATCCCAACCCAAAACCACTACACGCATGCTAGTATAGCCTAAGCTGTAAGTCTAACCACAACCTGATGATGGCCCACATATAGGGCCGAAACATGTTGTAAACTCCTGTAATAAAAACAAATATATTTGTGTTAGACGTTAAGTGTTAACATACCCAACTGCTTACTAAGACGAAGCGAATAGACACTTTTTCAACTCTACGAAGGAGCCTGAAAAGACTTAAATTACTCTGTTGGCAGGACGCAACATTTTTTAACGGACGCCCGGGGTAGTGAGGTGGGGGGAAGGGGGGTAGGGCATTGCACAGGAAGATATTTTCAAATACTTCTGTCCCATTCTTCAAAGCATTAGTCTTCGTACCTGTGTTCTATGCGTTTTCATAAAACATAGACTCAAAAGATCATAACCAGAATCAAGTTAAATAAATTATCTTCGCAAAAAGTTTGACAAACTTTACTCGTTCTAAGACATAAAATTACAGGGGTGCTGATAAGTCCTTAGCCCGACCACGAAAGAAATAAACTAACGTTTCTGTCAGAATAGCATGAATTTCCTTCGGCGCCTTACCTTGCAGGAAAAGAAACTTGATGACAACTCGCGTCTCCATTATGTTGAAATCGCGCGCGTCCCTGACATGCTTCCGAGCTTGTTTCCTTCCTGATCGAGCTAAAGACTTATCAGCACCCCGGTAAATACAGTGTAAATCTCATTTCTTATCCTGCTTACGTGTTAGGGTAGTTTGTTTACAGTACACTCAGTTTACAATACAGCAAGTTCGAAAGTTGTTAGGCCTACAATAAAGGCTGAACTGAATTAGAGGGACGACAGAACTTACCGCCAGTCCGGTTGGTTGCGAAATAAGAAATCAGTATTTTGAATTACCGAAAATGTTGCTCGCAGTCGATTAAGCTGGCAATCAAACTGCAGTCTCATACATGTTCCACGTGTTCGTAACTCTGCATTAGATCGGAACGACCGTCCATCTTTGCGCACATTCCTCTTACCCTAAAGGAAATTCCCTCGCTTACTACTCGACATGGGTTTACTTGCGCCCTTGAACCGATTTGGATGCTTTTGTTTAGGAACAGACCTCTGCCTCCTTCCACCCCCACGAAGTTAATCCAGGCCCCACCGCGAGTCCAAGTCGCACCCTGGTCACTGTTACAGAGGCTTCCTAAACAACTAACTCCATGTAGCAAAAGTCCATCTTGTAAAGCCAACCGGCTCTTATCTATTCTAGAGTTTCCCGGCATTTTGTGGAAACCGAAGGTTTATTGCCGCATTCACAACGGTCCGTCACCTTTCCCTATTCCGAGCCATATCAATCCTATCCATGCTCCCATCCCACTTCTTGAAATTCCATATTAATATTATCCTACCATCTATGCATGGCTCTTGCAAGTGGTCTCTCTCCCCTCGGGTTTCTCCACCAAAACTCTGTACGCATCTTTCCTCCCCTATACATGCTACATGGCCACCCATTTCATTCTTCTCGATTTGGTCTTCCGAATAATATTTGATGAGGAACGCCAATTGTTAAGCTCCTACCGAGGGTTCCAACATTAGATAATTCATATTTCTAGCATGAAGTCAGATCTTGTTAAAGACGAGTGACATCACTTCCGTTAGCTCTTCAAACAGAACTTAAATGATAGGCAAATATAACTGAGTGTCTATTTGTTGCAGTGCGCTGATCTTCATGGGTCAGTTAAGAGGTTAAATTGCCCCATAAATCTTTATATGGTCTATATCAAACTGTAGCCACATGTGTGTGTGTGTGTGTGTGTGTGTGCGTGCGTGCCTCCGCTTATCTGTGTACGTATATTCACCACTAAAAGTTGACACGTCTTCACATCCTATCACGCGGCAATGTCATTATTTCAGTAAAGTTTACATTGAGAGAGGCCAAGATGACGAAATGTACACATTTTTAAGCCTCAAACTTGTACCGTAATATGGAAATCGAATTCCTAGGCGCTAACTGGAGTGATCTGGCTCAGGACAGGATCAAGTATCTGGAACTAGTGAACAAGTTAATGAAACTTAATACTGTACATTTTCACGGTAAATTAAAAACTAGTAAATGAAAACAGTTAATTTTTAAGACACTATTATTTGCAGATGCACAGTTTATTATTTCTGACACAGAAGACAAGATGCAAAAAGCAGTTTATGTATTATATAACATATCTAAAAATATAATTTGGAAATTGCTACAAAAAGACGAAGGTATTTGGTTTCGTTGGGACAGATCACCTAAGAACAAAATTTATTATAAAAGATGAAAAAATAGAGAAAGTTAGCCAATTTACTTATCTAGGTTGCAGTATATCTTACCAATTTTCCAATAATGTAGAATTTAAATTAGCAAAATTTTTTATAGTTACTATTAAGAGAACTATTTTCAAAATATACAACACACTAGTTTCACCTACATTTTTATATGGGTCAGAAAACTGGACTCTAACAGCTTTACAAAGACGAAGAACTGAAGCGGCAGAAATGAATTTACTGAGACCTCTGGCAGGCTACACCCTTTATGACCACAAAATAAATGACTACATACGCCTCGAACTACGGATTACAGGCAAACTAGACAAGATAGATGAATACAGGCGGAACTGGCTTTCACACTTGCAAAGAATGCCACAAAACCGTATCCGTTTGAAATCATACCACTACAGACCACAAGGAAGGAGAACAATTGGAAGACCGAAGAAGCGTTGGCGCGAGCAGCTGTGACTCTGGAGACGGAACGGATCAAAGGGTCCATTTCTTGACGTTTATGAATGAATGACCTAATACTTAATACCAACTTGTTGCGCTATGCTTTTATTTGATAATTATTGCTCCGCTAGGTTTCGGTTCTAGCTATGGACCTTCTTCAGGGAGATCACTAAGTTTCGACCAGTGAGCTCAGTGACGTCGGCACATAGCTAAGGCCGAAAAAATTTCGGAACACTAATTTAAAAAATTGAAACACTGTTCAACAGTTGGTACTGAATGTTGTGTACTGAAACGTCGAAGATGTGGGGAATTTCTTACTAAATAGGTGAAATGTCAGCTTCTGAAGGATTGTCCTTCTTGCGAATTAAATTCAGCAGTAAGTTAGTCACTTAATGTATTGGGTGAAAGCGTACTTACCATAAAAAAAAGATACAGAGGGCTTTAGGGGTTACTAGAAAGGAGACTGGACTAGCTAGCTGGTTGTTCCTCTGTCAGTGACTCACTAGGTTTATTGGTTTGGAGATACGGCACAACTCATTACCATCGGCAATAAAAGGTGGGTGCCCAACTACACGCCCCGTCCGTTTTAACCTGGGGCAACTTATTCCAGTACCAAATGGACATGCGGATGGGTGAGCGCCATAATAGCTGTGGGCACAAAGACAAAGAGGAAAGTGTAATTACCGTGCTTACTGTAGCTCCTGCCTTGTGCAATGAAGTTTCAATCTGGGAAAAATCATGTTTGGGAAATAATAATTCAGCTCGTAGCTGGATTCTCATAACGGTATTCTCCAAGATACATGTTGTCAGGAACGTCATGCCATGTCGTTGAGTAAATATTTCCTGAATTTCAAGAGATATTAGTGCTTTCCAAATATCAGGCTATATTTATCCATCTACACAGGGAAACGCACCTGAAGACCCGAATCTTAATAAAGCACATTAGTATATGAAGTGATTACACAATATAAACTAATAAAGGTCACCTTTTAAAATTAATATTCTAATTCGTGACGTCTTCTCTAAACTAATATGGAAAAAATTCATTTTATTGCTTTATTTAAATAATTATGTTATAATACAGGGTAAATACAGACGAAACTGGCTTCTACACTTGCAAAGAAAGCCACAAAACCGAATCCCTTTGAAATTATACCACTACAGACCACAAGGAAGGAGAACAATTGGAAGACCGAAGAAGCGTTGGCGTGAGCAGCTGTAACTCTGGAGACGGAACGGATCAAAGGGTCCAATCCTTGATGGTTATGGTGATGATGATGATGATGATGATGATGATGATAAAGCAGGGTAAAAAATTAAACAAAATTCAAGTGAAGTGAATATCACGATGTTACGATTTGTATTTGTGTGTACTTTATGGGGGAATTCATTATGAGCAAGCAATGAGACATAATCACCGAAAGAAAAGCTGGAGTTATAAATTTTGACGTCCCCAGGGCAGGCCTAAAGAAGAGCCCTCAGAATTATCACTAAAATGATTTCCACTGAGGGCTCTTATCTATCCAGCAACCATACGTCTATTCACAGGGGAACAAGACTACTCCAGATTTCCCTTGTGGTGAAGACCAACTTACTCCAGACCGCAAATAAGCTCGACGAAACGCCTCTTCCCCCACTTCCCTCTGTCCCCCATCCACCTGCAATACCAAGCAAGTCGCTTCAAACCCTAAAGACCCTGAATTGTTCTCTCCCTCCAAGCAAATGGCAGAAAAGTCTCTTAAATTAGGTCGCAGCCAATTCGTTCCACGTCCCTTCCATTTTATAATTCGACGATCGACGTTGAATGGTCAAGAAATGTTCCCCTGCCATAAGAGTCTTAAGATGGTTTATAGTACGTAAGTTATTCCACAGCCAAAAACTCTGTCTGAAACACGCTGTTTCCACGTCACACTCTACTTCTAACAATACGCATGCTCCAAAGATGTGTCTTCCTTCTAAACTTACCGAAGAAAATATTACAGCAATTTCTCCACATCCCGAATGCGTAATATATACTAGGTCAGTGTCATTATATTCCATTTTATCCTCAGAAAATAAACTATCAGGCGACGAATACAGATTATAGAGCTGCCAATTATATAATTTTCCCCCAGCTTCTTCATTTTCCTCCCTGTGCAGACCAAATATGCTCTTAAGTATCCAGTCTTATCCATCTGCAACATACATTGTTCTCTTGACTCTATGAAGCAAAAGCTAATCTAAATACAGCGAATATTAAAAACAAAAACACTTACTCGCTTCTGTTGACGGGAACACATTTATTGTAGAAATCACAAGAAACAAGTCCAATGTGGGGGTAATGCAAAGATTCTGAACACAAAAAAAAGCGTGAGAAAAGAATTTTTCTGTTAATTTGTAACATAAATACAAATACAATTCCACGGCCAATTCACTACAGGGGTGCTGATAAGTCCTCAGCCCGACAAGGAAGGAAACAAGCTAATGTTTCTGTCAGAATGGCGTGAATTTCCTTCGATGCCTTGCCTTGCAGGGGAAAAAAAACTTGAGAGCTCGCGTCTCGATGTTGTTGAAATCGCGCGCGTCCGTGACATGTTTCCGATCTTGTTTCCTTCCTGGTCGGGCTAAGGACTTACCAGCACCCCAGTATCTTCATCATTACGTACAATATTTCTGAATAAAAGTGACTGTGAAATACATGCAGATATATTTTTTTGGCAGCTCTCTGTGGGAGTATATATAGAATTGTGGAAAAATTGTAAAATTCAGAAGAACGTCGCGTTATATCAAGCGCCATTTGTAACCCCAATGCACAAACACTGCGTATCATCCTTTCCAGGTATTGACTCTTCGGCTATTAAACATTCATATGACGTGTATCAGCGCAAGAGTTTATGGACACAGTGAGAAAGAGAGTAGACCAGAAACAGATAAAAAGAAATGTCCTGAAAGTCGTAGTGGAATATGGGGGACCCCCTCACACCTTCTAGTGCTTTGGTCAAGAAAGAGTAGAGCTAGACCTCTACTCCCCTATGGGCCGTACGGCCTGTACAGAGCCTTAGTGCCTGTACAGTAGAGCTATACCTCTACTCCCCTATGGGCCGTACGGCCTGTACAGAGCCTTAGTGCCTGTACAGTAGAGCTATACTTCTACTCCCCCTATGGACTGTACGGCCTATACAGAGCCTCAGTGCCTGTACAGTAGAGCTATACCTCTACTTCCGCTATGGACCGTACGGCCTATACAGAGCCTCAGTGCCTGTACAGTAGAGCTATACCTCTACTTCCGCTATGGACCGTACGGCCTGTACTGAGCCTCAGTGCCTGTACAAGGGTGCACTTTACTTTTTTTAAATACCCGCACCATTACGACATGCAGGGGGCGCAGAATTATAACTCCACTCATTCTTAACCTCGTGACTATTTGGAGGTGAGTGTTCAACTAAAGCTCCGCCTTCTATAGATCCTAGAAGGAAACCCGGTACCCATTGAATAGGAGGCTGAGTGGATCCGTGAACCGTTCTGTATAATTTGAAGAACAGAAAAATCTCTCTTGTCCCTGTCGAGATTTGAAAGCCGGATCGTTTAACCCGTTGCCAGTCCACTACACTGACTGTGCTAGCCTGGTTACTCGACAGGTCGTACCCCTCTTTTTCCACCGCACTGAATCCGTCTGCGTTGTGAGAATCACCGGATCGGTCGCCATAAACCCACGGGAGAAGGTTCGGTGCGTGGAGTGGTTTATCGAAAAGAAATCGGATACTTGGGGTCCAAAGGCGTCTCGGAACACCATGTCTCTAGACGTTACCATCAAGAGCAGCGATACGTGCTTGGAGACCGCAAGTGTTTTGCATAAGAGGTACAGGGCATCTACACGTGTCTGATGAAAACGTCGAAGGTATTTGTCTTTGTTTACAAACCTTGCTACGTCGAAAAGAACCGCGCTTCGATTTACAAAAGGTTGGATTCTTAAGCACAGCTGTCGCTACGAAAAATTTGAATTTGTATGCTTGAAACTTGCAACTGTGCTACAAAATACGTTAGAACGCAACGAATTTTCACTGATTATTCTGTTTAAAAAAAAAAAAACTGGACGACGTAATGGAATTACGGAGGGAAAAAAAAATTCCCGAAGAAATTCCAAGCCACGTTTCAGAGAATATGAACAAAGACAAGTGTCAACAGTTGGGGATCAGAACACCCTCCTGTTGCAATGGAACACATTAGGAATAGCTCCAGTGCTAATTTTTTGTGTGTCCTGTTGCATGTTTCCATTGTTCGGACAGTTTAACTTTGCTCACATCGAAAAATCATCCCACGATTATCTAAATATGCTGGGGAATTTTATGTATCCACAGCTTCAAGTACTGCAGCATGCTATTTTGTTCAAGAAAGACGGGGTGACGTCACTCTGGAGTTCGAATGTGCCCTTGCAAAACTGATGGATTGGTCGTGGTGAATGGATTGGTCGTGGTGTTCCCATCTCATCAGCCGACCAGCTCACCGGACATCACAATTAGAGATTTTTTTTTGATGAGAACATGTGAATGACGGTTTCCACCCAATTCCGGTGGACGACATCAGAGGTTTGAAGCACAGGACAGAAACTACCGGATCGGTTGAAGATGACATGCTGCAAAATGCACGGCTGGAATAGAAATATACTTTGGGCATGCTGTGTGTAACAGATGGTGCTCATGTTGAAGTGTGTCATGCTTACTCGGTTTCTTTCGCGAACAATTTTAATACACCCTGTACCTTGCGTCATGCTTTGTGGGTTTCTTTCGTGAACAATTTTAATACACCCTGTGTCTTGATCGGTCTCGTCGCTGAGGTAAACAGAAGAATATGTGCCTAGATTCCACAGTAGTACACCCTGTAGCCTAGTCACTATACCGTCTAAGCTACGCGGCAGAGAAAATCAGTTCAAGTGTAAAAAAAAAAAATACCATGGATTTTGAAGAGAGAGGAGTGTGGAATTTCCAATATGAATAAAGATGGACATTCATAAAAGGAAAGTCGATTGCATATTGCATTTCGTGCCTAAGGAAAAACAAGTCTGTAATTCAATACTGCGAGAATATAATGGCGATACAAAGAGAACCTGCGGAACTGGAAGTCACAATTATCCTAACACAGGGGTGGAAAATTATAGTTTTCGGAATTATTATTGGTTTGTATTCCGGATGAATCAATTTTGCTGTGGTCACGAGTCGAAAATGCTGGCGAAAAGAATTATTGAGTTTTCTAGGTCAAAGGCGAAGGCAGCTTCCTCCTAAATCCTGCTGACCATAAGCCATCCTACAGGATGTCACACTGTAAGAAGACCGTACACTGTAAAAATTAAAGACCAGTTAAAATGTGATAGCACACGCGCAGAAACCAGATTTCGTCTTTCGGAGAAACGGACGAGACCATTTAAATCGGCGGGGGCGCCAGTTCAGTCGACTAATGACAGCCGAGGTGTGCGCATCAGCGGTAGTAATGCTGGATACACAATTTTCTGAGGTAGTGTGAAGAGTACTGGCTACCCACTCCATTCGCCAGTTTCCCCTTCACTTCCCCTCCCATGCGTCACCGTGCGCCATCACATTTCAACCGGAGTCTAGGTACTTAAGAAGTTCTTGTTGGGTAGAAAATATTAGCATACAGGTCATAACTATTGACACAGCAAACTACATGGAGTATTCCCTCTTCCCGTCATGAAGGCGTACGGGTTGTGGAGTTAAGAGCTCCATGCATTCGTAATCTCCGCATTAGATGTAATTGATTAGTCAGATTCACACTCCGGCTGCTTTGAATTCAGACAGCGTTACCTATTCCTGCCCAATAATAGATAGGAGGTCGGTGCTCCCAGGGCCCTGTCAACGCATTTTGGAAAACAGACAAATCTTTGCAACTGTCGAGAATCGAAGGACGATTTCTCGGTTGTTCAACCCGTAGTCTGGTCTCTGTTTCGATCATGTCACCCCGGGTACGACCAAAACACGTGTCAATACGTCACTGCGTCACGATTTCCTAAATTCAGATCAATTTCCTTACGAAGTAAGTAAAAGGTAAAAAAAAATATATTTCACCCCAGGACAGGCCACTAAGGCCCAGAGGTTGAGTATAGGTATAACTCTACTCTTTCTTAACCTTGGCGCTAGACGTGGGTGGGTGGGTGGTCAACGCCACGCCCAGGTCGCTTTACCACGGGTAAGATGCGGAACACTTCGCATAGGAGGCTGGCTGGGCTTCACCGGGATTTGATCCCCGGTCCGTCCAGCCAGAAGCGAGTCGCTATACCGACTGAGCAACTTACAGTGTAGCTACACGAAGTAAATCGGACCTTTCTTTGTCCAAGCCTCATACTCTTAACCCATGCAGTACACAATCTTACTCATAGGCACTTCCTCCCTACAAGTGAACGTCCCTTCGACACTTGAAATTTGAATTTTAATATTAATAAAAATGCAGCAGTGTGCAGTCTCATTTATTTTACTGCAAAGTCACTCTACATGTTTCGGGTGTCACAGCACCCTTCATCAGGTGTACTAAAAATTGTAACCGAAACCTCCGGTACAGGTAAAAATATCGGTACAGCTCCAACACGGCCAGGTGCCGACCTGGCCGTGTTGGAGGGAAGTAGCTGCACCGAAATTATGACCTGTACCGGAGGTTGCGGTTACAGTTTTTAATACCCCTGATAATGGGTGTGGTGGAACCCGAAGCATGTAGAGTGACTTTGTAGTAAAATAGAATGCATACTGTTACATCTAGTTGGATTTTTATTAACATTTAAATGCCTAACGTAAACTATAGTTGACGTACCGCACCTCTAACCTCTAAAGTTGCATTTCATACGTTTATTCAACAAATATAGTTACTGAATATTTTAAACATGGTATATATTATCCATTTTTTTTTCTTCAAACTGCAGTTTGTTTCATAATTCTAACGTATTTGGTTCCTGATTTTTTTTCACAATTTAAATACAGGGTGTGCTAAAATTAAAAAAATATTTCAGGCGCCAAAAGTTTAATATTGTATTATGTCAGACGGAAACATGAGCTTAAAATATATACATTTTGTTAACAGAGGGAAGACAGGAATTTTCTACTGTACATTATGTGTGAGCAAATTTAACAGAAGGCTTTTATCGCTTGTGGCCAGGCTGAATATTTTACGATCCGTGTCGAGACTTCGTAGATTCCCAGTAGCAGACGGATGTGTCAAAGTGTGAAGCGAAGCAAAATTGCAAGATCTTAAAACAGTACGTCTGAAGACGCGTCTTTGAAATCTTAAAGACCCTCAGGACTACTGCGTATTTAACTAATTTTAAAGATTCGTCGTAATCCATCCTTAATTCTGATCTTGTCATCCAGTGTTTGAGCCGCGTGATAGCGGATGGTGTTAGTGACGTTCTGGAGGAATTTGCCGTCTACAGCTACATTTTAAAGTGAGTGGGGAGAGAACTTTCGGAGCGTTTCAGTCACGCTGTCACTAGGATCCAAAAAAAGAGGAGAAAATACTTGTGTCCGGGTCCAGTAAATGGGAACTGTTACGAGGAAATACGACAGAAGTCTGTATTTCCTCGTACTGTGACCCTGAAGATGAAGACAAAAATTTACTCCGAAACGTCAGCACCACAACCAAACTGTGAATTTACCCACCCCCTACCCCTTTACAATATCAATATTACTTAATTACTTACTGCATGGTGCAGAGTCCTTCTTGAGAAGCTAACTGGTTTGCAGCTAGTCAAGAAATTCCCCGCATTTCACGGAACCCGAAAGTTTATTACTGCACTCACAAGCTTCCGCCACCTGTCTCTATCCTGTGCCAACCCAATCCAGTCCACATACCCACATCCCACCTCCTGGAGATCCATCCTAACATTATCCACCCATCTACGCCTAGGTCTCCCCAGTGGTCTCTTTCCCTCCGGTTTCCCCACCAAGACC
>Ga0131853_10007686_pt1 | contig 19554 bp, 16 predicted proteins | sample TergutLab28metaG_FD_92764 | JGI IMG/M metagenome (GOLD analysis project Ga0131853, IMG submission 92764) | Labiotermes labralis P1 segment gut microbial communities from Petit-Saut dam, French Guiana - Lab288 P1 (version 2) (version 2) | ecosystem: Host-associated > Arthropoda: Insects >... | reverse complement strand
TATAATATAATATAATATAATATAATATAATATAATATAATATAATATAATATAATATAATATAATATAATATAATATAATATAATATAATATAATATAATATAATATAATATAATATATATGCCGTATATTCTCGAATCGAATCCGCACCCGAATCTAATCCGCACTAATTTTTTGCCGATTTCTTAAACGAAAAAAAAGTTAGTTCGCGGTTCTAATCCGCACCTTTCTTTCAACCGTCCCTTGTCTGCAAGGCAGACTGATTCATTTATGAATGATGACGGCGACTCTGATGAATAATAAATTATGAAATATAATATGTTATATAATATTATAAATTTTTCCAAAATCCGGCTCACGACCGCGAATCTAATCCGCATGCGATTCTAATCCGTATATGATTTTTTAGCCCTCTGAAACTGTAAAAAGGGTGCGGATTAGATTCGAGAATGTACGGTAAATTTGAGGTTTTGATGACAATGACAAAGCAGTCGTCGTCTGGCTTATGATACAGTGTGTCATCTTAAAGTAGTTACCGAAGTTTCGGAGGAACCTGCTGCAAACATATTCTATTACAAATGCAGAAGTAAATCGGGAAATGTAGGAAATGCGTGAAAATTCTTTACGTTCGTTGTGTGATTATTGCTAGATTCCCATTTCGTGAGTGCTGTTTGTGCTCCCTTATAAAGAGCGTAGCCATATGACAAGGGCTCGGGTAACCTTTGTTGTGAAGGCAACAGAAAGGATATACTATATACATAATATGTATTTATAGACATATAATATAGCGCCACTGTGTTCACCGCAATTTGTGGCGGTGATAAGTCGAAGTTTTGTGCAGTAGGGAATTTCTGTTCACGGACTGTTGTGGACGCTACGTAGGGTGACTCTGTGTCCGGGTTTGACTGTACGTGATGTGGCTATAAAATTACAGGTCTTCATTCTTTTCCGCTTCCCTGTAAACTTGGCCACAGCGAGCGGTGTGTGGTATTGGCTTATTCGCTTCTCTCCATTCACGGTTACAATTTCTAGGTCGTGCGGCAAACAGTTTGGCAGTAGCCTTTGCTTGAAGTGGATCCTGTTCTTGTTCTCCGTCGGAATCATGTTAAATGTTGACGTGGAGCAACGCGTCAATGTGAAATTCTGTGTGAAACTTAGAAAACCCGCTACAGAAACGTACGATTTGTTGAAGAAAGTATATGGTGATGAGTGTCTATCTCGTACTCAAATTTTCGAGTGTTTTAAAAAAGTTTAAAGAGGCAAGGGAAGAGATCGGAGACGATCAGCGCTCAGGTCGTCCCAGCACTTCAAAAACAGACGCTAGCATCGAAAAAGTCCGTGAAATTGTTGGACAAAATCGTTGCCTGATCATTCGAGCAGTTGCTGAGTTAATTAACATAGTCAAGGAAACTTTTTCGACATATTTTACATAACAATTTCAACATGAAAAAAAAGTGTGTTCGAAGATGGTGCCGAGACTCCTCACTCCTGCACAAAAGGAAATTCAAATGAACATGTGTGCTGACATTCTTCAAAACATTGAAAACGACCCAAACGTTTTAGAGAACTAATAACTTGTGATGAATCATGGTTTTTTCAATACGACCCAGAACGTTAGCGCCAATCCATGCACTGGAAGAGCCCCATTTCACCAAGGCAAAAGAAAGCACGGCAGAGCAAATCCAGATTTAAAGCAATGATGATTTTTTTTTCGACATCCAAGGGATTGTTCACGTGGATTGAGCGCGTGAAGGTCAGACCGTTAACCAGGTCTACTACAAGAAGGTTTTGACAAACCTTCGTGAACGGGTGAGAAGAAGAAGACCTGAAATGTGGAAGAACGGCTCATGGGTTCTTCACCAAGACAACGCGCCGCCACTCAACGCCCTGTCTGTCAAGACTTTTTGACGAAGCACAAGATCACCGTTTTGGAACATCCACCGTACTCACCTGACCTAGCCCCATGTGACTTTTTTTTAATTTCCAAAGATCAAGTCTGCGTTAAAAGGAACCAGGTTCGAGTCCGTATATGCAGTAAAGGCAAAAGCGACGGAGCTCAGGAATAAGCTATCGGAAGACGACCTGCAGCATTGCTTCCAACAGTGGAAGATTCGCATGGAGCCGTGTAGGGATCGGTGAGGGGAGTACATTGAGGGTGACAACATTTCTATCGTGTAATTTTTTGAATAAAAAATGTTCTAACATCAGTTCGGATATTTTATAGCCACACCACTTATAGCTGTACAGGTCGTGTTATATTTCAAGTCGCTAAACGTCGGCTTCTCTTTGTCCTACCTCGGGTTTAATGCCAGCTGGTTTTGTGTGTGGTTCGTGGCAATTTTAGTGGAACTGGAGCACTTTTCTCAGTTTCTTCGTTTTACTTTTGATGACTGTCATTGCTCCTAGCTGATGTTCTACCCCCGCCCCCGAGGTAATTGTTAGCCCTGACCAGGCAGCACACTGTAACATAACTGGGGCACGTTACCCGGTTCTTGGCTGGTCACAGAGTGAGAATATGTTATGTATTTGTCGACCTGTAGAAGCGTACATGTAAGACACGTATGTATACATGTCAGTACTTCATAAACTACTATCAACACTATCGAAGTTTTGACGTCATAAGCGAATTTACTGACATTATGAGTGAGTATATAAATACATGTACGTAATAAAGTGAAGTGTCTATGTGTGTGTGTGTGTGTGTGTGTGTGCGTGCATGTGTGTGTGTGTGTGTCTGTCTCTCTGTCTGTAGCAGCCGTGACTCGTCGGTACATAGAAATGGTTGCTTGAAGTTACATAACGTGCCAAATAGAGCTGATCGGCGTCTCTGCACGGGATCCGGTCCTATGGCTGTATATATAATACTCTTGTCATTCATACCGGATTGCAGAACAAAGATGTTAGTGTCGACTGCGTTTTGCACCCACACTGCAAAGTTTATGGCCTCCTCTGTTCGCTGAAATATAGACGGGGTGGCCGAAAAAATAGGTGAGCATCGGTAGCGTAATGCAGCGTACTGTCACCAGATGACAGCACTTCGATCGATGGGAGTAACGCTTGGTTTGCACTAAGAATAAGTAAACGACCGAGGTAGGATGAAGTAGCGCGTGGCTATAATAATCGGCAGTAATTGATTTCGATCCATAAAAATCGAAAGTAATTGATACTAACACAAAATCGATTGTTTTGAATGGCGTAACAATTCCTGTTGGGCCAGAGCTTCCTCATTATCGACGCTTCACGATCACACTCAGACACACCACGCTCAATAGAACTCCTCTAGACGAATGATCAGCTCGACGCCGAGACCTCTACCTGGCAACACACAACACTAACAAAAGGCAGATATCCATACCCCCGGCGGCATTCGAACCCTTAATGCCAGGAAACGAACGGCCGCAGACCAACGCCTCAGACCGCGCGGCGCCTGGGATCAGCAGATAACGGTGCCAGTAACACCCGCAGATGGAAGAAGTGTATTGACATCAAGCTTGGTTGGCTCTGAGAGTGCAGTGTCTTCTGACAGAGCGTCGGTGCAGTGGCGCGCAGAGCAATGGTCGCCCCTCTAATGAAATCACATTAAAATCGGGCTATGGGCACGGTCCCGCGGATTGATAGGAGTCACGCTCCATTACCATGATTGTCTTTGTTGCTGTTTTCTCTGCATATTACCTAATGAACAGCTGGACAGTTATGTTACAAATAAGAATTGTGATCTGTTTAAATAAACAACTGAAAGCTCTTCCAGCAATTCCTACTTCTTCGTCCATGTGGAGGTCCCTGATCAATGCTGTGAATAACAGCAGCAAACGGGAGAGAGTAAAAGGCGAGCTTCTGGCGCCTTAAACCGGGAACACTCGACTAGGGAGAAAATACCGACAGAAAATCTTAGGCCCTCCATATATCCGGGGGTTGAGCTTTAGGGTAGCGACCTAATTTCGCAGATATAATTACTATGAACTCTGCAGCAGTGAAGCCGGACAGATTAGTAAATACTACATATATTTAAAGAGAATTTACAGGTATGAGTATGCAAATTTTACTATACAACAAATACACTTAGTACGTGGCTGTTCACTGTAGTGAGGTGAAATAGTTTGGAAGACCAGCTATGTTTTTGCATATTTGGTGTCTAGTGAAATTTGAATAAACATATTTTTCAACTGGTTTCACAATATATGTGTTTACTAATTTGACGTTAACCGGGGTTTAATTACAGTGTACGTAATCTTCATGTAGTAACGGTTGTTTGGGAAGAAGTAAGCCTGAAGACGGGGACCGAACTTTTCACGGAACGAAGTGTGGTTTGTTTCAGTACATTATTTGGAAAAGTCTAAAAAGTTTATTGAGTTCAAAACCATTGTTATTTTCCCCATGACAACTAATTTTATGTTTTCCACATTTATTCATTAGATAGTGGCTATGATATTCCTGTACTAAAGAACTACAGATTCTATTGAAATTGTGATGTTGTGGGCCTGTGTGCGATTTGTGTGTAAGGACAATTTTTACGCTTTGTCATACAGGAAATATTCGATGCCATCCTGGGCGAAGACAGGTCACGTGGCTAGTACGGAAATAAACAAAGAAATATGGTGGCCATCGACCTGAATGTTAAGAGAGTAATTCTGAGTTCCATAAGGGAGCGGCATAATGATTCAGAGTCTAGTGGAGGGAGTATAAACCGTGTACACACGCACGCACGCACACATAACACATCCCTTATTTTGTTTTGTATTTACGACTGAAATTTTAATTTTAATATCTGGGAAATGTGACTGTTGTAGTAGTCACTGGCCATATTATGAAATTCGTACGATTTTCATGTTTGATGCTGATGAATGTCACTTATCCTATTTGTCTTTTGGAGGGAGTTATGCACCATGACACTAAGGCGTTAAATGGTGAGAATTTCCACGAACTTTGCACTAAGAACTGAAATCGAACATTATAATACAATTCAGTTATCATTTTTTAACCCTCTAGATTTAACAGCGCAATGGTCAGTTACAAAACTAACAACAACAATTATTATTATCATAATCATCATCATCATCATCATAGAATAGTTGTTTTAAAGTCTTGTCTCAAGAACAAAAGTCACAATTACAAAGTCAGAACAAATAAATAATACGATTGAAATTCACAGGAAATGTGCGCAAAGCACAAGAAAAACAACACATACAACAACAACAATAACAACGACAAATAACTTAAGTCTTGGCACAACAGCTTATTATCAGTCCATCAGATTACATTACAGTGCTTAAGTACGAGCCCACTCAACGACCATAGGCAGTGAAATGACAAAACATCAATTATGCATGATCACAAGAAACGTTTTTAATAATGATAATAATAATGTAAGAGTGTTATGGAACAAAGAACTACGCACAGATAGAGAAGTTAATGTCAAATAGGCCAGATATAATAATTAATAACAATAAAGAAAAAACATGCTTACTGAAAGACGTGGCAATACTAGTGGCAAGAATTTCACGCCAGAGGTAGCGAGAAGGCAATAACATACAAGAATTTGTGTATTGGCATACATCGAATGGCAAGTTGTGACATGTATGATCATATCGGTAATATGTGGAGCCACCGGAATAGTAACAAACGTTTATAGACAAGTTTGGGTGCCGTACCAGGAAAAGATTAAACACATTCACTACAAAAGACGGCTGTACTTGGAACATCACACATAATACTGAAAGTACTGCTGTCTGAATCTCGAAGTCTGAGCCAGAGTGGGAATCAGCGTTGGTTCAAGAGAAGTATCAGGGAGAAAAGGCCTGTGGCAAGAAACAACAAAGTAATAATAAAAATAATAATAATAATAATAATAAGCCAGACACCGATGAGCTGTGCAGAAGATGTGGAAAAGAATCGGGGACATTCTAACGCATTACTGCAGCATATGAACAACTAACACCTACCGAGTATGTAAAAAGACATAATGGACTAGCCAAAGTTATCCGTCAGAAACTGGCAGATTAACGACACAATTCCATATTATAAGTACACACCAGTCAGTGTACTGGAGAATGGAAATTTCAAGCTGTGCTGGAATCGCAGCATACTTACGGACAAAACATTACATTTTAATGGACCTGACATAACTTTTATGAATAAGAATACAAAGAACACCTTTTTGATAGATATAGCTGTCCCGAATACACATAATCTCGCCAAAACAATAATCGACAAACAAAACAAGTACCAAGAACTGGCGAATGCAATATGTGCTATGTGGAAGCAAAAGACACAGCACAAGTGATCCCGATAGTAATATAATCTACAGAAGTAATTCTAAAGTCACTATCACAAAGTCTAACAAGACAACTTACACACCAATACATATATACAAACGCAGAAATCTCTAATTCTTGGCACATGCTCAATTGTAAGGAACGTTTTAAACTACAAATAAGACCACCGAGCCTAATCCTGTTGATTACTACATCCCAGGATAGGTGAATATTTCCCAGCCAAAGCTGAGAAGTGAGACATTCGGAAATAATAATAATAACCTGCTTATAGAGATTAATTGATAATAGTATTAGAATTAAGATTAATTTCTTGGTTAATTTTGTTTTGACTGGCGGTGTTAATCTTTCGTGCTTTGCTAAATCTAATTTTGAATTATTCCCACATATTTCAGGGTTTGATGCGCTGTAGCAACGGCAGAGAAGACGGAAGGAATTCTTTTGTGTAAGTCAGCTCAGAATCTCTAATTAGTTAAGTACATACTGGATAGTTAAAGCTGGGTGTTTGCGCTGGGAAAGGAATCTTCTTTCAAGAGGCATTTTAATTAAATTCCTCTAAAGTCCCTTATTGTCTCGCATTTGCATTAAAACGGAGAGCTACTCATTCCATTATATTGGTTGTTCGCACTTAGAAATTATTGTGGATAGACTTGGAAGGACTGCACGAATGTCTTTCTAATTTGAGAATTACTTGTGTGAATATTTTTAGTTAAATATTAGTATAAAGATATAGTGAATATTTTAATGGACACCTTACAATGGATTTTGATAGACGAGGTCTAGACAAAATAGTAACTAGTATTGCGATGCGTGACATGGTTCGGTTCCCAGTAAGACCATCTCTTTACCCCTAACCCACACCCCACTACTTTCGTATTCTTTTCCCGGCGGTCAAACGGGCGAGGCCACAAAGTCGGTCGCTCTCCTCCATCTAGTGCCAAAGATTAGATCGCTTGGAATTTTAATTTGCAAGCCCTAAGACCTACAGGATTCCATCGTGTGATGCCCACTGCCTAAGTCCGTACAGCAGATTCCGTCTTCAGAAGCTAACAGTTCCTCAGCTAGTCACAAAATTACCTGCATTATATTGAACCCGAAGGTTCATCACGACATTCACAAGGGCCCGCCACTTGTCTCTATCCTGAGCCAGATCAGTCCAGTCCGCTCTCCCATCCTGTTTATTGAAAATCTGTCTTAATATTCTTACACCTACGCCTAGGTATTCCAAGTGGTCTCTTCCCCACAGTTTTCCCCACCAAAACCTTGAACGCACCTGTCCTTCCCCCATACACGCCACACGCCTCGCCCATTCCATTCTTCTTCAGTTGATCGTCGGAAAAATATTTGGTGAGGAATACAGATCCTAAAGCTCCTCATTAGGCAGTCCTCGCCAGTCCGCTCTTACACCGTCTCTCTTCGGCGCAAATATCTTGCACAGCGTGACACTCATAGCCAGCTTGAATTTGCCCTTATTGCTGAGTGCAAGGATGCTGTTAGTATTTGAGTACGTCATTTGGAGAAAATCAATTTTGACGAAGTTGACTCTGTGCTAAGTTTAAATTCATGTCTCGGGTGTGGCTGGAAAAGTGGCAAATCAGTATTGTAAAGGTAGCAAAGTGATCTACAGCAATTTGTATTTTGTACACAAACTAGGCGCTATCGAAATGGATTTTTAGCACAAACTCATATATTTCTAACTTGATTTTCTCTATGTCAGATTACTGGAGTTCTCGCTGCATTGAACTGAAGACTTTACATACCGTCGTGTAAATGTGTTGATGAGAGACAACACACACACAGATTTTTATAACGAATTTTATAAATATGAATCTCATAAATTTAATGTACGTTAATTCGTTAGTTTATCTGACTAAGAGTTTAATTATTTTTCATATATTGGAGAATTAATAAAGTGTGTCTTGCATTTCTATGGAAGTATTGAATTTGACCTTATTCTTTAGCGTCAGATGCATTATTTATTGATCGATTCAGACTCATAATTTACTACCTTATTGTTATAGTTTTAAAATATTCACAAAATGTTTGTGTCAGAAACTCTGTCTATGGATTGTTGTCTCATTAATTAATTGGAAATTTTCAAGAATGAAAGTGTCTTCAAAGAAATGTTTGTAGGAAAGCAGTCCCATTACAGGCCTGGACAGGCCCAGAGGGTTCCAGGAAGTTAAGGCTCCCAGATTTCGTGACAGTGGCACAGGATGGTGGTAGGTTGTCAGCCTTACGCACCGGCCGCTTTTTACCCCCAGGAGATAATCCTGGTACTCATTTCTGTTAGAGGCTGGGTCGACTCCAGGGCCATAGTGCGATCGGGAGGATTTTATGTCAATGAAAAATCCACTGACACCAGCTGGGATCAAACCAGCGAACTTCCGATTTGTAGCACAGCACCTTATCCACTGTGCTACCGCGGTAATGTTTGTAGGAATATATGTGTAATATGGAGTCATGTAATTATTATACATTGTTTGTATAATTATGAGTTGGTTAATATGTTATGGTGTAGTAAGTTTATAATATGTGATTAGAATGTAAATAGATATTGGATTTAAGAGTTCCAGTCGCTCTAATATGCCCCTGCCGGATGTCTGTTATAAGCAGTGTAGCATATTGTTTTGAAGCCTGGCATTTCAGATAGCATTAAATTAATCCACCAGTCCATTTATATTTCGAATTCCTCAAATGTCCGTATTGTAAATGGTCATGTCCTTTACTTACAAGTCATTTCTAAAAACGTGCCCTTAATAAGATCTTTTGAAGATATATAGGCGCGATACCTTCTTCCATTATGTCTGATATGGTACGTCTACCTGTTATTTCACTCGACGGTGTATTTGCCTTTAGAAGAAACCGCATTCTAATAGACATAAGAAAGACTGTAATTTGTAGCAATTTCGATGCGTGCTATAGGAAATGTGCACTCTAAGGTTCCTGTGAGAAATTCCTTGTATACTACTTTGATTCAGTAACTTACGTTTTTACGTCCTTCCTTATTCCGTGCTATTGCTCATAAAGATGACCCGAGTCCCTTTACAGTTGGAAGTCTAAAATTCGTACAAATGATTCAGTTCCTACCTTACAGAAAACCTACCATTTCTCCATTAGAAGATTGCTGTTTTAATGCTCTCGCGGAAAGAAATGGCTGTTGATTCCGAAAATCATACGAAACCCATAATTATGATTTATGGTGAACATTAAGTGTCTTTAATATTAAATAAAATAGCAGACCTGAATATGCGTTGAATATTAAGCGAAATTTTATTCAAGAGGGTCGGTAAATGGTTTTATCTGTTGTATTATCATTGTTCTTTCATTAACGTCAAATATCATTAGATATGAAACGTCAGCGTTTCCATGTTGGTCGGTATTAATGTAAAACTCTCTGGGAAGAAAATTTTCCGTACTGTTTGTGAACCACCGTTAGGGGCCTCGCCTGCCCACACACGTAGATCTTAATGAATATGCTACGCACTGGACTCTTAGCTCCTAGCATTAAGGATTTAACTGTTTTTCTTATTTGAAATGAAAATAAGAGTTAAGGAAGAGTAGCTGTAATTCTACTGCAAAAGTTGGAGCAGCCACCCGGTTCGCAGTGAAACTTAACTTGAAACTATAGTTCTGCTAAAAGTTTTTACAGTTTATGTCTTTCATTATATTTTCTTCGACATACCTTATACTTTTAAGCAGGCTTATAGTTTGTATACGTGATGTTCTGGGTGCTGTCTCTTCTTCCGTTTTTTTTAAATTGTACTGGGCCATCTTTATCGTTGCACCGTGCGTTTTGTAGTTTATTTAAGTAACACACCAACAAATGCATTTTGTCTGACGTTTTGCTGACCGTGCATCTCAGTATCCACATGTTTCGAGCACATGTGCTCGAAACATGTAGATGCATGAAATAAAATTATTGTAAAACAAAATTTTTGTGCATCAAGTTGGTTAATTACTGAGATAAAAAATGCACATGTGTTGTGTGTGAGTCGTACGCTGTTCAATTGAACGGCGTACGACTCACACATAACACACGACATGCTGCCACAGCACCAAATTAATATAACGAAGTAAATCACTAAGTGTTTTAAACTGTAACTTTAGCAAGGAACAAAGTAAGCTCCCTGAGTATGATCGTATGATCGAAACATGTAGGAGCGTTTTTAAGTGTTTTAATGTAAATTTTAGATTATTAAAGACTAAATATATGCATTTGTTGGTGTGTTACTTAAATGTACTGGGACATGTAGTCCTCTCAGGACTGTCATTTTTCCGAGTTTGTGGTTTTAAGCACTTCGGTCCTCGTGCATTTTAGGATATTCGTATTTTTCGCGGTGGACTGGAACATAAAACTGATAATTTGTAATAGAAATAAACCACTTATTAAATATGTCATTTAGTGCATAATATAAATTTGTCTTGAAGATAACAGATGGAGAAATTTTGTAGAGGTACGAATTTAAAAATCCCAAGTACATAATTTCGGTGATTTCCAAATTTTTATGTAATGGTCTTTCCCAGGCAGGTTGGACGGATTGGTGGGTAGGTGGATAGAGAGAAAGAATTATATCATATTATAATGTTTCCCTTATAACGTAAACAGATTGTGTTTATAACTTATTTTACAAATCTTTGTTATGTTAGTGATTAGTAGGCAGTTCTTCGAGTACAGAAAGGGAGCTCAGTAAGTGACTAGTATATGCGTGTATACTGTATAATGTAAACCAGATAGACTTTCTACTGCAGGCGTGTGTACTGCGAGATATCTGTTTCTTTGCACGCGAATTTTCGCGTATAGAAATTTATAGCAGAGTGTTTATTCCCTACAGTGTTGTTACGAAATGGAAGATAACGGAGACGCAGATGCAGTATTTAGCCAGACTTCACTGGAAAAATCATACGGAGGAGAATCATTGTCTGGTAGTTAAAAGTCACACAACTAACAATGAAATTCCCCTTATTTTATGGAACCTAAAAAATTGTGACCTAGTTCGCAGCAGACGGACACTGAACCCTACATTAGCCAGGCAAATTTAGTCCATATCGGCACTCACTACTTCCGCAAGATTGATACTAATATTATCTTACCGCCCACGCGTAGTTTTCCAAGTGGATTCTTACTACTGGGCTTTACCAAAAAAAATATGCTTGCCTAATCCCTCTTGTTAGTGCTACATATCACACCGATCTCATCCTTCTTCCTTTCGTGACAGTAATTAGTGTAACTTGATGAAAAGTGTAAGGTTCTCGATATACTCATTTCTTCTTCTGTTGCCTCGCGTTTCTTAGGTCCTAATTTACCTTGCTTTTTCTCTATGTCGCTTAACAGCCCAAATCGGGTCTAAGCCGCCTCTTTGTGAGTTTTACAGACCACACACAAGTAGAGACACACACCCGTTACAAATCCTCTGTACAAGTGATCAGCCCGTCGCAGAGGCCGCTAACTACGCAACGCACAATAAACACAAGGGACAAACATTCATGCCTTCAGCCGGCTTCGAACCCGCGATTACAGCAGCCAAGCGGCTGCAGACCTATGCCTTAGACCGCACGGCCACCACATTCGGCATATTCTTTTCTTAGTACACCTTAAATTTTCCTCAGACCTCGTCAGTGTGTAGCCTAGTTGGTCCGTTACCATGAGGGACGTGTTTCACGCCCATAAAAACGAAAGGCAAAAGTGTGGGGTTTTGTTTTGAAAATTACGTTTTTAGTAGTGGGACGAAAAGACAGACGATTGCGAAGCGAATGCTGGCTCTATCGTTCATTCACTACATACAGTCTTCTCGTAACTTGTCATTAATATAGTTCTGATGTATTGTTTTCATTTGCAGATATGCAAACCATCACTTTTCATTCCTGTGGTAGATTCGTCTTGTTCCGCATAATATTAATAAATTTGTTGTTCTCAGAATGTAGTTTGACTTCCAGAGTCGAGCTGAGACTATACCCGTATGTGACGACTTATTTATTTAAGATTTTTAATTGCAATTTCAAGCCCAAGAGAACTAGGATCTGGTAGTACTGACTCAGTTGCAGCTACGCATTCCGTACATGTGACGTAGGTAACATAATCCCATGTCTTAACAAAGTTTCACAGAATCTTGGCACTGGCGATCAGTAATTCTCTGCTTTACAGTATGAATGAAGTCAGGTGGGTAAACAGTATTATAATTTATGGCCTATCCCATTGTCATGAAGCTTGTTGCGAAGTCATTATGTACTTGTTTACATCCTCTATCTTTATTGGTAGAGAAGCCAGAAGGAGAGGTGTTTTTATTAAAATTTTTCCCAACCATGGAAAACAGTGGAAGGTAATTGGTGTCATTTTCTTCATCGTCGATTTGGTACCCACCCACCTCTGCTGGTAACGGTCGTTGTAACGAGGCACGGTAGTCAGCCATCTGGCGAGGGAGCAGAGAATAACATTAGTGTGTGTGTGTGTGTGGAAGGATTCTTTGTTTCCAAATCGCCATGTGCTGGCCAGCCGGCGCTTTTCCAGTTTTATTTGTTGTCTTGAAGCATGAAGGAACGTTTGTTCTTCCAATGGGGGCGACAACGTAGACAGTTATGACACCGGATGGGTGGTGGCAACCATTTCTCATGCACCTCCCTCGACTTTACCTCTTTTCCTTCCCCACGTAACAACTGCCACCCCCATTTGTACGGAGTAATAAGAACCGTGCCTAATAGTAGAACAGTTGAAACTCGCATATGTATTTGGGGCGCCGCCCGTTATTAACTTAATGGCACCTTCATTTTAAAAATAATTGAATTTTTTACTGTTCCATTTCTGTGTTGTTCGTAAGTAGTGTCATTTCTGTCTCTAGTCTTTTTGTGTGAGTTATTACTGTGGAAATGTTATAGATGAGGTAAACATGTCTGCCATTTTTGACGATTATTCAGGCGGGCTATAGGTCCATTTTTATTAATTATACCCACGTTCAAGTCTCGTGCTGTTTCTGTGGCTTCAGTGAGGAAGGCGGGAGATGAAAACTGCCTTACTTGTCGTGATGTCACATAGCATTCTCAGAGACATCAGCTTTGACGCAACTCTTATTGCCAAACAGGCTACGATGTGAACGATTACATAATTATTTCGTGACTGTTTATGGTATTATGGACCGGGACGGCGTAGTCGGTATAGCGACTCGCTACGGGCTGTGGGGTCCGGGGATCGAATACCGGTGGATGTGAGATTGTTCGGACCCGTTCGAACCGGCCATGGGGCCTACTCAGCCTCCTATACAATGGATACTGGATCATTCCTGGGGTAAAGCGGCCGTTAAGTGGCGTTTACCACCCACCCCCAATCTAGAGCCGAAGTTAAGGAAAGAGTAGGGCTATCCCTTTTCTCCTCCCCTGTGCCTTCGTGGCAGGTTATGCGGTGAAGTTTTACCTCTATGTATTTTTCATTTTGTGCCGAATAATCTTATCTAGATAAGCCATTTTTCCTGAATACGCCGGCTGTATTTTAACCTGAAACACTACCAGCCTGCCCCGCTGAATGGTATTAGAACCCTTAACCGTCTTTAGAATCCCAAACCTCTTGCACGTCTGCAAGAGACCTTGTTTTATACACGTACAAAGCAACAGGTCAATTATTTCTGCTTTCGTAAGTGAAGACAAATAGGTAAGGCATTTTAAACTGAATTGTTTCCAGAATTTTGTCTCCTGTTACCTACAAAACATTTTGAGGACAGGTTTACACAATTAGGAAGCTTGTTACAGTGGAAGAAATACATTTTTAATGTTTAAGCCATCAAACTAATGGCCACACACCTAGGAGTCGCAACAAAATTTGAACATTTCTTGCAAAGTCTATCGCTGTACCAGTTCCCACAGTTTTGGCATTCAATTTTCCTAGTATTGTCCCCAACCCTTCGGCTGCTTTATTGCCACGTTTCGGAACAGGAAACGAGAAATGCGGTTGTAAATTTGGCAGGCTTTACGTCGAATTATGTGAAAATCGGCGTGGACAAATACGCATTTACATGCTTAAAACATAACTAGGTATACTCATTTTTATGAGTCTTTCCTGTGAACACACTAATGCAAATTTGTATCTAACGTAATATATTGCGATTATGCATCTAATTCCCTCCCTATTATTTTTACCTAGAGTGTGAGTCCAGTGTCACTGAGCAATAATAGCATGCCTTCGTTTTTGTAATTCTGCGAAATCTCTTTTTTGGGAGCATTCTGATAGGGAGAAATAGATTTATTTTTGAATGTACAGAACGGCAAGAAATTTATTCACATCTCTCCATAGTGTGATTTCTTTTTTTAAAAATGAGTCTAAAATAATATAGGATATGTGTTCTGAGACTTCTGTTTGCGAGATACGCTTCATCGTCGGGTGCGGTAAAAACACTTCTCAGCAGTGCTATTTGTCATGACGTTACGGCTTGTTTTGAGAAATAAGCAAGACACACAGTGCTCATCGGTGTTCTATTGTGATCCAATAATCGCGAAATACACAGCCGACGAATACTACTGTTCACCGTCGGTGCCTTCAGGATGCGAGCTGGTAAAGAGACACGGGAATTTGAAATACATCGTTCTGGTCGTCTTCATCCGGACAGCTGATGTGGTCCTAGAATTGCAGTAGCGTCTTCATGAAACCAGAAGTGTAACACATAACGACGCTTGTGAAGACACGTCGCCCACGGGCTGTACGGACAGGGGTCAATGAAGGCGCCACAATTGCAGCTTTGGAATGACAGCCGTGTAGAATTGCACGCAATTACGCGAAAGAATTGGATCCACAGCGTCCCGGAAGTACTTCGTGACGAGCATTTGGATCCATGCCACTTGTGGAAGGCATATCTATTTCCAGACGATGGGCCTTTACACTTATTTTACGTGTAGCTGCAAGGTGCTCATGGTTTGCTGTTTTGATACCTTTCACCGTTTGATGGTGAACTCAGCATCTCAGGATATGCGTTGTATACAATATTGGAATGATTTTAAAAAGAGCAGTCACACCACCTACAGCTTGTGCGTTTAATTCCTTCTCTGTCTGTGTTCATATTCTACCCCCCCCCCCCCTGTAGTTAACAGTATTGTTAAATGTGTTCCGCGTCGTAACTTGTGTTGGATTTGCTGTTTATGTAACTTGACTGTATCAGTAATTTAACTAATACTTAACTGATACAGACAGATGAACGTCAGAATATTTTAGTTCGCTCCCCTGTTGATATGTTAGGCCTATAGATCGGCATTATTTTTGGAACGTATTAGGATTTTAATTGATATGGAAAAAGATGAAACACAACTACACTGCAGGTCTGAAAACTGGCATCTCATTGCGAGATTTTTGGTTCTCGCAGCGGTGTTGATATTTCAGTACTCTGGGATAGATGCCATATACGTTGCTGAATACTTACCGACGTTTCGGGGGAGTTTTCTTCCTTTGTTTTCAGAGTCCAAATAGTACTCTTCTAATCTTAGTGATAGCGCAGTCTCCAGCTTGAGTGTAAGATCTGTACTGTGTAAGTACTCTATGTAACAGGCGCAGTTGGATTGTGTACCTGATCGTGAGTGCAAAATTGTGAAGGCAGTACTTGTCAGATTTATTTATCTCCGTAATTAACCAGCTTGATGCACAAAAATTTTGTTTTACAATAAATTTATTATATGCCTCTACATATTTCGAGCACATAGTGCTCGAAACATGTAGAGGCATATCATAAACTAATTATAAAAGATGAATTTGTGCATTAAGTTGGTTAATTATTAAGATTACAGTAAGCTTGCTCGTTCTGTGTTGCAGCGTTACACAAAAGTTCATAAATACTCATTAAAAGATGTCACGTTATGGAAGGTTTAAGTTGGCGTTAACTAATGCAGGGATCTAAGCTGAGCCTGATAATGTTGGAGCATTTACATATGTTTATCGCGTTGTGTGTGATTTTATTATCTCACAGTTGTGTGCAGTAAGGAACAATGGCTCCAGGAATTGTGTGCATAAAAAATTGACCTCTCGTGATGTGTACGCATAATATATTTGTTAATTATATAGTTATATTGATGTTTTACACATTCACACTTTAAGGAAATTTACTTTGCATTTCAATACTGTATCAGGAAATGAAGCACTGCGTTCATGACAATACTACGTATAGAATGATAATGAACTGCGTATTCTGTCTTCGAGGTTATATTTCAGAGTTGTTTAATTTTATTTATTTAATTTCCGTCTTTCCATACTTTATTATACGAGGATGAAGCCTTCGTGTAGCAAATTTATTAGGAAATCCGTTTATATAATTATTGTTTGTGCGATGTAATTTTTGAACACTAGTTACTCTTCCTTTGAACTCATTGCCAATTTGATTCCTTGGAAATTAAGACAGATCTATCCTACATTATATATATATATATGTATATTTGTGTGTGTGTGTGTGTGTGTGTGTGTGTGTGGGTGTGGGTGGGCCGGTTAGCTCAGTCAGTATAACGACTGACTGCGGGCTGGACGGTCCGGGATCGAATCTCGGTGGGGACGAGATTTTCAGCCCGTCCAGACCGGCCCTGGGGCCCACTCAGCCTCCTGTAAAATGGGTACCGGTTCTTTCCCTGGGGTATAAGTGCGGCCGGGGCGTGCTGCTGACCATTCACCCCTTTCTAGAGCCGCGGTCATGGAAGAGTAGAGCTATACCTCTAACCACCCTCTGGGCCACACCGGGCCTGTAACTGGATCACTTTACCTTTACCTTATGTGTGTATGTGTGTGTGTGTGTGTGTGTGTGTTTGTATGTGTGTTCGTGTGCTTACATTACGCTCTTGATTCGTCCGGCACATGTAAATGGCGATTGGTATTATGGTATTTGATAAAACAGTATATTGTGGTATCGAAAGATGATAGTGGCGAAGTAATATGCGTAACTTACTAAGACAGAGGAAAACAAAATGATGCAGAAACGCGTAAAAAGAAAGAAGAAAGCTAAAGAATGGTGACGATTGAAGGGCGCAGAATCTCTATAAGGTGTATGATCCAGAATTTCTCCCAGGGGGCCTGTCTAAAAGTACCTTGATTTTACACAAATTTCATCTTTCGGTTTGATATATATTTATGATGTCAGCCTTGTTTGCCGAGGGTTTTCTTATTTTTGGCAACCGAAACAGCGCCTCTATGTCACAGTTTCTCACAGACCCAACATGTCCTTACGCTTTTCAAACACATTTCATAATATGGGCCCTCCCCATTACAAAACTTAGGTGTATCATTTTACGAAATTTCAGTACAGCAGAAAAAAAAATTTCACCAAATACTTGCCGTGTCGCTAAGAAGGTAATTTTTGTAGGCGGATGCGAACCTTGCTTTCTTAAAAAATAAAATAATTTAGTGATTCGTGAATTTATAATATAGTTATCTTTCTCTTTGTAACGGAAGCTATGGACCTGTCGTAAGACAGACTACGAAGTGAATGAATGGATATTTTTGTGTTTGTTTCCAAAAGCTGCAGAACAGTTGTTCGTAAAAATAGATTGGCGCATGCCAATATTTCGCTGCTGTTTATTTTCTTTCTATTCCGTATTTGTTGCATGATTCATAAAATGAGCCCAGCCATTATCAGTAGTTCATGCTAACATGTTTGTTATATTTTAACCAGCTGAAGAAAGAAGAAAGTACAAGAACGAGTAATGTTGGCTGTTGTAAATTAACACTAAACAATTTTAATCATAAATTTTTATTTGAAGATGAAGTATACTAATTTTAGAATTTTTATAAATAAACAAGACAAAGTACGCATATAAAGCAGAGTGATACATCCATTATTAAAATAATCTGGAGACAACATAAATAGTTGAAGAATAAGAGACCAACTTGATATCACTAGTTATTAAGTTTTATTTCACTTCTTCTATGCCCAACATGTTTCGGACATTAATACATCCATCATCAGAAGCCTGCGACTTTTCTATTGTATCAACACATTGGTCGTGTGTTCTTGTTTTGATGTGTGTTGGAGTGTAGCAGGCTTCACCCTGCTACACGGATACCACCCCAAGCCAGCCACACCGAAAATCCAACACACATCAAAACAAGAAACACACGACCAATGTGTTGATACAATAGAAAAGTCGCAGGCTTCTGATGATGGATGTATTAATGTCCGAAACATGTTGAGCATGGAAGAAGTGAAATAAAACTTAATAAATAGTGACATCCAGTTGGTCTCTTATTCTTCAACTGTCACAATGATACACGTGTCAGTGTACATAAGAAAACAAAAGAAATGATAATCACTTTTTCTGGAGAGTGTGTACGCTTAATTTGATCTCGAAGCGATATTATTTGTATATAAGAGGCTTGTATCCATTTTGGATCCGTATAGAAACACTGTGATATCACATTACAATTAACACTAAAAAATGCTTGTAGTTATAGAAACTGATATACATTCATTACGCCAAGTATTACGAGACCTGTTAACAGCTTGTATGATTACGTGACGGCCTGGCAACACCGTGACTAGTTAATGCGGAACAAATTTGCTGTTGACATACAACTGGAGATATTTGACATTGTCATACTGTTGGAAATATCTGACATTGTCATGCAAATGGAGATACTTGACTATGTCATGCAAGATATTTTGATCCCCTACAAATTTCGATAATTTTTTGGCTGTGGTAATAATTGTATATACAGCACTGTGAAGAATTGCACACACAATTTAAAGGCACCCACAACTTACTTTTGAAAGATGTCGACGTACCTGTTTTTGATTTCAGAGGTCTTGTTTCTCTGATATGATGCTGAGTTGAGAAATGTGTAAAGAATTTTGGCAGAAAATCCTGAAGGAGGATACTGTTTGGAAGATCTAAACATTTATGGGAGAATAGTACGTGTTAACGTATCTTTCAAAGAAACTGGTTTGACGGGATTTGGTGAAGTGAATTTTATTGGCTCAGTAGTGGTTCTTGTGTTTTAGCTATTTTAAAAAATCTAATGACGCTGCGTAATAAAAGATTATTCCAAAAATAAATCTCTTTCATGGCCCTACATATAATTCCACTACTTTCCTGCCTATATTTGTAAATTATTATTATTATACTTTTTAATAAGATGGGCTGGGCATGTGGCGCGTATGGGTGAGGAGAGGGGGGTGTATAGGGTCTTGGTGGGGAAACGGGAGGGAAAGAGACAACTGGGGAGACCTAGGCGTAGATGGGTGGATAATATTAGGATGGATCTTCAGGAGGTGGGATGTGGGTATGTGGACTGGATTGGGCTGGCCCAGGATAGAGACAGGTGGCGGACGCTTGTGAG
>Ga0131853_10007685_pt1 | contig 19555 bp, 11 predicted proteins | sample TergutLab28metaG_FD_92764 | JGI IMG/M metagenome (GOLD analysis project Ga0131853, IMG submission 92764) | Labiotermes labralis P1 segment gut microbial communities from Petit-Saut dam, French Guiana - Lab288 P1 (version 2) (version 2) | ecosystem: Host-associated > Arthropoda: Insects >... | reverse complement strand
GGCGGGAGCGGCAGGGGGAGGGGAGCTGGGGGGGGGGGGGGGGGTAGGGGTTGATAGGCCGACTGTTGACTGAGAGTTCACTCTGCGCAATATACGTACTAAGGCAAGAGAGAATATCACAAGAACACCCGCAAAACGGAAGGCGGGCTACTTTTTCGTGGCCTATCTGTATATGTCTGTGAGGAGCTAAGGCGTAGGTATGCGGCCGCTTGCTTGCGGGGATTGCGGGTTCGATTTCCTTTGGGAGCATTGTACCCGACCCTCTTTCTTTCTTTGTATCATTCTTAATCCCGCGTAGCCAGACACTAAAAGGCAGGCAGGAGTCGCCTAACGGATGTGTCATAGCTGAATGGCGAAAATGCATAGCGCCACGCAACTTAGTTTTAGCTGTTGCTAAGAGCAAAGCCAAGGCCGCACTAGCGTAACAACCGTGGACTGTCTGATGCAGCACTATAAAGAATTTATATGAGTTTTAAATAAGCCCATTTCTCAGGGAAGTCTGTCCCCGGGGTCGAACCTGGAACGGGCGGCTTCAAACTCCCCCTGAGATATTTACGAAAATTTCGCGCACGGAAATGTTCGGAAATATCTCACATGCAGCATACGTCCCTAAAAAATAATTGACACAAAAACACTAATGAATAATAGAAGAATTAGTTAAATAAAAAACTGTTTGACAGTTAACACAAACATCTCACTTCATTATACTTCTGCTACACAGGAATTCCCAACATAGTGTAATGGGGTACGGCGGTCGTCCTAACCACCGACACCACTACCTAGAAAGGGTGTTCGCTGCCACCACTTTGGACATTACTGTGACGTATTTCTACTGTATAATATATTCTACGATACTACAACATAATACATAAATATACAACACTAAAGGAAGTACCATAACCCAATCAAAATCTAAGGCACGGCATAGGGTACTCTCCAGCACAAATATTACAATTTCCTATAAAGGAATTTCCATAAGAATAGAACCAAATATAATCCGAATCATTTCTACACTTCAATTTGGTACAGAACAACTTAACCACGCTTACCTGGTACAATAATTAGCAACAAAGCCCACATATTATAAATTTTGCTCCTTCTCTTCTCCCCCAAGTGCCTGTCGTTACCGAAGTGTCAACAAAGACCCTCCCTCGTCGCTTTACAAAACCACACCACGCTTCTAAGCCAAAGTAAGCATTTCCTGCATTCACCTAGCAATAGTTTTCTGTGGCTTCAACTATTTGCTGTTGCTATGTGAATGATAGGTGATCTGGACTTCCTGTTTGTTCGAGGGAGATGCACTCAGCCGTCCTTAAAATGCTAGCAACGTATATGAAATATATAAAATGAAATGAAATAGAATACAATAAAGTGTTCTCTACAAGGCACTAAAACAGCAACGTCTCAAGCCTACCCCTGTCACAATAACTCTTCACAGAAGTCTCATACATTAATTTACACACACTTACATACGTATTCATACTCAGAACAGAAATTTCTTACTAAAAAATATCCTAGACTGCTAGGAGAGAACCCACAGAATTAGCAAAATTAATGACGAAAGCAACTAACTAATATCAATGTGGATAATAATTCTACAATAGTAAACTCAGTCTACTCAAAGTTTATAGCTACGTAAACAAGCTAATTAATGTGACCTCCCTAACAATGGGCTTCTTTCGTGCGGTCACTCATTCTTAGAGCAACTCTCAGAGACTTGTCTTCCTTCTTCCCCGCATCAAACATGTTCTAGACATCTTAACACGTGCGTGTAACCGCGTAATTTACTTCCTAGTTCCGATACGGTTTCAATGCTTGTTTGTGAAACACTCCACGCACCCTGCCATTCAAGTTGGAAATTTCTTAAGAAGGTGGTATTAGCGTGGTTATGCGCCATGGACCTTCATATGGCCGTGCGAATTTACTCGTCACTCCCTTTGCGGCTTCGGAAACGGGTTGGAATCGGGAGAGAACCAAATCACCAACTTGTGGCTCCCACTCATGTTGGCCTCGTTTCTGGCGTTTCTTTCTTCTGCCAGCCTTCAATATCATCTTTAAGTAGGCCCGTAACACCTTGTCCGACAAGTTTCATCCGGCGTAATTGATCTCCAATCTTCTTCAGAAACTTCTTACAAAACAGATCTGATCGCGACTCGTTGAACATTAATTCCACTGGGCAGACACCAGTAGAATCCCCCATAGTGTGATATAGCCACACCTGTACTTAGGTAACAGCTGAGGCCACTTTTTTTGGTTCTGGAAACAATAGATCTTAAAAAATTTTCCAATCTCGGTCATAAATCGCTCACTGGGATTTGCTTGCGGCCTTCTCACAGGCGAGAATTTTACTTCAACACCCAAGCCAGCTAATTGTTTCTTCCACACGAGACTTGTAAATTGCGTCCCGTTGTCACTTAAAATGCACTTCGGGCTTACCACATCTGTTACTTAGTGCATGATAATTTTCTGAAGGCACGTCCTGGCAGTAGCTGCCCTCAAAGCATACAGTTTCACTAACTTCGTAATCACATCCAGGTAAACAAAAATATAACGGACGCCCCTGCGCCCGGCAGGCAATGGTCCCTAAAGGTCTAGCGCACAAAGCTCGCCAGGGGCCTTTGGCATATGGCTCCTACTTTCCGTTTCAAACCTTGCTTGACCCATTGACAGATGTCGCAGTGAGATATTAATCTTCGTACCTTGCGACCTAGATTCTTCACATGAAAGGTGTGCGAAATCTGGTACGTATACTTTCTGCCCCTAGATGACCTAATGACTTGTGTACATAGATTATAACTTGGTCCTCCAGTTCGGCTGGTAATACTGGTCTGTAGTATGGAAAACTTTCGTTCTTAGCGTAAAGTATTTCGCGTCGAACTAAGTACCTTTCATTCGACGCGCCCTCCTGTTTAACAGCTCCTATTAATTCAGAAAACTTCGGATCTTTGGCTTGAAAAATGTGCAAGTCCTTTAGCTTACGACCTACCGAACCATCTACGCCTAGGCCTACTGCAGACAACACTATACCTCGAGGCCGCGTAAGGCCGTTAATCTCCCTTTCACTCATGCCATCTGGGTTCCTAGATATCGTGTCCGCAAGAAAATCCCTCACGCCACGAATGTGTCTGACACGCAGATCAAATTCTTGTAGCTGCAATATCCATCTGGAAATATTACTAGAAGTTAGCGCACAACTATGTATAAATGACTGTGCTTTGTGGTCAGTACACAAGTTTATTTCATGCCCAAATACGTAAATCGTGAACTTTTGTAGGGCAAACAGAATAGCTAAAAGTCACTGTTCCGCAACGGAATATCGTTGTTCGGTGCGGTTTAGGACGCGTGAAGCGGTGGATACTATGAAGGTCTCGCCTTCTTCATTAGTCCGCATCAAAACGGCCTCGGTTTTTCGTCCACTGGCGTCAGTATTAATAGTATGCGGCAGTAGCACGTCGGGGTGAACTAAGTGGATATTATCGGCAAACTTAGCTCTCAAGGTTTCCAAGGCCCTCTGCAACTCTGGAGTCCACTTCCATTTCGTTCCTTTTTTCAGCAAGGCTAGTAAAGGCGCATTAAAATTTGCATATCCTACTATGAATGTATGGTGGTAGTTGCAGACACCTAAAAACTGTCTTAGTTGTTTTTGGTTCTTAGGCGGTGGGTAAATCAGAATAGCTTCTATTGTTTTTGGACAAAGGGCCACCCCTTTTTCAGTAATCACATGTCCAAGGAATGATATTTCCGTTCTGCAAAAACTGCATTTAGAGGCATTTACAGTAAATCCTGCCTCTGTCAATTTTCGCAGCACTGTATTCAAATGTTCCAAGTGAAGATCAAGCGATTTAGAATGACAATGTCGTCAAGGTATGCAAGCGCATAGTCTCAAGTTTCTGGCCCTAGAGTAGCTTGTAAAGCTGTACAAACCCTGGCAGTGAGTTACAGAAACCATACGGTGTGCAGGTAAATTGATATATTTGTCCCTTATGGTGGAAAGCTGTAAATTTCCTCGATTCACGTTCTAGAGGAATTTGCAAGAACGCCGATGACGGGTCAATTCTGGTGATAAGCCTTGACCCATGAAATTGTTGCAGCAGCTCATTTATTGGCGCTACCCGCGCTCTGTCTGCGGATGTCGACCGGTTAACTCGCCTCGCATCGCGGCAAATTCGTGGCCTTTTTCCTTCCCTCAACACAATGGTAAGTGGGTTATGGTAGCTTGAGTCGGAAGGTTCAATAATTTTGTCCTATAACATTTGCTTAATTTGGACTCGTACAGCGTTTTTAACAGCGAACGGTATTAGGTCGGCTATATCCGACTAACGGCTCTCCCGGTGTGACCTTAAATTCATATTGGAACAAATTACATCGGCCTGGTTTAGACGTGAAGAATTTCTTATACCGTGAAAGAACGTCAAATAACTTAGTTTCTTGCTCAGTCGACAAACTGCTAGACTGTCCAACGTTTCTGAGAAATTCCGAGGCATGTTTAACTCTAGTGTCCATTGCAGCTGTACTTTAGCGCAGACGGTTGTGTGTTGCAGGCAACAACTACCCTTCTCTATACTGTCGTCACCGTCCGTTAACGGGAAACTGCGGTCATCGTAGGCGATATCACTCGCCAATATTCCAAGGTTTCTTTCATTGTTACAACTTGGTTCTCTTTTATCTACGCCTGTAGTAGAATTGCTTACCCCTCGTATGGGTGCTTCTTCCTTCGGTTCATCTTTACTCATTCCTTCATTTACAAACTGGTGCCGTCTGCTGCCGATTTCGTCTTTACTGTACATGCATTGTTTCTCAAAGCTAATAGTTACTTGAAAATTATCCAAAACTTCCGCCCCCAGAGTGCAGTATGCTATCACGCCAGGTGCTATATTACAGTTGTGTTCAAAATAACCGCCGCTCATCTCAAATGGAACCAAAGCTTGAGTTTTAATTTTTTTTGTGCGGTTGCCCCAAGCTGAAATCAAAACGGCACCCGTGATAGGGATGCGCAGCATCTCTATATTACTGGTTGTTAGCTTGTTAAATAATTCCTGGGCCAATATCGAGGCTTCTGGGCAAGAGTCCACAAAAGCTATAACATGTGTAGGCTGGCCTCCAACTTGCAATTTCACATGTGGGCACTTTCGAAATCTACGCTCGTTCACGTAATATAATTTCAGCTCCACCACATCAAGATCATAATCAGTTCCGAAAATTTCTCTTTCACTATTTTCTTCAGTTGCTTCTAAATATGGAAAGTATTCTCTTGGATCTGTTTCAAAGTCTGGACTCCCGTTCCACAGCACGAAGCACCACCCCAATGTACTCCGCTCCCTTCTAGTTTACCGGACTGATTAATAGTGACGTAAATATCAGTCAAGAAACAACAACTATGGTAGTATGGATTTATGATGGTATTTAATAGCAAAAAAATAACTACATGATTCGGCCAATAGCGGCCGTCTTCAGGTTATTACAATTTTGCTCAAAGAATATCATATATATGCCTATGTTGCGAGGTGATGCTGAGATCTCATCATCGTTACGCGTTACAATCAGTTTATTTAGTGGGAAGTCTAATGGTCAACGACTGGTAGGATGTACGTTTATGGGTAGGTATTGGGGGGGTTGTTTGGGGGCCGTCATAATAGGTTGTGTTGGTATTCAATTGGGATGGGTGTGCGTGGTTAGTGGGTTAGTATGTTTGACATATTTTACATGAATAAAAAGTATTTCAACAGAGTCCTACAAATTGCCTGCAATTCCTGTAGCAGGAAATTTTCTTTTTAACACAGTAATTGTTTTAGATAAAATGGTATAATTTTGATACGTAATGAGAAAAGTAGTCCTAAACCATACTTTAAGACCTAAGGGCTTCTGCTGTTTAATGAAGTCTGATCCATGTTATGTAGGTATAAACAGGCTTAGAGCAGCCTAAGTGTTATCACTACACAAATATAGTGAAATAGCGTACATAAATGACCACCAAAAATATAGCACAATATGTTACCTAAATGCCGAGTGCAGTTTGTATACACCAATAAGTTGAATTTGCCTCCATTAATTGCTGTGAAGGTTTGGAAGGGCAGATTGTTTTATGCAGGGGTCAGTTGATTAACAGGTGGTTGAAAAAAGGTTCACTGTGGCGTGCTGTTAACTTTAGAGTCATGTGATCTAACAGCCAGGCTTCATTTCTGTGCCCTTGGTCAGTCCATGGCGGCAGACGTGATACTAAGTTGGTATTCTTTCAGACCAATGGCATAGCTACGTTTTTGATGTTGAGGGTACATAAATTTTACTTTTCTCTTCATACGTCACCCTGAGGATGGCGATTTATCGCTGAAATGTGTAGGAGGGTTCATGTTTTTGGACTTATAATTTTAATGTTTGCATATGTTTGTGTGAATAAGTGGTTACTGCACGTGTTTCTTTTTAACTCGCCTAGTGTTTCTCACATTTAAAAAGTAGCAATTCAATATTCATTGATAAATATGGCAGAGAAGTATATTTGTTTTAGCATCTATCTGTGTGGGAGGATTCAAAATTATCAACAATTATATTTATGAAAAGTTTAATGTAAGAAAAACATCTGTGGCTCACTCCTCGCGTTAGGACTCCCATGTCTTACATTTGCACTACTCCACCGCTGCCTCGTCTTTACCTCGTTTTCACACTTGTAAACTTGCAACAGCTCCAACTTGCAACCACCACTTTTCATGACACTAGCGGCGTCTGGGATCGAACATGGGGCGCCGGCATGAGTGTCCAGCACGCTACCAAGTGAGTCAATAGACGTCCAAAAGAATATATTTATATTTTCGACATATATAGTGAATATTCTTGTGCAATGAATGTTGCACTTTCATCTATCCTCTTTTATTATTAAAATACAGCATCAATCAATTAATTCTAACTAGAGATATTTTCGTATACTATTTACTAGGTGTTAATTTGAGTAGTGTTTTTACAACAACATAATTATTACCTATTATGCAAGATGGAGTGCAGTTGTAATGACATGCCCAACAGACAATTTGTGCAGAGGTAAATGTAGATAATAAAAATTACGGTTCAACCCAACGATAAGAGCTATAGAACCGTAAGAAGGAAAATGAAGCCATTTTCTCTTCTTCCTAATTGTCTGCGAAAATGTGTAAATTTGAATAATTCGTTTGTGCCACACTGTGTTAAGATATATAGGCTAACAGAATTTTATTATGCAGGCCTTGCAAAAACAAGCAAAAAAAATCTGGGAACAGTTCGGTTTGTGGTTATAATAGTGGTCATTAGAAATAGGTGTGAATCACATACCTTGTATGCATCATACGAAGCTGTGAATGGTGCAGTAGCATGATGCCGAGATTGGTGGTGACATGATAACCTACGCATTTATTCTTCGGTGAGATGGACTGAATTAGCTTAACATAACTTCATAGAAATTGAGAAAAAGGTATACCTACATTATTTATGAAAAATAATACAGGCCAACTTAAATGGAAAGTGAAAATTGAATGAAAACTTGCATATAATTACTATGTGAGTGGTGGCACATATAACAGAATTCAAGCACATTGCGGACATTAACGTACTGCCACAAGCGTGAAGGGAAACATCCTCCACATACCACTACGATTTCTACCTCGTAATTCAGTGATGTAAATTAAATACGACAAAATCATACATTTTTAACTTAGTCATAATGTTCCCCTTAAAATATTCATAAGGCCGTTCAATTACACGGAAAGTTTATTTTCAACAAGGGTAATTTTTTTCTCAAGTCTAACTTTTGCGTTTCATAGTGCACGCATCATGCACTGATTGTCATGTTATCAGGTGGGCAGTGTCACAGCTAGATGATCTGTGGGCACAGCTGTTGTCGAAAAAGGCGGGAGATTCACTGTCGGAGAGTATGATTGTGTTTATTCTTTCATAAAATGACTGATGTGTTACATATTGAGATTGTACAGCAACGACACAGGTTTGTGTGAATCTGACATAAGTTTTTTCACTTCTTCACTTTGTATGTTCTCAAGGTTATTTTTATTCTTTCCTTAATTGTCTGGATAGAAATGAATTACTGCAGCATGTCAGGAGAGTAGCCTGCAATGTCCTTATTACATCAGGAATGACTGTGAGAGTTTCAATGATTTCGTGCTAAATGAACATATAGAATCCATTATGTTTTGAGAATTGAACAATGAAGATGAGGGAAAGGTAACAAGTATGGATAAAAGAAGATGGCCTGATTTGTGTTTTTACTGTGTTTGTTATTTAATGACTCTGTGAAATACTAAATTGTATGGTGTTACATGCTATGCAACGTGACATTAAAAAACTAGTTCATTACTAAACAATGCCACCGAAACCAATTCCAGGTGAATATATTCTATTAGTGGAAAATATGTCCTTACTGCAAATTAGAGCCAAATGTTTATTCCTGATATATATAAAACCAATATTACTAATTTTATAAAGACACTGGTATGATAGCTTAACTGCCAAAGGTGGGGCATGCTTGGCTGTCCATAGGCCTACTTGCAAAGGAAAAAGACTTGTGCGATGTCATAATCGTGGTATTAGCAGCATTGTTGCTTTAATGTAAAACAAATAATGCAAGATTAATATCTCTGATTCATTTGTTTCAGATCAAACATTATTCTCTGCTACTAGTTTACATGTAGCCTTCCTATCTAAGTTAGAGTGAGAAAACAGGGTTTTGTAGCCACGAAACAGCTATTCTATGTTTTACAGTACTTGTCTTATTAATTAATATCTTTGGCCAAAATCTCTGGTTTGTGATAACTGGCATAAGCTTGATTAGGCTGGATGTATTGCTCTCTGTTGCCTTGTCAGCCTTCAGGAGCCAAAGTAAGACGCAAAGGCCCTTAAAAAAAAGTGCAGCTTGTGTTCAAACAGATACACATGCATTCTTAATTTTCAGGAAAGACAGTGAAAGGTTCTAAATCGATTCCTCATATTGGTTTGTTGTATTGTGTATTAATTTTGTGAAGAGTTCTGTTTTTGTTATTGTCATTCCCAGGTAGATCTGATAGGTGTTATTGAAAATAAGATTAAAAATACAAACTAAATTCTCTAACAACTGTAGCAGGTTATTGATTTAAAAACAGATTTTGCGGTCAGCAGACTGAAGTAATGGAAGTTAATGGGGAAGAATTGCCTGCTGCCAGTCATTGGATACTTCCCTCTGCTGAATTCCATGGTCTTTGGGAAAATCTAATCTATGATTCCACAATTAAGGAAAATGTAAATTTGTAATTAGAAGTATACAGCATGCCTTGATTTTTGTATATTTTTCATGAGTGACTTGGATGTGTTCCAAAGTGGCTAAAAACTTCTTAACTTCCTGAAACTGTTCTAGGTAAAGTGACACCCATCTTATAAGCTGCATAAGAAAAGACCACTGTTAATAATGACTCTAAAACTTTGTTGATTTTACAACAGTTGTTTAACATAAGAGAATGTCAGGATAAATGCTCAGATCACAGCTGATAGAGTGACAAACTGTGTTACATCCCACACATGGAACCACAAGTGCTTCAAGTGCACTTTTAGGCAACAATCTTGAAACAGTCCAAAACACAGATACAATAGAACCTCAATTTAAGATCTCCCCATATTTTAGGTTCATTTTTGTTGTCCCAGCCAAAATCCCATACAAATAAGTGTATATTTTTTCTCAATGTCAGGATTTTCCCAAAATTAACAGGTGAACGTAAGGGTCCTAATTTGCATTGGAGCCTCAATTTAGGGTTTGTGTTTACATTATGAAGTTTTGGTTGCATAAATGATACCATAATTATGTACAATGAAAGGAGAGTAATGTGAGAACAGATTTTGAACTAATGCAGCAGTTTACTTTAGTTCTGAAGAGTGAATGTGTGTGTGATTGTTCAAAAAGTCCATAACAGGAGCCATTTACACATAACAGTGTTTGTAACTCGACACTGGTACTGGCTGATTGAAAGTCATGAATGAGTCTTGTAGAGTAACAGTTTATTTTGAAGTTTCTTCTTTCATGTCCTAAAAATTACTGTAAAAATGTGAATATAAAATGGATTGAAAAAACATTAGGTTCAAATTTAGAGTGCATATGATGTGTTTGTAACCAGAGTACTAATTGTTTGTTTGATTCTGATACAACCACCATTTAAAATTTTTCTCAATTTAAGGTATAAAAATTTGTCCCCCAGACTGAACCAGAAATGGAGGTTCTACTGTAATTGATGCATTTGAGGTTTTACGAATATGAGTACCAGATCAAAGTATCCTTTTAAAAACCACAGCTGATCTAATGCATCACATAACATGCTGTCTTGTATCAAAGGATTCCTCCACTGAACACTTCGTTTTCAGGTGCGTCTGATTTGATTCAAATGGTTAGCTGTAGGTCTATGCACAAATATTTCTGGACATTAACAGTTACACTGACATACATTATATATTGTCTATCTTTTTCTCTTTCCAGACCAGAGATGGAGACTAGTTCCATCTAACTGGCCCATTTGAATGGGTTTATATTTTTCCTTAATGTTCCTACTGTCAAAATCTTCCAAGTTGATTCTGCGGATGGAGGCAGCACATCCTTCTGAAATGTAGTACTTTTCTACCTGACAGTATTTTATCACATCCCAGGAGACTAATGAGAACACTCACAGCTGTGAAAATAGCAAATGTCATGCTACCAAATACTATGAAATTATTGCACTGTTCAATTTTGATGAATTATGTGAACATTGTGAACCATATTTAATGTTTGATTTAAACACTTCGCAGCAACCTGCTATCATCATCAAGGCAGCATATTCCTCTGAAATGTTTTTACACTGCTGCCAACCTACAAATTGTCACATGTCAGAAAACAGTGATTTTTTATACCTTCACTGTAATAACATCAAGTCTTAGCTATGGATAATGGTGTTTCTTATATCTGACTATATTATTACCAGAACTGTTAATATGAATAAGTTTAATTCACTCATGAAATCTGTGGTGGTTGATTCATATGAATGTGAATGGAAATTTTCTTTAAAAAACATAACTTATGCCACAGCTGAGCGGAAAAAGTTACTGGGGTTTCTTTCATACACAAGGCTAGGGGTTATCCTCTTCACCATATCCTTACTGGTTGAGGTCCTGTGAGGTTTCTGTCCATTTGGTACAGTGCAGTTAGAATGAGATGGCAAATGGACAGAAAACAAATTTCATCTTGCAAGGAAATGGAAGGGTCCACGTAAATCACTAAGGTTGATAGATCAGTTCACTAGTGGCAGCCGAGATGTGCCATGCTTGTACTAGCTACTATGTTCCATGCTCGTGTGACAATTAATGACTACCCACTCCCTTCTCCTGTTTCCCCTTCACTTCCCCCCCACACATCACTGTATCCCATGTCACACTAATCAGTCTCTACTCAGATCTCCTTCTTCAGAGGTAAACCAGATGGAGTGTGAAGCTCACGACACTTTTATCCAGTAATGGGTCTTAAATATGTGGACTGTTATCTGCAGACATCCAACACACCTTCCTGGAGTTGTGCACAGACACATCAGTAATTATACCTTAACTCAAACTATAGTCCTTGAAACCTTCTGGCTCTTGTCCCCATGGGGATGTCTCTCACTATTTTCAATTACAGACCTGGGTAGTAAGTTCTTACCTGGCTCTTGCATGTCCCAACACCAGAGCAGTGAAGACAGGTTCACTGGCATGAAAGTCTTTTATCTTCATCATAGAAACTATTTCTGTAGCATGTTTAATGTACCCACTTTGACAGACACGTGCCAGTAGCAGATGGTATGTTGTCTCGTTCAGTTCAACATCACGCATACTATCTGATATAACATGGCCATTCTCAGAATAGCAGCTCAGCAGAGGAATATAATGCTCAACTGTTAACTTAATGCCTACAATAAAGGTACAAAGAAGGTAAGTCCAGAATAATTCTTACAGACCACTCACTAAACAAAGCTCAACATTACACCCTGGAGTACAAAATTTCCACAACATGTCAAAAGGACTGCTTACCAAAGAAGTTAAACATTTTGTGATGCTCTGTAAAATGCGAAATCCACATGACAGAACTAAGTGATACTGATTTATAAAATGAGTTAGGCAAGTTTACTTTTTAGCAGACATATATGGTTATGCAGTAAAGTTCACCCTAGAACATGTCACAAAGGCACAGAGGGCGAGTAGAGATATAACACAAGTCTTTCTTTAACCTCAGTGCTAGATAGGGGTGAATGGTTAATGCCAAATCCCAGCCCCTTTACCCCTAGCAATGACCTGGTACCCATTGTACAGGAGGCTGGTTGGGCCCCAGGGACAGGCTGGATGGGTGTGAAAAATCTCGTCCCCACTGAGATTCGATCCTTGGATTGTCCAGCCCATAGCAAGTCGCTATACCACCTAGGCAATCCCAGCCCACTTTGTTATGTAAGAGAATATTTACAATAAACATGCATGTAGAGAATTTCAAAAGTCTCTTGGGACATTGTACAATTGTGACTGGTATTTACAGATGTTTCAAAGAATAGTCGTGCCTTCATCTGCAGGGTGAAGACACTGCAATCCTTTTAAACATCAGTATTCAAAGTGTCAGTACTAAATTACCAGTTAAAATGGTGTAAGTCCCAGACCTGATTCTTCATCGCTACAAGAACCTTAAATCTCATATTCATGTAGTTTTTTGAACTCTCAGTACAACATTAGGTTATAATCATTCATCAGGAACTAATCTATTGGCAGCTAATAAACTGATACTCCAAAGGGAAAAAGATGAATTCATCCTCCATGTTTTGTATTGTGGTGCTGTCAGCTATGATGGGCAATTACTGGCATTTTAGAAAAACACATTGCAACCGCCAACCATGAAAATGTAGGTGGATCCAACTGCACTGAAGTTCGATTGGTTTTATTTTAACTACTTAATTCCTGGACCCCGAAAATTCTGAATGGTAAATAAAAATAAAACGAATCTGCCTGTCAACCTGTGATAAAGTTCTCAGTTTAAAGACGAGCCTAGGGACTCTACAAGACACAGCACACTTATAGACTAGATACACTCTGTCCATTTTATGGTGTCCCTAAGCATTACAGCTAGAACAGAACATCCTGGCAGATTCAAAATATGTGACAAGAACATCCTGCTTAGGGACATGATAAAATGGACACCTGTATCTCATACACAACAAGACAAAATACCAAGCAGGACAGTTCAACAGCTGGAAGTGTTCAGAAGTTAGCCAGTCCACACTGATCAAAACAGTACCTGTCAAATTAAGGTTACTGCAGTTTTCCTCAGTCTGTAAAAATTTAAACAAGCCCTTCCTGTCCACTTCACTGTGCACAATCACACATACTCCTTATTCAGTGACAATCCCTGCAACTGATTCAAACATCACTATCTAACATAACTAGCAAAAAAACTGGGAGACTGGGGAATAATTTTACATTCTTTAATCTTGCAGTATGTATATATTATTTTCTGATTAAATCAAGGTTAAGGGTTGTTGGTTCTCATAGACAGAAAAATAAACACGTAAATTATGTGTTAACGAGGGTTATGGGTTAAATTAGTAGATAAAAACTCATTTCATTGGAAGGATAGCCAGTCATCCTGCTTGAATACCATACAACATTAGATCACTTCTAAAGGTTACATTACATTTATGGTTACTGAATTTCTGGGCTTTAGCCACTGTCCATCGTTCTATGCATGACAGCTGAATCAGTTTCTGTCCTAAGATGAACAAACTGAGAGGCAACTACACAGTTCGGTCCATCAAAAACAGCTACTCGCAGTCACAGCCATCCACCTCAGTTTTCCAGTGACAGGTTAAATGTTTCCAACACACACACAACCATGTAGATGCCTACCCAGGATGGGATTTTATCCATATTCTAAACAGCTGTGCCACTCAAAATACTAACGAAGGACAAAGTAAAGAAAGCCAAGAATTCTAAGAGCTACAATGTTAACTAAATACTGTAGTTCATAACCTTATCTCAAGTACAAAGACAAATGTGTAACAAATAGAAATTGAGCCAATAGAAGTGTATTAGTCACATTACAGAATATGACATATTTGAACTTGTGTATAAAATTCTAAATACCAATATTAATTGAAATTTAACACTGAAATGCCAAATGAGATGTGCCTAGTTCCTGTAGAGTATCCCAAATCTTATGTGTAAGATCAGTTCTAGTGGTTGGGAGCTCATCGGGCAATGGAGGAGCAGTAAGCCATGCTAGGCTTCAGACAGTCCTACTAACATAAAATGTACTAACTGTAATATACAGGCAGATGTTTAAGCACACAGATTTGTAGCAAGGAAGCTTATTAACCCAAACAAACTTACAATACAGTCCTGTAGTATGTGTGTATAATAAGCAACATTTCATATAGAATAAAAGGTTGCTTCAATAAAAACCTCTCAGGTTAACAGCTGCATCAGGTCATTTAAGTAAAAAAAAAAGCATTTCAGAGATCAACCCTGTCTCAATTGTCAGAGTTCTCAACCTGAACCTGATGATGAGGACGGCAATCTCCAAAATATCAGTTTACTCAAATGACCTCACGCAGCTGTCACCCCAAGAATATTTTATTGAATTTAGTAGCTGCAAAAGGTGCAAGATATATATATATACATATATATATATACACTACCCTGAAATGATGACAACTATTTACCAGTTGACACACTGTAACATCTTAGAAGTCTTCAAATGTTACCTCTCATGCAAAAACATAAAATCTCACATATTTCCTATTATTATCCTGTATTGTGTTTTTTTGTGTATCACCTTTGGTATTAACATTCTGTATCTGTACAGTCAAAGGGCATGTTTGTCTTCCACAGTCAGTGTACAGTCAGCATGATTGCCTTATACTACAATGTTGTGTTGCATCATTTTGTATTTGTATAATCAATGAAAATCTTTCCTTTATGTCGCAGCTAAGTAGTGTAAATTCCTGCTTCAGACCATTGCAAAAGTAACATAAAAGGTGTATTCAACTCGGACATACAAAGCTGTGACATTCTCTGTTGTCAGGTAGACAAAAGATACGAAGGAAGTGGAAGCTGTAAAAAATGATCGAAGGTAAGGAAGAAAGTGGGTGAGAAACAATGATGTGAAACACATTATATTCCTCTGAATTTCAGCCAGAGTTCTCAATTGTCTCGCCAAAAGGAAGGTGGGCGGGGGCGGTGGGAGGCGGAGGGGGCTCGGGCGGGGGTGGGGTTGTTACTCAACAGTTGTGACATTTAATTTGTGTTCTTTTGGTCTTCGAAAATATGAAATATTTCAGGTTATAATTTTTACAGGCCGACGAGGTCCTGTTATCAAGCAGATATTTTTTTAAGCACCGAAGAAGAATTGCCATTACTTATTCTACCCTGAAAACAAAGAAACTGCATATCCAAGAAATGGTAGTAAAAAACTAGAAGTCTTACGATATCGTGTCCTGGAAAACCGTTGAGAATTGTGCTCTCGTGTGTTTCATAGAAAGTCAACTTTGAAAGCACTGTATGAATGGATATTTTGTATATTGTTTGCAGTGTGTACTTAGCAACACAGTCATATTTTTACGTAGTAATTAGAAACTAAATAATACAAATCAATCACTTGAATTATGTTGTGTGTGAATGAAGGTTGTGTAATGACAAGTTCTGGAACACCCATTGAATTTCTGTATCCTGTGCCATTTCCCATTCTTCTATTGTCAGCCTGACTTCTACCGGCTACTATATGCCAACAGTGCAGAAACAACTTGTGTGTACGCTGGTTAATAACACATAAATTGCGGCCATCTGCTTCCTGAATGTTACTGCTAGAAATTATAACAAAAACTATAATAAGCAAAGCCAGATAACATGCAGCACATGATTATATAGAGACAGTAATTTGCAAAGTCAGTGACAGAAGGCTTGTGACAATACACCAGTGCATGAAAATAATTATGCTGGAACCCTTCTGGCAGAAAACGAAAAAGTGTTATTACTTACACTGACATAAAACAAGTGACACGGATTTCATCTTCTTTGGGATAATGTATTTCTTGTATCCATGTACAGCAAAATCCTTGATGTAAGAGCTGCCAAAGCAGAACATAACCTAATCCAGGAGTGGTATAAGTCTATTTGCTCAAGAACAGCATTGCCCATGAGACCTCTATCTGTGTGTGGGAATGTGTACTGAGTAACCCTTCCTAACATTGCAGTCTGTCTCAGCCTGTACCAACTCACACCATGTGTGCTTATGACAGCTCTTATATGGTTGAGGATTTTATTTATACATATTTGGTATTTTATTGTTGCAATATTTTGCTTAAAAAGTGCTAGTTGAAACTATAAAATTGCAAGGTACAGTCCAATGTACCAGGTGTAATAGGATAAAAATGCATGTGCCACTGATGCTCTTGACATAAGAGCCAAGTATTTACAAGGAACATAACAAACCATCTGATGCCAAAAACTTTGTTCTGATTTTGAAGCATACAGGATACATGGGTAGCAGACGGTACAGATCTGACCTCCACACACTCACCACTCGCATTTCAGCATTTGCCCAGTGTGGCATGAAGGCTTGTAAATCCACCTGAGAATAAGCTGGTCTGAAATGTCTGTAGCCAGGATGTAATAGCTTCCTTGATGTTTACACACAAAATTGCACATCATGTTTGTTGTAACTAATGCAGGTATCATTACCATGAAATCAAAAATTTTACATTATGAACAGTCTGTTCCAGAAATACATAATTTTATTACTTGAAAAACAGAACAACAATCTTGGAAATAACATTGTTTTGTGCTCCTATTACTGTAATTTACATATATATTTTCTTAGTTGAAGCCTCTTCCATAGTTTATATGTTGCTGATATTTCACCACAATCACCCACAATAACCTGTGTATCTTCATCACTCCCTTTAGTATCACTCGAATTGTCCACATTTAAAAAGAAAAAAATTGTAACGCAGGAAAATAAATTCCAGAAGGAATTTCAGGTATATATATAAAAATACTGAAATAAATGTATTGTAAAAGTGTGCATAACATCATCACAAGCACGAATTAACTGTATCCAATATGCAACTGTCCGTCTTTATTCACATATGTTAAACACTACACTGCTGTTTTTTTTAATGTATCTTAGGCACAATACAGAAAATTGCAAGCTGGAACAAGATTTGTCAAGAGAGTTTTTTTTTTTTTTTTTAGAATTAAAATTTATTACCAGAACCATACTTGTGATTCAACTGTAAAAGTGCACCAGCAGACAAAATAAAAATGATTTTCCAGTCACTTTTGACATGTTTGTATACACACTCTTCTTTATCTCTCTTCATATGTTAATGAGTGTAATGGTTTCTTAATAATGCAACTGTTCAACCCAAAGTCCCAGTCTTTAAAACTCACAACTGCCATCATTATCCCTATATAGCACTTGAGGAAGACAATGACATAATTAGTAATGATGTGCAAACAAACTCAGTATCGGAGACTGTAATAAACGATACTGACAGTAACCGAACGGATCAGAAGCATAATTCAGTCAGATATTGTACATCTACAAAGGAACCAGTAGTAGAACCCCCCCAGAAAAGATTGCAACACAACATAACCTACAAAATCAAAAGAGGACCCAACTAAAATGGTTTGTGAAGAAAGATAATGAGACATTCCATTCGAACAATAATAAATCGACAAATATCAAGAGAGAAAATAAGTAGAGTCTCAAATCCAAGAATACACATTCAGGGAGGAGATAAGAAACATAGTATGAATGGGTGCAGTGCGAAAACTGTGTTAACATCCAAAAGCAAAGTGGTTATTCTAGGCAACAGCCACTTCAAGGGAAGTGTTCCAAGAATTAAGGGAATTGTTCCAAGAACTGATAATCATTTAGGTTCAAAATTTGAGGTTAGTGGCTTCATCAATCCTGGTGCTGGCTTTGAAAAAATTGTGGGAAAGACAAATCTGGGATCATCCACACTTATAAACAAAGATGTGCTTGTTTGTAATGGTGGTGCTAATGTTGTTTACAACAGTGACTCGAAAACAGTAAAATTACAGATTATGTGAAATCTGCGATAAGTGGCCCACATGATAATCTGTGCACATGAATTGATACGAAATGGCTGTCGTTCTACACCACGGAATATTGTCACAGGCACTCAAGTTAATAGTCACCTTTCATCTGTGATGTCTGTACTCTTACGACCTGAAACCGCCATACTCAGAATAAGATAACTTGATGTTCATAAATAATTTTCTCGAGCGTCAGTTTTTATCCATACAAAGGAATGTAATATACATTAGTTTCAAATTTTCTAATTGTTATTATCTACAGGACCTTTTTTTAACCACAACAAAGTTTTATTAGTTTCGTCAATACATGCTACAAGTTTTAGTAGTGCGATTGTCCTCAGGCATATATTCTAACTACATGACTGTACAACTAAAAATGAAATGTTAAATAAGAGTCGTCTACTTAAATCCTCGAGAATGGTCAGTACGACCGAAATATGTAGCATATATGAAAGAAATAATAACACTTCTTTGTGTCTGACGGCAATACGAATGCCAATTTCGGATACGATGTACCACAACACCATGAAACCCATATAAAATGCTTAGTGGTTTGAATTGTATCTCTTAAATAAAAAGCAGAAGATCGAACTAATACTTTAAAATCGACAGCAAAATCTTCACCCTATTTGGGGACAAAAAAAATGCGGTGCTCAAAAGGGATCAATTTTGAGACCTTTGTATTTATATTATACATTAACGATCTTATTACTGGGATATACACTTATTCTAAACGTGTGTTATTGATGATACAGAAGTACTAATCACTGCCAATGACTTAAATGACTCACAAATTTGGTCTGAATCTATACTAAATCATTTGAGAAAATGGTGTTCAGTGAATGGATTAGCCCTGATTGTAGAGAGACCAGTGTAATCAAATTTACTTTAATCCTTTGCCGCTCCTATTTAAAGCTCTATTGCATGGGCAGAATGACCGCGTTTTTTCAGCGGGCATTTAAATTTACGTACTGCACCAGAAACAGGTCTCCCCTCCAGGAAAAAAAATCATAACAATTAAACCTTGTAAAAAAGGCAGACTGATAACTCTTTTTTCATCTTATTCGTAATAAATTTATGCATGTAATAACCTACTTCCCTAATTTTGCACCTTCACATTTCGCTGCTCGTGGTATTCCAAATAACACCCCACACGGCTCAATGGAAGGTCACACTGCTTACATTTATATGTTGTCTGTTTGCCCCTTCAAGATGGAGCTTTTTTCTTTTTCTCCATACACAAAGCACACACGTTTGCACGGCCTGATACATTTTGTAAAGTATGGAAAAGGTTAGAGTACGCCATTAGGAGGGTTCAGGTAAACAAGGAGGACTTGAAACTAAATGGTACACATCAGCTTCTGGCTTATGCCGATGATGTTAATATACTGGGAGGAGGTATACATACTTTACAGGAAAATGCAGAAGCTTTAGTAGCTGCTACTAGGGAGATTGG
>Ga0131853_10007683_pt1 | contig 19557 bp, 10 predicted proteins | sample TergutLab28metaG_FD_92764 | JGI IMG/M metagenome (GOLD analysis project Ga0131853, IMG submission 92764) | Labiotermes labralis P1 segment gut microbial communities from Petit-Saut dam, French Guiana - Lab288 P1 (version 2) (version 2) | ecosystem: Host-associated > Arthropoda: Insects >... | reverse complement strand
TGGGGGGTGGGGGGGGGGGTGGGTGTGTGGTCGTGGTGGTGGTGGTGGTGGTGGTGGTGGTGATGTGGTCATGGTGGTGGTGGTTATGTGCTCGTGGTGGTGGTGGTGGTGGTTTTGTGATTTGGTGGTGGAAGCATCGGCATTGGAGGTGGTGGTGGTGGTGGTGGTTATGGTTGTTATGTGCAATTGATGGTGGTAGTGGTGATGTGCTTGTGGTGGTGGTGGTATGTTTTTGGTGGTGGTGGCATCAGCATTGGAGGTGGTGGTGGTGGTGGTGGTGGTGATGTTTTCCATTTCCTCCAGATGAACCCTGCAGCAGTACCTCAGAACTGGTCGTGTCATCTCCCTAATTCTCATTTCCTTTAATTTCATAATTGCCATGTCATGTTTGTTGTTGTAAGTCTGCAGTGTTTATGTTCATAATGAGATACAGGATGTTTTCCTATTTGCAACACCTTATGTAGTCTTGAAATATCATACAATCTCCATGTACCTTGCTGGCCCTCTTACCTTGTTCCCTGTATTAAATCGCTCTTTCATTATTCTGCAGGCCAATTAACATTTGTTATTGGTATAAAATTTGTGTGTATTTGGTGGTTTGTTTGTTTGTTTTGTTTGTTGTTGTTGTTGATGTTTTTGTTGTTTTTGTTTTTGTTGTTGTAGTATTTTGTGTCTGAATTATATATGTGCAAATCATTTACATTAAATTCTCATTAACCCTTTAAACGCCAAATTAAATACCACCTGCCATTTGCTGGCATTATTAGGAGCTCACCATATTCTGCATGTTAACAGGATAAGGGTTAACTGTAGCACATTGGTAATATTTTGTTTCAATTTGAGCTGTAAGTTAAGATTACAGGATATAAAAAATAAAGCCTGTAAAAGGCAAAATAAATGTCCTCATCTGTATCAAAGACCAGCAAAATGTAAATAATGCAATGAATTCTGTATGGACAACCAAATGTCAGCATGACATGTCAGATGCTCTGTACTGATAGGAACAGATCATGATCAGTGCCTGATGATGACTGAGATCAAAGCTGGATCCTGAAACACTGAATATACTTTTATTACAAATGTGTTTCATTACCTGAGAATTTTCCTTCTTTTTTCTTCACCGCCTCCCTCTTTAGAGAAAGTGATAGCCTTAGGAGTTATATGCTGTCCCTTGTTCAGGTGACTAATTGTCTTTGTTTGGACAATTTCTTGTTTTTATATTTCATAATAATGGCCACATTTGAAATAAAATGCAGGAACTTTGGACTAATGGTTTAGTACACTAAACACGGAGACCAGTGGGGCATCCCAGGAATGTGTGTTCTTTTAACTGCTTTTGCTAAACTCATAAACCCATACACCTGCTTTCTACTGCAAGATACCATAGAGCTGGCTGCAATAAACTGTCATGATTTAGGCAAAAAATATACTATGTTTGCGCTTTTGATTTGCCTCAACTCTTGAGATGTCATGTGGTGAATCCATTTGCACCAACAAGTGCCTTCGTTGTACCTCCCCAAAATTCTTAATTTTTTGTATTGATCTCTCTTCTATGTTTTGCTATCCCACATTTTCATATTTCATTGAGTAAGCTGACATGTGCATAGAAATATATCTCTTTGTTTGACAGATTTCCTTTACCACACACAAGAATCAAGTACGTCAACAGAGCCGTCACCAATTTCTGAACACAGAATATCTCCTTGCCGCAAAAAACTCAGGTAAGGCACACATCTTGAGTTCTTTTAACTGCAGGTTTCCTTGGCCCCAACACCAGTCTTCTGACAGTGCAGTTGTTCTGTAATTGTCCGGAACACCATAAATGTTGGGGCTGAACTAACTTGACAGAGCACTTGTTCCTTCCAAAGCTTTTGTATTTGTTCTTATAATAAAGCCAACTAGATGCACTGATTTCTCAAATTTAATTTTGGAATAAAATTGTACATGTTTCGGACAGTTCCTCTATCCTTCATCAGGAGTTCTTCACTGTACACACAACAATGGTGTATGTCATACAGGTTTGTTGACAGCTTGCGAGCAGGATCCGGACAGAGTTCTGTCCTGATCCTGCTCGCAAGCTGTCGGCAAACCTGTATGACATATACCATTGCTGTGTGTACAGTGAAAAACTCCTGATGATGGACAGAGGAACTGTCCAAAAGGTGCAGATTTTTATTCCAAAAATAAATTTGAGAAATTAGTGCAACTAGTTGGTTTTATTATAAGAATTTATCACGATGCACTGTCACCTGAACGTCACAGTATTTGTATTTATTTGCATCCATTGAGTCACAGTCACTGAACAAGTCACAACAATATACAAACCATGCCATCAATACAAATAAAACGTATGTTACAAATATGAACATTCCACAGACAAAGGCCACAACATGACTAAAGAAGTACATAAAATTACAGGCATATGAGTAATCATACTTATTTACTTTAGTTCCCAATACACACAGCTACTACAATGCTGCCTGTAAATATCCTTCTACCATATAAAAAGCATTTCACAAAAGTATTGATTTCAACTCTGTTTTATAACTGTTAAATGTATGTAATCTTTTTATCTTTAATTTTTTCATTTCATGAATGTGAAATGCTGTCAGTTCACATCATTGTCTTTCAGTGTTAAAAACTGCATGTATCCTGCATTATTATTATTATCATCATCATCATCATCATTCTTGTTATCAACTTTATTATTTACAATTGTGGGGACACTCACAAGTCATTCCACCTCCTATTCAATCCCATTTCACCTCACAGCACTCCTTCCTCTATCCATACACCAATCAACACACCGACCTAGTCAACAGCAGCTTAACCACCACAGCAAACCACTTTCTCACTCCCTCCTTCTCTGTCTGCTTCCACGAACAAAGAAAACGGCCCCTGGCAAGTGGAACTACCGTCTGGAAGCCACGCACATGAGCTCTGCCATCCAGCCAATGGCTGACCAGCTGTGACCTGTATAAAAACAAGCCATCTGACCAGCGAAAGGAAAAATTAAACCAGGGAAGGATCCAGCACTGCCCTCTTCCTGTCGGCCCATTAGTCTCTTGGACACGATAGAACCATTACTGTAATTTTAGCCAAGTACTGTGTAAAGCTCCCTGATGATGGATCCCTTGTGATCCGAAACATGTTGGAGCAATTTTAAATATTTTTAAAAATTTATAATAATTCTAATTGTATCTACAAATTATATATTTGTGCATCTGTTGGATAATAAAGTGTTTTAATCATCAAACTGTTATGTTTTAGGTGTTCTGAAACGTTGGCATATAAAATTCAGACATCGGGGAATTACCCAGAAGGAATCATACAACATTCTAAATCCTTGTGTTTGTATGTGTAGAGGTTCACTAATACAGCTGGACAGAAGGGTGTAAAAACTGATGTAATGTAGTAACCCTGTTAGCACACATGTCCTAGTATATAACATTTTATTTCTTTAGAAGGTGTACTTCAGAGATGCTGCAAGCAGAATCAGAAGCCCTGGTTCTGCCACCAAGTGGCTTTGGTGATATCAACACACATGAACCCAGTGAAGCTGAATGTGATATTGGCATGGACATCAACCTAGCTCGAAAAATCCGGCTTCATAGCCATGACTTTACCATTGCTGTGTGAGACTCAGTGATAGGAATGCTGTCTTCATATTGTGTTGAAGCTGCAGTGTGAAATCATTAGTGCTACTTTAGAGCCAGTATTTGACATCAACTAAATACCAAGGAATAGGTCAAAGGAAAGCTGTCCCTGTGCACACAATGAAGGTGTATGGGGGTAGTGGATATATAGCTCCACTCATTCTTAACCTACATTCATTAGGAGGACGGACCCCAGAGGTAGTGATGATGCTTTGGAGAAGAGAAACATTTCTAGTCTATGCCAGGAATGGAACTGCAATTCCATCGTCGTCCACCAATAGTCTGGTTCCTCTATCAATTATGGTATTGCAGCTCCCAGTTTAATTTACAGGATATATTAATTTGATTTGTCTCATTTGGTGGTAATACTGGCTGACAAGAATACCGCGATTGGGCCTGGATGAACATTGTTAAGGTTCCATGTACAGTGAAGGAATTATTTTCTGTATGAAGTCCAGACAGTGTCTAATGTATTATAATATTGTGGTTCTTCCTTTTCCAAAAATTGTAACAGTTAGTTCCTTAAAAACCTCTGTCAGCACTATGGCCTCCCTCACTGACATCTACATGATTACATTATCACACAATATAATAACAATTAGGTAGTTTTTCACCCTTTATATAAGCCACACAGGCCCTTAGGGTGAGTAGAGGTATAGCTCTACCCTTTTCTAGGATCTTCAGCACTAGATGGGGGTGGGGTAATACCGATTATTGAAGCTCAAATTAGCGTCCACTTCCAGGGTCATCAGTGCACACCTTTGTTTCCCCATATATCCTGACATGTTTGAACTAGACTGTTGTCCTCTTTCTACACCATGCCATCCCATTTCTTTATGACATGTCCTCTTTCTTTACCTACCATCCTCTTTCTTTACCTATCATCCTCTTTCTTTACCTACTATACTTTTTTTTTGCTGTACTGTCCTTGTTCTACACCATCCACTTTCTTTACCTATAATCCTCTTTCTAGACCTACCATCCTCTTTCTTTGCTATTCTGTCCTCGTTCTACAAATTACCATCCTCTTTTTTCACTGTACTATCCACTCTCTTCAAAGTACTATCTTCTTGGGATGTGGGCAGAGTTCCAAGACTCTACAGAATATATTTTCCAACAGTAACAGTCTTCTTGTTGCTTTACAGTCTGTATTTGCATTGGCAGTAAGTTTGTTCCACTGGTCATGTTACATTGAACTTGCCTGGTGAATTTAGTTTGATGTATTAAAACCCCACTAATCCCTTCTTTTTATATAAACCATTACTTTCCTGACAGTTTCAGCAAGTAAAGTGTTTATATCAAACATATCCACATGTCTTCTCCATCTGTTGTGGTCACATTTCACCAGGGCTTTTGCTTACATCCTTACTGTCTTGTGCATGACACTGCCCACTACACCACATGCTTTGGTCACCTTTTCTTGTAAAAGCTTTCACCAGTTTTTAACTCTGCCTCTGCATTCAGAAAGTCATGTACAGAAAATACGATTCCACAACCCTGACTGTGGATGACTTCATGTCCACACTGATGATAAGCTTACTCCTTTGTCATGTGAGCCCAGAGGTGAAGTCAGGCTGCATCAAGGGCCACAGTCTGTGCATCTGTGCTGTGCCACACTGTTACAGCATATCCCAAGCTAGTTTAACGCTCTACTTATGTATAATATATTGATCAGGTGGGTAGAAATACAGTGTTAGTACAGCAGGCAGAGAATAGGTAACACCATGATGGGGAAACTAACAGTTCCCACAAACATGTGAACATTACGGATTATTCCTTAAACCTTAGCCACCGAATGACATATATATATGTCGTGCAATGAGCCCTTTAAAAAGCTGAACAGCCACTAAAGTGGCCGGGAGGGGGATTTAATTCCGGCGTCAAAGGGTTAATATGTGTCAGCTGTGCATCTTCTCCTTGTTATTATTACAGATAGTTGGTACTCTGCAGTGTATGATAAAAATGGGACAGACAAATCCAGATAATTTTTCTCACAATGTGTATTAAGGGAAGTTGAGATGAAATGCACGCAGGCAGGCAAGCAGGTGATTGTATAAACACATGATGCCAGAATAATCATATTTTGTGTGTACAAGCTTGTATTGAAGCAGGGAGCATTACTGTCTACAGGGAGTGACATAGCACCACGTTTGCTGTAAGCTCAGACTGACATGTTGGGGTTATTTAAACATACAATTTGCAGAACTTGCCTACCTACTTCATAGTTTCTGTACAGTTGGTATGAGTGCATTGTGCAGTGCAGTCTTCTGAGCAGCACTGCCACTGTAAGGAGGGGGTGGAGGATTCATAGACATCTACTGTGTTACATTAACACCCCCATGAATAGAGGCAGACTTAGTACATAGCAGCTGCAATAGCGCAAAGTGGACTATTCAGTTTGCATGTTCTTTGTCATGGTAAATTCCAACACCATCATCATTCAAGTAAGTCATGTAATTTTGGTTTAATATATCATTTGTAATTATGTTGTTGGGCAGTGTCAAATTTAAATCTATATTCTGAAAACTTATGGAGTTTTGTTAAATTTGTAGGGATTTGTGTTTTACCGAGATGACTATTCTGAAGATGTATTTCTAATAATACAGTATTTGTATTTCTAGTAATACAGGGTTTGGATTTTACTTGGTGTAGAATGTCTGGATAAGATTATCAGGCTGTATTTCATGTACTGTTTCAGTGATGGTCACAGAAGAATACAGGAATGTGCAAGTTAGTTAAATTATTAAATAAGAATATTACAAATTTTGGGGTAATTTTAATTAATGCAGAAACCTTGAAACATGTGTGATATTTTTAAGAAATTACTATTACATTTTGTGTAACTGGATATGAAAAACACAAAACTGAAATATGTTTAAAAATGAGGAATTCTTGTTTTAATTTTCCTTGCTGTTTTCAGTGTAATTTTTCATTTAGAACTGAAATCTTTAAGTGTGAGGGATTAAATCCCTTTCAAATCATTGAAGCCATAACCAGTGTGCCTCAATTATTGCAGTACATATTGTAATTTAAAAAATTATGGTTCTAGTGAATTATGTAGATCTTGTTTCTGTTGCTTGTTTGAATTTCATTTGCTAGGCTAGTAAATTTATAAAGTGTTCTTGTTCAAGTAATTTGAATTGTGTCTGTTAACTGTACAAGAACTTGGCAGTTTGTCTAGTAAATTTAATATCACTTGGCAGTTTGAGGGTGTAGGAGGTCGTGCAGTTGGTTGAGGCACTTTGCTACAAGCCAGAAGGTCATGGGATCAATTCCTGATGGAGTCATTGGGATATTCATGGACTTATCCTTCTGGCTGCACTCTGGTTCTGGGGTTGACTCAGACTAACAGAAAAGAATATCAGGGTTGTCTGCTGGGATAAGAATAAATGGTGGCCAGTGCGTAGAGCTGACAACATTACCACCTTCAGGTGCTGACTGTCTAGAAATTCTGGGAACCTTAACCTCCTGAAGGCCTAAGGGCCTGTCCAGGCCTGTGTAAGGATAGCTTTACCTTTTACCTGGCAATTTGTATAGTAATTGTACAGTACTTGGCATTATACCATACCACTGGTTATGAATGAATCACATTAGGTTTTATTTAATGTGTTTTGGTTTGTTTAGCAATATGTTCAGTATTTAAGATCATAGCACTGATTGAGAGGATGATAAGTGGATATTGAAGGAAACTGTCATAGCCTAAGTTGTGGTACTAATACCGGATTTGTGTCAAGGGACTGATGTTATGAGGGTTATTAGTCAGAACAGCTAGTCCAAAATCTGAGGCCGGGACTTACTGATGACATGAGGGATATAAGTCAGAACAGGTAGTCCAGAATCTGAGGCTGGGACATACTGATGACAAGAGGGATATAATTCAGAACAGCTAGTCCAAAATATGAGGCTGGGACTTACTGATGACATGAGGGATATAATTCAGAACAGCTTGTCCAAAGTCTGAGGCTGGAACTTACTGATGACATGAAGGATATAAGTCAGAACAGGTAGTCCAAAATATGAGGCTGGGACTTACTGATGACATTAGGGATATAAATCAGAACAGGTAGTCCAAAATATGAGGCTGGGACTTACTGATGACATGAGGGATATAAGTCAGAACAGGTAGTCCAAAATCTGAGGCTGGGACTTACTGATGACATGAGGGTTATAAGACAGAACAGGTAGTTCAAAATATGAGCCTGGGACTTACTGATGACGTGAGAGATATAAGTCAGAACAGCTTGTCCAAAATCTGAGGCTGGGATTTACTAACATTAAGCTGAATGCTAACTCTCAGGTTTGACATTCAGTGAACCACATTGTGGTCTGAATTTATCATGTTAATGTGAACGTATATTTAGATACATGCACAGTCTTTTACACACTGAATTATCTGTGACCGGCAGTGATATTTGTAATATGACTAACGAGAGTTATATTCAAAATATTTTGGTGTGAACGTAAATATATGGATATTGTGAAATACCAGTTTATCTGTTTTACTGATAACATGGTACAATGAAGTTGAGATGTAAAACATGCTACACACATTGTTAAGATGCATTTTATCTCTCAATTTTTGTGAAAAAAAAATTGTTAAGAATTTAAATTAATGGAATAAAATTATATCACATTAAGAAGTGTGTGTCTTTTCTTTTAACCTCATTCTACTAATCCCATGATTTATGATGTAAGATGAGATCTTGTCCCCCTTCCAAAACTAACACACATACTGTATAGTAACTTAATAAGTTCTTAGGGCAAACTGATGATGGTCTACATACAGGGCGAAAATATGTAGTTGTATATTATATATTGCTACTAATTATAACATTGTGTTCATGGCTGTATGTATATATAGATATAAACACACTACAGCTTTGTATCATTGACCTAACACAAGGGGTTGAGACACCTTAACAGTGGCGTACCGAGGAGGGGGGGGTTCAACCCCCCCCCTCCCTAAATTCTGAAGGCCCTCCAAATTCGTGCCAAACTCAACCCAATTGTGAAAACTGTTAAAAATTGCTGAATTTAGGGTACCAACACCCCAAGATGTTCGGAAAAAAGGCAGTAAAATTCTAAAACTACCTATGTTCGCAATTGTTTTACATTAGCAATGACATATAAATTTTTTGTCATCATAAATTAAGAGAATTTTACTATATGAAATGAAATTTCTTGTACCAAATTACAGTTGCCTCCAGAATCCCTGACTAGGGGGCTATGACCCCCAGATCCCCGTTCTCTCTGTCCTCAACTGAATTTGTTGAACCCCCACCCAAACAAAATTCCTGGGTACACCACTGCACCTTAAGACTCAAGGAACGTTTCATGATGTGTAGCTATACTGTACTGAGGACAGTAAAGTAGTAATAACTTATTATAGCACATGAACTTCCACCAACATGCACCATTTTTATTTATGCTGGTAGTGCCCGACGTCCAGTGTAATTTTAATCAAGATATTATTTTCAGTGATGTTGGGTCCATTACGACATTGAAAGGCTAAGTTTCGAGACTGAAGGAGTGACTCATCTGACTCGTATCTCTCAACGTGACATTATTTTAATCTTCTATTTCTTCTGTTATTTAAACAGTTGTGTTTTCTTTCTCTTTCTGCTTTATGAGGAATTCTTAATTATTATGGAAGATTTAAATCTCAGTTGCAAGGCCAGTGTTGTTGGACACTAAGGACCCTATCAATGTCACAGAATTCCCATATCTCTTTAGCAAATTACTTAAAATTGAAAACAAATGTGTTGAAATAATTATTAAAATTTCTCTTGCATCCACTTTCTGAAATTTAATTTTTTTTTTAATCAGTAACCGGTAATCATGTGTAGACAACAGGAACTACCCCGAATCATCATTGTCATGACAGGAATCATGGGATTAGGAAAATTTTCCATTTGTGTTGATAATGCCTGTATGTATTATGCAACTGCAAAGGGAAGGGAGAAGATCCTAAAATTATTTGTTTTTCCAAGAACGTTTAGTCCAGATGTAACCATTACATACTACTGCTAACAAAGAATGCAATTGTATATTTGTCCTGGTGGAGGTTGTCTTGTGGTCGTGCGTCTTGAATGTCTTTATGAATGGGAAACGCTGTAGAGTCAGATGGGAAAAACATGTCGTGGATGTGGTGGTGCAGTAACTGAGGGAGTTCTTTGCTTAGATCATCTCACTGATTGACTGGTATTGCAATGAAACGTCTGTCTGGCTGCCCATGGGTACTGCTTGTATTGGCCTCTACTCCTTTATCAAGGACAATCCTTAAATGGATTTTATTGGAAGAGCCCTTGTATGTCAGACAATGAAATGAATTCTTGTTTTATAATAAGTTTATTATATTCCTCTACTTGTTTCGAGCACTATTGTGCTCATCATCAGGAGGTCAAAATTGTATTATACAGCAGGTGGTATGATCACACTCTGTAGGTGGCCGTCCAGTGCACAGGTGAACTGGACAGCCACCTACGGGTGTGATGATATCAGATGCTGTATAATACAATTTTGACCTCCTGATGATGAGCACATAGTGCTTGAAACATGTAGAGGAATATAATAAACTTATTATAAAACAAGAATTTGTGCATTAAGTTGGTCAGTTACTAGGATTTATTTGCCATATTGTGCCAGCTATGATGTCACATCAATTTTGAACTTACCTTTTACTTACTTACTTACTTACTCCATGGTGCAGAGTCCTTCTTGAGAAGCTAACTGGTTTGCAGCTAGTCAAGAAATTCCCCGTATTTCACGGAACCCGAAGGTTCATTACCACACTCACAAGCGTCCGCCATCTGTCTCTATCCTGGACCAGCCCAATCCAGTCCATATACCCACATCACACCTCCTGGAGATCCATCCTAATATTATCCACCCAACTACGCCTAGATCTCCCCAGTGGTCTCCTTCCCTCCGGTTTCCCCACCAAGACCCTATAAACCCCCCTCTCCTCACCCATACGTGCCACATGCCCAGCCCATCTCATTCTTCTCGATTTTATCACCTGCACAATACTGGGTAAGGAGTTCAAATCATTTAGCTCCTCATTATGCAGTCTCCTCCATTCCCCCATTACCTCGTCCCTCCTAGGTCCAAATATTTTCCTCAACACCATGTTCTGAAACACCCTCAGCTTCCTTTCCTCCTGCAATGTCAACAACCAAGTTTCACACCCATACAAAACAACAGGCAAAATTATAGTTCTATATATCTTGATCTTTAAATTTTTGGATAGCAACCTGGGAGACAAAAGATTCTGCACCATATGATGATAGCATTTCCTGACCTCAATCAGGAAATGCTTGCTATCATGCTTACCTTTCAATCATTTGCCTTATATGAACAGGTATTAGATACACTTTGAATGTTACTTTCATGAAAATATTAAAAGAAAATAAGTAAAACGCATATGTTTATTAAAAGCCTTACTTGCATATGACATAACTATCAGAATCTTCTAACAAACAATAAGTTACAAAAGAGTAGACACCATCAACACAACTTTTATTGCACATGTCCTCAATCAATAACTATTATTGAGTCAAAATGTTTAGACAACTCTTCATCATTACCAGGCCCTCTAATCACCATAAAATTATGAACACAATTGCATTCAGTGTGCTGAATAATTGAGATATCATCATCATCATCATCCCATCCACAGTCAGACCTCGATAGACTTGTTTCAGCATCATCTAATAGTCTCTTCAAACATCTTCCAAGTTGTGTTCATCCAACTGGTCTACTATTCTGCATTAATTTTGGCATCCTGTTTTCTTCGTTCTTGTTACATGTTTTAGCATATTTGATTTGTATCATCCTAGTTTCTCATCAGCTGGTTCTACTGTCAGCTCTTCCATAATTTCTTCATTCCTTTTGTTGTCAAAAAGGGTTCTTCTTAAATGTCAGTTTTACATCCAGTATGCAACATGTTGCTAATCTTTTTCACTATAATCAGTTATTATTAAAAACTACAATGTTTGTAATATGCACAGGCTATTTGGTTGTTTAATCATGTTTGTAATTTTTGTTTGGGGGGGGGGGGGTTCAACAAATTCAGTTCAGGACAGAGGACAAAGAGAACAGGGATCTGGGGCGGTAGCCCCCTAGTCAGGGGTTTTGGAGGCAGCTGTAATTTGGTACAATAAATTTCATTTCATATAGTAACATCTTCTTAATTTTTGGTACATTAAAACTATTTATGATGACAACCAATTTATTTGTCATTGCTAATATAAAACAATTGTGAACCTGTTTTTAGAATTTTACTGCCTTTTTTCCAAACATGTTTGGTTGTTGGCGTCCTAAATTCAGCAATTTTTAACAGTTTTCACAATTGGGTTGAGTTTGGAACGATTTTGGAGGGCCTTCGGAATTTCGGGGGGGAGGGGGGTTGGGGGGTTTGAACCCCCCCTTCTCCCCCGGTACGCCACTATTGGTAATCAGTATTTAGAAGGAAATTGTATGCAAAAATATTCCATTTTGCGCATATTTGGCAGATATCGGAAACGTGTATGTGTTACAGCTTTCCCATTTCCTGATACATATTGTGATAATTCTCTCTGTAACCTTCTTCAGCCAGTCTACAATCTGTTACTCTCAGTAAGTGGTTAGGGTGAGTTAAACCAAGTTAAACAAATTGGCACTTTTAACTTACTTACTCACTCACTCTATGGAGCAGAGTCCTTCTTGAGAAGCTAACCGGTTCTCAGATAGTCAAAAAATTCCTTGTGTTTTATAGAACCGAAAAGTTCATTACCGCATTCACAAATGCCCGCCACCTGTCCCTATCCTGAGCCAGCTCGATCCAGTCCATACCCCCCACATCTCACTTCCTGAAGATCCATCTTTATATTATCCTCCTGTCTAAAACAGTGTTAAGGTTAACAAATATTATAATATCATGAATATTCTGTCACAGTTTTCGTAATTACTGACTGTAGAGAAAACGATAAAAACACTTTGTTTTGTAGCCTGACCTCTGTCTGCCTACTCAGTGTAGGGGTAGAGGGTTACTGCTACACATGATCTCACTCAGTGACACACACCACACTCGGTAGGACTCCTCTGGACGAGGGTTCGGCGCCCGTTGTAGAGACCTCTATCTGACAACACACAGTATTTTCTAGAGACAGACATTAACACGGCGGGATTCGAACCCGCAGTCTCAGCAAGCAAGCGGCTGTGGACTTAGACCGCGCGGCTACTGGGGCCAGCAGTCAGCAACATGTGGGCTATCACACCAAACGTGCAATTCAGATTTCAGTCTTTCATCATGGGGAATGCAATTGTGTTTGTATTTCTTGTAATGATAGAGGGACTATAGGTGGCCATGAGTGGTCTAAACATGTTGAGTGAGTAATTACGATTTACTGAACACGCTTGAAATATAAGGCGTCTTGACCATATCTACTTTTAGGCGCGTTCGCAAAATTACGAAAAGTTATTTCGCGGCCTCGTCATGTCTGCCCGTCTGTCCGCTTGTCTTACTTAATGGAACAACTCGGCTCCCATTGGACGGATTTTCGTGAAATTTTATATTTGGTTATTTTTTAGAAAAAAACGGTCCAAATAATTAAAGTTTCATTAAAATCAGACAAGAATAGAGGGTACTTTACTTGAAGACCACTTGACATTTATGGTAATATCCCGCTCAGTTCCTCTTAGAGTAAGAAATGTTTCAGAAAAAAGTTGTAGAGGAAATCAAAACATACATTTTCTGTACAATAACTCTTTCCCGAAAATCGTTCCGATTATGAGATAATGTGGGAAAATGCTGTAGAGCGGGGCAGGTGATAGATGACAATATGGCGTATGCGCGTTGCATGCTGGATGATTAAGCCCCCCCCCTCCCACACACACACACACACACACACACACACACAATATGTAATACTTATTGCTTTTCTACTGCAAAAGTGGTTGCAAGAACACGCCTTAATGTTACGTTATATGCACATTGCATGTCTGTTTATAGCAGTGTTTCTCAACTGCTGGGTCGCGGACCGGTACCGGGCCCTGGCATCAATTATACCGGGCCGTGAGAGGTTCTCCTGGAATTTGTCATTTTAGTTTTCTAAGCAATTTTCATGAATAAATGTTTCATAGTGGAAATATTCTGAGGAGAAAAATATTCGTGAATGTTTCGAAAAACTCAGACCCAGATGTTGGCCTGAGGAAACTACAATATGCTACAAGATGTCATTAGTCCAGTGATTGATAACTAATTTAAATGTAATTTTATATTTGTCAACGTACCGCACCGTACACATAAGTGTACTAATACTCTTTATGATTATGCCATAATTAATTATTAATACTTATGTTAGTTTAATGTATGAACTTAAAAAAAATTGGAAAGGTATTTACGAGTGAATTTGTTGGGACCGGGCCCTCGTCTTATGAAAAAAGAATTTACCGGGCCGCGGTCTCACAAAGGTTGAGAAACACTGCTGTATAGTACAACATCTCAAAGGAGTGGTAACACAAGAAGTATAAGTTGTCAGGTTTTTTTTTTTGTCATTATTCAAATACGGTTGCATGGATGAGCGACGTTAACACAAGGCGACTGGGAGAGCTCAGTCGGTACAGCGACTCGCTACGGGCTGGACGGTCCGGGAATCGGAACTCGGTGGGGAAGGGGGGGGGGGTAGATTTTCCGCACCCGTCCAGAGCGGCACTGGGGCCTACCCAACCTCCTATACAATAGGTACCGGGTCTTTCCCGAGGGTAAAGCGGCCGGGGCGTGGCGTTGACCACCACCAACATCTAGTACCGAGGTTAAAGAAAGAGTGGAACTAACCTCTACTCCCCGTCTGAGCCTTCATGGCCTGTTCTATGGTGAACTTCACCTTAATTTTTACTTTTACGTTGACACAATGGGCCGGGTAGCTCAGTCGGTATAGTGACTGGCTACGGGCTGGACGGTCCTGGGATCGAATTCCGGCGGGGGCAAGATTTTCCGCACCTGTCCAGACCGGCCCTGGGACCCACCCAGCCTCCTGTAAAACGGGTACCGCGTGTTTCCCGGACCGTAGAGGCGGCCGGGGCGTGGGGCTGACCCCCCACCGCCATCTAGTGCCGAGGTCCCAGAAAGAGTAGAGCTATACCTCTACCCACCCCTGGGCCTTCGTGGCCTATAAAAAGGGTGAAACCTACCTACGTTGACACAATAAAGGAATCTAATGGGCGGAACCGACAGCTGTCCGATCAAAAGTGGCTTGCATGACAGGCTGCTTTTCTTGCATAATACATTTCGTCATTCACGACTAATATCTTATGTCACTGGATCGGGTTACACAAAGTTCACTTTTCGAAGTGCTTTTATTAGATGCAGGTTAAGAATCAATCAACCTGGGATCTAATGTTCAGTTACGCAATGTGTGACAGGAATTAAAGAACTGTAATAGCTTGAACCGTTCACCGTGCTTTCTCAATTAGAAAAGAGAGAGTAGTCATTACTTCACTGTGACACACTAACACAAATACCCAGTAACTTCGGCCCTCTCTTTCACTTAACCAAACACCCAATCCACAACTGCACGTGAAGTATTTGCCTGCATCTCCTGTGTTGGCATGTTCTGAATACGGAGCCTTCTTACTGTAGTACCCTTCTGGAACAGGAACTACGTCAAGGCTCACCGATCGCGTTTGGCAGGAAAGACTGCTGGAGCTGCAGTAAGAACACGACGGCTTGTTTGTAAGTACAGATACAGTTAGGCTGATTCGGCAGTAGCTGTGAAATGTCGAAGGAGCTCTGTGTGCGTCACCCGCGGCATGGCCACAATATGGCTATGCCTCTATAGTCTACGAAATGTCCATACAATCGTTAATTTCATACAGTCTCTAAAGTAGCTATCAGTATATCTTCTGTGAAACGTACAGTGCTTATAGGATCCAGTGTATAACCTGTGAAATGTACATACAGTAACTATATTTATGACTTCGGTGAAATGTCCATACCGTAACTATATTTGACTTATGTGAGATGCCCATACAGTAGCTATATTTATGGCTTCTGTGAAATGTCCATACAGTAGCTATACTTATGGCTTCTGTGAAATGTCCATATGGTAGCTATATTTGACTTTTGGGAAATGTCCATACAGTAGCTATATTTATGTGTGCTGTGAAATGTCCATACATTAGATACATTTATGACTTCTGTGAAAAGTCCATACTGTAGCTATGTTTATGACTTATGTGAAATGTCTATACGATAGCTATATTTATGACTTCTGTGAAATGTCCGTACAGTAGCTATATTTATGTGTGCTGTGAAATGTCCATACAGTAGCTATATTTGTGGCTTCTGCGAAATGTCCATACAGTAGCTATATTTATTACTTCTGTGAAATGTCTATACAGTAGCTATACTTATGGTTTCTGTGAAATGTCCATATGGTAGCTATATTTGACTTTTGGGAAATGTCCATACAGTAGCTATATTTATGTGTGTTGTGAAATGTCCATACATTAGATACATTTATGACTTCTGTGAAAAAGTCCATACTGTAGCTATGTTTATGACTTATGTGAAATGTCTATACGATCGCTATATTTATGACTTCTGTGAAATGTCCATACAGTAGCTATATGTATGTGTGCTGTGAAATGTCAATACAGTAGCTATATTTATGAGTGCTGTGAAAAGTCCATACAGTAGCTATATTTGTGGCTTCTGCGAAATGGCCATACAGTAGTTATATTTGACTTTTGTGAAATGTCCACACATTAGATATATTTATGTCTTCTGTGAAAAGTCCATACTCTAGCTATGTTTATGACTCCTGTGAAATCCCCAAATGGTAGCTACGTGTGTGCATTTTGTGCAATACCTTCACAGTACCATATTCTTTCACGTTACAGAATTTACGTTAAAAAATATTTTCAAAGTAGGGGTATACAGAACCATTTCATAAGAGTGATTGGTAATATTTTTTACCAGTTTACAGTCGTCTTCCCTTATGTTTGTCCGTCCATACCTCCAGGTTTCTCTCTTTGCCGACTGATGTAATCGTGCAAAGGTGGACATTTGTACGGGATGTTAGGGAGTTCGACTACTAAATTAATGTTTTTATTGTTGTAGGTTGGACAGGGAAAATATAATTATGTACTTTTTTAAAAAAAGTATGGATTTTAGCGTTTATTGTCCTTAAATAATAAAAAACTTTAAGAAATAACGAACAGCAGTGGCGTACCCAGGAGTTTTGTTGGGGGGAAGGGGATTCAGCAAATTCAGTTGCGGACAGAGGACAGAGAGAACGGGGATCTGGGGGCGATGGCCCGCTAGTCAGGGGTTCTGGTGGCAGCTGTAATTTGGTACAAGAAATTTCATTTCATATAGTAAAAATTTCTTAATTTTTGGTACTTTAAGATTATTTATGATGACAACCAATTTATTTGTCATTGCTAATGTAAAACAATTGCAAACCGGCGGTAATTTTAGAATTTTACTGCCTTTCTTCCGAACATCTTGGGGTGTTGGCGTCCTAAATTCAGCAATTTTTAACAGTTTTCACAAATGGGTTGATTTTGACACGATTTAGGAGGGCCTTCCGATTTTCGGGGGTGAGGTTTGAACCCCCCAAACACCCCCCTCAGTACGCCACTGACGAACAGTAAATTGCCCGGACATTTCTATAAAATGAAAAAACCTGCCCGGATGGAAATGTTTAGTCAAGACGGAGGACATGTGCAGGGGGATAAAAGGGACGTATGGTAACCCTAAATTAATCTTACTTACTAAAAAAAAATTACCTTTCTCCTCAGTTAAGTTGCCACTTTACCAAAGAGCAGACAACTGGAACACTGACATCATACTAACAACATTCATCTTTCAGTAACGTCCAGTTACAACTGGATTAATTCCACAAAGCCTCTAGCTTCCCAGTCAGGTAACGTTAGCGAGTTTAGGCTGTTGTCAGAAGCCGCGAGAGTGCGCGAAATCGTAGGCGCGTTGGTCGGTGTGATTCTGCAATCGGAGAGCTGGAGGTGCCGCTTACGTAACAGCTGCAGTCATGTTACTGAGGTAGGAGGGCCGTAAGGTTTGTGACACTGGCGCTGAAAGTTGCCATGTAAAATGACGGGGACTTTGTGAATGTAATCCTAATATAACTTACGCAAACATGAAATTGATTTGCTGAACTTGGGGTGTTTTTCTTAAGCGCCTTCGCTTTACACAATTCTGGTCTCGCCTGCGGACTGTTGGTTTTGAGTTTTTGCGTAATATCTAAATGTACTTTTTCTTAAACTGTGCCAAGTGTCACAATGTGAAAACCTCACATCGCTAGCCGTTGCACCATTCGCTGTCATGCAACAGACATTGAATTCATGACACTCCAAGCACTACAACTACATATCACATACTGGATGTAAGTTTCGTGCCTACACATGGCTGTTAGAGCACAAGGAAGATGGCAATTTTTCAGAATCCGGTGTGGCATATAACAGCCTAAAGTACGAAACAACTGCACTAGCACACTCAGTTAAAAATAAAGTAAAAATACTTAAAATGTTTTTGGAAATGTCGAAAGGGGCAAGCTGCTCCTTTAAATTTGGCGCTCTGGGCGACACAAAAAAATTTTCAGCCTTAAGGGAGACTAAATTTTCTTTAAAAAATCTGCAGCATTCTTATTCGTATTACTTAGATGTTAGTCTTGCCAGTTCAGTTATTTTCTGCCTATTTTGTGGCATTATTATAATTATTATCATCATCATCATCATCTACTTTATACAGGGTATTTATACTTATATTCCTGAGACAAACTATGTCCCTAGGGAATACAGTGTTGCAGCTATTCTGTTGTTACTATCCATGGTGCTTATATAATTAGTTTCAGTGTTGAATCTACTGTGTTTTTACATTAGTACTTTCCGAAGTATATATGCGGTGCCCAATATGGTTGTTTTCTGTAGTTCCTTGACTTCATGTTTTCCTTGTATGTTGTTCACGTATTTTCTGAATGATTTTGAAATAATCCCAGTCGCCCCTATTATTACTGGTATCACCTTTGTTTTTACATTCCACATGCTCTGTATTTCTAATGTAAGATCTTTATATTTCAGAATCTTCTCACCTTCTCTCTTGATCACATTTCTGCCTGTGTTGTTATTATTATTATTATTATTATTTTAACCTTGTTATCACCTTTATGCACGGTATTTACAATTATATACCTGGAACAAACCGTGTTTATAGGGTATAAATTGTTGCAACTGTTCTGTTTTTACAGTTTGTGCTACACGTAATGTTATTTCACCCGTGACATATGTTTTGTACTTTTACATTAGCGCTTTCCGCAGTTTGTGTGTGCAGTGACCAATATGGCTTTTTTTTTTGTAGTTCCTTAATTTCGTGCTCTCTCGGTATGTTACTCAGGCATTGTGTGAGCGATTTTGAAATGGTTCCAGTCGCTCCTATTATTACAGGTATCACTTTTGATTTCATATTCCACATGCGCTGAATTTCTCTGATAAGGTCTTTGAATTTTATAACCTTCTCAGCCTCTCTCTTGATCACATTTCTTTCTCCAGGAATTGTAACATCTATTCACATGCATGTTGCTTTTTTATAATCACGAATTATGACGTCCGGTTTATTGTTAGTGATGGTTCTGTTAGTTCGCAGTTATTATTATTATTATTATTATTTGCTTTTTGTCACATGCTTTTTCTCAGGCACGTCTTCTCTTGAATCGGTGGTGATCCCCACCGCTCAGTCTTCAAGCTTCACATTGCAGTACTTTCCGTATTATGTGTGATATTCCAAGTATAGCTGTCTTTTGTAGTGAATCTATCGAGTGTTTTCCTGGTACAGTTTCCAAATTTTTCTTTAAACTTCTCGTTACTATTCCAGTGGCTCCAATTATTACTGGTACAATCGTAC
>Ga0131853_10007682_pt1 | contig 19558 bp, 11 predicted proteins | sample TergutLab28metaG_FD_92764 | JGI IMG/M metagenome (GOLD analysis project Ga0131853, IMG submission 92764) | Labiotermes labralis P1 segment gut microbial communities from Petit-Saut dam, French Guiana - Lab288 P1 (version 2) (version 2) | ecosystem: Host-associated > Arthropoda: Insects >... | reverse complement strand
CTTCTCGATTTTATCACCCGCACAATATTGGGTGAGGAGTACAAATCATTTAGCTCCTCGTTATGCAATCTCCTCCATTCCCCCGTTACCTCGTCCCTCCTAGGTCCAAATATTCTCCTCAAAGTGAAGGAACAATAGTGGCAAGATTGCCAAACATAACTTGTAGACAACTATTCAAACAAACAAGACCAAACACGACACTGCAACATTAGTGTGGAAACATGTATGTGTATTAAACATTTTATGCATTCGGACTGATGGAGCGGTGTTGTGTTGGATGGTCTTGTTTATTTTAATAGTATCAAAACAGCATTGATATGGATACTAAACTTAAGGTAATGTGATATGTGCAGTTGTGTTATCGGAGTCGTATTTCTATTCAGGGTCTGTGGACTGCTTTTGTAGAAGAAAGTTTGCATGTTGGGCCACTATTGTTCTTGGCAGTGCTCGTACCGAACAGGCTGCCGTATATAACACGGTCCTAATAAGTCATTTGATGAGGTCCAGTTTTCCAACTTCCGTGCAGAAATGAGTTCCAAAACCATTTCATTTCATCAACTATCCCAACCGTCCCTAGCCCTCTCGTTCTCTCTCTACCCCATCCCTTTGCTATTCCTGTAACAACCCCTAATGGCCAAACCAAGCCACCCCTGCCCCCACTCCCGTCGCCCACCCAATCAATGCCGCAATGGACGAACTACATCAATCTGTTACGCTACGCACAGTTCTCCTATCCGATACGTTTACCATTTAGTTTCTATTCACTCGAAAATAAAAAAAAGTGAAGAGAGTATGATGAAAACACGACTTACCTGTTAGAAGAGTAGAAGAATGCTCCAACTGGCAGGCATTACGAGGTTTAATCACAAAACTCCGCAACATCGACGAACGCAACATGCTGAATCTGTCTGCAGCTTCCAATTGCTTTCTGTACGGACAAGTTAGTTTATGGCATGCCTTTTGGGTAGATAACCCACCGACCTGAGGTGTACTTACTTTGCAGGTTATGGATAATCATTTGCCGATCATGGTTACAAAAGAGGCACCTTTATGTATGTATGTATGTATGTATGTATGTGTGTGTGTATGTATGTATGTATATATATATATAAACGTGGAGAGAAAGGAATACTACCGTCATGTTTTGCCACATTTTTGCAGTCTTAAAAATTTCAATTTTTGGGCACATTGGCAAAATTGTCAGTGTCGTCATGCCAGTCGGTCATTCTGTCTTTCTGCGTCTGCCTGCATAGAACAACTCAGCTCCCACAGGACTGATTTTAACGAAACTTGATATTTGAGTATTCTTCGAAAACCTATGGAGAAAACTTAAGTTTGATTAAAATCTGACAATAAATGGTGTAGCGTGAAGACCTGTGTACAGTTATGGCAATATCTCGTTGAATTTTCTTCAGATATGAAATATTTATGACGAAGGTTGTAGAGAAAATCAAAACACACACTTCATGGTAAGTAACATTTTACCCGAAGTTCATGTAGCTTCTGAGACAGTGTGGAGAAATGTGATAAAGCATGCACTTGTCACAGGTGGTAATACAAGTACAATACGTAGTATTTACTTTGCACACCCAGAGTATGTAATACTGTTTCATGTAGGACGTCAGTAATGATAAACGTAGTGTATAAATAAATGTATTTGCCTAAGAATTGCACTTGTCAAGATATGTATGAGGCTACTGCTACATGTTTCGGTTAGAACCTATAGCCGTAATCTTAATTTGAGGCATCCCCGTTGTGTATGTAATAATGAAGTAAAGGACGATATAGGTCAAAACACAACTGGCTCATTGGCTGGGTGTAGCTACGGTGTTAATGAAACAACATGTTTGGCCTACTCGGAGGCCATCATCAGGTTTACAAATGTTAGCTACAGGAGACTAATAACAATGCGTGGTGTGTGGCAGATGTTGAGATTTCAACATCGGCCACACACCTTGCATTGTTACTAGTCTCTTATAGCTAACGCCTAGGCCTTATAAAGCTTTATAATGCCTAGATGTTGAGATATCAACATCTGCCACATACGTGTACCATGCATTGTTATTAGTCTCCTGTAGCTAACATTTATAAACCTGATGATGACCTCCGAGTAGGCCGAAACATGTTTCATTAACATTGTAGTTACACCCAGCTAATAAACCAGTTGTGTTTTGACCTATATCGTCCTTCAAAGCTATGGCCGTTTTCAGTCATCATATTTTCTTTGTATAATCAGTACTCTGTGAGGGTGGCTGTCATATGGAGCTTATGCGGTTTTTACTGTCGACGAAGTTAAATTATTATCTCCATATGTCATTTGTATATTTAGTACGCCTTGAAGATATTTGTAGGTTACAGCGAAAACATAAGTTTATAAATTATTGATTGGTTGGTAGGGTTGGTGACATCTTTTGTATTATCTTCAAGCAATTAGCGCACACTACTTTGTTGGAACAATCAAGGAACATGTATTGCCACAACACCTGCCATAAATAGCACTAGCCTTTTTTCTACAAATATAAAAAGAGTTTTGTACAGGGTCTCTAAAACAAGGCTTACGTTGAACCAAATGTGGTTTTTTTAAATAATTGTAAGTAGAGTTGTACACCCACGCGTACTGCAAATGAAGATCTGTAATCAATGTAACAGTAATTTTGAGCATGCGTTAATAATGTTCTTCCTGAGGATTGTGCCATAAGCACCGAAACGTGTAGGAGAATGTTGATGATAATTCATCTATTTCATTTTATTTTATATGTGCATTTTGTTGGTATATTAAGGATGTAGTTATTATGTTTTGCATTATTGTCGTTAGAGAATTTTCCTCCTTGGACATTGCCTACTTTGAAGAGAAATCGTGTTCTTTAGACGTGGAAGGAAGGAAACATCCCATATGGTCGGTGAAGCAGTGCTAGGCCTTCCTCACTAGGCTGACAGTGCGTAATGCCGGTAACAAAATATGTATCTCTGCATGTTGGGTGTATTTTGAGGCCCGTGAATTGGTCACATTTTGCATAGGAACTGCCTTCTAAAACACGTTACTGAAGGAAAGGTAGAGGGAAGGATAGGAGTGACGGGAAGACGGGGGAGAAGACATAAGGTGCCACTGGATGATCTTAAGGAAAAGGGGGGATACTGGAAATTGGAAGAGGAAGCACTGGATCGCACTGTGTGAAGAACTCCCTTTGGAAGAGGCAATGGACCTGTCGTTAGACTCAGATTGAATGAATGACATTTAGGCTACTTGACGTATGTTGGTGGTTATTATTTCGTAACTCAAGTCAGTATAAGACGACTATCTTTGGGCTTGACGTGGATTTCGGCTGCTTTTTCAGTTAGGAAAATATTCACACGACACATGGCGTATAAGGAATTTGTGACTTGAAATATCAGAAGTTTATGCGTATCAAATACGTTTCGTTATGTTTTGAAAGCTATGCCCCACGTCACTTCAGTATAGTGACTGCAGCACTCTACGTAATTGTTTGACGCCTGTCGCTTCGTACTGATCCAAAGAACGAAGGCTCTTAGGCCGAATGAAATTACGGATTAATGAGTGCTTTTAATTGCCCTTGTCTAAACCAACATTTAATGCACCTGTTATACTTATCACGTTACATAACGTTCTCCTACGAGTTTCGACGCACGTTGGCGCCATATTCAGGGGTTCTTGTATTTAACTGTTAGATTCTCGGCAGATCAGTTGGCTGTAAACACTTGTCCAAACGTTAAGTGATGTCTTCTCACTAATGCACTATTTTCGGTTTTGTGGAAATAGTGCAACAGTGAGAAGGCCGTTTGCCGTTGCATGTGGTGGCTGACCTTTCGTAGGGCAATTTCGTGTCACTGTACTCGTTTCTGGAGGCCTGCCACCTTCCAGTTAAACATATACATACACACGTTGAAGCTGTTTTCGGTGTAAAGCGACCCAGCATTGTCTGTATGGTGCCGACTGCGAGATACGCCTGTCATAAATGTTGGCACAGAGAGTAGGCGTTCCTTCACTTCTAGGAATGCACGGCTTAACGTCCTCCTGCTGCACATTTTATTGGGTTTAAAACTGGAACAGGGACGCGTGCTTACCATTCCCCATTTTACGTAAAATCACAAGTTCCAGGAACACGATGCCAGAACACATTGATGCAGCGTTCTGTATACGCAGGGTATTCGGACTGGAACTTAGTTTATGGTACAGTAATATGTAATTACACGTAATATTTCGGGCTTTCTTGGACAGGGGTTTCTTGAATTGTTGACCGGATTAGAATCCATTTCAAAGGATATCGAATCTGAAAGGATTAATGTGTTCTGCAGCCCCGTTCTCTGGCACGCTTAGTGATCCATGTTAGAATTCCAGGGAGGAACCTCCCAGTTTGGTACAGGCATTTCATTCTTTTCAAACTCCACATTAGGTATTGAAAAGGTTTTCTGTTCTTTTCGAGCCGAATTACAGGTTTTTTATGCTTCTAAAGGCCGTGTTATTCTGGCGTCAGTTGTCGGACGCTTTCATTTATGCCGCCCGTCTCCATTTTAGTTGACCTATGAAGTCGCTTTCCATTATCAGCCTGAAATTGCTCCGACGTTATACAGAATCATAAGGACGAATATGACCATAGGCAGTTGATAATGTGATGCATTAAACGGCGTGTGCTTGTTTTGCTGTTGGTTCGCAGTTCAAGCATTTCGTTATAAATTACTGTCAGATTGTATGCATTTCTGTGGCCAAGTGAACATGAATTGAATGGAAACGTGTCTTTATCGGAACGTCTCTGAAAGGATCGGAATGTACAGACAGGTTACAACCTACGTAGGGGTTCCGTTCCTAAAATTTGTGTACGTAAGTTGATATTGACTCTACCCCAACTTATTTATCACACCTCTTCGGTTATGTATAGGTTTTTACAGTGTCATTGTGCATGTTGGAAATGCGGGTTCTATCGTTTTTATATGAAACACACAAACTAAAATACATTTAGGTATTGCAGTTTTGATAGTAAATATTATTGTATATAATATGAATAATTATTTCTTACGTAAGTTCCAGTGTACTAAAATCGCATATTTTGTAGCCCAGGAAGCTGCCTGTAGTGACGATTGATCTTACTTTTCTAATAAACGGGAACGAACTGCGAGTCACACATTTAAGGAAAACTATCCGTAGTTCTGTTGCTAGTCTGCTTCTCCTTGCAGTTCTTTATCTGGAATGCATATTAATGTGGCTTATTCTAATCGCAAGTGGGAAAGAATGAGATCAGACCGTCCGCGACATGACAGGTAGGTCATATGTCACTACAAATGTAAGTGATGCGCATTTTAATCTTATCCCCACCCAACGCGGTTTGCAGAGTGAAAGCATAATGGTATGTACACGACTGGGCTTTCAGCCGGACTACCGTCTAAACTGACAAGCGTCTAGAAGTAGTTTCCTTTCCTCTCAGGCCAATGAAACCTTCAAATTGCACTGGCCTCGTGCATATAAATTGTCGTTCAGTATTCAAGACCGTTCCTTTACATTTGGCTGTATCATACGGAGTCAAAAATACGGCCATTTAAAGATCCGCGATTCCATTTACTCTTGGGTGTGATAATTGATGTTTTCTCTTAATCTTTTTCTTCAGAACTTTGCACGCGTTTGTTTTCCACGTGAATATAAAATATAAATGTCCTATTCATGTCAGACGTTTTAGAAACTCATTGGTTAGCAATGTACAGCCACCTACTGTAACACTTAAAAATTATTTTTGTGACAGTGACGCAGTACGTTTTCCGTAAAACAACAAACCGGATTTTCAAACATTATTTCGATTAATTTGAACCTAAGAATTCGTTTAATTAATTATGTTGTTTGTAGGAAGGTCTGTTACCAAGCGCGCGTAATTATTTTGTCCCTCATTTGGAACGTCAATCTTTGTTCGCATGCAGTTTCTAACTAGAAGTGTCGTAACTGTATTTGCCTAATCCATTACAAGTGCCCACCGGTTAATGCAGTTACCAGAGGCACTGGTGTCGCGATTGCCAAAGTCTGGCAGGTCGATGTTTGTACATGTGACAAAGGAATAGCGTTAGGTGAGATTAACCACTTGGCATCCCGGACTGTTCTAAAGAGCTGCGCTATTTTAATCCATTTAACAAAGCAAAGAGGGAAGTTCTGCATGTTTTGGATAATGGCTTGTATGATATTGATTTCTTAGCTTTTGTTTTCCTGAAATGAGGGAACATGTAAATCGCCTTGTGCGGTATTGACCCAGTAAGGTGATGCGTGGGCTGTACGAATTGCCTCCGAGTCAGTGTGACACCAGCCCATGGCCCAGAAAGACAACGGTTTCAGAGCGTTGCGGAGTACGAAATACATCAGTGCCAGCCTCCTGCTTCTGTTGAACGTCCTTTGTCTCATACTGTGAACTCTGAGAATGATTTCAACAGTAGGTTTTGGACACTTGCGTACTGACAGTTGTCGTTAAGTCACTGATGAGGCAAGGTGATGCAATCGTCTGTGATCCTGTGTCGACGTGGATTAGAATCTACGCTACCTAAAATGTCCCTGAGCGAGGTTTGTTGTTTACGTCGGTGCTGGATTGAAACTTGTTTTTTAAATTCATGGAAGGCCCATAGAATCCAAGGAGAATTCTTGGGTTCTTGACCCTTGCAGATGGGACTGATAGGTTGTCCCGAAACGTCGGTTAGGAATTATCACTACTTGCTGCTTAATAACCCAGAAGATCGCAATTCTTATGATTGACACTCCCACGCATATTAACGTGGCAGAATTTTGACACAGTCAAATGTACTAACAAAACATTTATTGCACGCTGTCAAGTATATTTACGAGAAACAGTATTGATACTTTCTGACGTTTTGCTGACCGTGCATCTCAGTATATTTATCTCAGTATTTAATCAACTTGATGCACAAAATTTGTTTCACAATAAGTCTTATTTTATGCCTCTACATGTTTCGAGCACATGTGCTTATCATCAGGAGGTCAAAATTGCATTACACAGCCTCTGGTATCATCACACCTATAGGTGTGATGATGAGCACATGTGCTTGAAACATGTAGAGGCATGAAATAAGACTTTTGTGAAACAAATTTTGTGCATCAAGTTGGTTAAATACTGAGATAAATTATTGATACTGTCAAGTGCATAAAGAAGAAACAGTTTGACACTGTCACGCGCCTAACAAAAGACTGAAAGAGATGCCATTGTTTGTTGGCGCCATTGCTCTGTTGTAATACTTAATACATGGATGTGAGCAAATATAAGAAACAGTTTATCCCGCAATCGAAAGTCCCCTCTTCTTGTTGTCCACCCTTTACCAAATCTGACGTCCATATTAACGTTTTCATCTGTGACGATGCTTATGAAGTTCCGAGTTTTGTAACGGCTTATGTCCTGCTGTATCATGTCGGCTGGCTCTAGGGGGCTGACCGGGCCGGCTAGTTTGCCCCATTCCTTTCATCGAAATATTGGTTAACGTCAGTTCTGTTCCACATTTCGTACTTCTCTCGAAACTGTCCTTTTTATTATCCCGTAGTGTAATGTGAAGAATACATACGTCTATCGGTTCGACGCTTTTGGTATTAATTTTCATTTTTCATGTTACCCAGCAGCGAAGAAGGGACAGTTCTGGATGTTGTGTGGTCTCAACATAACTCATTCCGTGAATTTCTTAACGCCATTACACGGCACGCTTGGAGAGCAGCATGTCGCGTTAGAAACTGCATCCTTCGCCTAATATTGCCTGCGACGTTAAATCGTGAGGAGGAAAATGTGAAGTGTACATACCGCTTGGATCGCAAAAGTTAGCGAAAGTAAAAAAATAGAACTGTATGTGGTGATTAATATGAAATCGGTACAAGAGACTCATGATTCGATTGTGTGGACTGGATTCAGCTGGCTAGAAATAGACTAAAGTACTGGGATTTCCTGTGTTTCATGTTTTGCCTAGTTCTAGGGTAGGTGAAGAGTAATGAATTGGAGATATTTAGGGAAGCGTCCATGATGTGATTTATGATAACTGTTCTTTTGGAACAGTGTCTGGAGGTTGTGATTGGGTGTGAGGTATCGTCACCTTTTGATTCCATAAAGCTGTGTTAATTTCTTGACCGTCTGAACAATTGTAAGCATTTAAAGGAAAACCTGCGGTGTTAGTGGGAGTGGTGGTGATATTTTATTTTAAAGGCTCCAGCCTTTTTAAAGTGAGAAAGGCCATGGAAGCCTTCAGAGGATCTGACATGTGGATTCATTCACGGACTTTCGACCAATAACCAGTTTAATTGATAACCTAATTTTGTATAATGTCATCCTGAGCAGTTAGTTTGTCTTCTGTGTTCTGAAGAGTCAAAGGGGCTTGTCATAAAGCAGTTAACTACATGCACCAGCCCATAGATATATGGCAAGTGTTTAAAGGGGCGCATCTGAAACTACCTTGCAGCTGGTGTTATCCGTTTTATATTTTACTTCTGAGAAAAAAATTCGACTTCACTTTTACCATAAATGTGTTCAAATAATGAAACAAAATACAAGCTACTTTTAACTTTGCCATTACGGTGGGATGAAGACATTTGCATGTAACTCTGATGCACTTACAGGGAAATCGCAGTAACAGCGAAGTGCTGTTACGTTTTGCTGTTGTGTGCAGCTGCATACAGTTCTGTTTACGAGGAGGTAAATTTATGGTTAGTCTGGTATGTACTGCCTGGTAGCACTATCGGTTGATATATGGTTAGTCTCGTATGGTCTGTCTGGTGGCACTGCCAGTTGATATATGGCTAGTCTCGTATGTTCTGTCTGGTGGCACTGCCAGTTGATATATGGTTAGTCTCGTATGTTCTGTCTGGTGGCACTACCAGTTGATATATGGTTAGTCTCGTATGTTCTGTCTGGTGGCACTACCAGTTGATATGTGGTTAGTCTCGTATGTTCTGTCTGGTGGCACTACCAGTTGATATGTGGTTAGTGTCGTATGTTCTGTCTGGTGGCACTACCAGTTGATATATGGTTAGTCTCGTATGTTCTGTCTGGTGGCGCTACCATTTGATGTATGGTCTGTCTGGTGGCATTACCAGTTGATATATGGTCTGTCTGATGGCATTATCAGCTGATACACCTCGTACCTCTCCGCTGAGCGCTAAGTGTTCATGTAGGAATTACAGAGATTCGTTTGTTTAGCGCAGCTTTCTGCATGGCGATTGTTTTTCTTTTCGTGTTTTATTCTTTTATTCATGCTTTGATTTCGCTTTTGAATCGCGAAATTGTTTAGTATGCGATGGGATTAAGTATTTTGAAAATATCTGTAATGGTAACAATATTCAGTCTGGCTTATGTACTTTACATATGAACAGAATTTATAAAGCTACTTTTAGCGGCTAATTATGTGCCATCCTCAAGCTACGAGTATATGTAATGAAAAGTAATATACAGTGTGTTTAATAAAACTATATTATCAGGTAAAATCATGATTGGTCTTACCTTGCTACTTAAGAAGTTTAGTGTTCTCAGTAAGGTAGCTGAATGTAACCGTGTGTCACTTTGTTAATGTCACGGTTAAAATTTGTTGAAATGAAAATCTGAAAAAGTTATTATTGGTTGTAGTGTAGTCGTAATGTTGTGAGTGAAAACGTGGGACGATTCATAAGATTGTTCTAGGTGTGGGGTTTCTTTCATGTGTTGGAAGCCTCGTTTATTATTACGTTGGCCCTTGGTATTTGTAATGGGATATGAGCTGTAATATTGCTGTTTGGTGGGTCGTATGTTAATATGCAAATGATAAGTGTAACAAGCTAGGCCTTGCTAATTAAATGAAACATACTTGTGTAAGGTTTTTACTTTACTCAAGACACATTCATTGTCAAGCTTAACTAAAAATAACCGCTATTTCACAATTAAAATTTATTGCCAGTACTTAACGTTCATTACAACATGTTACGGCCGACATGGTCACCTTCAAGTAATACTTTCAGTTCAACTGCTAGGAAACGGGAGTTCTGTACGTAAACCAAATTGCCCTTGTGTATCCTTGCCAACTGTAGCAGTCAGGTTTTTATAAGACAAATTCCTTCTTACTTGGCGAATGTCTGAAGGTACGCGCAACGCGAAGAATGGTATAAAAATCTTAAAATTTATTTTTGTAAGATCTTTTCCCAGATTACGACCGCGTTCTTTCAAAGCCACTGCTGGATTTCATGAGTAGTTTCGGTTCTGTTCGGTGTATATGTGTGTGACGTGCGCAGTTGAAGAAGCACTGGCGAACAAACAAGAGACGGCAATCCGCATAGTTCACGAACTTGTGTTTACGACCCATAGGAGCTACAAATTTTAGAAAGCGTTGTTAAATAAACTAGTAAACAAGGACGGATACACACATACTATACTATATTATTTATGCCAGTGGTTTTCAAAATCTGGTCGCTTCTAAAGGATTGTGCTGCATGGAGTTAGTTAATTAGTTAATTATTTACTTAGTGTTCAAGCTCTTAGTATCTTCTGGAACCCTTGTGACTTCATGTTACTCTCGAGGAAATTAAGATGTAATTTTTGGACGTCGAAATTAAATAAAGGTTTAAAATATAAAATTTTCATTTAGAAATAACATGTTTACGCAAATTATGGAATAAAAGTTTCAAACTAAGATTATGGGGAAATAAAAGTACATTTAGAATTATCAAAAGTATGTTTACCATTATCATTATCATTATAAAGCAACAGTGCTGAGCACAGTTTGAATAGCACTGAGCTATGCAGTTGGGGCTGTCGTAGCAGTGGAAAGCGGGGTGAGTTCGGGGGTGTTGCCTGCCTAAAATGTGTTTGGTTACCGACCGTCTTGACTGAGAGGTTTCCACAGTATTCAGACGAAATAAATGATCAGCACCTTCATTCGCCATTCATATGATTCGACGCTTTTTGTTACCGTGGTATTTGAAATAGCGTCATTAATTAACCAAAGAACGATTTATGCTCCTCATGGACTGGAAGTGACGTTGTACTGTACCTCTAATTTTAACGAATTTGCTGATTTCTGCTATTCAAAGCTTTGCAGTTTCCTACTCGTATTTGCAGTTCTGTTATGGACGTCGTCTAACTAGTTCCTACAGGCTTGTCTTTATAGAATAAGTTAATTATGGCTTAATTTGTAAGCAACTCAAACGTTTTGATTAACAGTACAAAGTTCTTTGTCTTTCAAATGTAGGCCTGTGCGTGCCTTTTTAAAACAGCACAGATTGAATGCATGGATGAACAGGCAGGCTTAGGAAATGTATTAATTAGATGCTTTTCCACTTGGCTTGGTCGCGCTAGTAATAGGGAGCAAGTTGATATAGTAATATAATTCAAGTCAATAATTTTAGAGGGTTGAGTGGGTGGAGCTTTAGTGAGAATAAGGGTGAGGATAGGGATTTGGGCTCTCTGTAGTTGCGCCGGCGCTGTGCCTGTAGGGTACGTCAAAGTATTTTTCCCTCTAACCTAGCTGGAATATAATGTGCCACGCAAGTTTATCACTCTTGTAATACTCCAAGCAAAGTGTGCTCCCCCCCCCCGTACGTTTCTGGCTGTTCTGTATCATAATGAGATACACCCCCTTTTTTCGGAAACCTTGTTGTACGTCTCCTTACCGTACTTATCTCAGTTGAAGACGGTAGACCTCTTTTCTACCTTCAGATTGTGCCAGAGTTTGCTGGAAGTTCCATCTGCCAGCTTCACTCACAAATGATCGCAGGAACAAGTTTTATGTAGTTTGTTGTAGAATGTAGTGGAGGGACCAGTTTATTGTTGAGTGTGGTCGATGGTGCTGGTAGCAGGTTACGATTGATAACATGTATGGGCATGGCATATCTTGATTTAACCCCCGAATGCTCACCCGAAATACAGCTACGCGCCGGAATCGACTTTTCTTGGAATTAAGTGGGTAATGCAGTGAAAAGTACCGTACCCCAAGTTAATATTGCTACAGCAGTCGCTGTAGTGCCAATTACATAGCGGCACAAAGCAGCGACTTGTCAGGTGCAGAACCAAAGCAGCGTATCAAGGTCTTGTAACTTGCATTCTGGATGTACCCTGCTCGAATCTTGCCCGTTTCATTGGTTGTACCTACTGAATATTTCCAGAGTTGCCTCGGTGCAGGCGAATGCTGGAGCGGTGCTTTGAAATGTGTCTACGCTGCTTGCTTTCCAATGCACTACCTTATATAAAATATTTTGTTAGATAGAAATGAAGCATTACAGCCAAACGCTATGTGTCTTCAGTGCTACATGTTTCGGTTCAACGAACGTCATCGAGCATTGCTTTAAAAAACCTCCACGTAAGTACATTTACGATGCTCATGGTCGGCGTAGTGAGATCTCACTTTTTTTTTTTAATGACGGTTCATTGAACCGAAACAAGTAGCATTGAAGGCAAATATTAAAAGTGTTGTGTTGACTGCAATACTTCGCTGCTATTCAATATAATATAACACAACTGAATGGATCAGAATAACATGAATATTTTGTCACGGATGAATGCTGTCGGATGAGCGTGAGCGTCATGATTTTATCTGGAAATTACGTGTTCTTTTGTGTATTTCCCAAGTGTTAATGCCAACTGTATCGGCCTGTGCCGTGTAGAACCGAACGAGGTCTTACCGTATGGTTGAGAAGGATGAATTGTATGGAATGAAGCGGGCCTGAGATGGTGAGGTGCGTTAGCGGGAGTGAGGATGCTGGAAAGTAATAGTCGGGTTACCCTAAGGGTAACCCGTCGCCTATACGAGATTCGAGCCCTGGGTTTCTGGAACGCTGAAGTTCAGGGACTGCACCTGATTCTGCGTGATTCTTGTTTTCTTTACCAATTTTTCCAGTAACACAAACCACTCTTCTGCGGTATGCCTGTTTCTTGTTCAGAGAACGGTTTGTGCCGGCAGGGTACTGTACCGTAACAATTTAAATACAAATTCAGCAGGGATGTGGAGATGGTATAGAGTTGTCAGTGCCCTACCGACATGCCCGTGCGGTTTCGTATTGCTGGAGGGTGTTTGGAGGCTGAGGAACATATGGAACAGCCAGAGTGATGGACAGGGTTTGACTATGTCGAACCGTGTAGTTAGTATTCTGGTGTTAGTGACAGGAAGATTAAACCGAGGATGATGAGATTGGAAGGGCATACAGGTCATACAGCGTCGATTTTAAGTAATCCGACGGAATTGTAGAAAGGAAACCTTATTTGAAGTTGGCGTAGTTGTGACAATATGGTTAAAGCAGAAATAGACTGTGCATCGACTGGATTGAATTTGCTCAGTATAGAATTCAATGACGAAAGTTTGTGATCATTAATTAACTTCCTGGTTCTATAAAAGCGGGGAGATTTCTTGACAACTGATCCACTATACAGTTTCCAACCCTGAATCGTAGATTTATTTATTTATTTATTTATTTATTTACAGTTACCTAGATTGGGTTTGCGTTGCTATAGTAGAATTGAATTCCGTAAAAGAGGATACAAAAATTATGTGCTCTGCTTTGCGAGAAACGTAGCTCGGTGGATTGGTTGTCCATGTCGAATAGAATTGCGAAGGAAAACTGTGTAAAGATCAGACAAATTGAGAAAATAACGTTGCATGGTGTATATTTTCAACATGGAGAAGCCTTGTTAACTTCCTGTCGTTAGAAGGGGTATTGGCTGGGACGAGGAGCAGGGACTGTAGCTAAATCATGAGAGAAATGAAGGGTGGGTGGAAGTCGCCCGACGAAGTGAAGACACGACGTTACTTTTCCAAGTTGAAGGAAATTATATGTTAAAAGAAGTTTGCTCTGAGGATGAAGTCGTACACCTGAACGTTTTGAACGATTGGCATATGTTTGCTTTTAATTTATTTTGTTCGCGGTATTCGTTGCTTTGCATACGAAATGTAGTTGAGGTTAAAATTTGTTGACACACGCATCTTAGTGTGATTTAATGATATGCAGCGTTCGACGTACTTGAGTGATGTCGGATACGATTCCAGGTATTGAACTTTGTATCTAGTGGTTTCCGTACGTAGCAAGTTTATATTTCTATCCTTCCACCTTCTTTCTTAAAACACGGAAGTTGAAGATTATGGTTAATGATGAACATAAAATGCCTGTAACATTAACTAGCCGTCTACGAACAAAAAATGCTTGTAATGGTAACTAGCTTACCATGAACTGAAATGCATATAACGGTAACTTGCTGATAATGTATAACGAATGTAATGGTAACTCGATAATCATGCATTGCAATGCATGTAACGCTAAATAACGTAATTAATATGTAATGTACTCAGCGATAGCGCGATAATCTGTGTATTCATGTATGTCTTACGTGTGTAAGGGTGTCTAGCTAATCGTAGACGTATAATGCATATGCCATCTGTAAGGCTGTATTCCTGAATACGCACTGAAGATGTCTGTCCGAGCCGAAATGGACCTGCAACGGAAGAAGAAACAATGTGACAAAGGAAGCAAACACGCTTTAACAGTACGTTTTCAACCGACATTCCCAGGAAAGAACAGTGATGATAAGGTTAATGCTGCGAGAATAAGGTCTTTGGTTGTCGATACACGAAAGAAAGTGGATTAATGAGGTATACTGACCTTACCCTGAAGCCGTCGTGTATTTCTTAGTAATTTCATCAGAATTTTAAATGAGACGTTTAAAATTACTTGTAAGTTTGCATTCGGAAAGTGTGTTCTCCAAGGGAGCACGTCTGTAGGCTGTTGTGAAGGCATGTTGCAGCTCCGGAAGTGACACTTCCACGCGGTGTTTACGCAGCATTTCCTCGTAAGTTACATATTTCGATTTTCAAGCAGTTCTCCCGTCGGAGAGTTGGCCGTAATTTCAGGCGCAAGTTGCCATGGCACAACGCTCGCGTTGTTGCAGGTACTTTGTACGGCATTCTCATCCAACTAGACTTGAACAAGCTTAACGTTTCCTACGGTAGGAAATGAAGACCCTCTTCCGTTTCAGCGCACTTCCTGTCAGTAAGCTGCGTAAGTAAAGGGCGCCGTTTTGTGGGCAGTAAAAGCCACTCAGAAATTTCGCCATATCAGCAATCGAGTCTTCTTAGAATGTTTTTCCTTATTTTGCAAAGAAAGACGGGCTTATATTATCTTATGTATGCTGTATATTCTGTCTATCCTTTACAAACCCAGGTCATTAGGAAGTCAAGCAGTTTTGTATGTGTGTGTGTGTGTGTTTTGTGAATGATGTTTTCTTAATAAGACGGGACTGGAGATGACATCAAACAAGGACCTTATTATTTTCTTCTTTATATTATTTTTCTACATTTTTATCGTCGTCTACATTTTGCGGTCTCCACGTTTGCTCGTTCATGCCTTCATACACTTCTAACAAACAGTGTGCTGATTTTAATGGACGTCAGTTCGGGTATCATCAGCGCACACTTATCGCAGTAACCTGCTTAAGGGGGTAATATCATTTTGTTCACAAATATCGCTTTTCTGATTGCAGCTGCATATGGCTTCCCGCTTTTCAGTGTTACCTTCATCCCATCTTTAACGTTGATGAACTATCCGTTTCTTCCCAGACGTCGTGAATGACTTCTGAACATTCGTTGGCACCAGGAAAACAGTATTGTTTTTCTGTTTCAACCAGTTAGTCACTGAAATGGCTAGACTGCACATGCTTGTCATTGCGTGCGATTGTCATATTTTCTGATTTCCACTAAAATCTGGATGAGATCTGCGCACTTTTGGGATGTTACGCAGCGTAGAGTGGAAATTACGCAACGACGTTTCGTGAAAATCTATTGATCCCATTTTCAAGGGTAAAGAAATCCTCGCTGCGGAATTACCCCACAGCTGCGTAATATTGCAAAAGAACGCAGATCTCATCTACATCGCGGCTGGAGCCTGATATCACGAATAATATAATCAGTCTGTTGTATTGACAAATTGACGTGTTGGTGGTGAGTGTGCAATGTGTTGAGATAATTCTAAATACTTCAATATTTTTATTTCAGAACGCCTCTGCACAGGCTGCATTACAAGCGGCTTCAGCCCTATCCGGCCAGAATGAGACTCAAGGTGGCCCCAACACTGTTTTGAGGGTCATCATCGAACACATGGTCTACCCTGTGACACTGGAAGTGTTGTGTCAGGTAAGTGGTGATAGCCACGTTCCTGCCAAGTGCAACACGGGTTTCCCATCCTGTTGACCTTCCTGTTTCTGGTTTTTGTCTTCTTTAAGAACGCAGGTATACCATAACGTGGAAGTTTTTTTTTCTGTTGTAGCATATTGTGTGTGGAAAAGCACAACAGTTCGCACGTTAAAGAATCGCAGAATTCACTGATAGTAATTCACCAACAAATGCACGATCTTTTTATTCACATTCTTACAGTACATTAAGACGTTGAAAACTGCTACGTGTTTCGACCCTTGTGGGATCATCATCAGGGCGTCTGTACCTCAACATCTCTTGTATCAAACATTAACCAGCAAATTTATAAGATCTTAATTCATGGTGTCTTCTACGTCATGTAGAAGAATTGAGAAGGCAGTTGTTTGTGGGTTGATCCGTGTAGAATAGGTGTATACGGAAGAATGTGGAACTTAAGTAGGCAGTGTTTGGAGCAGCTGGAACAAAACTGCAGCATTCTCAACTTTCACATGAGGCATAAGGTTCAACCGTGGAGGTCGGTAGATTCCATACTAGACGGTTTTAACCAATTTTACGATAACGGTTTGCTGTAAACCGACAGTGGCGAATCCTGATCCGGAGGTAAGGTCTAGCGGAAGGGAAATTTGAAGGCATTGTTGACTCATCCGCTAGACCTGACCCTGGGATCAGCAGTAGCCACTGCTGACAGTAAGAACGTGACTTTACCTTTGTGACTAGCACAAGGAAGGAAACGCTGTTTTGCGATGATATGACGGACAACCAGAAAGTCGTGCAGTGATATGAGTGATAACATCCGTCTGCTGTGTGTCAAATATTCCCCTGTGGAGACTGAGACAATTGTGTATGCGTTCTTCTGTCCATAAAATTTATCTGTTCTGTTCCACCCATCCCTTTCCGCAGCTACTATGCTGCAGTTGTCATTTCATTGTAGTACACTAGGTTTCGTTTGTGGCAGTCGATGAATTGTGCGCAGTCGTACGTTCGTTACGAAAAGCTTTTCGTTCGAGTTATTTATCACGAAGCCCAGAAAGCAAGGGGAGATATTTCGTATTGGCGATGATCATCCGCAGTGCGCTAGAGATCATGTCGCTGTGTTATACGATTCGAGTTTCACCTCTTTATACCTGACATTTTCTACCAGAAGGATGGACACCAAATTAATCACTTAGATATGTCGGGATGATGAGAGTACCAGGTGCACAGTTTTGCTTAAGTTATCAAGACGTGTATGCCTTTATCAGGGTCTTGAGACAGGTACGTGCTGTTGCCAACAGGGGAGTAGATGTGACAGGGAGATTGACATTGAATCTTCAAGAAAGTGTTCTTGGAAGTAATGAAGCTGCTGAAGTGCACAGTTTCTCACATACAGAGATAATTACTTTATTGTTGACTATACTTCTCGCAGTCACTGCTTAACTTGGTATTTTGAATGTCTGCACTTCCCCGTGCAAGCACGTGTGACGTATGTGCTTGTGACTGCCCTCTGTATTGATCCTAAAAGTACTGTCTTTGCTAAACGAAAGAAGATAGTGACCCTTGATACTATACTTAATGGCGTCCGTCTGACTAGTACTGCAAGTAGCCGTATTTCGTGTTCTGGAAGTGACATTTCTAACAAATGTGTCTTCAACTGTGATTGATCTGGTATCGAAAGAGGTTTTACCGTTTCTGGCTGACCAGAATCGTTGAGGGCACAGTACCCAGGTTTATTCCTCCTGGTTAAAGGTAGAAGTAACACCACTGGGAATAAGACGCCCCTGGCTGGAGATGCTGAAAATTTCAAATACCGTTGCTTAATGTAAGATTTTAATAGCCCATCCTGCTCGGAATTTAGGGACTGTTAGAAGTGCCATAACAGAACTGATTATCCATGCGAACGTGATGTCCAAGTCGCTTGACTTCTCCGAACGCATAACGTAACTCGCACAACTAAACAGAAAGAATGGGGGCGATAGAGGCTTTGGAGTTGTGCCAATTTAGGGTACAGACGTTGCAGTATTGGTAAGACCTACTATTCAGTTATTTTACAACATTTCCTTGTTCACATACACGATTGTGTGGCTGGCCTGGGGTTTGAAACAGGTTGGTGGACTATAATGTAAGATATTTGATTGTGCTGACCAAGACGTACGGTGTTGGTACTAGCTAGTACTAGTACTGTTTCGGTGCACTGGATATAACCGTCGCGGGTCTGTACGTACTTGAAGAATGTATGGACTTGCAACGATGCCATTTCCACGCGCATCGAGATTTTTTGTAACGTACGAAGGAAAGGAAAGATGGGTGAAGTATTAGTGTTATTTCTGCAAGCGCAAATGGGAATGCGCGCTCAACGTATACATATTCATTTACTGAGAGTGAACCTGCATTACGCCGTTCGTCACAGCATATCGCAGTACTGAACTGCTCTGTCTGACGCAGCTTCAGGCGATTCTCTGGGTCCATTCTCTCGGGAAAACGTGTTTTGCAAATCCGTGAAGATGAACTTGTGTGTTGCAACTGCCGTTGCTGAGTTTAAACATTCCTGAGGGAAACTGCTCTCTATTTATTTTGTTTTGAGTGAATCCCTGCCTTTCTTCACCGATGGTGATTTTTCTATTTTGCATTTTTTGCCTCATTCCTCACTTCCTCTCCATCCCTGCTTTTGTTCGAAACTTATTCTGTGTTTGAAAGTGGCTTAAATGTCCCTCTTCGAATTTTAACGTTTTAACGAAATATTGCAGTTCTCTCCTTGGTACTGTCGCTGTTATTCAGGCAGTCGAGACACGCTCCTTTGGAAGCCGAAATTTCGGTACCTCATTTAGTAAATCTCGCCCCCAGATTCTTGTACACTTTTTTCCCTCTTCTTTAATATAAACTTTCCTTTACTTTGGTGAAGTATACAGTTAATTTGTCTCTGTTTTCCTATCTTGTGTTTTGTACCTAGGCTTCCTGAGAGAGGTAGGGTTCGAATATTGAAGACCCTATTAAATGGGACTGCACCTGGTCTTTTCCTTTGTGCCCGGTTCTCCACCCTACATTCACAACTCAGAGGACAGTTGATTCTGTCTTTCTCAAGGAACATTTGCGGAGGGACGCGAGATGTGAGACTGGTGTCGAAATAGGTGCTGGGTGAAGCAGATCGCCTATATCTTCCGGCCTGTTGATCGCCGTACGTAAGCGGTTTATGCATCCAGTTTTTTCTCCTAATCCGACAGCCCTAGTGGGCCTAAGCCCCTCTGTGACGTTCCGCGATCACACGCAGACACGACACACTCGGTAGGACTCCTCTGGACGAGTGATCGGTCGTCGCAGATACCTCTGACAACACACATTTACAAGAGTCAGTCATCCGTGCCCCCCCCCCCCCCCGCGGCATTCGACCCCCCAACCCCACCAAGGAAGGGGGGGTCGACCCCCGCCTTACACCCCCCGGCCCCCGGGG
>Ga0131853_10007681_pt1 | contig 19558 bp, 12 predicted proteins | sample TergutLab28metaG_FD_92764 | JGI IMG/M metagenome (GOLD analysis project Ga0131853, IMG submission 92764) | Labiotermes labralis P1 segment gut microbial communities from Petit-Saut dam, French Guiana - Lab288 P1 (version 2) (version 2) | ecosystem: Host-associated > Arthropoda: Insects >... | reverse complement strand
GACGCTTGTGAGTACGGTAATGAACCTTCGGGTTCCGTGAAATGCGGGGAATTTCTTGACTAGCTGCAAAGCAGTTAGCTTCTCAAGAAGGACTCTGCACCATGGAGTAAGTAAGTAAGTAAGTAAGGCATATAAAGGACGAGATCCAGTTAGAAGTAAATTTTGTAACAGATTACAAAATTATAGAAAAAGTAAATTCTTTTAACTACTTAGGAAATTTGATATCTTGTAAAAATAACTGGACATTGACAACAAATTGAGTAACTACTTGAAAATAACAGGCATTATTAACATGTTTAGACCACAGCAAACTTTAAAGAAAAGAAGAATAAAATTATACAATACACTAGCATTTCCAGCTCTTTTATACGATAGTGAAAATGGGGCCATTAAAGCAAGAGATGCAAGAAGAATAACAGCAGCAGAGATGAAATATATCAGAAAAACGGCAGAATAAGCTTGAACAGATTATAAAACAAGCACAGCTTGCAAAATAAGTAAAAATAACCCCAGTTTTGGACAAAATACAGGAATACAGAAGAAACTGGTTGCAACATATAAACAGAATGCCCCATAATAAATTACTGAGAATACTTAAAATACTACAGACCAACCGGCAGAAAAAAACAGGGGAGACCATCAGTTTTCTCGAACGGGTCAAGAAGTGACCCAGCTCCAGCATCTGAACCTTTAATGTGGACATTCACTGTATTTTTAGGCGTTCATTAAAAAGGAAAGAAACACCTCATATGGAGGCCATGTTGGACGTTCCACTTAGTACAGTATAAATGTCTAAACCGCTGGACCCCCACCCCCCTTTTTTTTTCGGATTAGACATTAGCGACATGTATTAAAAGGCGTCGATTCCAACAGTCACCCACACTCATTTATAACAAAACGTACTTTAAGTAGGTCATAAATTGACTCCTTCACGTACATCATAAGCCATTATTCAAAGGGCAAAATTCGATGTGAGCAGGCTACTCTGTGTGTAATGTTAGCCTGAAATTCCGATTTTTAGCCAAACAGATCAACTACAAAGCCTACCTTACATAAGGTCTTATTCATTTGTCATAAACTAACTATCTATGTATCTATATATCACTCTCAATGTCTGACTATATAATCATATGTACCTACTATTACCAACCTATGTAACCCGTTTTCAATTGTGTCACTGGTTGCTGGTTATCAGTGGCTTCTCACCATAGTTGCCGGTTTAGTGCGTTATCAGATGTCTAGTCCTGGTTTATCAAACTGTCCAGTTCCTTTCCCCATTTTGTTTCGGCTCGTACTCGTCGTCGTCTTCCTCGCGGTGGCCATGTAATTATTCGCTTAGGCCTTCTGTTACCTTCCATAAGTACTGGGTGTCCATACCTTTTCAGCATATTATTTCCTATTCTTTCCAAAATTGTTCGTTACTCCCATACTTTCTGCAATGATAACACTATGACTTACGACGTCAAAAACAGTTATTAAAATTTTGATAAAACTGTATACGACTGTAGAGGCCTTCGCATAACGTTGGTGGACCGTTTTGATTTTGGCCTTATCGATCGAAAACAACTCAACTTTACACAAGGCCTTTGCCATGCGTCGCATAAGCCATTTCACAGATTTTGCTGAAATTCGGTACGTTTCATTATTCTGGTGCTGAAATATTAACTTTACTCGGTTTGTCAGACACAAATTTTATTTAGGCCTACAAATTTTATTTTGTTAAAGTGCAGTGGTAAATTGGTGACAAGCTAAGAATGCTTTTGAGAATTATGCATTTTATGGAACGTACTATTTCTAATCTTGATTCTTTGTTGTATGTTGCACAAACACAAGATGTTTTCCAGTGCAATGAAATTTATAGATTTCGCACTCGGAATTTTACATAGAGTGGAGGAAGAAGCCGATCCTGAGGCTAAATGTAGGGTATGTTTTTTTTTTATTTTAAAAAAGTTATAAAATCATGTCACAAGTATAACTGCAACATAACCATAAGCTTGCACAACATATTTCATTATGGTGTGCACCCAGGGAATTTTGTTTTCAATTTTTTGAAGAGGCGAACGTTTACTTAATTCTTAACTAAACTTTTCTGAATTAACAACTTACTTAAGAGCAAGACACAAAATACCACACTGTTGCCGCTTTGAGACATTAGGTTGTGCTTGGTCACATCCAGCAAACCCCCATAATCACTCCTATTAACACAGCATTGTTTGCAACGGCATTTATATACATACAAACATGAAATGTTCCATATCTCACACACCTAATATACATCACAAGGTCTAAGCTTCTTGGTTTTTAAGTTCATCTAAGACTTCGTAAGTTTTTATTTTATTTTTCAAAATCCCACAGTAGTGGTCCTCAGCCGATTTCAGCGTCTGATTTCGGCTGAAGGGTCAATGATGTATAATATGTGATATCATCTTGTTTACAAGATTTGTGCTTTTTTAATCTCGTTTTCGGGAGGGGGGGGGGGCTGCAGACCATCGTCCCTCAATTTGGATGCTCGCTTGTTCTTCGCTATTTTGCAGCCTTTCAATTTAACATATCTATGGCGAATCACTTTCATCTCTTATTGCCCACGCGTTATCCCAGTTTGCTTAATTTACTTTCATTGTTTGTTGACAACACTGAACGAATGCAAACAGGTGTCTCTACTACTTTTGAAAATGCAAGAGACAAAGCTACACAGACACAATACATATTACTCATTTTGAAACTTGGCTGTCCAGTAGTATTATCTCCTGCTCTTCAGCTGAAACCTGTTTTTCAAAACAAGGTCCTGCGCAGAAGGCTAAATGTTTTTTGTACAGTGTTTCCCACTGAATGCCTGCGCCCTAGGCATTAAAGCGACTGGTGCTGGTTGGGATTGGTGTCGTAATAGCAGGTGGCAGTAGGGTGGGTACACGGATTATTGTGTGGGAGGCAAACGCCAGGTAGACAAGCCACGTAGTATTTTCGAAATAGTTACACAGGTTTCGAAGGATCACAATGCCTTCACCTTCTGCGAAGACTTCTTGGACGGCGTGAATCGGACAACTACGGCATTACAATCCTTCGAAACATCGGTAACCATCTTGTAGTAAAAGAGGCGCAACATCCACAAAGACTTAAATATCCTGCAACTCTACTGCGAGAACCTCAGATACTACATATACTTGCCGAATCGTTAGCTAAACTTTGCCTACAAAGCTGGGACTCAAAAGGCCAATTGCACGAAATAGATGTTCTTTTCAGCCCAAAAATCTCCTGTAACTATCTCGATTTCAGTTCCTGGCAACATACAGTGATAAATTGGCCAATGGGAATATTTAGTCATAATAATTCAGTAATGAAGACACAAATTTATACATCGTTTCTGGGCATAATCGCCAATTTATCAACGGAAATACAGGCTAGGATGATATGTACGAAATAAAAAAAAAAATAAGAATTTAATTACATCAATTCATTTTAGGAAAATGTGGGGGCGAGGGGGGCTGAAAGGGAGCCTTCGCGCGTGTGTTATATTATTATAAAATAAAATTAGTGATAGGGCATGCAGTGCCCATGACAATAGTAACAAGGCACTCAATCCTTATGCAGCGGACTACTTGGGAGATTTATTATTTATTACAGATATAGAAGAAGTTTATTTTAAGTAATTGCAATAGATCAACATGTGTCTAAGACAGGAGTTGTAGTCTACGGAATATTACTTTCAGTTATATGCAGATACGAGGACATTATTTTTTATTAATAGTAGAATTTCAAGTTAAACTTACTTTATGTATATACTCACATGAAGCTTGCAGACACTTAGGGACCATCTTTTGCTTATATCTGCTTCACTGGCAAATGAAAATTCTGTACCTTGGGGCTGGGAGTTAGGTAACAAGAAAGAGGAATGCACCCTAGCAACAACCCCAGTTACTGTAAAATTCAGGTAGACAGGGATGGACACCACTGTGATACAGTGCGTCTAGGACACCGCAATTTGAAGCATCCAGATGAACAGGAAAAATGAAACCTTTATCCTGAAGTCGGTAGCCGTAAGTTCCTCCAGAATACACAACAAAATGAAATATAACTCGTCAATGCACAACTTTACTGTAGCAATTGTACATGGCAGCAACATGTTTCGGCTACATAAAGTAGCCATCATCAGGTAGCAAATGTAAATGACAGCTACATGGGCCCTTTAAAATCGCTGTAGTAAAGCAGTGCAATGTCGGGTTATATTTTCTTTTATTATGTATTCTAGAAGCACAACATAAATACCATAGCCCCAAAGTTCAACCAGAATGTTGGAAGCCATGCACTATACGAGACTGTTAATAACACAGAAGGCTGGAACGAAAGATTTAAAAATTTTTTCAACAGATTGACAAGCTGAGGTTTCTTTCTTTCCTAAAAGTCCCTCCTCACGTTTAACCATTCTTTATTTTGTGGCGGGGTGGGGGGTGGGGATGTGTGCAATGCAACAATTTGCGGGCCTGCACATAGTTTATTTTATTCTGGCAATCTTGAAGCTTCTAAAATTTGGCACTTAGTTTGTATGGGTAAAAAACATGGTCTCGAACACTGAGGACAGAAAATAAAATACAAGCAATTTTTTTTAAGTTTCCACGGCTACCACGTTCACAAAAACAGTAGTAAATCTCCGGGACTCCTGCTATGCGCGACGCAAAAAAAATCTTCTGAGATGCGAAAACAGTGAACAACAAACTCGGCTCTCTAAGATTACTTACCTTCAACAACCGAGACTCTGCTGTCTACTTACCTTGTACAACTACTCCGGCTCTCTGAGCTCTACGTACCTTGAACAACAACCCAAATCTTTGAGATCTGGATGTCCCGAGAAGCAACTCTTTCCATTGTGCAATTCATAAACAAATGCCGTCAGTGACGACCGAAGGGTTAAAAGCATTCATATTACGTTTCATTTTTCATCATAATCCAAAATGACATCAAGTGGCAGGAGACGATGACCTGGCACAGGATATTGTCAAAAAATGTTCCAGAGCCGAACAAGTTTAACTGTCCAAGGCAAAACAGTAGCACCAAGCAGTTTGTATTCTGAGCCTTACTTATTCGTAAAAAAAACACACATCTCTTTGATACCTGAAAGTCCTCTAAACTATATTTAAGAATACTATTTCTACATAACATCAAACATTGCGTCTCTACTATAAATTTCGCTTAAAGCTGTTTAAATAAACAATATTCGTTTATTCAGATAATTGGAGGAAAATCAATAAAACTCTGTGCAAAAAATGCAGTTTCGTTAAAGTTAAAGCCAATAGTACACATGGTAACGACTGTGGTGTAAGTGACAAAATTTGTGCCTAAATGTACTCGTTCTAAAACACTCAGTTCCATTTTATTTCCTACCGCTAACACTAGTTTGGACAGTCCTTAAAGGCGTTGGGGAGAAAGTTGGCTTGGCTGAACAGAAATAATTGTGAATCATTCAAAGAAGAGGGTTCTGGCCTTCCCTCCAAGTTACCAACAACGGTCTTTCAAACACCGTCCTTCCTTGTTGGTTTTTCGTTTTACCTAGCCATCGGTAGCACCCTGAAGATGGGGACGGAGTCAGTTCCTGAAACGTTAGAGAACTTTCACACCTTGACGCGGCTGTCTGCCTGTGGTTTTATTGAATTCTTCCTTCTGTTAAAGGAACACAGGTTTAGGGACCTTCCTACTATTTTTTTTTTAAATTTCAAACAGGTGGCATATATCTCCTTACTTCTGCTCCTTTGAAAGAACATACTTGAATATAGACCTACCTGTGGTTAGTTTCACAGTAACTGGGATACAACGGCATGTCGACTGGTAAATATATACCGACGTTTCGAAGGAACGTGGTGTCCTTACTTCAGGGTCACGTCGTCCAAGAAGTCTCGGAGTTCGCATACCTCCAGACGATTTACAAAATTACAGAGCTACTAACTGAAGAGTGTCTAAAGGTGGGTTTCTGCTAGTGCAGTAAAATCTAGGATCGATCTCAGGCAACACGGCGCCGTGATCAAGCAATACTAATGCCCCACCGTCACCCGCACACTATTTTGAAATACTGTAATAACAATTAAGAGGGAGTCACTTGTGCTTGGACAAATTTGCGCGCATGTTTTCCGTCTGTTGAACCTACACAATATGGAAAATCCTGTCTTTCCCGGAATTCAATAATCTTAACTTTAAGATCATGATCAGCTCACAGAGGTACGAAGACAGGTTTATTATTATTATTATTATTATTTTGTCTCTTGTCACAGGCCTTTTCTTTCTGCTCTGCATACTTCTCTTGAACCAAAAGTGACCCCCACCGTTCAGGCTTCAAGTTTCTGACCATAGTACTTCCCGTATTTTGTGTGACATTCCAATTGTAATAAGAGAATCTGTCATGTTTTCCTCGAATTGTTCCGAATCGTTCTTTAAACATTTTGTTACTATCCTGGCGGCTCCATTTATTCTCGGTATAATCGTACACTTCACGTTCCACATGTGCTGTATCTTTATACACAAACCCTTGCACTTTACGTGATTTCAAGCTTCCGCCGTTACGTACATGAGAAATACGCTCTTCTGGGCTATTACGCAGCGAGTAGTGCTAATTCCTTCAAAGACGTTTCGACACAACCTATCGGTCCAAACTTCGAGGGTCAAGAATCCAAAAATCTCCTCTACGACCACTCGCTGAGTAATAGTCCAGAAGGGCGCAGTTCTCTTGCATTTTAGTTTCTTCTCTGTTTCCTTTTAAGTGGTATTCCTTTCCGCTAGTATTGTCACATCTATCATTAAGAATTTTTTATCTTTTGTGTTTTTAATTATTATATCCGGCCTATTTGAAACAACTCTATCTGCATTACATTTATCTCCTCCCCTGTGCGTGCTACAGTTTCCTCCCATCTCGACCGCTTCCACTTAATTATCCAACACAAGTGATGAGGACACAGTATAAGCTCTTACTGTGGTTTTCTGGGATGAACAACGGTGTGGTCTGGTAGGAAGCAACGTTCCGGAGAAACATATCCGCCTCCATCCGAGAATAAGATGAATGCAGTGAGTTCCCCAGATATATTGCTACCGACATTCTGCCTCACAGATTGGGCAGTATAAGGTAAAAGGCAGTCACCCTAGACCAGGCCAAGTAAGGAGAGAGCGGGAGTAGAAGTATAGCTGTACTTTCCTTAACCTCGGCGTTAGATGGGGGGTGGGTGGCCAACGTCACGCCCCGGCCGCTTTACCCCCGGTAAAGACCCGGTACCCATTGTATAGGAGGCTGGGTAGGCCCCGGGGCCGGTCTGAACGGGTGCGGAAAATCTCGCTACCCACCGGGATTCGATCCAAGGACCGTCCAGCCCGTAGCAAGTCTCTATACCGGCTGCGCTATCCCGGCCCACAGATTGAGCAGGATGCTCCTCCAAACCGCTGGTAACCACCTATCAGAAAACACGGTGTAATAATCTAGAAGACCGCAATGCGAACTTTCGCGGCCACTAAAACCTCAAAACCCAAACAGCAGTATGATCTGGCGAGGTACAGTTCTTTCCATTCGCTGGGCCTGGAGCTTACGCGCGATTAAGCGAATACTTCCATTTGTGTAATGCATGGCTTCGTTTCACTGCCACACAGACTTTGGTTGTATCGAATGGTTAATTTACTCCACAAGAACAGCGCGGTACGTGGTGATTTAGGTCCAATTTTCATCTCTCGTTCCCCCTCCATACAATCCTTGCCAATGATACATTCTAAGAAGAATTTCTTGTTTGGCTCTTTTGTAACTAGATCTTTTATTATGTTTATTATCTCTGCTCTCAGAATTGAGTGAAGATGGCACGTTTGTCTCGAAAATTCTGAAATTCCCCATCATACTTGTATTTTACACTTAATCTTTTTATCCATTGTGCTCAATACTTTGTAGCTGGGAAATTCACATACCCACGGTGTTATGTAGGCACTTACATGATCGATTATACAAGCTCACACTAATCACAAAAAAAAAGTATACACTGCACAAATTTGTGGTACGTCCGCTCCGTTTTGTTAAGCTACCTCGAACACCTTCCAAGATTTTAAAAAATGTATTAACGAAAATAAAATACGCTTCATTATCACCCACACTTTTTTTCGAAACACATTTCGCTCCGATAAATCTTTAACTAGATAAATATTAAATATAGAGGTAAAGGTAAGGTTCACCCTAGAACAGGCCACGAACATCCAGAAGGGGAGTAGAGGTATATCTATACTCTTCCTTTGACTTCGGCGCTAGATGGCTGTGGGTGGTCAACCTCACGCCCCGGCCGCTTTACCCCCGGGAAAGAGACCCGGTACACATCGTATAGGAGGTTGGGTGGACCCTAGGGTCGGCCTGGAAGGGTGCGGAAAATCTCGTCCCCACCGGGATTCGATCCCCGGGCCGTTCAGCCCGTAGCGACTCGCTATACCGACTGCGCTATCCCTGCCCCTAAATGCTAATCATACGTGAAGAATACTACGTTGGTTGTCAGGCAATGTGTGTGATAATGTTGTCCGAATTTTAACTAAAATCAGACGCATCGAAACACTTTATCAAAAAGCCCCGTTATCAGATTCCATAAAATTTATTTTGGAGGCTCTGGAGTTGTTACATGCCGACGGAAGGAACAAACACGACGAAGCTTAAACGCAAACGTTTTCAACTTTTCGATGCGAAGGCTCCAACCAGGCAAGCTGACGCTGACACCAGTAGGAAGTGAACTACAGTGATACCTCGGCTAACGAAGATAATTCGTTCCGGAATCATATTCGTTAGCCGAAACACACATACAGACGGAAAAGATAAGCTCCTGGAATGGCCCGACCGTTCATGTTTGCTGCTTTATGTTAGCGCGCGCGTCCACTAAAACATTCGTTAGCCGAGTCCGAAAAACAGCGAAAAAAATCTTCGTTAGTCGAAAAATTCGTTAGCAGGGTCACTCGTTAGCCGAGGTATCACTGTAGTTCGAAACGACATTATGCAGTCTTACTATCATTACACCTTCATCGGAACAGGCCTTAAAACTTCTCGTCTTAACCAGTAGCATAAATGCGGTCGAGACGTCATTGTGTGTTTGTAAATATCCTAAAGCAGTTTATTATGTCGGTACTACGTAATAATATTCAATATTCAAGTACATTTGTTGGTTCCTTTAAAAATTTTATATTTCCTAAACAAATGACAATGATATAGCCGTGCCCGCGCTTCGTTAAAGAACCAGGCCAGCATGATGTGCGACAGTAGAAGTGACAAGCAAAAATGTGTCACGGTGCGTAGTCAGGGGAATAGACAGAGTGTCTTGAACAGAATTTATCATAATTATGGCGTTCAGCGAAGGTAGGACTATTGTCAAGTCTACTTTAAAAAATCCTAATAAGTCTGAATGTACACACACGTGTATGTATGTATATATATATATATATAAAACAAATAACTGTACCTCTTTCTAGGTTGAGAAACATTACGGTTAACTGTGCCTTAGGAGACTCAGGCGTTGCTAACGGGATGACTAAAACCAACCTTACAGCAGTAACATGTGCGTGTGTAGGCTTGATTCAATTAGTACAGGGTCCAGCGGCGTGCTGTAGTGAGCACGGTAATCATAGTTCGCTTCCATAAAATGCAGGGAATTTCTGGAGCATGTGAACAAATCCTTAGCTTCTCAGGAAGGATTCTGCTCATTGGCTATCTTAATCAGTCAGCTGCAATTTAGTAATAAGGTAAACAAAAAGAAGCAATACAACAATTACAAAATAGGCCTGGTGGATCTGCAAGATAGCAATTTATGGAATACGAAATTAGATGTACTCAGTCCTGCCCGGAACTCACTTTGTGTGCAGGGCACTGTTTGGGGTTTGCTGGCTGCGTGTGATAACCATTATTCGCAGCTGCAGAGAATGCATTCTAAACAGCGTACGACTCACACACAACACACACGACATGCAGCCTCAGCACCAAATTATCATAACGAAGTAATTCGCCGAATGTTTTAAATTATAACTTTAGCTAGGAACAATATACGCTCCCTGAGGATGATCATGTGATCGAAATACGTAGGAGCGTTTTAAATGTTTTAATGTAAATTTTAGACTTCTTAAATAATATATATATATATATATGCGTGCGTGTGTGTGTGTGTGTGCATGTGTTGGAGTGTGTAATTAAATAATCTACAGAATGCACGGTGAAACGATTAAAAAAAACACATTTATTTCACGGATCCCACAGTGTGGATCTGGCAACACACGGTTAGCTGCTGCAGTTGAGGAGAGAGGGTTTGGTTTATATCTGGCCAAATTAATGGTAATCATACCCGTAGAGTAGTGCTAATAAAGCATGCGGGCGATGCTGAAATGAATACATGACGATTAACTTCTATTCAATTACTAGACCAACCCAGCAGCACCAAAAGTGTGACACTGATGAGTTATGGTGAAACGACGAGGCTAAAAACATTACCTGTAGGAAACGTTTATGTCAAGCGAGGCAAAGGCTGGAGATATAAAAGGTAAAGTCGTCCCTGCACTTAATTAAAGTCTACGCCGTGACGATATCGGAGAGTAAAGGTGGGCAGCTCCACGGTCCGATGTGTAGGTGACATGATACCGAAGAGCAAAAGGTCCCTTTTGCCCTGTGGAAATGGAGTCAGTATACGGTCACAGACATAAGTGAATACACGTATGTTTTCGCGGCCTTCCTGTCTGTGCCAGTATTACACCAGTGGGATGGTTGCCTGAACTCGCCGACACCTGCAAAACTGACGTTCTGTTTCGAGTCAGAATGCACAACTTAATTAACTTATTTGTTTGTTCGTTTCGTTGTGCTTCGTTCTTTTTCTTCTTTTCGCCGTTAACCGAAACTTTAGTCTTATCACAACTGCTTTCTCACTTTCTTTTTTCATCACTTTATCCCTCTCTCCACTTTGGTGTTCCTGTCAAAATTTTGCTTTTCCTTCTTGTTATTTTCACAAATTTCTTTCATCTCTGTATACCTATTAATCTTCTTTTACACCATCAATTCTTTTTTCCTTCACATCTTACTTTTTTACTGCTATTCTTTCTTCCTGATTTCCGCTCCTTATTCAGCCTGCTTTCTTTCTTTCTTTCTTTGCTACCTTATTCTTTATCCTTCTCTCTTCTTTTCCCGTTCTAGACTTCTAATCTTGCAGTTACCATTTCCCTGTTTTGTCTTTCCTTTCATTTCTCATTCTTTCCTTTATGTATATTTATTTATTCTAAGGCGCAGGACCAAACAATCAGGCACAGTAGTCGGCATTTTACTGCCCTGTTTTGATTTCCCAACTTGGTTCTTCTGCTGATCAAAACTCCTGTAAAATCCGTGACGATAACAGGAGTGGAAGTTTCGGGGTTAGCGAACAGATGGAATATATTTGGGAATGTAAATGAAAAGTATTACAGAAAAGCGTTCGGGTGTCGGACAGACTAACCAAAGGAACCTATGTGAGGGAAATGGGAACAACAAATAGGAAGGAGACAGCACTGGGAAGAGTTGTGAAGTATTAATTAAATTTTTTACACGTCGCAACAGACCCCAGTGGGCCAAGGCCTCCTCATTATCGATGATTCATTATCACCCTCAGACACACCAGAGTCGGCAGGGCTCCTCTGGACGAGTGACCAGCCGGAAACAGACCCCTCTACTTGACAACACACAACACTCAACAAGAGACAGACATCCATGACTCCGGCGGGATTAGAACCCACAATCCCAGTAAGCAAGCGGCCGCATACCCACGCCTTAGACCGCGAGACCACTGGGACAATTAAAATTTTGGACAACAGAAATAACAAAACAAGTGGGCCGTATGTTGACTTCTCAGCTGGAACCTAGGAATGACAGACAGTCGGTTAGGAAGATTAAGTACTTAGATCAGTAGGATAAAAGAAGTAGTAAAATGATATATAAACTGAGATAGACGCTCGTTGACTCTGTAGTCCACACCGACGTCTGAAAAGAGGCCGACAAAGATGCGCAAACAGAAATATGTATGCAGGGAGAAAGAGGTATAATGTGGTGCAGGGTAGGACATGGCGGCTGAGTAGGATCAGAAGGAATCTGGAGACACGGATACGCAGTTTGCAGAAAGATAGCAAGGTGTCAAGTTTTGAAGTGTGAAAGTACAAGAAACTGGAGGGAATGTAATTTGAGTGTCATATATATATATGTGTGTGTGTTCTCGTGAGAAATATAATTTATAGAAACAGTAAGTTAAATGAGGGTAACAAATTAAATTTAAAGACGTAAAGCTTGAGAATAAAAGAGTTACTTTAAAAAATTCCGTAAATGGTAAAAGGGAGCGAGCAGGGCAGCCTGCGGTACAGTATGAGTTAAAAAAAAAGTATGCTAAAGTACTTGAGTTAAGGGTTAAGATTTGACAACTGCATAAACGTAAGTAGGATGAAACAATATAAATGGTGATACTGCCGACAGCATAAAATGGCGGGGTGCAAGAGCAAGGAGTCCTGCTCAGTCAATGGTAATGCACGAACTCAATAAACACCGACCATCCATCCATCCATAATCTATCTATCTATCTATCTATCTAAATCATATGCAGTCGAGAGGGCAACTACCTTGGTGAGAGGAAAAGCGCTAACAAGAGAGAGTTCGACAAGAGACGCGAGACGTCCAATTGAACAGAATGAACCCTGTGTCCCGAACAAATGCAAGTAGTAGGGTTGATGTTAATATTTAACACTATTATTCCGCTGTAACAAAAGAATCACTCCATGAATTAGAGAAGGAACGTAGTACGGTACTTGAAACGTACCGGAAGCGATTCGCGGTAGACTTAGTGGTAGATGGAAGGATGTTATTACAAGAGGTCTTAGAAGAATAATGCGTGAAAATGTAAAATGAATTTATCTGATTCAGGAGAGGGTCCAATGGAGCGTTACTGTGACGGCGGCGAAAAACTTAAATGGCTTCCACACGTCTGGAAATAATTTGAATAATTATCAGTGCTTCATAAAACACACCATGTAACACGTAAAATAACATGGTACCGAGGAATGTCTATAAATGTGAAGTACGAAGTCCATGTGACGTGAACCCAGCATTCCCACTGCTTTTAATTCTGAAAACTCCGCTTAAGATCACAAAAAAATGCCGCCCCCACCCCCATAAACCCACAATGAAAGCACCAACGACGACATGTGCAAGGATGCGGGCACGCGTGCCGTTATAATTAACTGATGACTATGATTCATTATCAGACGAAAAGCCGGTATGGAACCCACCCGTATTCTTACCAGCTTTCAGTGACATTAGTGAGGACGGATTCATGAGCGGAGCCACAAATTACTCTGTTCTCAAAGTGGTCTTGTAAGGGTTGGATTACGTGGTGTACATGAGTCATGCCTGCCATTACTCTCCAATCACTGTTCGATTTATATAAATGTGCTCGGGTATGCCCCTCTAATGGTGGAAAAAAAACCCGTGTGCGAGTCCAACAAGAGAATAAATTGGGTTACTTCCGAACTTTCTTCATGTTCATATCAACAGAATTTCCTTTGGTTATAGACTGAACACCGATTTGCAGTCCCATTGTGATTATGCTTTTTTTTCTGGGCCCAGCTTGATATAAATTACAGCCGATTATACAAGACTTTCGAGTCCCTGTTGAGTAAATTATGTAGATATATTTGTGACGGAGGTTACACTCCGTGGTTCAGTTTATTCTCTTCTATAGAACGCAAAACCTGCTTAAACCGACCCGTGTTGAACATCTTCCGTCGTTTCGTTCTGGTTAAAGACAATTCCGAAGATGAGTCTCCTTCCATCAAAAGAGGTGCATGAATGAAACATACTGTGTTTGGCCCATAGAGGGACCTAACTGTATCCCGGAAATTAGGAAAATTTAGTAGTAGAATTCCTGTTTGATGCCTGACAGAATTGCATATTGGCTGAAAAAGAACTATGTCGTAACATCAGAAAAGTCTCGTTGTGACCAAGTAGACTTCGATCAACACAGAAGTCTCATTTTTTGAAGGACCCACTGACCGAACCTTGGCTACACTTCCATTTTTAGTAGCGTTCGCGAAATTGCGTGAAGCGATTGTTGGCTTCGTCATGTCTGTCTTTCCGTCCACACCTAACAACTCGGCTCCCACTGGACAGATTTTCAAGAAATCTTATATTTGAGTATTTTTTCCAAAACCTATCGATAAAATTCGAGTTTCTTTAAAATCTGACAAGAAAAGCAGGTACTTTACGTGAAGACATAAGTACATTTATGATCATATCTCACTCAGTTCTTCTTAGAATGAGAAATGTTGAAGAAAAATGTGTAAAGAAAATCAAAACACATATTTTATGTTCAATAAATTGTTTCCGAAAATCGTGTCACATGAGATCATGTGGAAAAATGTGGTACAGCCAGACAGGCCACATACGGCGACAAGGCGAAAGCGCATCGCGTGCTGGATATCTAAGTCTACAGGCAAACATTCAGAATAAGAAATATTTATTGCTTTTCCACAGCAAAAATGGCTATACGAATGAGCCTCAGTTTCATGTTTATACACATGTTGCATATTCTGTTATTCCAGAGCTTGTGCTTGGAATAAAGATCTATTAACGTCATTTTTAACGTTAACTTCAGAGGTAGCCGTAAATAAATTTTATAATAAAAATGGGATATTAGCCTTATGTAATAACTTAAAAACCCGAGAAAAGACGCTCGGCGTTAGACAGTCCTAGACTGTGACCACCACTTTATGACTGAATGCCTGAATTATGTCAGACCTAATGGTCAGAAATTAAATCACACGCATTTTGGTAAACAACACCTTGCAGGCACTTACTGACTATGTGAGTTTGCTTCTCGCGTTTAGTAAGCTGGCTGTTTTGTAGAGTTTTTTCGTCGTCTTTGTCGAGTTCAGGAAGCATGGCACTCGTGTCCATGACTTTGGGTAAGAGTTCAACTTAATATGTTTTAAATACACATAACTTTAAGTTATTATCTTATGAAATTCCTGCTGGATTCTGTAATATTTTTTGCTTCCTGCAAAGTTCCGGTTACTGGATATTCAGTGGAGTATCTCCCTCAGTAGGCGCGTTCAACCCGTAATAGTATGTTGCCCATGGAGACATTCGATGCGAGAAAACGTCTTTTCTTCCCATGGGCAAGCCGAGATAGAACGCGGAAGTAATTTTGAAACTTTACGAGTTGTTCAGACGAGATGTTTGTTCATTGACAAAATTTTGGCTCAAATCAGAGTTAAATTTAGCACAGAGATTTCAAGTTTTTGTAACAACACCTGAATAACAGTTTACTGTATCTATATATCCCTTTGAATGACGGATTTCTGCTTTTTTGCTACGGTTTCCAAGCGCCATTTCTCTTTCCTGTTGAGCGTAAGGTATCTTATTTAGAGGTAAATGTGACTTGGAGGAATTGTCTTTTGTCGTCAACTCCTGTCGAAAATATTTAATGAATGGCTTCTCTTAAATATTTCATTTCTTTAACAACGGACTCTTGAGGTTTTAATGTCCTGAGCATGTATGAGTAACAAATATGAAGACGTTAGAGTGGCAACAAGTAGTGGGTTGACAGAAAAGTCGCAGAATTTTTGTTTTCTAATTAATTACACAACGCATGACTTAGAAAGGTATGTGATGACCTTAACAGAATGGTGCTTAATGCCGATAAATTGAAACTGGAAGCTGCATGAAAACCAAGCAGTAGAACTTCGAAACCATTCCATTACTTGCGTGAAGACGGCAGGAAAACAAGAAAACCTGTGCCCATAGTCGGTTGCAGGACCGTCTGGACGCATAGTAGCTTCTAGTCAGTAGTCCGAAGAACAAACGTTTTTGAAGCCCCCAAGCACTTACCTAACTTAAAACACATGTATTGCGGTTTTATCGATAATTTACATCCTATTTAAAGTATTGGAATTCACTGTTTAATACAAGAGTACACTTCTTTTGGAAAACATTCTGCTTTCGTTCGATTAATCTCCCAATCTTCTTCCATTTTCTAAACAGCGCATCATCGCAGCTAACTCTTTGGTGAAGTCTGATGCTGTATATGGAACAGATGCACCGAAATGCCACTCAAGAGATGAACCGTTCTGGGTTAGAAGCTTCTGCGTAACGAGAATGTTACGTTTATCAGAGTAACATTTCAAAACTCAGTCCCTATATTACGTCTCAATTACAAGGACCAATTCGTTTACGACGTATATGGAAATAATCGCCGTTTATTCTGAGAATCTTACGAAAATCAAAACGCGGGGCGGTACCCTCGCGTTACATAAGTCCTATATAGACAATCAGCTACAAGTAGTCCAGGATCCAGGGTAGCTCAGCAGTACAGTACTGCCTAGACGACGGAGAAACTTATGTTTGTTTCCCGGTACAGGTAGAAAAGTGTCTCTATTCCACGGCGTATAGGCCGGCTCTAAACCCGCCAAGTTCCTGTCCCATGGGTACCGCAGGTTGTTCCCTAAAGGGGAAGGCGGCTGGAGTGTGAGGCTGACAATTCACTTCCATGCACTACCGAGATTAACACCGCGTGGAGCTATGTCTCCGCTCCCCCGTACGTCTTCATGGCGTCGTAAGCAGTAGGACAACTTTATTTTCAAGTATATTTACCTATAGGTCTACGTCGTTCGGCTACGTGTATATAGATACATTTTGTTCCGCTCTCCTGCAAACGTGTAAGGGGAAAATTATAGAAACAGAAGCGTTATTTTGAACAAAGGCAACATGACCAGATAATGTTTAATGACGAACCACGCATCGGTACGTGGCGCAGGCCATGCTCTGGACGGATATGGGAGGCCCCCGGATGTGACTGCCCTTGACCCTTCCTTGCTTGCAGCCTGCGGCGTATACTACACACACATTCCAGCACAAGGGGTGACCAGCCTGCTCAACAGAGACACGAAGTCTGCTGGAGCAATATTTCTAACTGCATGACTATAAATTCGCTGAGTACACCTAAATAATGTATTTACTTACAGTTGCGAATAAATTTCAACGCCTGACTTCTACATTTTGAGTGTTAACTGGATAAAATCCCGTACGGACGGTCTACGCTTACGGCCGTTAGGAGTAAATTAAGAAAAATCGGATTTGTTACAGCCGTAAATTTCTTTCGACGCCTTCTTTCCATATTTCTTATCCGAGCTAAGCAAAATTCGTTAAAAACTGATCTCCACGCAAGACAAATATGGACTGGTGAATATTATGTTTGTGTGACCGTGCATCATTGATACAGTAATATAAACAGCCAACTAGATGCAACAATAACAAATTTTTATTGATAATTAAAATCGATATAACATGTTTCGGGCGATAATTTCGCCCATCCTCAGGAGCACTAGACTGTGTTTACAGCTTGTGGTACAATGCACCGACGATGCTGCCGGCTCTGTAAACACAGTCTAGTGCTCCTGAGGATGGGAGAAATTATCGCTCGAAACATGTTATATCGATTTTAATTATCAATAAAAATTTGTTATTGTTGCATCTAGTTGGCTGTTTGTACGGGGTGCGAATAAATTATCGGAGGATTTTGCAAAACCATATTTTCACAATTACTGAACAGAAATACGTGATGTTACTACCATCTGAAAGAGGAATGTTTGCAGTTTCATAGTGACCTAAATGAACACCTGCCAGGTCGATGGGTTGGTCGTGCGGCGGCACAGACAACACCTTCTGCACCTGGCCACCCCGGTCACCAGATCTGACAGCGGGTGATTTCTTCCTGTGGGGTTTCGCCAAGGACAATGTTTACGTCCCACCACTTCCAAAGACACTACCAGAATTGCGAGAGCGCATCAACACCGCAATCGGGAACGTCACATAAGACATGCTTGAGAGGGTTTGGCGGGAATGGAAGTATCGCGTGGACATCTGCCGTGTCACACGAGGGGTGCACCTCGAATGCACTATGTCACTATGAAACTGCAAACATTCCTCTTTCAAACGGTAGTAACATCATGTATTTATAATTTATACGCACCTGTATTATTGTATGGAGTGGTGAATTTCATGCAAAACGGTACAGTGAGAGCTATACTTTACACAGAGGTGCAAATGAATTTGTGGTCGCAATTTCCATACTTCTTTACCGATTTAGGAGCAGTCCAGTACAACAGAACTACATGTAGGCCGCCCAGTTGCTACCGGTATGAGTCTGCGAAAAATGGTGCGGTGGAATCCATATTTTACATCCAAATACGAAACGGAATTTTGTCACATGGTTTGCAAGAGCAATTGGGATAGCAGAATTTATCGGAATAGCTCTAATAAAGTAATTTCCCAGCGCGAACGCCATTCGTGCTATAATTTCGTTTTTGATGCGCAAAACGTCGATTCCAACGAAGCAACAGAAATACAAGAACTGCTTCGCAAAGTCGGTAGATTGATCAGAAGCGAAGGGGCAGACTGATTCCAGTGATAATGACAATTCCGTGCCCTCAGATTATAGACCTGGGAATATTCTCGGCAAATTACAGTACGTATGTTACGGAAAACTGTAGGCGGGAGACAGGGGAAAAGAATCCAGTAAAGCAAAGCAGTGTTCAATATCAAATAAAAAGTAAGGTTTGTTCTGATCACAAAGAAGTGAAAAAAGGTACACTTTTGAGTTTTATTTTGTGCCACTTCAGAAAGGGTTTTCTATTAATATCAAATCCTGAAATATTATAGTCCATCCGCCTGCAGAAAGCATTAAGTCATATCACGTTACATCAGTGGCGTACCCAGGAATTTTGTTCGGGAGGGGTTCAACAAATTCAGTTGAGGACAGAGGACAGAGCGACTGGGGATCTGGGGGCGGTAGCCCCCTAGTCATGGGTTCTGGAGCCAGCTGTAATTTGGTACAAGAAATTTCATTTCATATAGTAAAATTTTCTTAATTTTTGATACTTTAAGACTATTTATGGTGACAACCAATTTAATTATCATTGCTAAAGTAAAACAATTGCGAACCTAGTTTTAGAATTTTACTGCCTTTTTCCCGAACATCTTGGGGCGTTGGCGTCCTAAATTCAGCAATTTTTAACAGTTTTCACAATCGGGTTGAGTTTGGCACGGCTTTGGAGGGCCTTCGGAATTTTTTTTTTTTTTGGGGGGGGGGGGTTTGAACCCCCCAAACCACCCCCCTCGGTACGCCACTGCGTTACATCAATTCCAGCAGACAAATGTAAGTAGAAACAACCTGGCTAAAAATTTAAATGCACGCACTGTGCCTGGAAACTTAGGCATGTAATGAAAGAGATAAAACGGCCTGCTAAGTGTTAAATACCAGTTCCCCGATTGTTTACGGAGAACGTTGAGCTAGACTTCTTTTCATTCTTTTTCGAATCACAACAAATCAGGTTAGTGATACATATCCCACTGTGCTACATACAGGTAGATGGAGAAATACACAGTCAGTGGCAACTGTTTTATATTATTTGAATAAAGGTTGACCAACTAGATGACACTTGCTTTATTATCTACTGCTCAACATGTTTCAGACGTTAATACGTCCATCTTCAGGAGCTTGCGACTATTTGTTGCGTTGTGTAGGCT
>Ga0131853_10007679_pt1 | contig 19560 bp, 4 predicted proteins | sample TergutLab28metaG_FD_92764 | JGI IMG/M metagenome (GOLD analysis project Ga0131853, IMG submission 92764) | Labiotermes labralis P1 segment gut microbial communities from Petit-Saut dam, French Guiana - Lab288 P1 (version 2) (version 2) | ecosystem: Host-associated > Arthropoda: Insects >... | reverse complement strand
TAGTAGTAGTAGTAGTAGTAGTAGTAATAGTGGTAGTAGTATTAGTAGTAGTAATAGTAGTGGTGGTGGTGGTGGTAGTAGTAGTAGTAGTAGTAGTAGTAATGGTGGTGGTGGTGGTGGTAGTAGTAGTAGTAGTAATAGTGGTATTAGTAGTAGTAGTAGTAATGGTGGTGGTGGTGGTGGTGGTAGTAGTAGTAGTGGTGGTGGTGGTGGTAGTACTAGTAGTAGTAGTGGTAGTGGTATTAATAGTAGTAGTAGTAGTAGTAGTAGTAGTAGTAATAGTATTAGTAGTGGTAGTAGTAGTAGTAAGAGGAGAGGTAGGGCATGAAGTCCGAATATACACAGAGAGAACCCTGGCACATATTTCCTACCAAATGCTTTCCATTTTGACGCAAGGGCGCAAGTAATTATACTTATTTCATTACAGCACGGTTTGCATAATTGTAGGGAAAATGTACGCCTCGTTAACATTGTAATTTCATTATATATTCTAATAAATGCGACAAAACAAAAACACTTGTTAATGGGTCTAATGGAATTTCGAGGGACCTAAAATGTGTTGTTTCACACACACACGCACACAAATACGCATATGTATAACTGTTTAAACACGTAAATATGAGTATTCATACAAGAGGCATTTCCAACAATGCTAAGAGTATGCAATTATGACCCACATCACAAGTAAAAATTTCGCGGTATATGGACCACCGTATAAGAAGCACAGACCATCGTCACTAAGCAGTAAATTTTTATTTTCATACCTCTCTTCCAAATACTATGCCTCGTTGAAAGTTTTTGAAATTACAGCCAAACTACGGCCATGTCTCCCATGAAGATTTCCGATAGAATTACACTTAATTTAATTTTCTTCCATGAGTAAAAAATTTACAACCTAACTCGTCCTTCTTCACTAAAAATCCCAATAAAATTCGGTTAAGAGTAAACGTCATGAAACTTTTTATTTTACAGTCTTCCTCGTCCTACTGTTCCTCCCCATTTTTACGCGCAAATAGACCACTACCCGATATCTTTTTCCTGAAACACGGAGATGTGTACTGTTATTACGTCAAGTATAAACGAACTGAATTAACTTACGTAACATCACTCAATTGTGCTGTTCAATTAGTAGCGGTTTAAATCCATACAAGCACAGTATTTTAACACCGTAGTTAATTTTGTGGCTTTCCTGCAACATGTTTCCTTCGTTTCTCTTCAATGGCATACTTTTCTATTTATGTAACTTCGTTTTGTACCTGATGCTGGTCGAATGTAACGACCGCAGCATGTTGTAGGCAGGTAAATAAATGAACCTACTGTGTTCAAATGCTGTGTTTGTGTGGATTTAAATTGCTGCGGGCTAAATTAAATGACAACAATAAAACATGGCGTAATAAGACTACATATAAAAAAAATTCTCCTGTGGAAGAGGATTCCACGGTGGTAATGTGACAGCCAGGTCATGAACTTAAATGTTTTTACGAAATAGATGTCAAGGAATACTTCTGAATAAGCAGAATTTAATCACGGTATTCAGCCACGGTGCACCACATTGTTTTACCTGCAGTTTTTTAAAAGAATTAAAATGCGTAGTTCTAAGGCAGCCGTTTAAAGACTCCGTAAGAACACTGAGATTTATTACACTGTGTCATTTGGGTTATGCATTAAAATAGTGTAACTTAAATTCGGTAGGTAAATAGTTCAAGTCTTGGCCAGAATACAGAATGACGTCTCCAATAATTTTCCTTAGTACTTCCAGATAAATGCTGCTGTATTTCCCGAAATTTTTCCACCGTCACTTCCATATTGTAACCAGTTCAATGTTAACTGTCATCAAAACCCTGACGCTTTACAGTCTGAGCCTCTGTCACTGTAGTTGAATAAACAAATAAGTAAACAAGATACAAGTAAATGTACTCTACGAAGAGAAGTGTGTGTGAATATTACGACGAAGGAAGTAAGTAAAAGAATCGTCCGTTATTCAGTAAGTAAGTGCATGCTTGTATTCAGGAAATCCTCAAATCATCTTGTCGTTTCCGCAACACAAGGTACATTCAGCGCATTTAGTGTACCATCGTTCCGCTGATAAATGTTCGTCGAGAGGCGAAATTGCAACCAGCCGGTATTAGTTCCGAAAACAAGTGCTTTGTTTTTCATGAAAATGGAAGAGAAGGGAAATTAGGGCAGCTGATAACTAATACACATTGTGCTATTCCGTAACGTTAAAAAATGTGGAATGTCAAGGACATGTATAATGCTTCTGACACTCGTAGCCTGATGGGACGCATGCAGCCGTTACATTACCTTCACAGTTGGCTGATCAGCATAGTTGTCTACATCCTCTGGCCATAATTCTGTACTACAGGGGGGTCCAAAACTGTATCAGATATATATGTATGCATATATATTTATTTATTTATATATACTTGCACAAGACAGTCCAAAAACAATTTTCCGGAAAAGCTTTTTTTTATAAGTGTCTTTTACACTGTCCAAATTCCGTATTCTTATTCTCCGACATTATTGTCACTATGTACAGTCTACAACTCATTATCAATTCCTGGTTAATTAATGGTGCAGCTGGTGGGAAATAATTCTACAATAAGGCACCAAGGTGACAACGAAAGAAAAAAGTAAACACTGATTAAGGAACAGTAAGTCCTAGTTCACTTCAACTTAATAACTCGATATAAACTAAGAAATATCACAGAAAATGTCAGTCGGTTGAAGGGAGTTTGCAGTGTCCCAATTCTGTACTGTAGTCCCTAAGTAGTGGCTTTGTTTTGGTCACCCCCAGAAGCCTACCAGTCGATACGCATAGCGCATTACATCACTAATTCAATCATCAACACAAGACACATGCAGGCTTCCGGGGGTGTCCAAAACAAAGCCACTACCTGCAGACTACTCTAAGACACAGCGCCGGCACATCACAATTGGATTTCAATGTCATCCATAGAGGAGTGGATAAAAAAAATGTTGGATAATAAAACATGATAAACTGAGAAATCATACATATAATACGTCATAATAATACGTCCACCAATTTCCACATAATCACTGCGCATACCAAACCCTCAGACAATATCAGAAAATTCTATGTAATTATTAAGTCGACGCTTTTATCATTCAAATTATAAAAGAGGCACGATGTCCCTACCCACGCAATGAGAGCGTGTAGAGTGCGTAAAATTACACCTCCACTTATTTCCAATCTCAGCACTATATGGAGGTAAGTGGTCAATTTCACGTCCCGACCGCTTTACTCCTGGGAAAGAAAGCCGGTACTCAATGGGAAAGTAACTGGTGGAGACCCCAGAGTCGCTATGGATGTTTTAGGAAGAGAAAAATATCTTGCTCCTGCCGGATTTCGTACCTCGAACTGTCCAGCTCGTAGCTGATTAGTATAACTTATTATAAAAAAGAACTCCTACTTGCAAAAAAAACAGGCACATCGATTTATTACCGGTTTCTATCCACAGCTTTTTAATAAGTATATTCGGTTTGTTAACAATTCTGACTTTTGAGCATACTGCATTCCCAGTGACCTTACATACTTCCTTTATGTTAGTACTGTAGGGCAGCAACAAACGAAATGTAATAAATTTTGTTTGTATGAGTCTTAATTTACTGTGTAATGTTTTTCTGTCTCTTATCGAATCACAATTCTTGTTTCCTCAATTAGCACTCTCAGACAGTGCAACGATTTCAGTGGTAACAAAATTAGTCTCATTTGAAGACTTTTATATATTTTCACATATTATTACAGATAGGTCATTAACTATTTCCGGTAATTCTGCATTATTTATATTATAAAACCTTCCGTTGTTCCAATTTTTATGTCGGTGAAAAATCCTCCTAATAACGAACTTTAAGATCGAAACATGCAGCTCAAAATCAACATTATAAACGCAAAAGAGAAAAGTAAGCAAACAATTATGGTATAATTGTGTTAGAAACGACATTCGTGATTTCTTCGTAGATTTTGCAGGAACATTAGTGCAAATATTTAAGCAAGAAATAGCAGTACTGTATTTTGAAACTCATAGAGTCTGTTTTATTATTTACTAATATCTAATGTTAAGTGTAAATATTAAATGAACATTTAATATTAAGTTTAATAAATTATATATTTTGCCTTCTTTGGATTTGTTATTTATGTGAATGGAACATCAAATATTTTGTGAAAATCTAAATCGTTTAAACCTGAAAAACATTTATCATTAATGAGTCTAAAAGGATACTAATGAATCCTGGAGAATACTGTCAGTTAAAATGCCATGGTTAAACAAATATTATTGAGGGAAAATTATAACACTAAATGTTTGGAAAGGTAACAGGAGTTAGAAGAGATACTTAGTTTCTCTTAAAGCAATATTGTGTAGAATGAAAAACAAGAAGAAACAATTTACTCTGTATTTAACATTCAGTTTGACTGCGAAAAATAATAAACCATCTAGCTGGAGGGAAATCATAAAAACAAGTTCTGTATGAATTAAAAATCATTAACTACTTATAACAAGGCTGTGATGAAAAGTTCTGAAACAAGTAAAAAAAGCTTAATTTATCGCAGTTGGAATTAGAACACCTGCAAGTTATGAACAAACGGATTATAAAATTTTACAATTACTAATTCTTATTTTTATAGCGTCAACATACAGACTGAAACATTTTATATTCTTATCTAAATATGCTGATTAGTGTAAAGTCCTTCGTAATATCGCTGACATCATATTGATACAGGAATTTACTGAATGTCGTGAGACAAGTAACCTTAACCTTTCTCACGTTCACATAACCAAGAAAACGCTCTATGTTCTTCCTTAAATACTTATATTACAGTATCAATTGCGAATTCATACATTTTTCATTCCGCAAGGGATCATCATCAGGGATACCTTGAGGCCTGAAACATGTAACAATACTTAATGTGATGATACTAACACATAAATACCTAAGGATGAACATTGTGCATTGTGTTGGTTAGGATTAACACTGTGCGTTGCGTTGGTTAGGATGAACACTGTGCAGTGTGTTGGTTAGGATGAACACTGTGCATTGTGTTGTTTAGGATGAACACTGTGCATTGTGTTGGTTAGGATGAAAACTGTGAAATATGTTGGTTAATGTTGTGAACTGGTTATCGACAATGGACGGAAGGAATATAAAATAATATGTGCCTTTTTGATGAGTGCTTTCACTACACTGACCACTGAACTCCGACCACTACCTAATGCAATAACTATCATTACAGAATCTGTCAGAAGAATCAAGTTTACATGATAAAACTTTTCTAAACAGAATAGATCCAAAAGGACATGTTCGTTAAAAAAAGTTTTAGTTCTTAACATAGAGGTTTATTTGTTTATGAGCGATAGATAACTAAATAACTTCCTGACTTTTCAGCAGCCACGATTACAATCGCCAAACTTCATGCAACCATGACATTAATAACATTTTAAAAAAACTTATATAAATTATAATATGCCATTCCTTTCAGTATATTTTCCATAATTGTTCGTAGTAAAACTGTGACCGTAGTTATGTGTACTACAAAATTGAAAGTACTTTTCCTTCCCCCTACATATTAATTGTACCTGTATTGCTGTCACACAACATGTCTATTAAGATAACCCACATAGCTAACATATTCGTAATTATTAGACATGCGAAATGAGTATTAGTTCGTATTTCTCTCCTACGTCCGCTTTTAAATAATCGATGAAACACAAAACCTGTTTAGTTCTCGTTACTTATTTCTACCAAAAATTTCTAATAAAGGCTGACGGCTACTTCAGTCTCCGTAATAAAAATCACAGCTATTCGTTTTATGTATGTCGACATTCCTTAAGATGAGATATTGATTGCTGGCCATGTCACGAGTCGATATCGAGAAAGTTCATGTCGGGCTACTGGTGGAAAGCGTCCTCGGCTTTCCTTTGTCAATTATCCTGCCACCAGTGCTTCATTCGTTTATTATCAGGAGCTGGAAAAACAGGTCCATTAGTGACAAAATTGCTATGGGACATAAACCGACCCGATCAAATAAGTACGCAAATAACCAACTAACAAAACAAACATTCAATTTACTAACTAACCAAAACCAGTTAACCACTATCGAATTAAGTTTGTCCGAAGTCACCTCAAGAAAAATAATAACAAACTTCTGTCAGTGTCTTCCGGATTTTAATACCGTTTGACTTATTTTGAAGTCTAGTTACAAAGCCACAGAAGGTGCATGTAGGAGTCATTAATGTTACTGGCATACAGATCTAATGATTATCACGTAACAGACATTTTATGCCATGAACTAGGAAAGTTACGAAAGACAACTTCAATAATGTACAGGAGACAACTTCCTAAAAGCAGCCTTTTATCGATAAAATTCGACGTTCCTTACCAACGGAATTTTTGTTCCTCTCAGCAACTTCACAACTACATATTGCTTTTGTGAATCAGTCACCTCGCTTCACCTCTCATGCTTTAAAAAAGAATGCCAACGTTGCGTGTGTTCAAAATCGGGGCATCCTATTTGCACAATCCTCTATTTATTTTGGTAGAAAAAGTAGTGGAAAAGGCAGTAGTAGTAGTAAAAATTCAACAAATCTTGGTGACATGAAATTCAAATTTTAAAATTAATTTTAATATGCTAATTTCAAATCTTCACATAAAATTTTTCCAAAAAGTCATAATTTTGAGGCACAACTATAAGACCATGTTTCACACATGTGTTGAAAACTTCACATCGTTCAACTGGACGCTGATAAAGAATATGCATCCCGTAAGGGTATGAGAATTTTTACTCCATTAAGGCCAGAAATTTAGACGTTGCTTACACTCCAACTTAGTTTATATTTGAATAATAAGAGTATAAGCCAATTTTCTTTCATTTGTATGCAACATGTATTAACGAAAGTCTATGCTTGTTAAGAGTTTATGACTGCGATGTTCGTGAACAGCGTGTGGCATTCATTCAAAAGTAACTTATTTCTTGTGCTGTGCTTTCTTAATATGAAGACAAACACGCACACTCCTGTTAGTTCTTCCTCCACATAACTCCATTCTTCAAACACAAACTAGAAATACGACAAGTTATAATATTCTAATACACAAAGGCTGTTGAACTTACAACAACCCGGTGTTCTGTAGAATGTAACTCGGTTAACAAATATGTAAATTTTAATTTTAAATTCGGAAAACTCATAGTGTTTTCGTATAATTATTTAACAAGTACAAAACATTAAAACTACTTAATTTTTGTTATTTCTTACAGCAAAACAATCTCATTTCAGCAAGTGCAATTGCATATCTTTTTAAGTGTGTTATCATGTATGGGCCTGATGATGCTCCTTTAGTGTCGAAACACGTTGCTGTATACATTACCAAAAACTGAACTGTTTCTACTTATTAAACAAGTGTGTGAGTGAATATCTGGCTTGAGTCCTCTAATACTGTAACTTTTTGTTGCTACATAGAAGGGAATGTTCTTTCAGGAGATGACAGCAGCACAGCTGTTCTGTTCAGGCCAGCAGTTCATTATCGTGTTCACAAAATCTCGTCACTGTACCTTATCCATCCAAGTCCAACGCCTAAAGTAACACATTATGACATGCGACTGTTTTTACCATGAGAGGCTCTAACACGCAGCTGAAAAAAGGACAGATAAAACAGAAGGGAAAGAATGACCTCCCAGTTTCATTCACATTGTATATGTAATGGAAATAAAATATAATATAGGAATATACAATACTCTAACCCTTTAATGACCCTCCGTTTCTTTTTGTACCACCATGTTTAACATTAAAAATTCTAGGTTTTGCTCACATTGTTCACATGCGTTCTGTAAGATTCTTCCAATAAATAGTGATTGTTTCCCTGAACATCACTAACTGATTGGGTTTATAACAAAGACGGAGTGTGTTTACTGCGTGGCACGCAACGAATCTTGAATTATAATATAGGTTAATTTTAGATTAAGCTGTCGTTGAACATAATAGAAGTTAAGCGAGGAAAGATTTGTGTGAGGTCTAGACACACAGAGGCCGTGCGTGTTTTTATACGCATGTATCAATTTAAAAGTTTTCAATTTGCTTCCACTTGTCAAAGAGTACACGTTTAACTGATATAGACCGAGACACTGGACACAACACACCAGTCAAGTCGTGTAAGATGGAACCCCTAAACGAATGTGAGTGCTTGGCCAAAATGGTGAAAAGCGGGTGGGTGTGAGGCTCGAAATCATGATGGACAGACTGGCTGACTGTCTTGGCTAACTTAATACTTAATACTTAAAGGGCTCTAAGAGGCTTCAATCATAACAGAGCTCTTTAAAGAACGCAACAAATACAGCAAGTTTTCTCAGCAGACTTCTGATTAAACACGTAATATAGCAGCGAAATACAACGTTAAATGAGTTTATACGGTAGCAAGCCTTTCCCACGCTTCGTTTTCTTCTGTTACCTTATTGTGTTGTCATTAAATTCTAAAAAAAAAATCTTGTTTCAAATTAGATTATTGAGATATTTTGTATTCATTTTGTACCTGTCACTTGCCGTACGAATGAAGCGGAAAAATATATTAAAATATATTAAAACCCGTCTACTTTCACTTCTGAAAACTTTTTGTTTCAGAACTTCGTTTCAGTTACGTACCTAGATAAATGAGTTACGTAAGAGGCAGCAACAACGCTTAAAATGAATTGTATATAACGAAAGACAACCGAGCCATTTTTATTTTTCTTATTAGACCCGTCATGTATGTCTGTCCGTCCGTCTTTCAGTCCATCAGTCTTCATGGAACAGAGCAACTCCCACCATGCGAATTTTCGTAAAATTTTGTATTTTGGATTTATACCAGAATCTGTAGGTTATATTGATGGTGGCTAAAATCGGACTAAAATAAGAAGAACTCTTCATGATTGTCCACATAAGTTTGCGACACCTCGCTGCTGTCGTTCTGTCCAGCGGACGCAGACTGCGTTTTCTGGAACGCAGTCTGAGGACGAAGAAACAGTTGACGATTACAGCGAACATAAATCGGTATCTTATCGTTTTAGAATTACAAAAAATAATCCACTTTAAACCTCCCCCTTTTCGACATTTCTACCTTCAAAAAAGTCCTCGATATAATCGACTATAAATCTGTTGCCAAGACCCGGAGAAATCTTATCGCGTGGCTTGGGTAAAAGACGAAAAGTTATATTTAATCGCGAATTTAAAATCTACCGGTAAATAACAAGCAAAGATGCCTCAGTTGTTGACCTTCGTGTGCATTTCGTAACTTGTCAAACATTGAAAACAATAATAATATGGCGTGTAACAGATAACATGAACATGAAAATACCGTAAGATGTTAGAAAATTTATTGCAAAATACCGTCTATACACAATAATTCAATAACAGTTGTAGTTTTACAACTGGTTAATTAGGCTACATGTTTTGGCCTTTTATCCGGCCATCATCATGCCTACAGAGTAAACGGCCGAAACATGTAGCCTGATTAACCAGTTGTAAAACTACAATTTCTATTCAATAGTTGTGTACAGACGGCACTTTGCAATAAATTATGTTAAACGTGCACAACGGGATGGCATCATTCAAATATAAGTAAGATGTTAGGCTTACTTGAACCTCTACAGTACGGTGATTCCTGTAATATACCATCAGTGCTAACATTAAAGGAATCTGTATGGTGAGCACAGAACGAATATCTGAGCTTAGTCCCATGTCCATCAAAAGAGGAAATTTTTTTTCTCCCAGAACAAATGCGTGTTTCCAAAAAAAATACCCGATGTTTCGAAGGCTTTTGCTGGTGGTGTGTACGAAACAAAATAGTGTCGTTGAGTTCACCAAGAAGAAGTAGCCCGTTTTAAAACACATTTAACAACAAACGAAAATTGTGTCAATATCAAAGCCTTGAAACCTCGCATTAATTCCAAAAAAATTAACTTGCACTGATGGAATCCAAATTATGATTTTTCATCAGACATTTACTTTTTAATCATCCTGTCACGGGAAAGCTTCGATAAAACCAGCAATTAAATAAAAGTGCTCGTATCATATTAGTCAAGCATTTACAAATAACGCAGCACAACTATGTGTTCAGTGGCTTTATGTGGTATCAATGTATTTTATGGGTGAGATTAGTGTTTAATGCTTTAATGCCATTAATTTGATTACAAAGATTTTAAAGATGCATATTCACACACGGTAATTAATATGTACATTTATAATCATCACGGATGGCATCAATTGTGTCAATAACGTGACCATTTGTTAAACACTTGTTAATTAATAACGGCTAAAGTGTTCAAAACCATTTTATTTTTACAATTAGATAACATGATGTACAAACAACGTCAGTTATATCGGTGGTGTGTATGAAAGTTCTGCGAGTTTTCTGGTAATTGGTCATTTGAATTTAAGAAGAAATTTATCTATTTTATGTACCGATATGTAACAGTTTTCTAAGATCTTATGCTTTCAGAACTAGAATTTATTAGAAGGTACTATTAGCATTTCATTGAGAAAGTAGATGAAGGAAAACGCAAAGAAACCACAGAATATACTGCTTCTAATGCTTCAAAAATCGACAGCCAAAACTAGAATTGCATGAAGCTTAATGTTAAAAAAAACGGGGGTTATTTCGTAAATAATGGAGATGATGTGTTGGACGTGGGCCAACACATGTATGACAAAGAGAAAAAAAAGTGGGTCAAAGGCCTACTCTTAAGCAAACAGGATAATGACGTCTCCGTTCTTCTGTGACGTGACACAGTGCCATTGGGTAGGTGGTGTTAGATGTTTCGAGAGAACCTAGAGGTCTCGCCTTCAAAGATCGAAATTTTCCAAGAAATAAGCAGGAAATTGTAGATGCGTGAATATGTATATCCTGTGTGACAGGCTATTACTTCTTACGTATTGTAGACACAATATTAGATGTGAGATTTCGTGCAGTTACATTGAAAAATTCCCTGAGATTGCACGGGAGTGATGCAAAACAAGAATGGAAATAAATATTCAGTTCTTCTCTAATGTTAGTCGCGTCGACCGGTAAGGTTTTACTGATGTTGGAAAGGCACTGAGATCCTGCAAAATGTGGGTTACTATTTACCAGTCGACACGAAGTAACGTCCAAGAAGACTTAAATCTTCATAAACACAGCTGTGGAAATTTTAAATATCATATTGAAGGCGTCATATAAAACTGTCCATAAAAATTGATTGCTTAATCCTTTAATTATTAATGATTATGTATCACCTCGTTTTTGACTTTCACAAATTATACCTTACACCCAAAGAGTATATTTTTGTTTTATACGGGTAACAGAACGAGCTGCGTTTTTACCTTATACAACACTAATAGCCTGTGTTTAGTGAGACGGAGAATGTTTACTACGCGCTACAAACTGAACCTGTAATCCCAACTCAGGCCAATTTTTTCTTTAAAAGGTTAATAATAAACAATTTAACACAGAACAAGGACCCACAGTGGGAAAACAACTTTCACTATTTTAATCATTAATTTCAGTTAACAATTTTTACGCTTCCTAAGTTTCTTTCCCAATTGTGGACAAAGTGTAAAAAGGAAGAAATTATTTTACCTTATATTCAACCACATTTATGTAGCCGACCAGGCAGTTAGTAAATTAATAGATATTAATAAGTGCACAATCATTCTGTACTCAATGCCAGTCTTTTATCAGCAGATTTATAACATAGCATTCCAGCTCTTCGAAGCATAGTGTACCAGGTTATTTCCTGTAAAAGTCAAATAACTGATAACCAGCAGAATAAAAAATCATATCTTGGCTGACCCTCTCTAGACCTTTAACCTAATATTACAGCAGATAAATGAAAAATACAATTCTGCATGACGTCTCTAAAGGCGGCAGTTGTGACACAACCTATACGTCGGGTCAGGAACAAGCAGATCATATTACATTCTCAGTATGATTTTGGTTAATTATATTTTACTGTCAATTTTGTTGATGAATGTGTTTATCACAAAAAAGTCCTATTCTATACAGAAAAATCAGTCTATCGGAGCTCTCTTCATACCACATGAATTTAAACATTTTTTTTTGTATCACAATATTCCACAAGTATTTAAACCATGAAATTTAGGTTTATCGACAACTTTAGAGAAATTCAATATTGGCAGCAATTGTTCCTCTTTTCGCCTCATAAAGTTTTTTCCACGCATTGGCAATTCTACCTCGACAGAACATACTGTTTTCATTCTCCAATAATCACATGAACCGAGATGTATTCTGTATACTCCAATAGGAACCTTATTTTTCTGACACGTATTTTGAACTCTCACACTACCAGCTTCAGATGAAGCACCCGGAGTGCTGATGAGTCTTTAGCCCGACCAGGAAGGAAACAAGCTGGGAAGCATTTCAGGGACGCGCGCGATTTCAATAATATCGAGACGCGAGCTGTCATCAAGGTTTTTTTTGCAAGGCAAGGCGCCGAAGGAAATTCACGCCATTCTGACAGAAATATTAGCTTGTTTCCTTCCTGGTCAGGCTAAGGACATATCAGCACCCGCGTATCACGATGATGGACCTTGAAACTAAGTGCAGGTTTATATCTTGCCACAGAAAAACCTTCATCTGTTGAGAATTATTTATATCAAATTTTATCGGTATTTGAGATCTGAAATTTTGCGATCATGAAAAACAATTTCATGGTTTTCTTGATTATGACATAGGTCTCAATTCGCGAAATAAAACTTAGCCAAGACGGGAGGAATCAGGCTACAAATAGCCTAGTTTATTTGTGCCTTGAAGATGGAGGTTGCAATATACCTCTCGGAAATACCTGTTACCATCTAGTAGAATAAAAGATTCCATCAGCCAAATGACTAAAATACAATTTCGCCAACTAAACCTGTATATTTTACCAAATGATTCATAAGGACAAGAATGTATTGTTTGTTACTGTTTAACAATATATTTAAATTTTAGTAGTTATCACTTTTAACTGTTTTTACGGATTTTTAAAAGCAGATAATCATAAATGCTTCCCCTCTTCAGTTTCAGTAAGTTGCTGGGTTCAAATCCCATCTGAAGCGTTTATCATGATATAGAAATTTCGTGTTTTTCTTAGAACTTTTACGAAAATAAGCAAAATATGTTCCTGTATAGAAATACGCCACAACCGTCCTATAAAATCCTTCCTTATTAACAGTCTACATTATTTCTCGCCATTTCACCCTCCACAATTTTTGCATACTGAAATGACATGCGACTTAAGCATGCACCACATTTCTTTAGTGGCCTATAATGAATCTGGCAATATTTAATACATACAATAGGAAGCTACAACTCAGTATACATATACCATATGACTAATGTATTACTGCGGTTGCGTTTAGGAAGAGACAGAGACTAAAATAAAATTAGTTTATGTAGATATCTAGAGAGAATGATCTTGACATTACCACGGAAATGAGGCACTTGCAATTCTGCTTTTGTACATTCACAATATTCGTCATTATCATTTATGCTACTATTGACCCTACATCATAGTCTAATGTTTCGTACTCCAGACAGATGATGATCGTATCTCGGCCCACGGTACGGAAAATGTGTTTCGTCACTCCAGACATTCGTTCTATTCCAGCTCAAGTAGAGCCAAGACTACGTCTCCCCACGTCGCTCCCTTGTCAGTCTTTAAGTCCTTAGACTAGGACAGCGTTAAGGCTCTTGAAAGAAAGGAACCGAAAAGAAACGTAATGAAATTTTCACAGTTCATACTGCAAAACTAATAATAAATGCAGACTGTAATTATGTTTGGACAAAATAATTTTCATGTGAACGAATAAACCGTGACACTTTTGCTACCAAACATTTCTAAAATATATTCGAATAAGATATAACATCCAAAGCAAAAAAAGGGAAACTTTTTATGGGGGGGAGGAGGAGGAGGAGGAAGAGGAAAACAAAAGCATTGACCTAAATCCAAAGTTGGCTTTAATGTTAAATTTAAAAAACTTAAAAATTTTCAGAACTTTGGCTAAATCAGGGAAACAAAGAACGTAATAAAGTTTGAAGAAACTTCTGTAATTTTAAGATAAGCTACAAAGCCTAATGCGGTGGTACAGAAACAAAATTTAGTTTTTATATAAAATAAAGAGTGTCAAATTACGTTATTATTGTGTGTATTCCCTCAACAATACGAACAAGGGTACAGAAATTGTATATTTCGGTTATGAAAAGTTGAACTCCTGACCTCAACTTTTCGCAAGATTGAAGAGAGGAAAGCCCTGTAATCTTTTGATAATCTATCACTTGTTATTGCCATTGAAATATGAGCTCAATACCAGGTGTTATATTACACGCCAACACGGATGAAACGAAAACATCCGACGACGGCCCCATGGTATTGCAAGACCATGCATCAATACTGGGACAGCTTGTTGTATATACAGAAATCTTCAAACCACTCTGTGTGAGTATCCCTGTGATAGAGTCAAAGAAGTTAATAAGAAATTTGGTTCGGATTTCAACCTACGGTGTGCACTTTATCTAAAGAAACGACTCCAAAATACCTTAATTAGTACACATAGGGCGGGATAAATTGACTTTCTGTAGCCTCAACTTATCATACAAAACAAACGCATTGCGATATAAAGTAAAAAGTTGATAACTTAGTTCTAACTTTTACGTCATGACAACGTAAATAAGCATAAATCAAACTCGAGACTTCTTGTCCTTTCAGTTTCGGCCTGACACTTGTGACCCACATACTACCGACTATGTACATGTCTATGTGATTCGGAAGTACTTAAAAATTCTTGGGCATTCTTTCATTCCTTGAGCCGAATTTCAGTGGAAGATACAGCGCATATGAAGACAGAGAATTGAAGGAAGAAGGGGGGAAAAAAAGAAAGAAGAGTCTTTATCGTTACACCGTGCATTTTGTAGTTTATTTAGGTAACACACCAACAAATACACATATATAATATTTAATAAGCTAAAATTTACATTAAAACACTTAAAACACTCCTACATGTTTCGATCATACCTTAAAATTATAACGAAGTAAATCACTGAGTGTTTTAAACTGTAACTTTAGCAAGGAACAAAGTATTCTCCCTGAGGATGAACGTATGATCGAAACATGTAGGAGAGTTTTAAGTGTTTTAATGTAAATTTTAGCTTACTAAAGACTATATATGTGCATTTGTTGGTGTGGTACTTAAAGAAAAGAAAGAAGAGATATAAGAAAGGGCCGAAAAAAGGAAGAGACAACCAAACAAAATAAAACAAAGACTTAAGGTGAGAAAAACTAAGAAATGTATAGAACAGGACAATCAGAACATCATACCTGTCACAGCAGTACCGGTATAAATTGTGTATTCAGGAAGTAAGGAAGAGTGGAAAACCATCTACGGTATTAATTATTTTGACAGAAAATACTCCTGTCATATCCATTATTTTTCTGTCAACTAGTGACATCACCACATTCAGTTTTCCTACGAAAGCACAAACAAGAAAGTTAATGTGCATGGAAATCTCGTGTAATATCTGAAATTACACAGTAATTTATGTTTCTGTATTATCTTTGTCCACATGAAGACGTGTCCAACCTTTTACTGCAAAAATACGTCCGTGTCCGTGACAGGAACTAAGTGTACCCGTGGGGTTAATCATTATACAACTACGTTTTTTACTTTTAATGTGTATTTAGAGACTGGAACTTTCACAGACAGTTTTCGGAATCCAATTTCCGTCCTTCTTTCCTTCTGCTGCAGTTTGTCTTGTTCTTTTCTCTTCCTTCCTACTTTCTGGATTCTGTCTATAAAAAATTGTATTGTCTCTTTTCTAAAACTGCAGACACTGTATAATCCAAGCTAATATACGGTATAAATATTACAGTAAAACATGTTACGTTTTTAATTAGACTATTTTGACACATTGTATCACCTACAAATTTGTTTACGTTATGTTTAGACAAATGAACATTTCAAATTTCCTAGTTTTCTCAGACGAAACAATTACATTTCCGTATCAGAATTCTTTGTCTATTTGATAAGCAACAGCTAAGTAACTTAAATTAAGTACAGTATACGTAAGTTATGGATTTGCACACACACACACACACACACACACACACTCATTGACAGTATGTGATAAATTTTAATTAAACCTTGATATATAAACACACGGTATAAAATGTATACACACCCTGTATTATTTGTTGCTCTCTAAGATCTTCAACATTGATACTACTGGGATTTAATTTGCATATAACATAGTCACTATCTTTGATAAATGTCGAAAGCTTGGATTTCCCACGTGTGTACACATATGCATAAATATAAACATAAGCGAAAAAAACATATGAAATTACGCGTTATATTCCAATTAAAAATCAACAAGTTACACTCACATGTATGTTGTCCAGGATGTGCCTTGTATTAATCGCTTTATGTGCCTCGGAGTAGAAGAAGAAAAAAATGCGTAAATAACCCTAAGTTCTTTTGTAAAATTTAAAAGTTATGATACCTAAAATAAGTAACGAAATTCTTCAGCTGTTTGAATTTTTTGTGATTTTGGCCATATAAATCTTACGACAATAATTACCACATAATTTTGCGCATCAACAAGACTGTCTAATTTACACGCAACCACAGATAAACACAAAAAAAAACATGTAAATATTTTTCAAATTTCCATCCTTCCAGGAGGTGCATCTAACAAATTAAATTAAATGATATTTAAAAGAACACTACATTACAACTTGCACTCTTGTCTCTTTAACTCGGGTACGTTAAAGTTAACTTCCTTCTACTAAAACATACTATTTATAGGATATCCGAAAGAGATCCGCTTCGTCGCTTTACCATCAACGTCCTCCAACTGAGGTACGAATAAATAATAACCATAATGAACCTACTTAGAGTATCTCAACGTATACAGTAAAGGGGTAGAACAAATGGCAGTTAATCCTGCATATGAATGATGACGAATCTCTAAAAAGAGGGTTGTTCAAATATGAAACGTGACAAACATAACCAGTTGAAAGCCCTTCTTAGAAGCTTTCCCCCATTTAACGCAGCGTTTCGATGGTGTTCACCCAAAGTATTTCCTTTTTAAAGAAAAACACAAGATGGAAGACGACGGCAAATACACCGTGGGAAGAAGAAGGGCGGGGAGTTAGAAGATAGAGTAGAATGAAAGTTGGGTGGGACCGTCGAGACTCTCGTGAGGTTACACCGTCTGCAGATATCAGAGCTGACAGGAGTTTGTGCGATAAAGAAGGGAAGAGACGTTTTGGCCAACTACGTAATGTGTATTGTAGGCCCGTATTACCGTGGCTATATGAAATGTTCCTGTATGCACAGAGGGAGGGGAGACTTCATAACGCAACACTCCCCGGCGGGCGGGAGAACTCTTAATTAATGAATGTCGTCAGGTCGTAGGTACGAAGAGTTAATTATTATATGGGGCAGAAATCAGTCAAGAGGAAAGAAATTGTGCAGTTAAACGTTGAGAAGAGAGAATGCTGCAAAGTTGAGGAGAAAAATGAACAGTTCTTAGGGCAAAGTAAAAGGGAAGTGTGCGTGAGAGGACCTGATGAAAGATTCGCAGTGTTACTTTTAAACTGCAAGAAATATATATTTCGTTACTATTCTTTTCAACCACATAAGTTAGTATACGCGATTTATTTAACAACAAATTCAACAGTAGTTCTCCGCCATGCCAGCAACTAGAGATCAAATTCAAATTCCTTACATATCCCTTTATTTGGCACTTCCAGTAATTACGTACGCCGTGACTTGGCCCTATGTTACAAGATTATTTCGCACAACACAGTGGGCTACAAGCAGTGTACTCGTAACGTCACCCTAACAGCCTGCAACTACTCCTAAACTGCAATATTCAAGTACTAAAATTCTCTGACACCTAAAACTAACTAACAAATGTCGTCTTTTGGACCGAGAAAATAAACATAAACGAACGGAATGAAATTGACATTGTGCCTAGTGCTAGAGACTTCACATAGTTTGATGAGTAAAGGAGGGCTGGGAAAAAAATGTGAACATTTTTGTTTTGAATTTTGATGACATGGTTATGCAGTAAGATTGGTTATATGGCGTGGAAACAAAATCCACAGTACTGGCAGGCAATAATGTTATTTGTATTAATGTGGCAGGAATTTAATTCCAGTTTGAAGGAGACAAAATTACGAGCCATCGAATTAAAAAATAATCAGTAATTATACCAACACAAATAAGTGTCTACGTTTGGTAACTTAAAATGTGAACACCCATTAAGAACTATATAGAATCCAGTAATTCCAAGGCCAATAAAACGAAAAAAGATAATAATAAACTAACATTTATACTCGTGTAATACAATTGTAAAATGAGACTAAAGAAACTATATATTTTTTTTTTATTTATGGAGATAAATTGATAAAGAATTAATTAAATATAAAAATTAATCTAATTGTGTCTTCAATTTTGTTTTTATGCCTTCCACAAATCATGACGAAAAGGTACCGCGAAAGCAAGCGCAGGGCAAAAGGAAGGCATTTATTTTGTATGGGTATTTTTCATGATGGCGATGTTTCAGCATATTCGGTAAAGCGATTTCAGACAGTGAAACAAACTGCAGTGGAGTACTTCACCGATTTGACCACGGTAGTTGTGTCACTTTAACAAAAAGTTAAATCTTCGTTTAGTAAACAAGGGAAATATGGAAAAGTAGCTAATCAAATCCTCATATATGGAGGAATATTAGCTTATGCAGTGACGAATTGTGGTCAGGTAAAAAAATTACCCTTTTAGAGCAAACAGCTTCATGCACCCTCAGGATAGCAGTCACTGTATACTTTTTGCTGCCTTTAGTCACATGTATTCACATGAGTTATGTTAAAATTCTTCTTTCAATTCTTGTCGGAAGAGTATGTAACGACTATACTGAAGAAAGAAAAAAATCAGGAGAAATACATTCTGCGACGTTTTCGGACACGATGCAGACCACGCAGTAAACACCCTCTCCAAATATTTGTGACAGTATTCTGCCTCAGAGAATTAGTCCCGCAGCTTAATGCTCTGGAGCCTGAAATTCTCATAAAATTAAACTTAAAAAAAAGTTCTTACCGCACGGAAGGAAACCGAGTCTCTTTCCCAAAGACCAGCCTAATATTGCTGTGTGGTATAGGGAAATAACTATTGTTTATTCCGAAAACCACATAAAATACATAATCTGAAGGAACAAATCTCAGTCTCGTAATGTTGGAGCCGATGTTACCCACAACGTTATGGAATTCAGGGATGTTTTGGGCTTAGGTGTTCTGAAGGAATTCATTGACATTTTGGAATTAGGTAATATTATGGAACTGTTCTGTGCTGTATAAATTCTTTGTCATTGTGTGAAGGACAAGAGAGAGAGAGTGTGTTTCTACAGACCAGCACATAAAAAGTTCGATCGGAGGAATGTGCGACATTGTCACCGTGATTAGACCTTGTGACCAGCAAATTTGTGGTAATGCATCCACTGAAAATGTCCACAAGCTATTATTATTGTTATTATTATTAT
>Ga0131853_10007678_pt1 | contig 19563 bp, 8 predicted proteins | sample TergutLab28metaG_FD_92764 | JGI IMG/M metagenome (GOLD analysis project Ga0131853, IMG submission 92764) | Labiotermes labralis P1 segment gut microbial communities from Petit-Saut dam, French Guiana - Lab288 P1 (version 2) (version 2) | ecosystem: Host-associated > Arthropoda: Insects >... | reverse complement strand
TGCGCTGACCACGTGACACCCCTCTATCCGCAAAAGTTGGCACTAACTTCGCCGACCGGCGGCGGCCGCTCTGTCGGTATAGTTCGCGTGCGGACTAAGGCCACGGAGTTTAGTTTTGTAGTGCTCACCGTACAATGCATATTATAGCGGAGAATTTCTTTCACTTTCTGAAAATGGCGTGACTTGTGAAGAAGCACATTACCCCACGTAGTAAGTAAGTAAGTACGTTAGTTAGTTAGTTATAGGTTTAACGGAAATATAAGTATTGAGGTTGGATCATGCACAGTAGTTGACTTTGAATTGGCGTTCTTGAACCTACCGTTTCTCCTACAACAAGCGCCTGACTGGATTTCTATAGTAAAACCAACCAGATGCTTCAATGTTTCAAATTTATTTTCTTGGAGTAACACTCTGCATGTTTCGGACAGTCTTTCCTTCCATCATCAGGAATTAAAGACTGTACATACTGCAACAGGCATATGTCAAACAGATACTGCCGACTGCTAGCTAGCATAGAGCAGTATCGGTTTGACATATGCCTGTTAGAGTATGTACAGTCTTTAACTCCTAATGATGGACGGAAAGACCGTCGAAACATGTAGAGTGTTACTCCAATAAAATAAATTTGATACACTGATGCATCTGGTTGGAAGTACTATAGAAATATATGAAGATGCACGGCCCTATGAAAGTCAAATTTGTCTGACTGGATATACATTAAAAAAAAAACAAGAATTTTAACTGTCATTGACAGTTGATTATTGCCTCTGCAATCACTTTGTTTCACTGAAATACATGTATATTTGTTTCGCATTGACGTTGTGTTTCTGCACTAAAGGCATCACATCACTGTCATCCATTGCGTTCGTATGTTCAACATTGTTCAGGCACTTCGTTCTCTATGTAGAATCTAAAAGACAGCGAACGTGAACTGGGATGAAGGTGACTTAAATGACAGGATGTTATTTTTTTTAGCAGATTGAAGTACGGTAACAGTAAGATAACTGTTATGATTGAGAAACTTATGCTAAGCGAAGAACGTAAACCGATGATTTTCGAAAATAGGGTTCTGAGGAATATATTTGCGCCTAATATGAAGGAAGTAACAGGAGACTCGGGGAACTTCACCGTGGATATTCATGATTTGTGCTCCTCACCAAAAAGTTTTGGGTTGATCAGTTTTGTGATGTTGGGTTGGGCGGGAGTACGTGGCATATAAGCGAGGAAAGATAAATGCATTCAGGGTTTTAGTGGGGAAACTAAATGGAAAGAGGCCAATTTGAAAATCTAGGGGTAAGAAGGAAAATATTATTATATGGAACTTAAATAATTTGGATAGGATGGCTTGGACCTTTGTAATCTGGCTGGGAATGGAGTTTAGTGTTTTAGTTTTTTATAAAGAAATCAATGAACCTTCTGGTTTAAAGAAATGCATGTATTTGCTTGGTTAGCTGAGGAACGCGTAGTCTTTGAATCTCCAGGGATTTTGTTTGTGTTACTAAGATGTTAAGGACCATTATCCACGTTGCGTTTATTGGATCATAAAAGAACAATTATGCATAGGCATAGCAGTCACAACACAACTGCATTTGCAGTTATACATAACGTATCAACTACGTGTTTCGGCCATTTATAATTTGGCCATCATCAGGTTGGATAAAATTACCAGAGAAACTATATAACATAACACAATACGATACAATCATCAGTGTTAGTGCAATAGAGGGAGACGAGATCTCGTTTCCAAAAGTTTTTTTTTGGGGGGGGACATGTGTACTGTTGGTTATGATATTTGAACTCATATATAGTCTTATTTGTCTACGATAACCTAGTGTTCGCCATTATTGTCGGTGTATCGGTAGGGTGCCGATAGCCTGAGGGAAGAGCCAGTAGGTTTTGCAGTGCTGGTTTGCTGCCAGTGGCAGGGGGTGGCTGAGTGTCACAACGTTCTGCTGTTGTGGCAGTGTGGGCATCATAAGTTGTACAGTATACAGAGTGGCTAGCGGCTACGGGTGTATTGATGTAAAGAAGGGGTTCCTTAACCTTTTGGCGCTGGAATTATTTTCTTAATTTTAGCACAACTGTATATAAAATGTGAATAATACAGGAAGCAAATAACGTTAGAATTATGAAACAAACTGCATTTTGAAGAGAAAAAAACGGAGAGTATATACCATGTTTAAAATATTCAGTACCTATATATTTGTTGAATAAATATATAAAATGCAACTTTAGAGGTTAGCGTTGCGGTACGACCACTGTAGTTGACATTAGGCGTTAAAAGGCTAACACCGTGCTGGTATGTCCAATGGACGTCCGGTAACAATGGTGTTTATTTAGGGAACAGCCTTAATAAGCAAATAAAATAAAAGGTAAGTGGCTTGAGGGTATGAATAAACGTAATATGATATATATATGCATCAGTCTGGGGTCATGTTTTAGCATGGTAATAATAAGCCACAATACTTGTAAGAAGTATCCCACTTATTATTACCATGCTAAAACATGGCCCCAGACTGATGCATATATACATCAATACACCGGTAGCCGCTAGCCACTCTGTGTACTGTACAACTTATGATGCCCACACTGCCACAACAGCAGAACGTTGTGACACTCAGCCACCCCCTGCTACTGGCAGCAAACCAGCACTGCAAAACCTACTGGCTCTTCCCTCAGGCTATCGGCACCCTACCGATACACCGACAATAATGGCGAACACTAGGTTATCGTAGACAAATAAGACGATATATGAGTCTAAATATCTTTACCAACCGTACACATGCCCCCCCCCCCAAACCTTTTGTAAACGAGATCTCTTCTCCCTCTATTGCACTAACACTGATGATTGTATCGTATTGTATTATGTTATATAGTTTCTCTGGTAATTTTATCCAACCTGATAATGGCCAAATTATAAAAGGCCGAAACATGTAGTTGATACGTTATGTATAACTGCAAATGCAGTTGTGTTGTGACTGCTATGCCTATGCATAATTGTTCCTTTATAGTAAAATGTTTTCGCTGTCACATTCACCTGTACATGATATCGATGCATGTTTTTGACTTCAAAAGTGTTTGTTAGTGTTTATGTTCCGCAGCGCATGACTGTAATTATAAGGATCATAATAAACATCACAGCCCTGAACACTGTCCGCTGTGTTCAGCTATGCTTGCTGTAATTATCTTTGGCGTATTACAAAGTTGTGACTGTTGGTGCTTGCGTTACATGCTGTCCAGATGTTGTCTGGTTATGAAGGCCTCTCTCCCTCCGCAGCACACCGTGTTCCACTCAACAGTCATTAGTTTCTAACGTCTGTGTCACATTACTCCATATTGTTAATTATTTTGGCCCTACCCCGTGTTGTCAACCTTTCCCCTTAGATCAATGAACCTAAGAGGATATTTGGGTTCCTTTTTTCTCTTCCCATCAAGAAGTATTTGTATATGAATTAGCTTAGTTTGTAAAGTAACTGTGTTATAGGATAATGTTTCGATTTCAGGAAAGGGCCAAAGACCTTCTTCTTCTCCGAAGTGTCCAGAATTCTACCGGAGCCTAAGCAGGGGGGAACCTGAAGCTATCTTTCCGGGCGTAAATCGACAGGAGCTTAGTTCCAAGCTTAAGAATGCGTGGAGCCCTAACTTTATTCCGCCATATATTTCTATGCAAATTACAGGAAGAATTGTACCTTTACCGTTCACTGTATTTCCGTATTTGCCATACGCACTTATCAGTTAGGTATTTCCTATTCATAATCATGGTCAATTCTCTTTTCTTCTTGTAACGTGTAAAGCCATTATATATAACATTTTGCCGTGTGTCAGAAATATGCTTAGGTTTATTGGATTTGTCCCTACAGTTCGTTGTTACGTCGCATGTTTGTCCATGACCACGTCTGTGATACACTTGCATTTAAGTATACATGAACTAGGCCCTTTCCCATACACTAAATTTGCATTTAGAGCTATCGTAGAATTTAGTCTCTTGCTGTACCTTGCTTTTGTTGTGTGTTGCATGGTGCTGCCAACTGTAAAATAACTTTCGCACTGGTGTTTTGAATACTTCGGCTAGTACTCGGATGCTTTCCTTGAATAAAATACGTTTTTCCCATATTAGTGTGTCGGTTCTTGTTTCCTGTGCCAACTGGGTGTTGATCTGTGTTACTTCACTATAATATGCGTGTCTGTGCACGTTGGCATCAGAGCAGGCAATATGTTGGTCCTTTCCTTCTCTACAATGGCATATAGTGTATGTTTCTTGCAGAGAGTTATGGTCTGTATCTATATGTACTTGTTCGGCCACATTATAGCCTGCGTTGCCGATTTTCAGATTATTACTAACGTACTGACTTATTTTCTGTGCCTGCTCTTTATTGTTCTAGGGAGACATAACTCTTCTGGGTTTCATAAGAGAATCTCAGCTTGGATATATGAGCTCCACATTACCATTTGGGTGCTTGATTCTTGCTTGCAAAAATTAGTATATATACATATACACGCGTATGTTTAAAAAAGTTTTTCAGCATGCATTTATTAATGCGATTACTTCCATTATAGTTACATAACTTAAGTATGCGACCGTTTTTATTCATGTTCGCAACATTGCGAAAATCATTGGCATTGTCATATTTGTCCTTCCGTCTGACCGTCCGTCCGCACGAAACAAATCGGCTCCCGCCTATCTGATTTTCATGAAACTTGATGTTAAAATATGTTTTCAAATTTTGTAGAGAAAATTCAAGTTTAATTGAAATCTGACAATATCTCGATGAATTCTCTTTCGAATGAGAAATATATCAGATAAAATTTTTAGAGAAAATCAAAACACACATTTTATGTTCCATAACATTTTTTCCCAAAAATTGTGCCATGTATGAGATAATGTGGAAAAAATATGGTAGAGCCACACAGATTACTGGTGACAATACGGCGCATGCGCTTTGCATGCTACGAAAGCTACAGACACACACGCGAAATATGCAACACTTATGTCTATTGGACCGTGCATCATCTTGATAGTTGAATAAAGACAGACCAACTTGATGTCACTTGCCATATTATTTCATTATTTAATGCTCAACATGTTTCGGATGTTAGTACATCCATCGTCAGGAACTTGCGACCTATTTGTTGAGTTATTTTATGGGTTGTATTGCTGTGGTTCGATGTGTGTTGGTGTTACGGTGTGGTTTTCAGCACTTGATGTGCTGGCTGGTGTCATGGGAAGCCGTGAAGCAAGCCGTGTGCACACGGCCTGCTTCCCGGCATCCCAAGACTCCAGCCAGCACATCAAGTGCTGAAAACCATATGCAGTAATATACGGCCTAGCGCTCCTGAAGATGGGCAAAATGATGCCCGAAACATGTTGAACTAATGGATTATTAATAAATAATAATTGTTACATCCAGTTGGTCTCACACGTCATTTCATATTAAGGATGCACGGTCACACGAACATTAAATTTGTCTGTTTTTATTTGAGAATATGTACAGAATGTATACAGGCTTTATCAGGGCAATAAGTGGAGAAGTTTGTGGTTTATTTGAATATGCTTGAAACTGTGCACTTTTGTAATGGTAAGAACACGGTAATATAAAGAAACTTTGGTCTTTTTTTTAATATGTTTATTTTTCCTCTTTTGACATTCCTTAAGACGTGGTTTGTATAAGCTGATTATCTATTCAACACATTACTTTTCTTCCATTTGCTAAAATATTTTACGTATCAGTTCGTGTTACGCTAAAGTTAAGTATATTTGTTGTATTGCACACAGATTTCATATCGAGGCCGTTGTGCTATACGTTGGATTTACGTCCTACATTTATTTACGTACGGTCGTATCAATATTATATTTAGATAGTTTATGGAATCCTGTTCGCATACAGACAGCGTTTGTACGGCAGGTTCCGTTTCGATGACAAACGTTTCTGCTGTATTGGCTTTATTATATATCGGCAACTTTTATCTTAGCTTCTTGCCCTTTCGTTTTCGTTCAATTGTTCACCTGACTGTTTCTCTCCTTCGTAGTTTAAACCTCCTGAAGGTTAATTCCTTCTCCTCACCGTTTGTTTTTATTTTATTTTACTTTTTATTGAAACTCTATGATTTTGTCACACTTTAATTTTTCATTGTTTTCATCCAACACGTTCAGGCATTTATCTTATTTTGTAGCCTTAAATTATAGGTCTTAAAATTTTGTGTTTAATTGTTTATCTGTATAGGGACCTCAAGGAACCTGTCTTGTATTCATTGTAATTTTATTGGTTGTGTTTCTTTTTTTTAATATAATTTTTGTTGTTACCCCAGACGGTGACCGTTACTTGCTCTGGAATAACCTTGGCTACCGGCCATGCTTGTTGATCTCAATGTCCTCTTCTGTTAATAAATACTGACTGTCTCGGTTTAAAAATTGTTTGGAAATTAGTAGAAAAAGCCTACATCTTCATGAAATATATACAAATTTTTTTGTATGTAGTTTTTGAGAGGAGGCTGACCAATGATCCACTGCGAATCTTTATTGCCGTTTGAGATAAGAGAAATAAAAGGCGAAAATTTTGTATTATGATATACATTTCAGTTTTTGGTGAAAAAATCACAAGCATTTTAAAACACATAGCAATTACACTTTCAAATGTAGTGATGTAACTTCCTTGTATAAACAAGTTACGTTTACCCATTTGTGTTCATTTAACCTCCTACATTCTTCGATTTCTTTAGCCTAAAGAAGTTACGTGCACAGAACTAATTATTCAGCTCCTCATTATGTAATTTGCTGCAGTCCTTTGTTACATCTGTTCTCCAGTGTCTTTATGCTTTTCTAGCACTTTGTTCTTTCTATTGTTTCGCTCTAAGTGAAGTAAATTTATTAGGTCCAGGAACCTTGTAAGAGAACCCTGTAGCACACCATACCACCATCGTTTCTTAAGCCGTTGTTACGAATGCAGTGACATTGTTGAGCAAGTTTCGAATTTCCCACAGTGGTGACTGTGAAGGTTTCTCTTCTGTGGGATGTAACGCCGTGTAATCTGGTATAAATTTGCCCGCACTTTGGAGGGAAATACTGTCATCGTAATTCGCTTTCACAGTAGAGGGATTGCTTTTTTTACGCTGAAGATGGAGGAAATATTATCTCTGCAACGTAGGTAAACTTTTAGTACACTACACGACTCACATCTCCGAAGACGGCAGTCTTCGAAATAACATCAAATCCCCGTGAAGTGTGTTACAACTAAGTGAAGGCATTTCTGTATATAATGCAGCAGCGTGTCGTGAAGTTGTAGTTATAGCTTCGCGTCTTTTGAACTCAGGCTGTAAATGTACACAAGTGGTCAGCTGCACCAAACGGCCTCTTTATCCCCAGCAGCAGGGTCCAGTACTCGCATTTCATAGCGGCTGGAGGTCCCCAGAACCTTTGTTGAAGCTGCAGAGGAAAAAAAATCTCTCCTCTCGGGAATCGAACACATATTCCCCTATAATACAGTCCGTACTCGAGTTTTAAAATATGATTAGAAAAGGGTATGAGAGAAAGCGCTCGTTGTCAAGTTTAACTTAGTACAATAGACGTGCTATGGAGAAGCTAGAGAAGTGTAAAGAAGAAAACCTTTTTATTCCGGAATCGGGTTGAGAATGCAACACAGGACCGAACAATTGGAAGCAGACATTCTGCCAAGCTGGTACCCCGTGATGTTCAGTAAATTTTCGCTGGTTGTTGAACTACCTAGTTCAGGGCTGAAGTATTAAAGTGAGGGCTAATATTCGGGAGAAACCATTAGCAGAATAAGCCTCATTAGTGCACATTGCAAATTCACTTCACTTATGAGAAGAAGGTAATTGAGTGTCGCTAATTTGACAACGGTGTTGCTATGCGAAGGTGTGGACTGGTACACTCTGCCTAAACTACCTGCTCGCTTAACGTATTCCGCAGTCGAAAGAGATATTTTTCATTCTTCCGCTGAGCAGCTGCAGCCTAGTTGTACAACTCATTGCTGCTCTATGAGATTAATGGGCTTTCGTATATAAAAAATGACATGTATTTTCCTCCGAAACAACTGTTTTTTGTATGATGATTATTATTATTAGATACTCAGATTATATGGCACCATGTTTCTACCCACATTTGGGTGATATTCAGGCCAGTATTATACATAAAATAAATGACAGTTACATGCTTAACGTACGAATATTAAGACTGAGAACTTAATCCGTACATAAGACGTAATACGTGTTTTGTGAGTATATTACAGTGTTAAATATTAAAATACGTGATAATTCGATATAATCGTAAAGCAACTACAATAGTGGGGATTTCTGATTTACTGCAATAACTTCCCTGAGGTTTCTTGTTTCCAGTTACGTACGATAGAACTATCGTTTTTTTTTACGTTTTGCTGACCGTGCATCTCAGTATATTTATCTCAGTAATTAACCAACTTGATGTACAAAATTTATGTTTTACAGTAAGTTTATTTCATACCTCTACATGTTTCGAGCACATGTGCTCGAAACACTTAGAGGCATGAAATAAACTTATTGTAAAACAAAAATTTTGTTCATCAAGTTGGTTAATTACTGGGATAAATATGGATTTGTTTGTTGTTGAGTGTGTTTGATTGCTTCAAAAAAGTAATGATAATTGGTTTATGATTGAAATTATTTGAACGTCGAATAGAATTGCCACATATTGTAATGACTTTAACAGTTCTGATATGCAAAATATTTTGTCTTATGTACGGACTGTAATCTTAATATATCAATATAGAAGCATAAGTTAAGCATGCAATTGTGATTTATTGTTTGCCAAACATTGTACTGAAGATGGCCCAAATGTGGGTCGAAACATGTTTCATATGCTGTAAAGATCTGATGATGATAATAGTAATAATAATGATAATAATAATAATAAACAGTCGTCTGTACAGCAGTTACATACTAATATTTATACGATAAAACGCAACAGGATCCCTAGAATGATATTTGCTTCCACGTAATTGTACTTTTGAGCTTCGAAGACAGCCTGATTTCTTACGTTTTAGCCAAAGGGTTCCACCTTCAAGATGGAGAAGCTCTCTTCCTCCGAACCATCTGTAAAGTCCATACATAAATTAAGACAATCTCCACCCACTTTCTGTCTACCAATTACGCCTACAATACGTGCTCCAACAAATGAGTCATTTTTACAGCAATTCCTACATTTTTATGTTAAACAACGTCAAGGCTGTATGTAATAAACACTCGACCTCTGACTATAATTTCTCGATGCATTATACGCAATTTCAGGCGCAATAATTGAAGTGTTCTGTGACAGTTTCGTCTTCATCTCTTCTAATTCACCATTAGTCACGGTAAAATGTGAACCACATAACAAAACGTACTGTATGGTACGGAGAATTATGCCTTGCCCATAATTTCGTCACGGTTTATCTTCTTAGTTACTCCCATCCGTGCCTTTTATTAGTTCTCGCAACGTAAGCGCTAATGATGGACAAAATAAGTGACGTTTCTTTAGGCAACCACAGGCATCAATTAGTATGGTCTTCGTAAAGACGTCTTTTCATTTTTTTCTTTTCAAAGTTTTCTGTTGAGATGTAACAAAAATAAATTTACATTTTTTTATTTTGACATTATTTTGCAGATCAGCATTTATGTGCAGGCCGTATTAAAATACAGTTTCATACAGTTACAGTTATGTAAAATAATTTCTTTGATGACAATATTACTTTCTGAGGACTTGCAAGTTGTGACATCTGTGTTACAGAATCGGACTGTCAAGCAACACCCTTTAACCTGTAGGGCTGTCTCATTTCATTGTACAGGAAGGTAATATCCGCTCTTATAATAAAACCAACTAGATGCATTACTTCTCAACCAGGTCAGTCCTTTTCCTGCTCGCAAGCTGTCAGCAAACCTGTATGACATATACCATTGCTGTATGTACAGTGAAAAACTCCTGATGATGGACAGAAGAACTGTCCGAAACATGTAGAGTTTTATTCCCAAAAATAAATTTGAGAAATTAGTGTATCTTTTTGGTTTTATTATGAGAATTTATCACGATGCATGGTCACCTGAACGTCAAAGATGATATCAAATTGTGAGGACCGAAGGATGGAAGAGTCGCTCATGACCTGTTCTCCGGTACTAACAGGTATTGTGCCGGAGAAAGTATAAGGGCTCCATGAAAACTCGATTGTAAAAACAGGTAACAGTGAATGGTTTTGAAGCGGGTGCCTTTCGAATAGAAATCTAGCCTACCGCTACATAACCTCTTATGTGGCCGCAAGTAGACCTACACAGAATGGGTGGACGTGCATACGTAGCATTTATATGTATGTTTTTATTGGTATGGAAGTGTAGTGGATAGGTTTATGTGTGTATTATACACTGTATGTGTTTGTATTTATGTCTGTGTAGATGTATGTGCACGTCTGTGCATGTTTCCGTTTTTATAAATGTAGTGTACGGATATTCAACTTACGGTTACGGTTGGATACCAAATGGAAGAACATCATAATTGCTTGCTTATTTAATGGCCGTCTTTTGTGATCCTGGAATTAGAAAGATATAAAAGATCAGCATGTGATCACAAGCGTCTCGTTTTTGTCGTCTCGTGTGGAGATGACGGAGAATTCGTGAAAATCAAAGTAAACTGCGATTATGTGGATGAAATTGAGGCAGTAATGCGTATACAAGGACAGACGTTTATCAAAGCAATTTGGTGAGTAATTATGTTTTGGATATGCTGATACGTCTACAGGTACGTTACGTAATGACAGGTTATGAATTTCACTGCTTTTCGATGAGCGATTATTTATAATAATTTGTATGTGCTCTAGACCTAGAGCAACGCCCTGTTCAAGGTCCAATTAATATTTCAAAAGAGACATGTTATAAACGTCGATGATTACGCAGTTGTTAGTTAATTAATTGCTTAGTCAGTTGATTAATATACAGCTTACGTGACGATGTTTTTACGGCTGGATTGTAGTAGGGTGAACATTGTGCAATCAACTGGAAATGATATGGGGGGGGGGGAAATGGTAATGTAGGTTTATTGTGCTTGGAGGTTCTGAGAACACTCACGAAAGCATTATTTTGGATTGCTTGCCTTCGGCCTGAAATTTAGACATCCATGTCGAAAATGTGCACTGTTACCCTTTAGAGTGCGATGTATACTATTGCATTGGCACGAAATAAGAAAATTGACCTGTCAGTAGATTTTGAATGTTTATAAAGTGAGTAGAACAAGTACAGGACCGCCTTAAATGGAAGGATAGTTTCGAGAAGGCCAAGATTCTACCAGAGTTGTATCGCCATAAGAAGAAGGAGAAGAAGTAGATTTTGAATAACTTAACCCGGTAACCCAACCTGCTGTGTCGTAGTGGTTAGCTACTGTCTGCTCAGTTGGAAGGGCCGCTGCTCTCTACAACGTTCCTTTAGTCGATACTGTGCTGACCTTTGGCCTTTATCGATGTAGAGACTAAAATAATAACGACAAAATGTGACCCGTCATAAAAAGGACAATCAGTGGCAAGATGGGCTAAGATTACTGCATAATGGAGCAACTTCGCAGTGTAGCTCAGCTCGCACGGTCAATATTCAAGGGGTAGCAGAGAATTAGTACGGGGCGACACTTTGCCCATAAATCCATTGTTATGTTGTAGGTATGGTGACATCTCTATGGACCAAGTGGCAGACTTGAGTCTCCCACGGTGATATAGCTTTAAACCATATTTGTCTAACTAAACGCTTCTAATGCAAAGCGACAGTAACTTCATGATGTCCCTGCATGCCGGAATCGGAAACACAGGGTGACCCATCTCCTTCCCATTGTTTCCCTTTCATCATCCCCATACATACGTAGGCTATCCTCATACATACACGTATGAAGTCAGTTCTCACTCCTTCTAGTCCTGCATCCTAGCCAACTCCCCTCTGCCCCTGTTTGTCTCTCTCTCCTCTTCACCACCAACAAACCAGCTCGCTTCAATAAGACCAAATCCGTTACCGCCGCCAGTACTGCTGTGTTCGTGGGCAATTTGCATGTAGATTGCGTCTCAACGTCAATTGATTTGTACATTAGGTACGTCGGAACTCAGCTGTAATATAACCCCTCGTTGTGAGGGATAAACCTACTTGTCCCTTCAACCCACCTTCCTGGACATACTATTCGGCCTGGCGTTCATACTGAGAGAGTAACAGAATATATATATATACACACACACACACATACATACATACATACAAACATATATATATATACATGTGTGTGTGTGTGTATATATATATATATATACACACACACACACACACACACACATACATACATACATACATACATACAAACATATATATATATATATACATGTGTGTGTGTGTGTTTGTGTGTGTATATATATATATATACACACACACACATACATACATACAAACATATATATACATGTGTGTGTGTGTGTGTTTGTGTGTATATATATATATACACACACACACACATACTTACATACACACAAACATATATATATATATATATACATGTGTGTGTGTGTTTGTGTGTGTATATATATATATATATATACACACACACACACATACATACATACATACAAACATATATATACATGTGTGTGTGTGTGTGTTTGTGTATATATATATATATATACACACACACACATACATACAAACATATATATATATACATGTGTGTGTGTGTTTGTGTGTGTATATATATATATATATACACACACACACACATACATACATACATACAAACATATATATACATGTGTGTGTGTGTGTTTGTGTATATATATATACACACACACACACATACTTACATACACACAAACATATATATATATATACATGTGTGTGTGTGTAGAATATTTAAACAAACAACTTCTGGTTAAATGAAGAGGACCGTCCCATAATGAGAGCGAAAGTAACTCCAATATATATATGTACTAAATAGCCTAACTTAATATAAAGCACGATCAGGTTATCTTTATAATCCTGCAAGAGAATGTGCCAACTTCGTTTAGGTTACATCCTGCAATATTTGGTTTAAAAAAAGTGTCTTTAACTGTCATTAACGTAAGCAAAAGTGATAAATTTGAACGAAGTATGCCTCATTCCAGCTTACCTGTTCACATAGTCTTGCCTTAGAAATTTCCAATTTCTTGACTTATGTTGCAGATTTCATCACATTTTCTGTTACACTGTGGTCATGTGCATTATCATGTTTTTACTGCAATTCTTAGTTTAATAAGAATATTTATATGTGCCTTTCTATTTTATAATTTTTTAGAGTTCCTGCAGAAATTTCGTGTAGGTATCTTTTGTGTTGTGACTTACATTTTATTTTCATACAAAAAGTTCCATGACTGGTTATTACTGTTCGGTACGTGTGTACCGGAATGAATCCTTAATTGTAGTGCTCTTTACAGTTGTAATGAATGGTGAATGGTGAATTAAAGTTTAATTAAATTTTATGTTCACATATCTTTCTTTTTGTGATGGACTTAAATAATTTGTCCGGTGTTTTTAGTTGAATGGTAAGGTGAGGATAAAATTATGAATTTGTAAGGTATGAAGAGTATATACCGTCAAACACAATGCTTTAAAGTGTTTTGTTTGACGATATACTTTCGTTGTATTTCAGTTACAGTAAACACCAGGCGATGAATCTGAATACATTTTATAAGAGTCTAAAAGGCAGCGGTCGTGACTATAATTAAACGTAATATTCGGGTATTTTCTTGTTTAAATTAAGTACAAAAACAAAGTAGTACCTCAGCTACAAAAGCCAGTTTTCTCCCGAATGTGTTGCGAATCAGAGTACGTACTTCAGACATATTATTCGGTATTTATCTTAGTTGTAACTACTATATTTAAACTGTATCCTTTTCTACACTCCATGGTGTTAAACAATTAAAAAATTCCTTATTTTTTAATTACATGCACCAACGAACAAAACACCAATCCTCAATTTTTTATGCTTAAATAAAAGGAAATGCACATTGTAAACAGTCTCTGAATGGTTCTTAACGAATGCAACAATCGGGCAAACAACATATGAGTAAGTAAAAAGTTTTACTATAACGTCGTACACAACAATGTAGTGCAGTTGTCTGTATTATTGCACTATCTACTAAGCTACATGTTTCGGCCCTATAAGGCCATCAGGCTTGTATAATAGTGGTATTTTGATCAAAATACCACTATTATACAAGCCTGATGATGGCCTTTAGGGCCGAAACATGTAGCTTAGTAGATAGTGCAATAATACAGACAACTGTACCACATTGTTGTGTACGACGGTATAGTAAAAAAAGTTTCACAAACTAATAATACGTTAACACAACGGGATGGAAAACATCCAATTTAGAACATCTGTGTTAATTTATTCATCTTTTCGGTGCATACATGCGCGGATATAACGTTTAATTTATTGAAATGTTTTTAAGGATACGAGTGTGAAATATGTCTTATGAAACGTTAATTAAAAATTATTACCTGAAAATACATGTAATATTACGTGCTGTTCAAATTCAGGGAATTTCGTCTCGCTTGAAGCCAGCAGAAAAAACATATAATGCTGCCTTTTGATGTCGTTTTAATTTTACTACATTCCGCTTTAAAATGGAACATAATGGATGCATATGTAATTTTAACTGTAACTGACCACAACAACTGACATTCGTTGCTTAAAATTTACGCAAAATATACACGGGAAAGAGCTGATTGTGCTGTTTGTATTCCTGTACATCAAAGACCATAAATTTTAATGTTAGTCTTCCCCTAATTAGGTTTATTTATTTTTTTTTTTGGGACATCCGCTATTATTATTAACTTCCTATTGAACTGAGTGGCTTGCCATTGGTGATCTTGGCAATGGTTTCTTTCGGTGCACACTTCGTTACTTATATTCCAATCTACTGGATCCATAAAGGATAGTTTGTTTCCATTATACACAGAAGTAATTTACGATTGGCGGAAACTGTCCTAACTGGGAAACGGTTTTAACACTGTGACTTTTGTATGTCATCTAGCTTTTAAGGTTCACTATACTAAATCGTCCTTTTTACTGATTTATCTTATCATAATGGGAAGAATATGTTACGAAAGCGTAGACAAAGACCGTATAACCTGGCTTTTCTTCGGCCTGACGTAAAGTATCTCCTCTCGCACACATATTTGCAATTTATGGGGATTAAGGAGCGTTCTTAAACTCAGAAAGTACTAACAGTTATTTTGTACTATAAACCACAAAGACCTTTTTTGTCAAAAGGGTAATCCTTTATGTTCTGTCTTTGTAGAAAGAACGACACAAAGGAAACGTGTTTTGATTAAATGTACCCACATTTTTCTGCAATCCGTAACTTACCAAAAATGATTACTCTGCGTACGTGATGTTGCGAGAGATGTTTGACCTTTGTGTCCACGTAATTTCGTGTCATTATATTTGTATATTTGCATATATGTGTTGCTTTATGATTAGTGCCTATGTTTCGGATCGAACACGCGACCTTTGGAATAGTAAACTAGTATACTAATGATAAGCGACATTAATCTTAAATTAGAGATAATAAAAACTGGGGATTTGATGTTTTTTGGACCGTGTATCATTGTGATAACTCAATAATTAAAACCAACTAGATGCTAGAACTAAACCCGCTATTTCAGACGGCCATTAACCCCCAGCCCCCACATACTATATGAAAATACCAGTCGTGCTTTAGCCTGCAGCCCGGACACTACTCCAGACTAACCGCACGTAACCTCCAACCTACAGCAAACCAAGGTATATACAATTTCAGATTCACAATATTAATTAATACTAACAACACATCGACTTATCAATCCACTAATGAAACACACCACACACAAGAGAACACTACGATCAGCACACATAAAGGATTACAACTATTAAAATTAATAGATACACGTTAGCAGCTACAACCAAGCGACAAAGAACTTCACACCGAACATACACCACTAAGAATCATAATTATACATTAACACTACCGCTTCCATCTTACACAACGAAACGACCAATGTGGTAATCAACATTATAGTCGCGAGCTACTGATAATGGGCATAGTAGTGCTCGAAACATGTTGAGCCTATAAGAAGTAAAATAAAATAATTAGTGGCATCTAGTTGTTTTATTCTTCAATAAACACTGAGTTTTCTGTAGCCTAAGTTGTGGTCATCCGTGCAAAAAAGTGAGAAATTTGTATTTTGAGAGCTTTTAAAAAATTCAGACGTATACTGTGACACTTGTTGAGAGAGCTTTTAAATGAACTGGAGAACAAAAACCAACTAGATGCCACTTATTATTTTATTGCACTTCTTATAAGCTCAACATGTTTCGGGCACTACTATGCCTATCATCAGGAGCTCGCGACTATGATATTGATTACCACATTTGTCGTTTCGTTCTTGGTTTTCTGTATGTTGGAAGTTAGGTGCAGCTAGGCTGGAGTAGTGTCCGGGCTGAAATTTTCACATTACTTTATGGAACTGACGTACTATCTGATACTAGATATTCTATAAGACGGATCATAAAAGGTCACGACATGATTTTATGATAATCTGTACTTATCCTTCAGCAGAAGTACACACAGCATTATTGTGATTGTCACAGATCTAGGCCTTCGACAGTATCCCGTCAAACATAAAGAATTATTTTTTCCATCCACCAACGTGGAAGTTTCATTTCGAACTCACAACCGTGTTTAATATTTTTGGAATTTGATATTATTACAAAAAAGCTGTATCCCTACCAGTATGGTTTGTATACATGATGGAAATGGTGAGTGCGGATGCTGTACCTCTTTTAATTCAGAATCGGAATCAATCGACCTCTGACATTCAAATGTATTTGAGTTGACGTAAATGTAGTTTTTTGCATTTACCACGTAAACATTGTATGGTGCAAAATGTCTAGGATATTTAATTTCATTTAGGGATGGTGTTTAGTTTATTTTATTCCTGAATATTAAATAAATTTATCACTGTCCTATAAACAATACATGCTCATCTAATAACGACACAGTGATATGCGAGCCTCGGAAATCATTTAAAATTTGTTAAAGTTTTTGAGCATATTGGAACACTGATATCCAACTAATATGCTGAATAAAGCGAGTTTTCCTAAGAAATATTTCACTAAATGTGAAGAATAGTTAGAAGTGTAAACAAACTTTTTTACTTTGATTTTGATCACTTATTTGGATTTTGGCTTCATGTTAAAGTACAATGTATTGTCGACGTTTCGGATGAGTATATTGCCTCCGTCTTACTGTCTGAATGAGCAGAGTGAAAATCTAGTCGGGTTATAGAGACAGCTGTTATCCCAATTTCACTAAATTGCGACAATATGGGGCCGGTTCTGAAATGTAGGCAATACTTCCCATTCCCGTTCGATAGCATCGCCATAACACGACTACCTTCTGCACTGATTCACTGCAGAAGCTTAAATCTGTAAGGAACTCGTATAGTTGTTATTTCTGACACAAAGAAACGACTTGTAGGTAAAACACAATCTGGTTTATCTCCAATGTGTCTCTATGTTTGCCTCTCTATTCGTATAGTAAGTGTTCTCTGTAGTCACTATGATATCGTCTAAGAATTTCTTTTTAAGTGCCTTAAATAGAATCGATTTTCAGTTGGGAATACGAAGACTATTTGCCTTTGATACAATATTCAGTGTATGTTGCTTCATCGCATTTTGTTTTATGCCGCCCCGAATATAAATATCAGGGGAAGCATATTGTAAGTTCTTCATTAATTTCGTCAGATATAGACCTCACAATAAATTAAAGGGTATAACCAAGCTGATCTCTAACAACAGTTAGGTATTTTAGTCTTGTCTAAGATTAGTCGCGGTTTATTTGTTGTTTCTGTATCTGTCTTTGGCGTGCATACGACCGTATTCCTATATATCTGCTTCACAGCAGTGACCATGATGTATTATGCCGTTGTAACTATAGTAATGTATGTTCTATTGGTTACTGTGTTTCGTTGTTGGAACTGTATCTTTAGTCGAGCCGTCGAACCCGTGTCCCGCAGGCAGCTTGCTGCCCGCGACGCATTGTTAGTTTGTCTGCTCAGACATACGAAATTAAAGAATGTGGTTTAATACTTTCGGTGGCAAAGTCGAGATGCGACGTGGAAGGAATGTTGAAAAATTAAGACCCATTTGTGCATGAAGACCTACATTACGTTACTAAATTTTATTGGTAACAATGTGCCAAAAATATCGTCAAACTACTTATGTAATGAACTGTGTTTTAATTAAATCTTGCCTCTTATTATGAGTATATTTTTATTGACATGATATATATAATAATGGGCAGGTAAAATTGTACGCATAATTATATGTAAACTTATTCATGTTTAATTCGGCGTATTGAATTTCTATGTTCCCGCATGCAGGTCGAATATTGCCAAAATTGCCCGAAAGGACACAAAAGGTTGAACAGAATGGCGTTACGTCGCGTTTGGGTAGGTAATTATTATTTTCTGATATAGGACTTTCGTTTTCGGATGTCGACAAAGAGGTCAGCTGTCTCTAGTGACGGTACGTATTTGTCTGTCTTCTGAGTCCTACCGGGCAAATTCTCTATGGTACTTCCAATTTTACAGCTGCTGCTTGTGTAGTTACGTACAATCCTATCATTCGGAGCTGTACAACATACAAGGTATACTTTTTGGGAGGGTCAAAAAGGCATTATTAATTAATTAATTAATTAATTTGGAACTAAAACACACAAACATTGTGAAGCGTTTACATTCTTTTTTACGAATGTAATAAACTTTTAGCGTAATTTGGAAGTACCGTTTTGCTGTATGTCCTTATAACACTGAAACTTTGATTAATGTTGAGTTAAGCATACAACAAAACTTACCTGGCGGATTCATTTTGCTACCATGTCGGTGCACAATTATTACTGCACAATTATTGTTGTTTTTTTTTGGAAGCTCTTCTTGGGACGTTACCTGTTACAAGAACAAAAATGTTATGACGCTACTTATGAGAGCGACATCTCAGTCTTCGTTAAAATTATAGAGAAATTGCGCTTGTTCAGACGAAGTTGTTTCACGCGAAAATAGAGTCAGAAGTCGTTCCGTCTGCAAGTTTTTCCGTAGTATGTACAATTCTCGCGTACTGAAGACTAAGATTTGAACCAAATCCAGACCGTTGTATGTATGATCTTATCCATAATTACTTACTTACTCCATGGTGCAGAGTCCTTCTTGAGGAGCTAACTGGTTTGCAGCCTGTCAAGAAATTCCCAGCACTTCACGGAACCCGAAGGTTCATCACCGTACTCACAAGAGTCCGCCACCTATCCCTATCTTGGGCCAACCCAATCCATTCCACATACCCACATCCCACCTCTGGAGATCCATCCTAATATTATCCACCCATCTACACCTAGGTCTCCCCAGTGGTCTCTTTCCCTCCGGTTTCCCCACCAAGACCCTATACGCCCCCTCTCCTCCCTCATACGCGCCACATGCCCTGCCCATCTCATTCTTCTCGATTTTATCACCCGC